>Ga0233403_10000096_pt1 | contig 36968 bp, 43 predicted proteins | sample Na_oxic_1_MG_FD_179866 | JGI IMG/M metagenome (GOLD analysis project Ga0233403, IMG submission 179866) | Seawater microbial communities from Saanich Inlet, British Columbia, Canada - Na_oxic_1_MG | ecosystem: Environmental > Aquatic > Marine > Inlet | place: Canada: British Columbia | collected...
CTATGATGATTTATTAGGACGAGCTGTTTCTAAGTTTGTCCCTGCTGACGATTTAGTGGTTCCATATTCTGCTACCTCATTAGAAGATGCGGAATCTATCGTTCACGTGATTAAAATTACAGAAAATGATTTGAGAAAGCAACAGGTTATGGGTTTCTACAAAGATGTAGAAATACCTCTACCTGGTCAAGGTAAACAAAGCGAAATTGAAAAAAAAGAACATGAATTAGAAGGTGTAAAGAAAACAGGAAGAAACGAAGACTTACACACTCTTTTAGAATTCCATATTGATTTAGATTTAGATGGTTTTGAAGACGTTGGACAAGACGGTGAGCCAACAGGAATTAAATTACCTTATGTTATAACTATTGATGAAGACTCACAAGAAATACTATCTATTAGAAGAAACTACATACAAAATGATCCATTAAAAAAGAAAATAAATTACTTTGTACATTTTAAATTTTTACCAGGACTAGGTTTTTATGGTTTTGGTTTAATTCATATGATTGGTGGACTATCAAGAACAGCAACAGCTGCTTTAAGATCTCTTTTGGATGCAGGAACATTATCAAATTTACCTGCAGGATTTAAACAAAGAGGAATTAGAATTAGAGATGATGCACAGTCAATCCAACCAGGAGAATTTAGAGATGTAGATGCGCCAGGCGGAAGTATAAAAGATGCTTTTATGATGCTTCCATACAAAGAGCCTTCACAAACTCTACTACAGCTTATGGGTGTCGTTGTAAGTGCAGGACAAAGATTTGCTTCAATAGCAGACCTGCAAGTAGGAGATGGGAATCAGCAAGCCGCGGTGGGAACGACAGTCGCCTTGCTTGAAAGAGGAAGCAGAACAATGTCTGCTATCCACAAAAGAATCTACGCAGCTTTAAAAGAAGAATTTAAATTACTTTCAGGAGTTTTTAAAACATACTTACCCCAAGAATATCCTTACGACGTTGTCGGTGGTCAAAGAACCGTTAAACAAATGGACTTTGACGATAGGATAGATATATTGCCAGTTGCTGACCCAAATATTTTCTCACAATCACAGCGAATATCTTTAGCGCAAACTGAGTTACAGCTGGCAATGTCGAATCCTCAAATTCACAACACATATAATGTTTATAGAAACATGTATGAAGCGTTAGGTGTAAAAGATGTAGATTCAATATTAGTACGTCCTCAACCACCGGCTCCAAAAGACCCGGCACTAGAACATATTGATGCAATGGGACAAAAACCTTTTCAAGCTTTCCCTGGTCAAGACCATAGAGCACACATAACAGCTCACATGAACTTTATGTCTACAAACATTGCTAGAAATAATCCAATGATCATGGCAAGTTTAGAAAAAAATATTTTTGAACACATTTCATTAATGTCTCAAGAACAAGTTGAGATGGAAATGGCACAAGAAATACAACAGGTGAATCAAATACAACAACAAGCTCAACAAAATCCACAGATGGCACAAAACCCACAGATGCAACAACAGTTAAAACAGTTCTCTGATAAGTTTGAAGCAAGAAAAGCTGTGCTAATTGCTGAAATGACAGAAGAGTTTATGAAGGAAGAGAAAGAAATTACTTCTCAATTTGATAATGATCCTCTTGCTAAGCTAAAAGCTAGAGAATTAGACCTAAGAGCCGCTGAAAATCAAAGAAGAAAAGAATATGACTCTAAAAGAATTGAATTAGATCGTATGAAAGCGGTTATGAACCAACAAAACCAAGACAATAAGTTAGAACAGAACGAAGAATTAGCTGAAATGAGAGCTGAGACATCTATTGAGAAAACTTTATTGCAAAATGCACTTAAAAAAGATACATAATAATTAAAATAGGAGACTTATGATCAAAACCCAATCTAAAAAAGTAGATTTTAAAAAATTTACAAACAAAGACGGTCTTTTGAAGGGCGGAATACCTGTTGAGATGTCAAAACCAAATGAATCTCAAACTGACAGAGTACAAGGCCAAAGAAGAATGTTAAAAAACAAAAGATCAACTGTAACTTGGTACTAACATGTGGTTATCGGCGATTAAATTAGCCGTTTCTGCTGGAAGTAAGATTTACGCCAATAAGCAGAAGGCAAAAGTTGCAATGTCTGATGCACAACTGCTACATGCAGAGCGTCAAGCTCGAGGTGAGGAAGCTTACCAAGGGAAATTGCTAGAAGCGAGACAATCGGATTATAAGGACGAGGCCGTTCTTGTAATTCTCACGTTGCCCATCTTGGTGCTCGCATATGGAGTCTTTTCAGACGATGCACAGGCAATGGACAAGATAAAAGTGTTCTTCGATCATTTCCAGTCGCTCCCATCATGGTTCACAAATCTGTGGATCCTTGTAGTGGCGTCGATTTATGGTATAAAGGGAACACAAATATTTAAAAACGGAGGGAAAAAATAATGAGAACTGATTATCAACCGAAACCTAGAGTAAGACCTAGACCTGATCATGAAAAAGCAAGCGGTAAAGTTTTATCTTCTAAAGATAAAAAAATGCTAGAGCTTTCACCAAAAGGTAAGATCAAAAAAAATACTCAAACAGGTTAATACAAATGGCAAAAGCAAAAGGGCTTTATGCCAACATTCACGCAAAGCGTAAAAGAATCGCTGCGGGTAGTAAAGAAAAAATGCGAAGACCTGGAGCTAAAGGTGCGCCTACTGCTGCTAATTTTAAAAGAGCTGCTAAAACTGCTAAGAAACCGACTAAGAAGGCGTAATGGCAAACGAAAAGAAATTAACTACAGCACAAAAGTATAGTCAACTTAAAAGACAAACAGAAAAAGCTGGTATGAAAGTTAAAGAAGTAGATGGTAAAATTGTAGTTACCAGAAAAAAGAAAAAATAATGACTATCAGGAAGACCACTAAGGGTCCCGGAGCTAATTACAGACCAACTAAGTCTGGAGCTGGTATGACTGCTAAAGGTGTAAAAGCTTATAGAGCAGCAAACCCTGGATCAAAATTAAAAACTGCAGTAACAGGGAAAGTTAAGAAAGGTTCAGCGGCAGCTAAACGTAGAAAGTCATATTGTGCAAGATCACTTGGACAACTTAAACGATCTTCGGCTAAAACTAGAAACGACCCTAACTCTAGAATTAGACAAGCCAGAAGACGTTGGAAATGCTAGACAGATTTATATATAAATTTTTAGGAAAACTTGATAATGTTTTTTCATTTATCGAAACTTATGCTATTAAGTTAACTGAATGGTGTTGGAAAACAAGGGTAAGAATTTTAAAGAGGAGGAGAAAGAAATGAAAAGAGCAATACTAGAAGCACTAGAAGCAAGATATAATGCACAGATAGCTGAAGCTGATGCAACAATTAAAATATATTTAGAAAATCCTGTAGGTATTGGTGAGCATCCACAACACATAGATGAAGTGGATAAATTAATTACTAAAATTGCAGAAGCACAAGAAAAACTAAAAGAACTAAAGGTATTTAAAATATGATTGATCCAATAACAATTGTTTACAAAATTCAACGAATGTTGAAAGAAGGAATCAACCAAATTCAAGAAACTTATACGTCTGGATCGGTTGACAATATGGAAAAATACAAGTATCTACTTGGTAAAGCACATGCTTTACAAATAATACAACAGGAAATCTCTAACCTGCTAGAAGAGAAGGAGCAAAAAAATGAGCAAGGAAACGTTATCGACTTCGGAAAATCCGAAGATAAAAATGGCTCTTGAAGAAAAGTATAAAGAGCAAGATAAAGAAGAAAAGTTAAAAAGAGTTGACGAAACAAATGTTGACAAAGTAATAGACAACCTACCAGAACCTTCTGGTTGGAGACTTTTAGTTTTACCTTTTACACCAAAAGAAAAAACTAAAGGTGGTTTAATATTTTCACAAGAATCTTTAGATAAAGCAAGGATCGCAACTAACTGCGGTTATGTTTTAAAAATGGGACCAGATGCATACAAGGATAAAGATAAATTCCCTGAAGGCGCTTGGTGTAAGAAAAAAGATTGGGTGATCTTTGCAAGATATGCTGGATCACGTTTACCAATAGAAGGCGGAGAAGTCCGTATTCTTAACGACGACGAAGTTTTGGGTACTGTTGCTGACCCAGAATTTATGTTGCACTACATTTAATTTCATAGGAGGAAACTATGCCAATAGACAACGAAGAACAAAAAAAAGATATTCCTATGGTAGACATTGATACATCAGGACCTGATGTAGATATTGATGTACCAGAGGAAAAAGAAGAAGTAAAAAAAGAAGAAGTAAAAGTTGAACAGGAAGAAACTGTTGAAGAAGTAAAAGAAACATCTGCAGAAGATGGAGAGAAAGATGAAGAATTAGAAAGTTATAGTAAGAAAGTCAAAAGAAGAATTGATAAGCTTACTGGAAAAATAAGAGAAGCTGAAAGACAAAAAGAAGAAGCTTTAGTTTACGCACAATCAGTAAAAGCAACTTCAGATAGTCTTAAGAAAAAATACTCTCAACTAGAAACAAGTGGCTTAAAAGATAGAGAAGAAAAAATTCAATCTAATCTTAAAGCTACTTATGCAACATTAGCAGCCGCAAGAGAAGCCGGAGATTTAGAATCTGAAGTTAATGCTCAAAAAGAAATTGCTAGACTTGGTTATGAAGAAGCAAGATTGGAAGAGCAAAAAGATAATACTTCTAAAGCTGAACTTATGGAAAGACCTGTAAATATTACACCGTCTAGAAAACCCGAACAATCTAGAAGACCTGATCCAAAAGCACAGGATTGGGCTGAAAGAAACAGCTGGTTTGGTAAAGATAGTGCAATGACTTACACTGCTTTTGATATACACAAAAAACTAGTGGATGAAGAAGATTTTGACCCTGAAAGTGATGATTATTACGAAGAGGTTGATAAAAGAATAAGACTTGAATTCCCCCACAAATTTGATAGAAGTGGGGATAGGGAATCGACTAGACCTGTACGAACGGTAGCTTCGGCTAGACGTTCTGTCAAACCTGGTCGCAAAACTGTGTCTCTCACACCTTCACAGGTCGCAATAGCGAAAAAATTAGGTGTGCCACTGGAAGAATATGCGAAACAGTTAAAAATCACGAAGGAGGTATAGCATATGAAAAATGAAGAAAACAAAAAGACCACCCGTGCAAGCCAGTCTAGATCTAAAGAAAAAAGACCTACGACATGGGCTCCCCCGTCATCTTTAGATGCACCACCTGCGCCAAAAGGTTTTAAGCATAGATGGTTACGGACAGAAGTTTTAGGGTTTGACGACACTAAAAACATGTCTGGTAAATTAAGATCAGGATATGAATTAGTTAGATCTGATGAATATCCAGATACTGTTTACCCAACTATGCAAGAAGGAAAATACGCAGGAGTGATCGGAGTAGGCGGCCTTGTGTTGGCAAGGATACCGGAAGAGATCGCACAATCTCGAACTGAGTACTTTAAAAAGCAAACTCAGGAGAGAAACGAAGCAATTGAACACGATCTTATGAGGGAACAACATCCAAGTATGCCGATCAATAGTGATCGACAAACTCGTGTAACTTTTGGTGGTTCGAAGAAACGTTAATTTTTTAACAATTCCTACCCGCTAAATTAAAATAAACCGTGCTGGAGGTCCTTCGGGACAGGCACATAAAGGAGAAACAACTATGGCTAATAGCTCAACTACAGGCTTTGGTTTAAGAATGATCGAAAGATTAGGTAATACACCTTCAATCGGCGGTCAATCTGAATACTTAGTCGAGTCAGGTTTAGGAGTAGGTCTTTATAAAGGTAACCCTGTTTCACTGCAAGATGCAGCTGGAGCAGAAGGCTTTTTACAAGATGCTAGTTTCGCAACTACAGACGACACAGGTAATGGTGGCGCTGCTTACGATAATGGGGCTGACTCATTATTAGTAGGTGCTTTCAACGGAATTTTTTACGTTGATAGCTCAACAGCAAAACCAAGATTTGTAAATTCTGTAGACGCAGGAACAATCTTTGGAACTGACTATAATACTGGAAGCAGCAATGGTACTGCATTCGTGAATGACGATCCAATTCAAGAATACATGATCAAAACGGACGCTGCATGTCCAACAAGTAACAACGGAAAAAGCTTCAACGTAACATCGTTTACAGCTACTGACAACAAAGACGGTCAATCGACTGTACTTTTAAATGTTGCCGGTGGTTCAGCTACAACTAAAATGTGGAAAGTTGTCAGAGTCGGTCAAGACCCTGAAAACAAAGACATTACAGCAGCTGGTGTAAACATGGTTGTTGTAGTTAATTCTGCAAGTAACTTGTACATTAACTAAGCTTAGGAATAGGAGATAAAATACTATGGCTATATCACGATCACAACTAGTTAAAGAACTAGAGCCAGGTCTGAATGCACTATTCGGCTTGGAATACAAAAACTACGAGAACGAACACGCTGAGATTTTCGATACTGAATCATCTGACAGAGCTTTTGAAGAAGAAGTAATGTTATCTGGTTTCGGTAATGCGCAAGTTAAAGCTGAAGGTCAAGGTGTATCATTTGATGATGCTCAAGAGACTTTCACTTCTCGTTACACACATGAAACAATCGCTTTAGCGTTTTCAATTACTGAAGAAGCAATTGAAGATAACTTGTATGACAGACTTGCGTCTAGATATACAAAAGCATTAGCTAGATCTATGGCTAATACTAAACAAGTTAAAGCGGCTAACGTCCTAAACAATGGTTTCGATGGAAACTTTGCAGGTGGTGACGGAGTATCACTTTTCGGTAACAATAATTTAGGAGCGATTGTAAATCACCCTACATTAGCCGGAACGTTCTCTAACCAATTGCAAACTCCTGCTGACCTTAACGAAACATCATTAGAGCAATCTCTAATCGATATTTCTGCTTTCACTGATGAAAGAGGTCTAAAAATCGCTGCTAGAGGAATGAAAATGATCATTCACCCTAACCAGCAGTTTACAGCAGAGAGACTAATGGAATCAAAAGGTAGAACGGGAACAGCAGATAACGATATCAATGCAATCGTATCTAGAGGAATGGTACCTCAAGGTTATGTAATTAACCATTACTTAACTGATACAGATGCTTTCTATATCAAAACTGACGTACCTAATGGTATGAAAATGTTCAATAGATCACCTATTTCCACTAAAATGGAAGGTGACTTCGATACTGGAAACGTTAGATACAAAGCAAGAGAAAGATATTCTTTTGGATTCTCAGATCCAAGAGGTATGTATGCTTCTGCAGGTAACTAATAGTTAAATTTTTGAGGGGCGTTAATCGCCCCTCATCAAATAGAAAATTCAAATGGGAATATACAAAGCTTTAAAAAAGAGAAGTGAAGATCCTAATTGGAGACCAAGAAATAAAGAAAGAATGTTACAAAGAATAGAAGAAGGTATTAAAAGAAATCAAAGTTTATTGGAAAATAATCCTAAACCTGCTAAGGTAGATTTGATAAACGAAAAAATAAGTTTTTTAACAGCTAAAAAAGAAGAAATATCAAATTACGAATAAATGAAAAAATTTAAAGTAAATATCTGGGCGTATAATCATCACGCTAAATTTACAGTAGAATCACAAGATTCCCCGACTGACCTTGAACAATCAATCCTTGACAAGCTAGGAGAAAATAGTATAGTTTGGGAAAATCTTGGCGTTAGTTATGACGACAAGATAAATAGAATAACTTATGAGGAAGTTATAAATGATACAAGACCTATACAAAGCAAAAAGGTCCTTGGAGTTGAAGTGGGAACAGGAGCATCTGGATAATAACAGATACACTCTTGAGATGGTTAGAATTGACGACAAAGTCAAGGAAATCATCACAAAGATTAAGCTAGAAGAAGCTCAAATCGCCCATAGACAGAACACAATTGAAGGTTCTACTCCTGAAGTTTCAGTAGCTACTTAAACAAAAGCTACATCGTTGGAAAAAATCCACTCCACACTACAGGATCTCTTGCACTCTACTTAAAACTGTTGTATAAAAATCACACTATATATTTTTTAAAAAAATACAGACGCATATAGTCGACGGCCTAAAGACTGTATTTATTAATTAGGAGGATAAAATTATGGCAAGAACTACATTTTCAGGACCAATCGTAGCTGGTAAAGAAGAAACAACTACATCAAAAGGTTCTGATGGAGAAATTAAATTACTTAATAAAACTAATGGAAAATTAGTTTCAATAAAAGCATCAACATCGGCAGCTGCTGACATAACTTTTACATTACCTGCTGCAGACGGTACTTCAGGTCAAGCAATCGTTACTAACGGAGCAGGAGTTTTAAGTTTTGGTGATGTTGACCCCGCTACTGCAATTGTAAATTTAACATCTGCAGCGGCGATTGATGTTGATTTTTCAACAGGAAGTAACTTTGCAGTTACATTAGATACAAATGCAACTTTTTCATTTTCTAACTTTCCAGCAGGTGCGAGTTTAGCTATCACTATTACTCAAGACGGAACAGGTGGACGTACGGGTACTTTCACAGGTGTTAAATTCCCTGGTGGATTCCCAGCACTATCATTAAACGCAAATGACATTGATGTTGTAACTGTTTATAATGATGGAACTAGTTTATTAGCAAATATTGGTAAAGATTATCAGTAATCTTAAACAATAATTAACTAATAAATTAAGGAGAATAAAATTATGTCAACAAAAAAACTACAATTTGGATTATCATCAGCAGGAAATCTTTGGACACCACAAAATGATTCAGCTGAATTAAGAGGTTGGTGGAGAGGTGATATTGCATCTACAATTATACAAAGTGGTCAAGCTGTTACTTCATGGAACAATCTTATTGATAATACTCTTTGGTCTATGCAATCAGACAGTGGAGCTAATACTCCAGACACTGGCACTACCACTGTAAATGGAATAAATGTTATAGCGTTTGATAATCCGGAAAGATTAGTATGTTCAAAAGGTACGACTCCAGGAAATGATGGTAATTTTACTTTCATAGCATTACTTGATTCACCTATTGTTAATCAAGCCGATGACTCTATTTTTACAATAGAAGACAACCCTGGTAATAGAATTGGAATAGCAGCTAATGATGCAAGTAATTTCATGGGAGCAACGAAAGCACAGGGTGATCTTTCTGGTACTCAATTTGATTTTGTTGGAGGACCTTACACAGGTACTAATATTTTTGTTCTCGACATGGATTTTATAACTGGCTCAATTAGAGCTAGAGTAAATGGTACTGAAGTAGGAACAAACAGTAACTATACTAATAAATTTGGTAATAAAATACTTTGTAAATTTATGACTAATGCTGGCGGAAATAGACAATTAGCAGGTAACCTTGGAGATTTTATTATAGCTAAATTTGAATATGGTTATGAGGGTGTAGGCGACGAGCCTGGAAGTTCACCTTTTATTGAACAAACAGAAGGTTATTTAGCATGGAGATATGGTATGGAATCTAAACTAGCTTTTAATCACCCATACAGAGACGCGCCACCTAGAGATGGTGAACCAATAGCACCTTCGCTATTTGATCCACCACCAACTTCATCTAACAGTTCGGTAACTACTAATCAGGACACACCTTATACATTTAGTTCAGGTGATTTTCCTTATGCTGATTTTGCCGACCAACCTATGGCTCATGTTTCTATTGAATCACTACTTGATGGAGGTGGAACATTGAAACTAAGCGGTGTAGATGTAACTATAGGTCAAAACATAGACACAGCTGATATCTCTAATTTAGTATTCGACCCGACTCCTGGAGAGTTTGGTGCACCCTATGCTACTTTTAGGTTTACAGTAAACGATGGAAACCAAGACAGTCTTGCTTATACAATGACGGTTAATGTAAATGCTGGCGGTGGCAGTTAAAATTAATTAAAGGAGAAAAAATATGTCAGGAAGCGCAACATCAGATCAAACAACCTTAACCTTCGATACAGTCGGAGCAGATACTTTAGGTAAAACAGGTAGAGCTAGAATTACTTCTATTCAAGGAAAAGGAATAGCAAACTCTACGATAGTTTTTTACAATTCTGCAAATGCAGCAGCACCCGGAGCAGCTATAGCTACTTATAACTATGGTGATGAAGGTTTAGAAGTATATATTCCTGGTTCTGGTATTTTATTTAAAGAAGGAATTGTTTATAATTTAACTGGAGCAGGCGGAAGCGTTACTATAACTATTACGGGAGCGTAAGCTCATGGCTAATACTACTTCTGGAACAACGATCTTTGAAAAAGGTTTTTCTATAGATGATATAGTTCACGAAGCGTATGAACGAATAAATATGACTGGTGTTACCGGTCAACAATTAAGTTCTGCTCGAAGATCGTTAAACATAATGTTTCAAGAATGGGCCAACAGAGGTCTTCATTATTGGGAAATAAAAAACAATAACTTAACTTTAGTACAAGGTCAGAATTTATATACAATGTATAGATCACCTGAAGATGGTACTTCGGATGCTAACGCTATTTATGGAGTTGATGATATTTTAGAAGCTTCTTATAGAAATCAACAAGGAATAGATTTTCCATTAACTAAAATAAATAGATCAATCTATCAATCTTTTGCAGATAAATCACAACAAGGTTCACCCACACAATTTTTTGTTCAAAGATTTATTGACAGAATAACAATAACTTTATTCTTAACTCCAGGTTCGACTGAAGCAGGTAATAGTATTAACTATTATTACGCTTCAAGAATTCAAGATGCTGGAGCTTACACTAATCAAGCAGATGTACCTTACAGATTTGTACCTTGTATGGTAGCGGGACTTTCTTATTACTTAGCACTTAAATTTCAACCAGCTGCAGTTCAAAATTTAAAAATGTTATATGAAGATGAAATACAAAGAGCATTACAAAATGATGGATCTTCTTCTAGTTTATTTGTAACACCGAGAACTTATTTTCCGGAGATTTAATACATGACTAATTTATCAAAAGGCAGACACGCATTAGCAATCTCTGATCGGTCAGGAATGCAGTTTCCCTATAATGAAATGGTAAGAGAATGGAATGGAGCTTTTGTGCATATTTCAGAATATGAACCTAAACAACCTCAATTAAATCCAATACCAATCGGTGGTGACCCACAAGGTTTACAAAACGCTAGACCTGATAGAACTGAGCCACCAACTTTTGATTTATTACCTGAGAACCCTTTTGTAGCATTAAGTTCTTTAGGACTACCAACTAATGTACTAGAGTGTAATTTTCCAAACAGTGGTTATGAAACAGATGATTGGGTTAGATTTACTAATTTAACAAGTCCAATCCCTGGATCAAACATAGAATCAATACAGCTAGAAACTACTTTAGATGGAGATATAAATGATTCTACAACTACTATAAATCTAACTGATGCAACTTATTTCCCTGTAACTGGATATATTACGATAGAAAAAATAGACCCTGTAACTTTACTTTTTAAAAATGAAACTATTTCATATGCAGCTAAAGTAGGGAATCAATTAACAGGGTGCGTAAGAGGAACAGCTGCTAAATTTAGAGGTGTGACTCCACCAAATACAACAGCTGGCTCTCATAGTACTGGCGCTAGAGTGTTCGGAGCTTTCAATATAACAATGATTTCATCAACTATTCCCAATCCCGGTCAACCATCAACTATTACAGTTAATAATAGTTTTTTCTTTACTACGTTTCAAAATGTTAATACAAGGGAAAATGGAGGAGGTTTACAGTGTTCAGCTGGACCTATAGTATTTAAGGCATAATTATGAATTTTGGAGAATTAAAATCAGACATTAGAAGTTACACAGAAGTTGATAGCACAGTATTAAATGATGCTATTCTTAAAACTATTGTTAAAAATGCTGAAGCTAGAATATTTAGAGAAACAGATACAGATGACGCTCGTTTCTATGATACAATTACTTTGACTCCAGGTAATAGAGAAGTTGCTGCACCAGCTAATACAAGATTTATAAGATATATTTACATTAATGATACAAACGAAACACCAGCTGTTAGAAAAAATTTAGAACTTAGAGATACTTCTTTCATGCAAGAGTATTATAACACACCGGGTACAGCATCTGCTGCACCTAATAATATTCCAAAATACTATGCTAACAGAAATGCATCTACTATTTTTTTAGCTCCGACGCCCGATGCTGCCTACGTGTGCCACGTTGCATATGTCAAGCAACCAGACAGTATTACAGCTAGTGATGCGACTACAACTTATGTATCTACAAACTACCCAGATTTAATATTATATGCATGTTTAGCTGAAACTTACGGCTATTTAAAAGGACCAACAGATATGTTACAATTATACGAGCAATCTTATGGTAGAAGTATGGCTACATATGGTATAGAACAACAAGGTAGAAGAAGAAGAGACGAGTATATGGATGGCACAATAAGAACTGCTATTAACTCTCCGTCTCCTGGAGAATAGGATAAAATATGGCATCAAGTTATTCAAATGATATAAAATTAGAACTTATGGTTACCGGTGAAAAATCTGGTCTATGGGGTAATATTACAAACACGAATCTACAAATCTTGGAGCAAGCAGCGAGTGGATATTTAAGCTTAGCTGTAGGCGGAGCTGACGTTAATTTAGTATTAACAGATGGTGCTACTTCAAATGGTAAAAATTTATACTTTAAATTAACTGGAACATTAACAGGGAATAGAGTTGTAACTATGCCTGATTCATCAGAAAGAGTATTTGTTGTAGAAGATGCAACAGATAGATCAGCATCACATTACACTTTAACTGTTAAAACTTTTTCAGGAACTGGAGTTACTTTAGCAACAGGTGCGAAAGCTTTACTTTACTCTGACGGAACTAATGTAAATCAAGGGATGATAAACAAAGGTTATAAGTCAACAACTACTTCTTATACAGCTGTAGATGGAGATCAAATTATTTGTAACACATCAGGCGGTGTTTTAACTATCACATTACCAACAGGTCCGTCTATTGGATCAGAGGTAAGTTTAATTGATGGTGGACAAAGCTACAGCATTAATGCTTTAACTGTTGCTCCCGGAGCTGAAAATATTGCAGGTTCTCCAGGGGATATAACTGTTTCAACAGACGATGAAAATTTTACTTTAGTTTATGTAAATGCAACTGTAGGATGGACCTACAAAGATAGTATATAGGAGGTAAAAATGCCTCTTAGCAAATGGCAAATCAAACCAGGTTTCGATAAACAAAACTCTGAGGTTGGAGCGGTCGCACGTTATATAGGTGGTGACAACGTTAGATTTAGATACTCATTACCAGAAAAAGTAGGTGGTTGGAAAGCAGAAGGTGGAGAAAGTATTTCTTCTGTATCAAGAAGACTACATCCATTTAGAGGTAATGATGGTAATAAATATTTAGCTATTGGAACAGATAAGTTTTTATTAATTTACTACGAAGATAATTTTTACGATATCACACCATATAGAAGTAGTGGTTTTCCAGCTACAATTGATGAATTTAAAAACAGTACTTTCACAACTGTTTCAGGTTCTAATGTTGTAACAATCACAACAACATCTATTAATAATATATCTGCAGGAGATATAATAGAATTTGAAAATGTAACCTTACCTGCTGGTACAGGTTATACAGATTCTGATTTTGAAGATAAATTATATGAAGTAAAAACAATTGTATCAGACACAGAACTTACCGTTACACCAGTTGCAAACGCTACAGGAAATGCAGGTCCAGGTGGTTCTTGTTCTATTATTCCATTAGAAACTATTGGTAATCAAATACAAAAATTCACCTTTGGTTGGGGTACAGGAGTTTGGGGTGGATCTAATAATTGGGGTGAAGATGCAACTACGAATGGAGTTAACACTCCTCCTGGTTTATGGTCACTATCAAACTTTGGTCAAGTATTAGTTGCAACTGTTTTAAATGGTAAAACATTTACATGGAATCCCGCTGCTGGTAACCCACTCGGGCAGCGAGCGTCTATATTAACTACAGGTTTTGAAACAGATTTAAACCCAACAAATACTAGAATTACTATGGTGTCTCCAACTACAAGACACTTAATTCATATGGGTACAGAAACAACCGTTGGTGTTCCATCAACACAAGATGATATGTTTGTAAGATTTTCTTCACAAGAAGAAATAAACACATATGATATTACAGCAGGTAACTCTGCCGGTTCACAAAGAATTCAAGATGGTACAAAAATAGTAGGTGCTATTAAATCAAAAGAAGCAATTCTTATTTGGACAGATAACGCTTTATATTTAATGAGACACATAGGTAGTCCATTCGTATTTGGTTTTGAACAAGTAGGTACTAACTGTGGTTTGATTGGACAGAATGCAGTTGTAGAAGTTGATGGTGTTGCTTATTGGTTAAGTGATAAAGGATTTTTTAAATATGACGGATCAGTTAAAACTATTGATTGTTCTGTTGAAGATTATGTTTATGATGATATTGATACAACTCAAAGTCAACAAATCTATGCAGGTGTAAATAATTTATATACAGAAGTTAGATGGGACTACCCGTCTTCATCAGCTGATTATAACGATAGATATGTAATATTTAATTTTGCAGAAGGTGTTTGGTATACAGGAAATACACCGAGAACTTCTTGGGCTGATTCAAATGTATTTAGTAAACCATTTGCAACAGATTTTGACAACACTACAAATGGAGACTTTCCAGAAGTTATAGGGGAGCCTGCAGCGCCAAATGGATATGGTAAAACTATTTTATACAATCATGAAGTAGGTGTGGATCAAGAAAACTTAAATGGTAGTATAACTAGAATTACATCTAATATTGAATCATTTGATTTTGATATATCAAGTCCACAAATAGGTGATGGAGAAGTCTTTTTATCTATGAGAAGATTTATACCTGATTTTAAAACTTTAGATGGAACAGTTAAAGTTACATTAACATTAAAAAGATATCCATCAGATACTGGAACAGCATCAACCTATAGTTCTTTTGATGTTACATCTACAACAGAGAAAAAAGATACAAGAGCGAGAGGTAGGTTTTTAAGTATAAAAATTGAAAATACTGGAGCAGCAGATGGTGAAAATTGGAGATATGGTACACTTAGAATTGATATACAACCGGACGGTAGAAGATAATGGCTATTACAATTAGAGTTCCTGATCCTACAAACGAATATGATGCTGGTAATCAAAGACAAATTGTAAGAGCAATTAATAATGTAATTCAACAATTAAATGCTCAATATAAACCTCAAGGAGAAACTTTTAATGAGATAGAACAGCTATCTTACTTTTTAGGTAATGCACCTGCAAAACCTTCAGGCCCTGCTACAGCTCAAGTTGGTGGTGGTGGTAGTGGAGGAGGAATTCCTTACAGCAGAATAGATACTACGGTAGGTACCGGCTACCCTTTTGTAACTGCCCCTATTGTTTCATTAGATCCAGACAGAGGGTATCTTGTTACAAATGGTTATTTTGCTCCAATCCCTCCTGACTTTGGTCCTAATCGAACAACACTTCAATTACCTTTTGATCCAGCTCCAGGAAGCCAAGTAGGAATAGTTATAAATGGATATACAGCAAAAGTTGATGCAGGACTTGATTCAGAAGGTTATCAAGTTACTATAGATGGTTATAGTAATGGATACATACAGATGAATGGTGGATTTGGCACAGGAGATGCTAGAACATTTGTTTATTTTGGAGATGGTGGTTACGCTTTCGGTTATAGAGATGTGTGGTATACTATTGCAACAGGATATTAAGGATTAATTATGGCAACAAGTTTTAAAAATATGATTTATGACCTTACTCCAACAGCGAGTGAGCAAACAGTGTATGGAATTCCAACAGATTCACACTCAATTATTAACGCTTTTTACGTAAATAATACAGGTGGTAGCACTATTAATATAGAAGTTAGATTAGACCGAGGACCAGGTAGAAACTACGTAGCAAATCAAACAATAGTGTTCTCTACTCCTTTAACTTCAGGTCAATATTTAAATTTACTTACAGGGCCACTTGTGCTAGAAGGCGGAGATAAATTAGTATTTACAACAAATACAACCGGTAGAGTACAGGGTACAATCGCCGCCATGCAAGTAAACAGAGAAGATCAAGAAACTACGCCAATAGGGTCAGTATAAACTTGATCAAAAATTGAAATAGGAGTATATTTTATTATGGCAGAAAAAACTACAGCATTCACAGGTCCAATCGTAGTAGGACTTAACGACAAAAAAGGTGAGATTCGTTTAACAGATGGTAAGAACGTTAATGAAGCAAAATATTTATCTATTGCAGCTCCAGACAATATTACATCAGACACAACTTTAACATTTCCAAATGGTGCAGGTACTGCAGGTCAGATACTTTCTACTGATGGTAATGGTGGTTTAAGTTGGGTTAATGATTCAGCAGGTAATCCTGCAGGAACAAATGGCCAAGTTCAAACAAATGATGGTGGTACTTTTGGAGCAATTTCAGAAGGAACATCAGGACAAATTTTAACATCAAACGGTGCAGGTTCTGCACCTACATTCCAAGCTGCTACATCAGGAATTGCAGCGGTTGTAGACGATACAACACCACAACTTGGTGGTGATTTAGAATCTAATGGACACGACATTGATTTTGCTGATGATGATAAAGCAAAGTTTGGTAGTTCTGGTGATTTAGAAATTTTTCATGATGGTTCTAACTCTTATATAAAAGAAACAGGAACAGGAAATTTAGTAATGAACACAAATAATTTAGTTGTTCAAAACGCTGCTGGAACTGCAAATTTAATAAACGCTCCTGAAGGAGCAGCTGGTTTAGATTTATATTATAATGGAAGTATAAAACTTTCCACAAGTAATACAGGTATACAAACAACAGGAACTGTTAACGTAAATGGAACGTACTCGCTTCCAACTTCAGATGGAACAGCTAACCAGGTTATGACAACTGATGGAGCTGGTAATGTTACTTTTCAAAACGCTGCAGCGGCTGACCCAATCACAAGTTCTTTAGATGTTGGTCCTACAAAAACCATTAAACTTGATGCTGTTTTTCCTGATGGTACAAGAAATTCTTTTTTAGGAGAAAATGCTGGAGCCAACATAACAACTGGAGATAGTAACGTTGGAATTGGATTTGGTGCATTAGAGAACAACACGGGTGGAAATGAAAATATCGCAATTGGAAGAGCTGCTCTCGATGCTGGTAGCCCGAGTAGTAGTATTGCTATTGGAGGTAATGCTGCTTCAAGTACAGTTGGAAGCAATAATGTTTGCATAGGTGCAGGAGCGGCCTCTAATATGTCAGCGTTTAGTAGCGAAAATGTTATTATTGGAAGAGCTGCTGCAAACGGCAGCGTATCAGGTGTGACCAACTCAGTTATTATTGGTGATATTGCGTGTATTAATAATGCCCCAAGTGACTGTGTAGCTATAGGTGCAGGTACTATGGCTTCAACATCAGGACAATATAATACTGCTGTAGGTCAAAGCTCTGGAAGTAGTATAGGTACCGGTACTAATAACACATGTCTTGGTCATAATGCAGATCCTTCTACTACCGGTGTTTCAAACGAAATTACTTTAGGAGATGCTGCTGTTTCAACTTTAAGATGTCAAACTACATCAATTACTTCTCTATCAGATGCTAGAGACAAGAAAGATGTTGAAGATGCAAACATAGGTTTAGATTTTATTAATGATCTAAGACCCGTTAAATTTGTATGGGACACTAGAGATGGTGCTAAAAAAGACATTAAAGAAGTCGGATTTATTGCACAAGAACTAGATGAAGTTCAACAAAAACACGGTGTTGAAGATCATTTACAGTTAGTTTTAAAAAACAACCCTGATAAATTAGAGGCTTCACAAGGAAAACTTATACCAATTTTAGTTCAAGCTATTAAAGATCTTAAAAAAGAAATAGATGAACTTAAAAAAGCATAGTTTTTCTTATTAAAGGTATAACAACATGAGTATTTTCAAGAAAATTGAACAAGGATTACGAAAAGTAAAAGACAAAATTGTTGATGATATAATACCTACCGGATCAGCCGCTAAAAGAGCTATTCGAAAAGCAATACCTAATGAATTAGCAGACATAGCAGTAGATTTAGCTCCTTTCGTTGCACCTTTTAATCCAGCTCTTGCAGCTGGAATGCGTGGTATTGGTAGGTTTGATCAAAGAGGAAGTATTAGTGATGCACTAAAACAAGGTGCTATGATGTATGGTGGTGGTAAACTAGTTGGTATGATTCCAGGCACCGAAAGTTATTTTGGTCAAGGTTTAGAAGGTGCTAAAGCTTTAGGTAGTGATGCCTTAAGTGGAATTAGAAACCTAGGTACAAGTGGTAAAAATTCTGTTACAGAAATGTTAGGTGGTGGTAAAAATGCTGCTTCAGAAGTCATGGGAAATATGTATCCAACAGATTATGGATATGAATTAGGTAGCGGCGCAGCTTCATCGGGCGGTGGTATTAAAAGTTTAGGTAGTAAAATACTAGACTTTGGAAAAGAATATGCTTTCGGTGAAGATAAAAAATTTCAAATGGGAGACATCGGAAAATTTTTAGGTGATCCTGGTAAGACAGTACCTTTAACAATGATTGCTTCTTATATTAAAGAAAAGTTTTTTCCTGACGAAGATCAAGATAGTTTTGATGCTCAGTTTGCAGAAGCTATGAAAAAAAGAGGAGAAAATGTTGCGGGTTATTTAAGGCAGTATGGACCTTTTGATCCTAGAAGAGACCCCACAAAAAATCCTTATACACAACAAGAAATAGATCAGTTTGCTAAAGATAAAACTATAGAATATGAAAACGCGGCAAACGGTGGACTAATGAGTATACCAAGAGAAAATTATTTTTTAGGTAGTAAACCTTTTACTGCTTACCTTAAAGCAGAGCCGGGATCTCCTGGTGCATCAAAAGAAGTAACTGCCGATGATATTTTAAATGTATTCAAAACAAAATTTGACGAAGGTAATTTTTTTAAAGGTAGGATTCTTCCAAAAGGAGTTACTGCAGGAACTTACACAGCTCAACCTCAAAACACCGGTGGTAGTTCTGCAGAACCTGAAGATATAATGAAAATTTTTGAAAATAAAATGGGTAACTCAAGTAATCCGTTTCTTAAAGCATTGAAACAATTTAGTCCTGATGGTGGTAGTAAAAAAATATCTGACAAAGAAGGTTTAGGTAAATTAATGGTTTCACTTTTAAGACAAGCAAATTTTGATAGAGAAGAAGCAGCTATGGGTGGTAGAATGAACTACGCTAGTGGATCAGGAGAATTACCATCAGATCCTACAAAACCAATTAATCCTTTTGCACCTAAACCTACAGGTCCAGCTTTACCTAATAAGATGATGGCTTCTATGGAAGAAAACGAACTAGAATTTATGAGACTTGTAGATGAGTTTATGGAACAAGGATTTAATCTAGAGGAAGCGATTGAAGCCGCTAAAGAAGAGCTTGAGAGAAAATCTATAGCTACGGGCGGTAGAGTAAATTATGCTATGGGTGGAGACACTCCTGAAGAAAACGCGCTGCAAGCAGCGGGCATCGAGGGTCTAGATATAAACATAAACCCTAAAGGTATTACAGAATTAGATATGAGAGAAACAGGTGGATTTATTCCGCCCGTAGGTGTAAAAGAAAAAGAAGATGATATCCCCGCAATGTTATCAAATAACGAATTTGTTTTTACTGCAGACGCTGTCAAAGGAATGGGTGATGGGGATGTAGATAAAGGAGCTGAACGTATGTACGATATGATGAAAAAATTAGAAAACGGAGGAAGAGTATAATGGCTATTCAAACAGGGGCGTCTCCCGATTTAGAAGCGTCACAAAAAAGATATTTATCCGGTCTTAATTCATTAACTAATGTTCCAACGGATACGTCTAAATTTGCTCCAGAAGTTCAAAGACAATCAGATTTTTCTATGGCAGCTCAACAAGAGCTGGCAAGACAAGCAGGACTAGGTGCAATAACTTTTGATGCTCAAGGTGGTGTACAAAGTGTTGGCGCTGGTACAGGTGTTATGGGCTTTGAGCCTTACCTAAATCAAGCTGCTCAATATTCAGGACCAGATGCTTATCAACAATTTATGTCTCCTTATCAACAGGACGTAATTGATACAACACTTACAGAATATGATGTACAATCTCAAAGAGGAATGCAAGGTATTGCTGATAGAGCAGTATCTTCAGGAGCTTTTGGTGGCGGTAGAGAAGGTGTTGAAAGAGCAAACTATCAAACAGATTCAAATAGAAACAGGGCTGCATTACAAGCTCAATTACTTGGTCAAGGTTTTGGTCAGGCACAAGCGGCAGCTGGTCAAGCGTTTGGTCAACAATCACAACTTGCAACTTTACAACCTGCATTAGCTGGTCAAACAGTTGCTGGTTTACAAGCAGCAGGTTCAAGTGATCTTGCATACAGACAAGCTGGTGAAGATGCAAGAAGACAAGCTGCAAGACTATCAGCATATGAGCCGTATGAAAGAACAAGTTATCTAGCTTCTGGATTAGGTTCATTAGGTGGAATGACTACTCCACTCTCACCTGCAATGACAGGAATGTCATCACCACAGATGAGTCCTTTACAAACAGCTTTATCTCTAGGAACGACTCTTGGAGGAATTTACGGATCGATAAGATAATGCAAAATACTTTAAAAAGACCGATGTTTAGAAAAGGTGGTTTGAGTACGACCACTAGAATGAACTACGAACAAGGAACAGATCCAATAGCTGATGCTAAAGAGTTAATGGCACTTGAAAACATCAAGAGAGACCCTTTCGCACCTTTCGACATGAGTGAAGAAACTGTTTCTGAAAACGTTAGAGAAAAATTTCAACCAAGAAGTAGAGAAGCATTAATGCGAGCTGCAATGGAAGGCACTGGCATAATGAACCAATTTATTAATCCTAAAAAAGATAGAAGAATGGCAAACCTTGCGTTAAGGTTTGGTGCTAATTTATCTAATCCTAATTTAAGAGGAAGTTTTTTACAAAAAGTAGCACAAGCAGGAGCTGGTGCGGTGCCAGGTTTAATTCAAGAAACAGAAGCCATGGATAATTCAGAAGCTGGTATAAATGCTTTAAAGATGAAAAGATTTATGGATGTATATGATAGAGAAGAATTAAGAGATTATAAACAAAGTCAAGCTGAAGACGGTATTGATGATCAAGAAACAGCGTTTATAAAAAACATAGGTTTTGCTACAGAATCTTTATTTCCAGGTATGGACTTCTCTGGTTTAGAAGATGATGAAAAACAAAGAGTTATGGATTTTGTTAATGGAACTTTAGGAAATGATACTCAACAAAGAACAGATTATCTAAATGATATATATAAAATTACAGAAGCGGCGCCTAAAATGTCAGATTATGAAGATAGTGTTGAAGGATACGTTGGAGCTGTTACAGAGTATGATAATAAACGTCGTAAAAAAGCTAGATCAAAACAAATACATGACGGTTTATTAGCTTCAGGTAAAATAAAAAGTCTTGATGTTTCGACTGTAGCTATTTTTGATAGTCCAAATGTACCAGTTCAAGAAAACGTTTTATATGAAATAGCTATGGACATGAAAGCACCTGAAGGCGCTAGATATTTCTATAGAGACAGAGATGATACAACAAACGTTCAACAAACTATTTACTTAGACTCTGGATTTAACCCTATAATATAAGGAAAATAGATGGCTTTAAGTCTTGAAGAAATCCTTAAAAAACAATCCGGAGAACCGATTGAATTAGAAGATAATATTGACATCAATAGCGGCGGTACGTTTACTCTTGATGAAATATTAAATAATAAACCTACAACTCCTTCACAACCAGAGAAAAAATCTAATGACAGTGGTGAGTCTTTAGAACCCGAAGCTGAAGATAATAGTAATATATCAGGCTTAACAGCTGCAACAGCTGGAATTATATCAGGTGCTATAAAAGTACCGGAAGGAGTTATATCATTAGCTGCTGATTTAATAGATTTAGGTTTAGATACAAACTCAGCCGCAAAGGTTGAACAATTTTTTGACACAATAAATCCCTTTGAAGAATTAGCACAAGAAAGAGCTATAGGTAGACTTACAGAGGCTTTAGTTCAAATTGGAATACCTGGTGCCGTAGGTGCTAAGGTTGCAACCAAACTAGCTACAAAAGCTTTAAATGCTAAGAAAACAGGTAACTATCTTAATCTTGGTAGTAAAAATGTTAGAAATGGACTTAAAGCAACAGAAAATTTAAATAAACTAACCGGTAGACAGAAGTTTGGAGCAGTTGTTGTCGGTGGTCTAGCCGGAGAAACATTTGTAGCTGACGTTGAAAAACTAGGGACGATTGGAGATGCGTTTGAAGCTGGTCCAACTCAACTAGATAGAAATATTAGAGAGACTGAAAGAGATGATGCCTCAAGAAGATTATTAAACAGACTTAAATTTGGTTCTGAGTCCGTATTAGTTACCCCAATTGTTTATGGATTAGGAAAAGGAGCATCACTTTTATTAAATAAAAAAGGTAAAGACTTAGCATATAGTGATAATGCAATTGAAAGAAAACTAGATAAGTTCGGGGGTATTTTTAGATTTAGAGGAAACAAACCGGTTCAACAAGCTTTAGCTAAAGAACAAGAGTCAGCTAGTAAAATGGTTGATACTAGTTTTGCAATGGAACAAGTAGGTAGAATTGATAAAGAAGTAAATAAAATTTTCCCTGAAACTAGAAACATATTGTTTGCAGCTAATACTGCAGAACGAAAACAATTATACAAAGAGATGAATGATCTTCTGTTTGAAGGTGATTTAATGAAAGGATTAGATGAAACTAAGACTGTAGACTTTGTAGATTTACTAACTAGAAACGGAGCAACACCAGAAGGGGTTGAAACAATTTTAAATGGAATAAAAAATAGTAGAAGTTACTTTGTAGAACTTTTAAAGGCTGCTTCCAACAGTCCATCAGTTGGTGATCTTCCCAGAACTATGCAAGGAGAATTTTCTAGTTTATTAGGTAGTAGAGTAAAAGATAGTATAGCAAATACTTTTGAAATATTTGAAAATGCAGATGCAGGCTTATTACAAAAATACAAACCTACTAAAAAAACTGTAGATAGAGTTGCTAATATTTTTATGAGATACGCTGCAAAAAATAATCAACCGATTACAAGACTACAAGCAGAATCTTACGTTGATGACATCGTAAAACAAGCTCGTGAAATGAATCCTAAAAAAGATGCACTACCAACTTTTGAATATGTAAATTTAACTAAAGGTGCTGACACTCCTTATAATATTAAAACATTTAGACAAACGTTAGAGAAAAATTTACCGGATGGTACAAAAGATTTCCGTGTTATAGGTAAGGGAAGTAAAGCATTTAGACAATTATTTGGTGAAGTAGAAGACGCACGTCACTCTATATTCGCATCTGTTTCAAGACTATCCACAATAGCTAGACGTGGTGAAATGTTTCAAGATATGCTTGATGCAGACAAAGCAATAAAATCTAGAATCACAGCTGAAACTCCTGAAGGCGCTAGAGGTTTTTTTCATTCGACTCCATTAGCAGCTAAACAAGCTTTTGGAACAAAAACTCCAATAGTAAAAATGCCAGAAGAAATGACTAAATACTTTCCTGATGAAAATCTTTACACTTCTAAAGATATTGCAGAAGGTTTTGAAAGTGTGACTGGACTTCAAGACTGGATGCGAGGAGAAGCAAAAGGTCAAGGTGTTTTAGGAAAAACAGCCGCCGCTGCATATAGATATGGATTACTTACTCCAAAAGCTGGTGCACAGTTTGCTAAGACTGTTTTATCTATACCAACTCACATAAGAAATTTTTTAAGTTCAGGTGCTTTTGCACTTGCTAATGGTACATTAATGACAAGTCCTAAATTAATTGCTCAAGCTATGAATGAAGCTAGAAAAGTAGTTCAAGTAGGTATGAGAAAACCAGAAGCGATGGCCAAGTATCGAGAATACTTAGACTTAGGTATTGTAAATACAAACGTAAGACTTGGAGATATCCGTAATCTATTTAAAGATGTTAGATTTGGTGATGGTAATATTGCTACAGACAGTGTTTTAAAACCTTTGTTAAATAATTTAGGTAAAGGAATAAGTAGAGGTGTTAAAAAAACTACCAAAGCTTTTCAAGATGCATATGTTGCAGAAGATGATTTTTGGAAAATATATAATTTTGAAGTCGAGCTTGCTAGATTAAGAAATGCATATGCAAAAAAAGGTTTACCTATTCCCCAAAGTTTAAAACAAGAAGTAGCAGAGATAGTAAAAAACACAGTTCCAAACTATGCAAGAGTAGGTCAGTTTGTAAGAGGTATGCGTATGTCTCCTTTCGGTAATTTTATGTCATGGCCTTCAGAAGTATTTAGAACAGGTTTTGGTATTTTCAATCAAGGATTAAAAGAAATTAAAAATCCAGTAACAAGAGCAATCGGTATGAAGAGATTAACAGGGATGACTTTTGCTAGTGCTGTAATACCTTATACTATTGTTGAAGGTTCTAAATCTATTTTTGGAGTGACTAATGAAGAGTCAGATGCAATTAATTATTTTGTTGCCCCTTGGTCAAGAGATTCACAAAAAATATTATTTAAAAATCCTACTACTGGAGATTTCTATTACATTGATTGGTCTAAGAATAATGTTTATGACACTCTTACAAGACCTTTCCAAACAGTTTTATTTAATATTCAACAAGGTATTGAAGACGAAGAAGTATTAACTAAAGGTTTCTTAAAAGGAATTTTAAATGCAACTGCACAAACTGCTTCGCCATTTGTATCTGAATCTATTTATACAGAAGCGTTTATGGACATATATTCTAGAAATGGAAGAACAAGAGAAGGAAGACAGCTTTACGGAGATAGAACTCCGGACATGGAAAAATATTTAATTATATCTGAACACCTTGCTAAAACAATGTTGCCATCTACACAACCATTTCAAAGAACTATAAAAGCATTTACAGGAGAACCTGGAAAAGGTGCTGCAACTTATGAAATAGGTCCAGAGATTGCAGGTATATTTGGTATGCGACCAATTAAAATTGACCCTGAAAGAAGCTTAGACTTTTATCTTGGAAGGTTTCAAAAAGAACAATCGGAAGATAGAAAAAACTTTACGTCAGGGAGATTTGGAGTTTTGAGTGGTGAGAGAAAAACACCGAGAGAAGTAGTCGAAAGATTTTTTACTGCAAACAAAACTTTATTTGAAACACAAAGAAATATGAAACAAGTTTTAAATGCAGCTGAAACTCTAGGCTTAAAAGACAAAGACTTGAAAGATGTATTTGATAGAAGAAATATTTCTAAAAAAACTTTAAAAAGATTATTGAGAGGGAAGTTTAACGCTTTTGAAATTACAGATGGTATTGAAGAAAGATTTGAACGTAATGCAGAAAAAGGTGGGATAGAAAATCCTTTAATACCAGTTGAATCTTTAATAAAACAAATGGTTAAAGATTTTGAAAACCAAAGTTTAGATAGTCCTTTACAATTAAATATAGAGAATTACCTACCTCAATTAGAAAATATTCAAGGGCAACAGTCGTCGATGACACCTTTACCACCTACACCAATGCCGAATCCAGGTTCTTTTCAAACACCGGTTCAGCAAAATCCAATGATGGCTTCAGGTTTAACACCTATGGAAGAATCATATCTATCACCAACAGAAAAACAAATAAGACTAAGATCAAGAGGAATTAACAATGTCTAAAAAAGATCTAGCTTTAGAGAAAATTGAATCACACGAAAAACTCTGTAGAATAATGCAAAAACAAACTCACCAAAAAATTTCAGGAATAGAAAATGATATTAAAGAAATTAAAAATCATATGCGTTATGCAATGACTTCGTTAGTTGGTGGTATGTTTGCTATAATAATTATTTTAATTCAGGGACTATAGTTTTTATTACATCATCATAATTATAATCTTTAATATGAATCAAAGATTCTGTTAAATCAGGTTTTTCAAACATTTGATTAGTATCTTCAAATCTACTTAATTCAATAGTATCCATCCAAATCATGATATCATAACCTTTTCTATATTTATTAAATGGACAAACAAATTCTACGACAGATGTTTTATTTGTCATGCTACAAAGTTTTTCCATTCTTTTAACTTGTCTAATTCTTCCCTCTTTTGAAAAATCCCAGTCGTGAAATATGCGTCTTATTTCATCAGCATTAAAATACGCAACATCCATGTTGTTTACTAATTTTTTAGTGAATGTTGTTTTACCCGAACCCGGTAAACCAAATACTAATATTTTTTTTATATCCACGATTTAATTTCTTCTCCCATAATTTGACTCGCAATATTTTGTTTTTTACGCAAAGCTAAAACTATTCTATCATCAACAGTATCTTCAGAAATAATATCAATGTAAGTCATAGGTTTAGTTTGACCAATACGATCTATACGAGCTTCTGATTGAGTTCTTTTTTCTAAATCATAACCATTAGAAAAATAAACCATTGTACTTGCAGCAGTTAATGTGATACCATAACCGCCAGTTTGTGTTGTACCTATAAAAAATCTGCACTTGTCATCTTCTTGAAACTTCTTTATATTATCTTGTCTTTTTTCTTGAGGTGTTAATCCATAATAATCAACATAACTATCTTCACCGTACTCTTTTGATAGGGCATTTATAATTTTATTAATGTCTCTTTGATACTGAGCCCAAATAACAACCTTACCTTCAACTTGTGCAACAATGTCTAAAAGTTCATCAACTCTCTTACAAGGTAAGTCTTTTGTAGAGCCGTCATCAGCTACAAAGTGGCCACAAGTTATTTGATGTAGACGCATCAGTTGAGTTAATACAGTATTAGTAGTTAATACTTTTCCATCTAAATGAGCTAAAGCAGTTTGTTTCATTTCTTTATAAACTTTTTCTTGTTCTGGAGTCATTGATACAGTTCTTTTCATCCAAGTTTTTTTAGGTAAATCTAAACAATCTTCTTTTAAAACCCTGTATGAAAAAGGTTTTAATTTATCTGAAAGCTCACCTAAGTTTCTATAACCAACAATAACTTGAACAGTTCTTGCACCTAAATTCATGTTACGCATAACAGCGTACCTAGCTCTAAAAGTAAAAAAAGAATGATGACCTAAAAGATATGGGTCTAAAAACTCACACTGAGAATATAAATCTAAGGGTGATTTAGTAATAGGAGAACCTGTAAGTATTCTTCTATACTTAGAGTCTTTTGATATCTTTAAAATATTTTTAGTTCGTTTAGCAGAAGGGTTTTTAATAGTTGTAGCTTCATCAATGGCAATCATAGACTTATGAGAAGATAAAAATTTATCTGCAAACTCTAAACCTTTTTTAGTAGAGAAGGCTTCAACATTCATAATTAAAATATGTAGATCAGTCCCTGTTTCAAACAAAGTGTTTAGTTCTTTTAATTTTGGTTTGGTATGTGATGCAGTCCACAAAACAGTTTTCTTTTCAATATGGTCAGCCATGTGTACCGGTATTTCAGAGTCGTACCAATTTTTATAAACACCCTTAGGTGCAATTAAAAGAAGACCATTTATTTCTCCTTTGTCATACAGCATAGATACATTATCAATTAATACTTTTGATTTACCTGTACCCATTTCCATAAAATAAGCATAAACTTCTTTGTCCCAAGACATTTCTAAGGCTTTAAGTTGATGCGCAAAAGGCTTTGTTTTAAATTTATAGAACATAATATTTTATACTTTCTAAATATAAAATAGGATAGATTAGGATAGTTGTCAACTACTTATAATTAAATTTTTTGCAGTATTCACTGTATTTTTCCATAGCAATTTGACAGGCTTTTGGAAATTTAGTTTTCATATAATCTACAGTAGCACTATTGAGCCTTTGTTTAGCTCCTGGAATTTTGTCTTTATGATCAACTCTTTTAATTTTAGATTTAAAAGTCTTCATTCTTTCTGCAAGACCTACAAGACCTGGAATTTTTTGTTCTAATTTTTTTATATCTTCACTTAGATTTTCAAATCTAATCATGTGATCAATTATATACTCACCATTTATTTCATAAAATTTTTTAAAATCTTTTACAGGCGCTTGAATTGCATAATCTCTAAAAGACACGTTCTGTAAATCAACACCAAAAAAATAATAGTTAGATATAAGATAGTCAATTGGATGCCTTACAATAGAAACTTTTGTATAAGAGTTAAAAATATCTTCACCTATTCTTTTTTTAATTTTTCTAGCTTCTATGTGATTATAGTATCTCTGACTATTTGCTTCAAACACACGGAGTATTGTTCCCATGCCTTGATAACAATCATTATTCATAACATTACCAGATACGTGAAAATCAACATCTAATCCAATAACATGGTCAAAATATTTAGCTCCATTGTTTTCATTTTGAAAATGAATTTTATTTCTTTCCAAACTAACTCTTTCATCTTCTGGAGTGCACATAGTTATTATATCTTCTGGACCACAATAATTTCTTAATGCTAATTCAAAAGATGTACCGGCTACCTTAAGAGGTTTTATAAATATCAGTTTATGCTTATGCGATATAATCATTGATTTCTTTCTAAAAATAGCTATACTAAACCAAAAAAGAAAGTCAATGACTAAAGTTTATTTAACTCAAGAAATACCTACAGATAGAGAAACAGGTAAACCTAAATATAATGTTATGGGTGCAGCAAAGTATGGAGAAATAAAAACTCTATTACCTATGTACTCTCAAATGATACTTTCTCCTGGTCCATTAATACAAAAACTTAGAACGCTTTTAAAAGACTACACGTCAGACGATTATCTTTTATTATCAGGTGACCCCGCAACTATCGGTGTTATTTGTTCAGTAGTTTCTGATATGACAAATGGAAAATTTAAATTTCTAAAATGGGATAGACAAGAAAAAACTTATTATCCAATAGAAATAGATTTATTTAAAAAATAGTATTGACAAAACAAAAGTCTAGGATTATATATAATTCATGAAAGGAATTATATGAGTATAGATTATGAAGATGATAGATTAGAATCTGTAAAGCAAATAGATGCTGCAGCTTCTTTATCTAATAAAGTTATTGAGTTAAAAAATATTGAAGACGAAATTGAAAACGCAGAAAAAAGTATTTCAAAATTAAAAGAACAATCTAAAGTATTATCAGAGGTAGAAATACCAAAGATGATGCAAGAGATGAACATTACAAAATTAAAGCTTAAAGATGGTGAGTCTATAGAACTTAAACCATTTTATTATGCTTCTATTGCAAAAGGCAGAAACGAAAGTGATTCTGATTTTTTAGATAGAAAGGATAAAGCTTTTACATGGCTTCGAGATAACGGCCTGGGTGATATTATTAAAAATGATATTACCGTTACCTTTGGTCGGGACGAAGATAACAAGGCACTGCAATATGCAGACCTTGCAAAGAGTAATGGCTTTGAACCAATTCAGCGCGAAACGGTTCATGCTGTAACTCTTAAAGCGCTAGTCAGAGAGCGTCTTGAGAATAATCTTGAGATGCCTTCTGACATTTTTAAAATCTACGCGGGTAACAGTACAAAAATCAAAAGGAGATAACATGGAAACGAGTAACGAGAAACAAGTAACTATAAAAAAAGAAAATCTGCCTTCAGATATTTTATTTGAAGCGGATGCAGCACAAGGTTTAGAAAACGTAAGAACAGAAAATCTGGCTTTACCAATTCTAAAACTTTTACAAAACGGATCTGGAGAAGCTCAGAAGCGTAATCAAAATTACGTTGAAGGTGCTGAACCAGGTATGTTCCTAAACACCGTGACTAAAAAATGTTATGACGGTGCTAACGGAATAGAGGTTGTACCCTGCTATTACAAACTTGAGTTTCAAGAATGGGCAGACTTTGGTACAGGTTCAGGAAGACCAGAAAATATTTTTGGTCATGATTCTGATATTTTATCTAAAACAACTAAAGATACTGGAGGTAAAGATCGTCTTGAAAACGGTAATTACATTCTAACAGTTGGTCAACATTTTGTTTTAATTGTTGATGGTGAAAATACAGAACCTGCATTAATCTCTATGAGTTCTTCTCAAGGTAAAGTGAGTAGAAAATGGAATTCAATGATGGCTTCAATTACACTTGAAGGCAAAAATGGTCCTTTCACTCCTGCTACTTACAGTCATAAATATGTCCTGTCTTCTGTACTTAACAGTGGAAAAGGTAATCAATGGTATGGCTTTAATGTTGTAAGCGGTGCTATGATTGATAACGCATCACTCTACGAAAGAGCGAAAAAGTTTCACAACTCATTCGCCGGCAAATAGTGTGAAAAGTGGGCGCCTAGGGGAGACTCAAAGCGCCCATGCAACGACAGACAGGACAGGACATGACAGACATATTAAAAAAATTTAAAAGTATATTTGAAGGTTTAGACATAGCTCGTGGTGAAACCCGTAAGACAGGTGAGGTATCTGCAAAAGGTAAAAGTATTACTAGGTCTAAAACAATTACAGAACCGCCTACAGATAAACTGTGGGAAGATCATTTAAAAGGTACAGAACCTGCATTAGGTATAATTCCAATAAGAAGAGACAATACTTGTATATGGGGATGTATTGACTGGGATGTATATCCTTTAGATCACAAAGAAATAGTGAATGATTTAAAAAAGAAAAAGATACCACTGACAGTATTTAGATCAAAGTCTGGTGGTGCACATTTATTTTTATTTACAAAAGAACCTGTCCCTGCAGTTATGATGAGAGATAAATTAAAAACATATGCTTCAGCTATTGGTCATGCAAGAGCAGAGATATTTCCAAAACAAGAAAAGATAAATATTGATCGTGGTGATGTAGGTAGTTTTTTAAACTTACCTTATCACAACTTAGAAAATACAGTTAGATATGCTTTCAATAATGATGGTGAACCAATATTAGATGTTGAAAAGTTTTTTGAACATTATGAAAACCAAGTTTTAAGTGTAGATCAATTTAATAATTTAAAATTAAAAGAAACTGAAGAAGATGATTTTCTTGAAATGCCACCATGTTTGGTTACGCTTTTATCTGAAGGTGTTGGTGAAGGAATCAGAAATGAAACTATGTATAACTTAGGAGTGTATGTAAAGAAAAGATTTTCTGAAGATGATCTTTGGAAAAAGAAAATGAATCACTACAACATAAAATATTTTAAACCACCTATTAATGCATCAGAACTTGTTAAGACTCAAGAATCATTAGAAAACAAAGATTATTTTTATAAATGTAAAGATGAACCTTTATCATCTTTTTGTAATTCGAAACTATGTGTAACAAAAAAATATGGTGTAGGTGATGATGATGCACCAGTACAAACTATAACTAATATTAGAAAGTACAACTCTGATCCACCATTATTTTTCTGTGACATCGATGGACAAACAGTGATGGTTGAAACTTCAGTTCTTCACGACCCGGATAAATTTTCAATGGCATGCTTAGAACAAATTAATAGACCACAGATGCCTATGTCTAAAATTATATGGCGTAAGATGTTAATAAAACTTTTACAGGAAAAACAAGAAACAGATGAAAAAGCTACAGAAGACCTTAAAGTTGAAAATCAATTAAAAGAATACATGGAAGACTTTGTAAATAAAGTTAAAGGTAAAGATATAAATGATATTCAAAGAGGTGTTGCGTATACTGATGATAACTATAGTTATTTTAAAATGAAAGATTTTTGGAAACATTTAGTAAAAAATAAATGGCCAGATAAAAGATATCCAAAACATGTAGTAGTACAAAAACTACAAACTCAATTAAAGATTGAAGAGGATTATCCAAAAATAAACGGTAAAACAGTGCGTTGCTTTAAGATGTTAAAGATTGTATCTGTTGAACCAGAGAAAGCAAAATATGAAAGTCAGGAACCGTCATGGAAAAGAAAAATAGAACAGTAATACCTGGACCACCAGGAACCGGTAAAACATATAGATTATTAAATCATTATATGGTCAAAGAAATAAAAGAAAATAAAACTGATCCTAAAAAAATTTGTTACATTACTTTTAGTAAAGCAGCTGCAGAAGAAGCAACTGAAAGATTTGAAGAATTATTTCCTAAAGAAAAACTTGGATACATAGGGACTATGCATGCATTAGGTGTAAGAGAATTAAATATAGATGTAAGTGCAAAATTATTAAAAGGTAATAGTCAATGGAATCAATTTAAACTTTATGAGCCAATGGCAGCTAGATTGAATACTGATGCGAGTATCGATTCAATCACTGGTAAAACTAGATTTAAAGACCCTATACTAACTACAAGAGACTATGCAAAAAATAAAAAAATATCTTTGAATGAAGCTGCAATACAAAAAGGTATGGCAGGTTGGTCAGACATACACATTGCAGAAAAAATAGATGGTGCACTAACGCAATATAAAAAAGACACAGGAGTCATAGAATTTTATGACATGATAGGTTTGTTTACGGATAAAATAAAAACTAAAGATAGTTTTTATGACGTTATATTTTTAGATGAAGCTCAAGATTTGAACGCACTACAATGGGATATGTTTTTTGAATTAGAGAAACTAAGTAATAGGTCCTTCATTGCGGGTGATGACGATCAAACTATTTATGGTTTTCAAGGCGCAGATGCATCTACATTTATAAACCTAGAAGGAACTATCGATGAACAAGTTAAGTCGAGACGAGTACCGAGAAGCGTGCATCGAGTGGCTTTAAGTATATTAGATAGACTCAACGAACGTAGAACAAAGAATTGGGAAGCGAGAGACGAGGAGGGTGAAGTTAATTATGAAACATCACTGGAGAATATAGACTTTGCAAAAGGTAAGTGGATGATACTTGGTAGAACCAATAAACTTTGTGAAAAAGCAAGAGATCATTTGTATATGAAAGGTTTAAGATATGAATTTACGGGTGATAAATATTTAGATAAAAATTCTATGTTAGCATTTACCGCCTGGAAAAGATTAAACAATGGTGCAAGTATTGATTCAAAAGATGTCAAAGTAATGTATTCTTTTTTAAAAGTAAAACTAGGTCATCTACAAAGAGGTTTTTCTAGTGGTAAAACTTTAGATTCTGTTTTTTCTGTGACGTTAGAAGAACTAAAGAAAGATCATGGTTTACTTGTTGAAGGTAGTTGGGAACATCTTGACTTTGATGAAGATACAAAAGTTTTCATGAAACATTTAATACAAAACAATTATGATCTTATGAAAGAAGCTGACATAAAGATAATGACCTTACATGGATCAAAGGGAAAAGAATGTGAAAACGTAGTTTTATTTACAGATTTTGGTGCGGATGAATATCAAAGTAATTTTATTGAAGGTGAGTTTGAAAAGTCACCAGACAATGAACATAGATTATTTTTTGTTGGAGTTACCAGAGCTAAACAAAAACTTTATTTACTACAATCAGAGGAGGGTACAGGTTATGTCATATAAATCATTAGATAAACAAGTTCAGGGGAATCATTATCAAGACTTTAAGATTCAACCAGCAGAGTTTGTGAACCAAAACAAGTTGCTTTTTGCAGAAGGCAACGCTATAAAATATATCTGCAGACATTCTAAGAAAGGTAAACATTACGACATTAAAAAGGCAATACATTATTTAGAAATGATTTTAGAAAGGGATTATGGAGAATTTATTTAACGAAGAGATGTGGAATTCACCGGACGAGTTTAAAGATTTAAGTAGTTATAAATACATAGCAATTGACTTAGAGACAAAAGACCCAAACTTAAAAAAGATGGGTTCAGGTTCTGTAAGAGGTGATGGAGAAATTATTGGTGTTGCTGTTGCAGTAGATGGTTGGTCCGGATATTATTCTTTCGGGCATGAGCAGGGTAATTTTTTTGCAAAAGAATCTGTAATGAAATGGGTTAAAAGTATTTGTGCTTTACCATGTCCTAAAATATTTCATAATGCAATGTATGACGTATGTTGGCTAAGAGCGTATGGTGTAAAGATAAACGGAATTATTGTGGATACAATGATGATGGCAGCTGTATTAGATGAAAACAGATTGTATTACTCATTGAATTCATTATCTTTTATAGAGTTAGGTAAAGTTAAGAATGAAAAAGCTTTACAAGATGCAGCAGACAAAGCTGGCATAGATGCAAAATCTGAGATGTATAAACTTCCTGCATCAATGGTTGGAGCATATGCTGAAGCAGATGCTGAACTAACCTTACAACTATTTAAAAAATTTTCAGGGCAAATAAGAGATCAAAACTTACAGAGAATATTTAACTTGGAGACAAGTTTATTTCCTATGTTGGTAGATATGAAATTTAAGGGCGTTCGAGTAGACGTTGATAAAGCGATTCAACTGAAACATGTGCTAGAGAAAAGAGAAGGGCTATGCCTTGCAAAAGTAAAACAAGAAACAGGAGTAGAAGTACAAATATGGGCAGCAAGATCGATCGCCAAAGTATTTGACAACCTTGGACTACCTTATTCCAGAACTGCGAAAAGTAACGCGCCATCATTTACAAAAGCTACACTAGAAAACCATGAAAATCCAGTAGTAAAAAACATTGCAGAAGCTAGAGAATTGAACAAAGCGCACACTACATTTATAGATACAATACTAAAACATGAACACAATGGACGTATTCATGCTGACATAAATCAATTAAGATCAGACGCAGGTGGTACTGTAACTGGACGTTTCTCATATTCTAATCCAAACTTACAACAAATACCTGCAAGAAACAATTTATTAGGTCCTGCAATTCGTGGTCTATTTATACCAGAACAAGATTGTGATTGGGGTTGCTTTGACTATTCACAACAAGAACCTAGATTAGTTTTACACTATGCAGCAGAACACCCTATCTTAAAAAATTCTGAGTCTGTAATTGAAATGGTTTCTAAGTTTAACAAAGACCCCAAAATGGACTTTCATGGAATGGTAGCTAAACTTGCAAACATAAAAAGAAAAGAAGCTAAGACTATTAACTTAGGTTTGTTTTATGGAATGGGTAAAGCAAAACTTCAACAGTCTTTGGATTTAGAAAACAAAGAAGATGCTGATAAACTTTTTAATAATTATCACGACAGTGTACCTTTTGTAAAAGGTTTGATGGATGCTACGATGAGAGACTCTCAAAGAGATGGAGAGATTCAAACGATTGCCGGTAGAGTATGTAGGTTTGATAAATGGGAAGAAGCAAGGTTTGCTCCAGGTGAACTAAGAGCACCTATGACTTATGAAGAAGCTAAGGGAAAATATGGTGAAGATAGAATTAGAAGAGCCTATACATACAAAGCTTTAAATAAATTAATTCAGGGTTCTGCGGCAGATATGACCAAACAAGCTATGTTAGATTTATATAATGAAGGTATTACACCACATATACAAGTGCATGATGAACTTGATATATCTGTTGAATCAGATCACCAGGCTCAAAAAATTATTGCAATTATGCAAGATGCAGTTAAACTTTCTGTTAAAAATAAAGTTGATTATGAAAAAGGCCCAACTTGGGGTGATGTAAAATGAGGATTTTTTATGGCATACTTAAATGCAAATATACCACCGACTTATGCACAAATCAGAAGAGAGTATTTATATGATCTTAAGAAACATAAAGGAGAAGTTGAGGACTGTATCATCTTTGGTATTAGCGCTCTTACAGGACGTGCAATACTATTTCATGCTATTATGGAAAACGGTGCAATATTCTATCGCCTACCTATTAGCGCTTTTATTCAACAGGGATTTGATGCATCCGGAGTGCCCACAAGAAGACTTGATGAACTACAGCTCTGGAATTGTTTTTCTTATTACCCTGCTGTTCATCGTTGGGATATATTAGACGGACAAGCCGGTAAGTATATAGGAAAAGACAAGAAATGGCACCCTGGAAAGTATTTATTTACCGTTGACTTTGCGCATCCAGATAGTAATATACTTGACACCGATCATTCGGAAATACCGCACGAACATAAGTGCGCTCACATAATTGCTCTCGATGATGGCAATTTTGCAGCACAACCTAACAACAGATGTATATGGGATATACCTTCTTTCACTGTGAAAGATAGTACTCCTGACTGGAAAGTGCAAACTTCTGAATGGAACGTAGAAGATAGTAGAGCATGGCGGACAGAAGATACCGACAAGTTCTTCTATGAAATAGAGGAGAAAAAAAATGATTAAAAAAACTTTAAAATGGGTTTGGAATATAATTTGCTGGCCCTGGAAAAAATTTATAGAGTGGGTTTGGTCTAGTTAAATGACCAGTTGCAAGACATGTTTTCATCCTTGTCATTGCGGTGAAGATAATGATCTTCACGCAGATGAATATGGTGTGTGCACCTGCGAAAAGTGTACTTGCAAACGAACTTACAAAAAAGAAAAAGATCACAGTACGGACATAACATACGAAAATGAGTAACAAACCTTTGGATATCGGAGAAGAGGCAAGAGTGCAAATGCCAATGAAGACAGTAGCATCGCTGATCGTGCTGGTAGCAATGGGCGTTTTCGCTTATACCGAGCTGACTGCGAGGTTAGTATCGTTAGAGACATCAAGAGAATTATTTGAAAATGATTTACTTAAAAAATCTGAACAAGTCCCTACAGACCAGGAGCAACATTTTTTATTGGAAGATTTATACAAGACCGTAGAGAAATTACAGTCTACTCAAGAAATGAATATGACAAACAAAGTTAATATAGAATTTTTAAAAACACAATTAGATAAAGCATTAGAAGATGTTGAAGAACTAAAAGATAAGGTAAGAGCAAATGGAAACGGTCATCAGTAGCGTAGTAGCTCTTTGTATGTTTATAGGAGGTGTTCTTACAGAACATAGAATACAGGTTGACCCAGATACAGGGAAACCCTCTATGGCTACTTGTTTAAAAGGAAAAAGGGTTGCGGAACGTACAGCAAATGATAATATTCAGTACAAATGCGGGAAAGTAAAAGTTGAACTCGAAAAAAATATCGATGG
>Ga0233403_10000097_pt1 | contig 36948 bp, 24 predicted proteins | sample Na_oxic_1_MG_FD_179866 | JGI IMG/M metagenome (GOLD analysis project Ga0233403, IMG submission 179866) | Seawater microbial communities from Saanich Inlet, British Columbia, Canada - Na_oxic_1_MG | ecosystem: Environmental > Aquatic > Marine > Inlet | place: Canada: British Columbia | collected...
TGGGTTTTACAATTTTGAGATTGACAATTAGGGCAATGAAAACTTAATAGTGCCATTTTTTTCCGTTGTGTTTAAAATCGGCTCATTATACCTTTAGAAGCAATCCCATTCAAGGACCTCAGTGCCGATTTTGACCATAAGTTACTTGCTTAGGACAGGCTATTTCCGGTTTGAACGATGAACTATTCCAGCCGTTAGGCACATCACACGGTGTTAGAAATGTATACCAATTTTCGGTTGCTGGATTTTGTGCATAAGTGATCATCTCAAGACATTCTCCGGTTGAAGATGATGGTTTAATCGGTGAGCTTTTCCATCCATCTGGCACATCACAAGGGGTTGGAAAGGCACTCCAAATATTGGTATTTGGGTCCTGAGCATAAGTAATAACATCTGAACAAATGGATGAACTATGACTGTTTTGTGCCATTAAAGGTGAAATGGTTAGTATCCCAAAAATGACTAACAAAATGGTATTTAGCTGAACACCAAAAATTTGAGACAGTGTTTTTTTCATGATGACTATCCTGCAATGAAAAAATGGAAGGGGTTGATTGCTAAGTGGATTAATTTTCTACCAAAAAATAACATTTTTCATCATCAGTTTTCCAGAATAAATATTTTGGCGAGAAACCTTCGAGGTATTAAAACCTCAAAGGTTTGGCACCAGAAATTTTCTAAAAAACTGTATATTTTCAAAGCCATTGTGAAGAACTCCAAAATCAGTCTTGGGGTCATCTGTCCTTCGTAATTGCTTCGGAATTTTTGAAAATAACTTAATTTCCCTCTCCGACTACTCATGGTTCATGTATAGTAAGTTTTAGCGGTTTTTCACCATTAAAAACCACTGTACCATCTGAAAGACGATAACCAAAATAAAACTGATAAATATCTGATGGTAAAGGGCCTTTATAATCTTTTATTCGCACCCGTTGACTAGATTGCAAAGGAACTTGAGCTTCTAAAGCAACTAATGTAAATGGATCGGCATTCCAATTTTGGAGATTTTGACCTTGATCCAACATGAACCACACCCCGGCTTTTTCCATGTTAATAACAGCAATAATGTCAGCCTGTTGTTCAACATGTCTGGCGTCAACCTTAATCTCACCGAGTACATCCACTTCTATCTGCTCCAGGTTCTGCTCACCTTGTTCTATTTGATAATGTTTTTCTTGATGTAAAGAAATACCTCCTTTGAAGGCTGTCGTTATGATTGAAAGACTTTCAGAACCAATAGCTATTCCTGAGCCAAGTGCTTGTAATGAGGGCCATGATTTTGTAACATTGACCTCAAGGTTTGTCGTGTTAGTCAAACCAAGTTCATCAGTGACTGTTAAGGTAATTTTATAAGCACCTGGCGTGGAAAACGTTTTAAAAAAGTTACTTTGGTCTTCAATATCATTAGGAAAACAGCCATCAAAGTCTGATAGGTAGGTACAAATTTCCCACTGATAACCAATAATTGGCGTGGTATCAACTAACCCGGAAACCGTATTAATCTTTATTTGTCCATCTCTGAGTTGTCCAATTGATTGTCTACCATCAAAATGGACTTTCAGTGGTGCAATTCCTTCTGTCGTTGTTGCTTTAATACGCGCTGTTACCTGCCCAGGCAACGGAATATAGTTTTCTAGGTCAACCTGACATTGTGTTTGGGCAATTAAACCTTGGTTATCCGTCACAACGAGCGTCACGGGATAATTCCCGGCATTTCCAAAGTCCACGGTGATTTTAGAACCCGATTGCTGCTCTGTTGTCTCTCCTTTATGAATGGTCCAGTCATAACGAGCAATGTTCTCAAGAGTTACCGCTTCTAAGGTAGCACGAAGACCATTCACTGATGTGGTGCATATCGCTATCGGTTTATCATCTGGAAGGAGAGCTTGAAAAACATTAAGCCGACACCCGTAGCTATTCTTCCTTCTAGTGAAGGCATTTTATCCACTGAAGACAACAGTTTATTTTTGACTTTCAAATAGGTCAATTCTGGTCGGGCTGACCATAGCAAGGCGGCTACACCAGTCACATACGGTGTTGCCATGGACGTACCCTCCTTACTTAGATAGCAACCTTGATTTTCGTGACATTTAACGCCTTCAAGAAAGGGTACAGTGCTGTAAATATTAACACCTGGAGCAGCTAAATCCACAGAATTACGGCCATAATGAGAAAAATTCGCTAGCTCATCATTAACATTGGTTGCGGCAACTGAAATAATATTATCCAGGTTATAGCTTGCCGGGTAATGAGGTTTTTCATCATTATTGCGAGAGTTATTACCAGCCGATGCAATAAGTAGTATTCCTTTTTCCTGAGCATGTTCAATAGAAGGTTTAAGTTCTTCCACCATCTCTTTAAGTGCTTCAGATTCAACATCCATTCCCCAACTCGCATTAATAATTTTAGCCCCATTTTGTATGGCATATTCTATCGCCGAGATAGCAGCGGCTACATTTCCATTACCTTGTTTATCTTGGATTTTTAGTGCCATAATTTTAACAAACGGAGTATCCGCTACACCTGCAATACCCATTGTGTTATTTCTCACAGCGGCTATGATTCCAGCACAATGAGTCCCATGATGATTTTCATCAATAGGATCATTATCAGGTTCGCAATATTCTGTTTTTTCATCAAGTCGTTCATAATGTTGGCAAAAATCATAACCATATACATCATCACGATAACCGTTTTGATCATCATCAAAATTATTACCAGGAATTTCGTTTAGATTCTTCCATATTTTTGACAACAGAGCGGGATGTGTATAATCTACGCCAGTGTCAATAACTGCAACAATGATTTCTTCTTTTGGTTGATAAATCTCTAAAGCTTCTTTTAAATGAATAACGTCTAGTGCCCATTGTTTAGAATCAGAAGAAGTATTAGATGTTTGATCTATTTTGATGAGATAGTTAGGTTCTACATATTTAATACTTTTCTCACTACGAAGTCTTGACAATTTTGAACGTGTTGAATGTCCGTCAGCTTCTTCTTCATCAGAAAATTTCCAAAGTTCTGCACCAATTCTTGGAAATTTTTGCAAACGTTCAGCCCCAAGTTCTTGTTGCATTGCAACAACAGAATCTGAACTAATTGCCCCTTTGTGAAATTTAACAAAAAATTCACCTTCAACTGCCTCATAAGCTTGAGTTGCAAAAATAATGGATAAATTAAGAAGAAAAAAACAGGTTTTTAGTCCAAAAATAGCATGATGTTTTTTCATAAGCAGTTACCTAAAAAACATGAAAACATGAGCAAGTGCATATCCCTTATTTCCTATTTGACAACGGGAATAGGAGAATTTTTATTTCTCATTTTCTAATTCTAACGTATTGGTGGTGCATAAATTAGTCCCCTTTCATCACCCTTATCCCACAATTGATTGATATCTCGTGGAATATTAACAACACCATTTGGACCGAAATGACGTTCATAGATTTCACCATAGTTACCAACAGCACGAATAGTTTGGGCAAGAGCTTCTTTAGCTAAACCCAGTCTTTCTTGACCAAAATCACCTTCTACCCCTAGCAGAAGTTTGATTTTTGGATTTTCACTACTCGTTATCATTTCTTCAACATTGTTTTGGGTAATGCCCAATTCTTCGGCATTGATCAAACCAAACATAACGATCTTAACGATATCAAGAAATTGTTCATCTCCAGCGGGAATAACTGGAGTCAACGGTTCTTTGGAAATGGTAATACCAAGAATTCGATGATTTTCAGAATCATCAAATCTCGCTTTTCCGGCAGCTAATCCTGATCTATCTGTAGTGACCGCATCGCATTCTCCCCGCTGATACAAGGACATCGCTTCAGACGTTTCTTCTGCTAAAACGGGTGTCCATGTCAAATTACGTTTCGCAAATTCATCCTCCAAATTTTTGAAAGTCGTAGTTGCCGATGTTACACAAATACGTTTACCATTTAATTCCGCAATGACAGTAATGTTGCTATCTGTTCTCACCATAAAACCTTGTCCATCATAAAACATAATCCAAGTAAAATGGCCCCAATCCGCTTCACGACTACTTGTCCAAGTTGTATTACGAGAAAGTATATCAACAGTTGCATCTTTCAAGGACTTGGACCGCTCGTCTGTTGAAACAGGAATAAAAATAATGGGCCCAGTTAGGGAATTAAGTACCGCTGCGGATACTGCCCTACAAAGATCGATGTCAAAACCACAATGACCCTTTTCACGACAAGAATAGCCAAAACCAAGTAAATCATCTCGCCCACCACATAACAGACTACCTTTTTCTCGAATTCGTTTAACCAAAAAATCAGACTCTATGGAAGAAGAGTCAATAAGATCAACGTTTTTGACCTTAAAGCACATGTTTTGCGGATCACCTTCATTTTTCATCTCGACTTTATAGTCACCCACTTGCGTACTTTCAGAATATACATGAACTTGAGGAAGAGACAGTTCTCCAGTACTCATTTCATAAGTGGCATTGCACTGGGCATAAACAGAAGAAGCCCAAACTACCAAATTAATGTGGATTAAAAGACTCAGTATTTTTCTCATCTATGTTTCCCTTCTAAAATGAGTGGCACGGGGCAAAGAGTTGCATAATGGGTGTCTATGCCCATTATGCCTTTGCCCACCGTGCCACGGATGTTTTCTCTGGCTGTCCGGTGTCCGTTCTTCCTCGCAAGCTCGAAAATCGCTCTCCCCCATGACGGAACAACAGTTTGTATTTTGAGACCAAAATACCTAGCTACCAAAGACTGCTCACCATCCTTGGTTCGCAGCGAATAAAATAGCTTGATCATTTATATCATATATTGATAATAATAATCAATAGTTAAAAATAGTAGTAATTATAATAATTTACAATTAATTAAATGAAATGTTAATTTATTTCATAACAAAATCAATCTATTGATTAATTTTTTAGGTATAAATCATTCGCTGCGAGCATGGATGCGGGGTGTAATTAAAAGTGATTGTTAGCTAGAATTTTAAGCCACTTCATCATGAAAACTTATCCCAATTTTACCCATGATGAAAGGCGTTCTTTCGATAAGATTCGCCTTTTTTTCTGATTGTATTTTTATAATCTATTCATTGTAAAGAGAAACATCACTTTTAATTACACCCATTATACCCAACGCGGGAACAAATTTAACTTTAAAAAGTCCTCTCCCTAACCCTCTCCGATATGGAGAGAGAATCCATCAAAAGGTAGGAGAAATGAGAAAGTTAAGTTTATACCCATCTTGAGTATATTTCGGTTTGCTATTCCAATTACCTATTCGCCAAAAACCTTTTCAGTTTTTCCCTTTGTTTTAAATCTAATCTTTACCTACAAGTAGGAAAATATAAAATGGATAACGGGAGGGGATTTTAGGGAGGGAGAGCATTGAGACTTTTTTGACCTGAAAAACAGAGCCTTTTTATACCAATTCTTTCCCAGTAGTTGCTTTTTAGAAAATGCTAAAATTCCCACCCAAGCAATTTAAGCTGGCACAGCTTCTTCTTTCACTTTAATCGCTTCAAAAGTAAACACTAATTCCTCATTCTCTTCACGTACTTGCACATGTCCACCGTTTTCAAGTTCGCCAAATAATAATTCTTCAGCGAGTTGTTTTTTAATTTTCTCCTGAATCAAACGCGCCATCGGTCTTGCCCCCATTTGTGGATCATAGCCACGTTTTGCTAACCAGTGTCGCGTTGCTTCGTCTACAGTAATAGTGACATTTTTGTCGGCTAATTGCGCTTCAAGTTCAATGATAAATTTGTCAACAACATGTCCGATGCTTTGTGGAGCTAACGGCTTGAATTGAACAATACTATCAAGACGGTTACGAAATTCTGGGGTAAATGTGCGTTTAATAGCTTCCATCATATCGGTGGAATGATCTTGAGGATTAAATCCCACCGCAGTTCGACTGGCTTGCATAGCACCAGCGTTGGTTGTCATGACAATCACAACATGACGAAAATCGGTTTTACGTCCGTTAGTGTCGGTGAGTGAACCATGATCCATGACTTGTAACAAAAGATTAAACACATCAGGGTGAGCTTTTTCAACTTCATCTAATAACAAGACTGCGTGTGGTGTTTTATTAATAGCTTCTGTGAGTAATCCGCCTTGATCAAAACCGATATAACCAGGTGGGGCACCAATTAATCGAGAAATGGTATGTCGTTCCATATATTCAGACATATCAAAGCGAACCAATTCGATAGCCATGATACGCGCCAATTGGCGCGTGACTTCTGTTTTACCAACACCGGTGGGCCCAGCAAAGAGAAAAGAACCAATGGGTTTTTCCACATTACCTAAGCCAGAACGAGACATTTTGATGGCTTGGGCTAAATTTCCAATGGCTTCATCTTGTCCAAAGACGACCATTTTTAAATCACGCTCAATATTTTTTAAGGTATCTTTATCAGAAAGGGAGACATTTTTCGGGGGGATACGAGCGATTTTAGCCACTATATCTTCCATATCGTTGACATGGAGAATGGTTTTGCGTTGTGATGGCGGTTGTAAACGTTGACAGGCCCCGGCTTCATCAATAACATCAATGGCTTTATCTGGTAAATGCCTATCATTGATATAACGCGCTGATAATTCAGCGGCGGCTCGTAAAGATTGCAGCGTGTATTCGATATCGTGATGTACTTCAAAGCGTGATTTTAAGCCATTTAAAATTTGTATGGCTTCTTCAATCGACGGTTCATTCACATCAATTTTTTGGAAACGGCGCGATAAGGCACGATCTTTTTCAAAGATACCCCTATATTCTTTATAAGTTGTTGAACCAATACATTTTATTTCTCCAGCCGCTAACATGGGTTTGAGTAGATTAGAGGCATCTACTGCACTACCAGAAGAGGCTCCAGCACCAATAATGGTGTGAATTTCGTCAATAAACAAAATCGGGCTTTTTTGCTTACCCAATTCAATTAAAATAGCTTTAAGGCGTTTTTCAAAGTCACCACGATATTTAGTACCAGCCAATAATGATCCTAAGTCAAGAGAATAGATAACACTTTCTGCCAACACTTCAGGTACTTTCTTCTCGGCAATTAACTTTGCTAAACCTTCTGCGATGGCGGTTTTGCCAACGCCAGCCTCTCCCACTAAAAGGGGATTATTTTTACGCCGCCTACATAAAATCTGCAAAGTGCGTTCAATTTCGTATTGTCGTCCAATGAGTGGATCGATTTTACCCGCTTGGGCTTGTTCATTTAAATTGACGGTATAAGCTTCTAACGGATTTTTACTGGGTGCGCTACCTGCTACTCCTTTTTCCGTCAATTCTTCTTCATCTTCTGGAGAAAATTCACCATTATTATTATCAATTTTAGAAATACCATGAGAAATATAATTGATGATATCAAGGCGGGTAATATCTTGTTTCTCAAGAAGATAAACGGCTTGTGATTCGCGTTCTGCAAACATAGCAATTAAGACGTTTGCGCCGGTAACATCTCTTTTACCAGAGGATTGAATATGAAATACAGCCCTTTGTAGTACCCGTTGAAAAGCGAGTGTTGGTTGCGTATCTCGTAAATCTCGCAGGGATAACTTGGGGATGGTTTCTTCTAAAAAACGAGACAATTCCGTTTTAAGTATGTCCAGCTTTGCGCCACAAGCCTGCAAAACTTCAACGGCATCTTTATTGTCTAGCAATGCTAACAAGAGGTGTTCTACGGTCATAAATTCATGGCGTTTTTGACGGGCTGCTTGAAAAGCGGTATTTAAAGTCCGTTCAAGTTCCTTGCTTAACATTTTTAATACCTCTTAAATTAAAACGCTGTTTGCTACTTTTTGTTAGCCTATTATTTTGGCTCATTTTTCGTTTTTATCCTGATGATTTTTTTTGGGGGAGAATTTTGGTTTTTGACTCTTGATGATTGTGGAAAAATCGGTTTCAATTCAGAATATTTCTTGAAAAAACGTTGTTTTTTATGAACAAAGTTGGGTTAAAATGATGATTGAATTTTAGAGTCGGAAAATTGCATTTTTAAACGAGATATCTTGCATAATCTAAGTAACTCATTGATTTTATCCATAGTCTTTTTTAAATAAAACTTATAAAATCAAGTAGTTAATGATACTTTTGCAAGAAGCCTACTATTTCCATTTTTGGGTTAGGTTTTCTCCAGAATACATAGGAGGGGATGCTGATTTTCACGGGCATAGTTGTTGACTTGTGCAACTTTGGTTTCTGCAATTTCACGGGAATAAGTGCCACAAATTCCTTTGCCTTTGGTATGGACTTGTAACATAATATGTGTAGCTAAATCCTTTTCCATACCAAAAAAGATTTCAAGAATATGAACGACAAAATCCATTGGGGTATAGTCATCATTCAAAAGTATTACTTTATACATTGGAGGACGTTTAAGTTTTGACTTTTGTTCCTCTTCAATAACATCATCTTCATAAATTGTATCAGGAAAGTCTATCATAGCTCTTTTAATAAATTTGGAATTTTACCCAATGTGCCAAACTGATGCAAAAACCTCTCCCTGGCATTCTTTTACTAAAGTAGGGAGTCTATAACTAAGAAAGGGAGGCAGAGATTTATTTTAGTTCCCTTGTGTTAATCCTATTATTTTATAAAATAACAAAACCTTAGTTTTTAAACCGGCTTAACTCATACAAAACTTGTGGTTAGTACGATAGCTTTGATTTTGGGAACTCGAAGAGCGATCTTTGTAAATCAGTTATATACAGGGTGTTGCACATTGAGTAGGGATTTTGGATTATTTGGTATTGGTAAAAATTGTGCTTTTGTCGTTAACAAACAAAATTTTTCGTACCGGGAAAATGACAAAAATGCTCAAAATTTATCAATATTCAGTATAATTGGGGATAAAGTGATTAGTCTCAACAAAACCGAATTTAAATTTGAAAAATCAATATTATTGCTCTGCTAAAATTGTTATTGAAAATTGTAGTTTAAGTGATTAAAAATAGGACGGCTTTTGAAATGATAAGGGTTTCAAATAAATCAAAACTTCGCTCTGAATAGCTAGTGAGAACAAAAGTTTCACCTACATTAGCATTATCTACATCAAATAGAGGTCACATCCCATTGAATGGTGGTTATTTTGGAATCCAAACTTTAGTTTGGTTTTCATTAATTATTATACTCAAATACTGGCAGAAACTTAACTTTCTCATTTCTCCTGCCTATCTAGGGGAGCAATGCCACCTTCGTTAAGGATTTTAATTGGGTAACCACAAGGGATTACCCCTACAAATCATGATCTTATGTAGGGGCAATCCTTTATGGTTGCCCTTAACGAAGGTGGCATTGAGCTAGGGGAGGGGGTTAGGGAGAGGGTCTTTTAAAGTTAAATTTGCTCCCACGTTGAGTATAGAAATTATTATCGCTACTTTTACAGCATTACCAAAATTTTTACCAATTTTATTGATGCTTTTAAATCATGCAAAAAGTGACGGTTAATAGAATAATAATTTTATTTTCAACCATTTAATTCTATTTTTATCAAGCAAATAACAATCTATTTAGCAAAAGTATTATAATAACTAAGGGCTCTGGATTTTATAACTTCCAAAATTTGAACGCTCAAACCTGTCAGGTTTCGTATGTTATTAAATCCTGAGTCCTAAGCCTCTTGGTAAAAGTCCATTTTTATAAAAGCGTAATTAAATTACTTCAAAAAATCAATCAATAATTGAACGATTGCTGCAAAGTAGGTTTGGAGTTTATAAAATGGTTAATTAAAATATTTATCAATAACTTATTATTTTTTTATCCTATAAAAAAAATAGGATCAACTTTTAATTTGAACTTTGGACATGATTTTCATCATTCCATAGTGGACCTATATATTTTGGATTAATTTATCCAAAATTAACTGACAACATGACTAATAAGAAAACTGCTACTGGTTTATTACGCCAATTTATGGCAATATTTTATGATAGTTTATTATTATTGTCGGCACTATTTTTTGCTGCTGCCTTAGCTTATCCCATTACTCATGGGCAAGTGAGTTTGATCTTTCAGATATACTTACTCGCAGTATGTTTTTTTTACTTTGCATGGCCCTGGTTACATGGTGGACAAACATTGGGCATGAAAACTTGGCGAATTCAATTACAATCTAATCAAGATAGACCGATAACGAAGCAACAAGTTTTGCTACGTTTTTCGATAGCGATTGTGTCATGGTTGGCATTAGGAATAGGTTTTTTTTGGGTCATTGTGGATAAACAACAACGGACCTGGCATGATTGGGTATCAGACACACGTCTGATTTTAATTGAAAAATAAACCATTATAAACCTAATTGATATTCATAATTTGTGGTGTGAAAGTGAAGTGCTAAAATAAATTTTTGATAGATTAGATTTTATAGGTATCCTAAAAATGGCACCCTCTTAATTAATTTCTTAATTAATTTCTAATCATAGCAATGAATTGTAATATTTTACGCTTACCCCCCTAAAAATTTTTATATTTTATTTTTAATAATTTACAAGTGAACTGCCATTTTTAGATGTATTAAAAATCATGCCATGTTTTATTTAACTGATTGATTTAACATCATATAATAATTAATATCCATTGGAATATAAATTATTGATTTATTATTGTATTGGCACTTTGTCAGTCCCTCTGATGAAAAAAAAATTATTCACTATTTCCATTTTTAAAAAAAGCGAATGAATAATTTTGTCAGTGTCTTATTTTTTTAGGTTGTAGCAGCTTATTAGCTAAAAATCAAAAACAAATCAGAAATCAAATTCGTGAAAATGACCAAATTATCGAATTTTGATTTAGGAAATAACAATTAATTTCAAAGTAAATCACTAAAATTTCGTGAAATCGTTTTAACAATAAACCAAACTACATCAAGTTAAATAATGGTCATTCCTTAGTAAACTTCTCATTTTCACCGTAAAAAAGTCCATTGAGTATAATTCCTAATTTCCATGAAAACCCCAAGTGAAGCCCTTAACCGTTCCCTCAATTGGGCTGCTCAACAAAATAAACACGCCCACGATAGTCAAATTAGCCGTCGACTCGGTTTTTATATTGGCAATTTGGGATTACTCATTGCGAAAGTGGCTACCAGTGAGCTTACCTATCCGTTGCCTTTATGCCCCATACCTAATAGTGCCGCTTGGTTTCTGGGTCTTATCAACTTACGGGGCAACCTCGTGCCAGTCTTTGATTTACATAAGCTTTTACAATTGAAACCCAAAGAGGATACTACCCCCATGTTACTCATTTTAGGGAGTGGTGAATCGGCTGGTGCTATGCTGATTGATGGTTTACCCCTCCATCTCAATTTTTTTGACAACGATAAATTGAACAGTCTCCCACCTTTACCAAAAGTTATTCAGCCTTATATCTCAAGTGGCTACGAAAAAAATAGCGAATTTTGGTTTAATTTTGACCACCTTGGTTTTTTTGAATATCTAGCCACTCAAGTTGCCGTTTAAATCATAAATATCTTGATAAAATTTTTCTGGTGGTAAATTTTCCGGTGAGGCAGGAAAAAATGATTTTTTGTGTTCAATAAAATCAATAGGTTGAACCATATAAATCAGAGTATCCCCGGAAAATTTACCGTCAAGAAATTTTTTAACATTTTGGCATGGGTATTCGGGATTTTTATTGTGATTCTTGCTAATGTATCTGTAGATTATGTGTCGGGTTACGCTTCGCTAACCCGACCTACACTTAACAATCAATTGGTTATAAAAAACCACGAACACCTATGAACATTTTGGAAAAATGAGATAGTGTTTATAGCGTTTCCCGATTTAGCGAAGGACAACCACCCCTCGCTCTCCTCCTTTCATAAGGAAGGGATGGGGGAGGACTGCAAACGGGAAACGCTATAGACTTATCCGAAACGAAGTAACAAACTTTGTTCAATCAAATTAAAATTTAGAATAAAAATCCCTTCTAGTCCTAACTGCCATTAAGTTAAGGGCAAACCTCCAGGTCTGTCCCTACGAAACATCCTATAAACAGGGGTTGTATGGGGGAACCTGTGTGTTCGCCTGAACTTAACTTAATGGTCTGGGGATCATTGTTATACATTAAGTCGAAATGAGAGGAATCTAGGGTGGATAAAGCGAAGCGTATCCACCATTCACTACATAATACCTTGATATTTCAATCATTTAAATACTTATAACTCACGATGATCCCTCCTGCTGGAAAACTCTCCCAGCAAGAAGAGGGGAAATATCTAACATGAAAAAATATAGCCAAAATTAAAGTTTAACATTAACACTATAAATTTAAAGGAAATTTTATAATTGATTAACAAGCATTATATTCTCCAAAATACATTTTGGATTCCACTTTACCTATCTTTCCATCTTTGGTTCATAGAAGTAAGCTGTTATAGACTTTAAACGCCCCTCGGAGAAAAACTATAATGAAGTTGCGACAAAAAATGTTTTTGGGTTCAGCCTTTCTGGCTGTTATTCCCGTCTTGATTACAGCACTTATTACTAGTCAAATTGCCAGTGACTTAGGACAACAGGCCCTTTCTGAAAGTGCCCAAAGTCATATCACTTCAATCCGAGATGCTAAAAAAACTCAAATTGAAGATTATTTTAACTGGGTATTTAATCAAATCAAGGTTTATGCCGATGCGAAAACCACCATTGATGCAATGCGTGGCTTAAAGGAGGCTTATTCTAAATTTCAAGAAGAAGCCACTTTTTATACAGATTTTGATCTACTTGATGAAGGTCCTTTAATGGAAGGCCCTCCGGCCCCGTTAACATTACCGATTGAGGAATACAAGGTCGCATTACGGGATTATTATGTCAATGATTTCTCAGAAGAATATGGCGCACTCAATGTTAATGAAGCTCCTGAGATGGAAGAAATTCTTAATCAGTTAGATGACAATAGTATTGCGCTTCAATACCATTATATTGCCGCCAACCCTAATCCATTGGGTACCAAAGAGGAATACTTTGCCGCCTCCGATGCTTCTAGTTATACTCAACTACATCGTCATTATCACCCTTATCTCCATGATATTCAAAGACGCTTTGATTTTGAAGATATTTTTTTAGTGGATGCTGAGACCGGCCATATTATTTATTCCGTCCTTAAAGAAATTGATTTTGCCACCTCTCTCAAAGACGGACCTTACGCAAAAACCGGTATGGGTCAAGTTTTTCAGAAAATGGGCCAAATTCGTCGTGGTGGCATTAGTTTAGTTGATTTTGCACCTTTCTTGTCTTCTTATGATAGTCAAGCCGCTTTTATTGGTACCCCTATTTTTGATGGCGAACAGAGAATCGGTTTTTTAATATTTCAAATACCCATCGACAGTATCAATGATATTATGACTTATCATCGCGTTTGGCGATTAGATGAATCAGGGCGCACCGGTGAAGCTTATATTGTCGCCTCCGATGGAACCATGCGTAATGATAGTCGGATGTTGATTGAAGATAAAGAAATTTATCTTCTCGCGGTTCAACAAGCCGGTTTACCTGACGATGTGATTTCTAATATAGAACTCAAAGATACCAGCGTCGGTCTTCAAAGAGTAGATAACCCTGGCACACGTTCTGCTTTTTCTGGAGTTACCGGTTTTGACCTTTATGAAGATTATCGGGGAGAATTTGTACTCTCAGCTTTTGCACCAATTAACGTACCCGGTTTACAATGGACCATTTTTTCTAACTTACAAGAAAATGAATCACTGGCACGCTTAGAACAATTAACGCTCGAAATTGCTTGGGGCATTTTTCCAGTAGCCATCGTTATCCTCTTACTCGGAGGTATTGCTGGTTTTTACTTTTTTGGCCGTATTGCAGCCCCTATTGCTCACTTAGAAGCAGTCGTAGCCCTAATAGCTAATGGTGACTATAATGCCCGATCTGACATTAAAACCGGTGATGAATTAGAAACCTTGAGTGATGCTTTTAACGGTCTCTTAGAAGATCGTATTACCGCCTTAGCCAAAGCTGAAAAAGAAAATGAGATGCTCAACAATTCTATTATTGAATTACTCAAAGCCGCTTTTCAATTAAGCCAACGTGATCTGACCATTGTAGTTCCAGTGACAGAAGATGTTACCGGACCTTTGGCAGACGCGATTAACCAAATGGCAACTGAAACTAGTAAGGTATTGCTCAATGTCCGGAAAATTTCCGATCAAGTCGAAGCAGCATCCCGTCATGTGAAAGTGCAAGGTGATAATGTCTCTAAAGTAGCAGAAGCAGAACGAGAAATAGTAGATACCACCATGACAGAATTAGAGGCTGCTGCTGAAGCAATGAACAAAATTGCAGAAGTTGCACAATCCTGTAATGAAATTGCCGAGCAAGCAACTCGTACCACTCAAACCGCCTTGATGACAGTTACCGGGACCGTTGATGGTATCGGTGAAATTCGACAAACTATTCACGAAACTGAAAAGCGGATTAAACGGTTAGGAGAACGGGCCCAAGAAATTGATAGCATTGTCGATATTATTAATAATATTGCAGAGCGTACTCACGTTCTCGCCCTTAACGCCAGCATGCAAGCTGCCGCTGCTGGTGATGCCGGACGTGGATTCTCAGTAGTTGCCGACGAAGTGCAACGATTAGCAGAAAATTCACGTAACGCTGCTTCCCAAATTTCAGCATTGGTAAAAAATATTAAGGTAGAAACCAACGACACCATTGCCACCATGGACAAAACCATTGGGCAAGTCGTAGAAGGTTCACGATTAGCAGAACGTGCCGGTGAACAAATGAAAGAAAACCAAGATACCACCGCTAACTTAGTGCAAGTCGTCGAACAAATTGCAATGGCCTCCAGACAACAAGCCCAAATCAGTAATGACTTACGGGAACGCGCTGCCATCATTCAAACGAGTACCCAAGAAACCGGTAAACAATTAGAAGAACAAACCACACAAACAGAACGTTTGGTTGAATTCTCTCAACAATTGATTGAATCAGTTCGCGTCTTCAAATTACCAGAATTTGATGAAGAGGATTAATAATTCATAAGGATGGTCGCAGAAAATTAACAATAACTTACGCACGATTAACAAATACTATTTTTTTAACAAATACTATTTGTAGTAATTTCTATTTACAAAACACGTATTTTATTGACTATACTGTTCGCCTTTGAATTTTGTGAAAATCTAAAATGTCGAAGAAATCCGATTTCTTCAAGAAATCGGATTTTTCTTGATTAAAAATTTTCACTGATTTGAAGTACGCTCAGTATACTTTGTTTCTAAACATCCAACAGCTACTCCCGCTCTGTTTTAACTGAACATCCAAAATAAATTTTGAACTCCATATACAGTTCTTGGAATGCCAAATTTATTTTGGATGAATTGAATCCCTTTTACTAGCTAAAGGAAACTGAAAAAGAAAAAGCATCATGAATCTGACATTGATAAAAGAATTACAAGAAAAAATAGCCAATGATGCCTATTTATTATATGAAGCATTGGCCAACTTAGCCGATGATAATACTGAAAAAATAGCAAGTGCCATTGAAGCAATTAATGATTACGTGAAAGAAATAGGAGAAGTAGCCACTCAAGCACATTTAACCGGTCTATCAATGGTTTGTCAACAAACAGGCCAAAATATAGCCACATTATCAGCACTTGACACTGAACAACTTCAAACTCTAGGTATTGAAGTGGAACGTTGGCCCAGATTAGTTTCAAATTATCTCTATTCGCCTTTGAATTCCAAGGTACATGACCAGTTAATTCATTTTTTACAGAACGACAAATGGCCCCAACCGATTGAAAATGAATTGGCTAACCAATTACATGATAGTCTTAAAGCTGATTTTATCAACCAACCAGATGAAATAATTGAATCACTAATTCATGAAGGAATCAGCACGAACAATAGCGACACTAAAACGGTTAATAATATCGTTAATGAGGAAGATCAGGTAACACCAGATTCTTCAAATGAATCACACTCTGTTACAGACCAGTCATTACCTGCTAACTTATTGTATCATAAAATTATTGAAATGAATGAAAGCTTATCAATAGCTTTAACTCAAGTAATAACCCTAGATGCTGAAGAAGAGGGGTTTTTTGAAGGACTCAATCAATATACCGATACAATACAACTATTTTGGGAATTGGCAGAATCTTTGGGTTTAAAAGGTTTTCAAGATGTTTGCACGTTTATTAATGACAATGTGTTTGAATGCAGTTCCCTATCTCAATTGGAAAAGAAAAAATTACAAAAACCATTAACATTATGGCCTAAAAAGGCATTAAATTACTTAAAAAAACCTGACAGTAACGCACAAAAATTGGTCAACTTGTTGTGTATAAAACATTGGCCTATTTCGCTATCAATGGAAAAATCGGAGCAATTATTCATACAATTAATCCAAGATTGTTCTGCTCCCATCATCACCGAAAATAACTATACTAAAAAAATACCTCCATCCGATGACAATTTAGTCGTACTGCCAGAGAACGACTCTTTAAAATCTGAACCCATTTCAGTTGAAATAGCATCTAATAAACCTTCTGATTCAGAACAGTTTTCTGATGAAATTTCTGATGAACCGTCAGAAGAGTTTGAACCTTTTTATCAAGAAAACGAGTTTGATCCCTTTGAATTAGATACTTTTAACCTAACAGAACCTAAAACTTCATCAAGTTCATCTGAGATAGAAGAAGCTTGGATAACCTCTCATGTAGGAGATGCTTGGGTAGAAAAAGATTTTAGCACAGATTGGGAATTAGAAAAAAATGAGAAAAGAGTATCTACCTTGTCTCAAAAAATCACTGGTGATGAGATTATAGAAGAAAAGAATAATGTCTCTGATGGTATTCAGATAAAACAAATGTCTGGAGCAGTTGATGAAGAAAGTTTGGTAGCTCAATTGGAAAATCAAGATAATTTTTCAAATAAAATTGAACCGTTATCTATTGAAGACATGGACTTATTCTCAGACTTCACTCAAGAAAAAGAGCAAATTGAATTACTTGACTCAGTAACAACACGCACTAAAGAGTTACAAATTGAGATAGAAGAATCAGAATCTAGTGCAGAATTTTCCACAATAGAACATGAAAACAACGATAGTTCAACCAAGGTAGAAGAATTACCTTTTGCAGATAGTGAATTTGATGAAGAATTACCCATTACGAATAGTGAACTTGATGAAGAATTATTAAATACCCAGGAAACCATAGAATTAACCAATGATAAAGATTTATTTGCTGAAGAAGACAATTTCTTAGCTGAGGAAGAATTATCTGCTCAAGAAGAAGATGATAATTTTTTAGCTGATGATTTTGAATTACCTCTTGACGAAGTGGAATTATCTGCCCAAGAATCCGATTTATTAAGGGATTCTGTTATTGAGCAAAACGCTGTATCTTTGGTCCAAGAACCAAAGTTATCCATTGATCCCACTACCGAATCAGAAACGGAATTTCCACCAGTTTCAGAACTTGATTTATCAACAGATTCACTTGATGAAACCGATGAATTTTCATCAGTTCAACACCCTGATTTATTGACGGATGATTCTATTGACAACTCTGACTCTGATTTACTAAGCGAAGATAAAAAACAAATTTTTCAAGAAACTGATTCTTTTTCTGATGATTTTTATAATGACTCCGTTGATTCAGTTTCAGAAGATGCCGAAAAATTAACTCAAGCTAATGACTTAGTTAATTCAGTTTCAGAAGACACAGAACCATTAACGCCAGTATCAGATTTAGCTATTGAGAAAGAAGAATTATCTGTTGAAGAACTTGATTTACCAAATGATGAGGAAGAATTATCGGATCATTTATCAACTCTTGATGAAGACAACTTATTATCAGAAAATATTGATGAACTTCAATTCTTAACTGATGATGAAACATTATCAGAAACTTCTCAAACAATAGATGACTTATCTGGTGAGGAGCAAAATTTATCGGCTGCTGAAGAAACATTTCAAGTAACAGATGATTTATTGGTTGATGAACAAAATTTATCGGCTACTGAAGAAACATTATCAGATACCTCGCAAGTCACAGATGACTTATTGGTTGATGAACAAAATTTAGATGAAATATTATCAGAAACTTCTCAAACAATAGATGACTTATCTGGTGAGGAGCAAAATTTATCGGCTGCTGAAGAAACATTTCAAGTAACAGATGATTTATTTGTTGAGGAACAAAATTTATCGGCTACTGAAGAAACATTATCAGATACCTCGCAAGTCACAGATGACTTATTGGTTGATGAACAAAATTTATCGGTTGCGGACAATCAATCATTTTCTATCGAAAAAACGGATGATATCGTAGAACAATCTAAGTCATCCAATGAAATCATTTTGTGTTCTCAAGAAGTGCTTGAGCTATTAATTGGACAAATTAGTGAAACTGCTGAGGACAATGCCAATCTTCTGACAGACTTGCTTGAAGCAGAAGGCGAAAGTGAGCAGGTATTAACGGCAACCATGACTTACACAGAAAATGTGCAAGCGATATGGGATGTCGCCGAAATGGCTAGTTTGAATGGTTTGCAAGACATCTGTACTTTCGTGAATGATAATGTGATGGCATTAGGCAGTCAATCACAAACAGATCGAAAAGCGGCTCGTGATGTATTATTGGCCTGGCATGAAAATGTAATAGCCTATTTGCAAAATCCAGTACAAAACGTGGATATGCTAATCAGTGGGTTACAAAATGAACATTGGCCAATACCGCTTGATAATGAAGCGGCTTTAGCATTAAAACAAAGTTTATTAACACCGGCTACCGCAGAAATTGAACAAACAGTTGTCGATGATACACTTCCTACTTCAGAAACAGAAAAAAATGAATTTGAGGTAGTTTCCGAGCAAGAAGAGGTGGTTTCTGAGCAAGAGATTATTTTAGCACCACCAGAAGTTCTGGAACTCTTAATTGCACAAGTCAGTGACATTTCAGAAAATAACGCTGAGTTGATTAATGAATTGATGGAAGCTGAAGAAGGAAGTGAGGCCGTATTCACTGCGATCACGACTTACACAGAAAATGTGCAAGCTGTATGGGATGCTGCTGAAATGGCTGATTTGAATGGTTTGCTTGAAGTCTGTGCATTTATTAATGACAACGTGATGGCATTGGGTGGATTGCCGCAATCTGATAGAGAAGCAGCGCGTTCTATATTATTGGCATGGCCTGAGTTAATGATTGCCTACTTACAAAATCCAAATGCCAATGCCAATGCCAATGCCAATGCGCTCGTTAATCTGATGCAAGATAGTCAGTGGCCTTCGGCAATGGAAGAGGCTATCATTGAAAACTTACTGATTTCTTTGACGACCAATTCTCATTCTGAAAGTGAAGAAAGTAGCCTTGAAACCAGTATTTCTGAAAGTAGTACCGAGGCATCCTCCGAAACGTTGGTGTTAGCGACACCGGATATAGTAGAGTTGGTTTGTAACCAAATTATTGATTCCCAAGATGGCTTGTCAGCCGCCCTTGAGGTATGTATTTCTATGGAAAATAATAACCCCGCCTTTTTAGAGGCGATTGAAGACTATACCGGTAAAGTACAAGAAATTGTCGATGTAGCCGAGATGGCCGGCTTAACTGGACTTATCGAAGTTTGTACTTTTATCAATACGAATTTCGTAGAATTTAGTATTCAAGAAAAAACTCAACGAATTGATACACAAAAATATTTTTTGGCATGGCCCGCAAAAGTGTTAACCTATTTGCATTCTCCAAATACTGGTGCTTCTCAGTTAATCAGTTTCATGCAAGAGGATAGTTGGCCTGACCCATTATCGGAAGAGGCTGCCATTGAACTGCTCACCTTACTGACTCAGCCAGCCCAAACTGATGAAGAAGTTGAAACAACTTCTGTTTCTGATGAAACAGAGGTCATGAGTGTTGAACCTGATGAGGATGAGAGAGATGACGACGATGAGCAAGAATTAACACCATTAGCTATTTCAATACCTGATGAAATCAAGTTATGTAAACCAGCAGATTTAGAGGTACTTCTTGGTGGCATTGAGTTTGGTAAAGAGGACTTGACACAAGCTATCAATCAATTAGTCACCTTATCTCAACAAGAAGCCGCTTTTACAGAAGCGCAAGAAAATTATATTGAACCCTTACAACATTGGTCAGCAGCCTCTGAAATGGTTGGTTTGGAAGCATTACAAACCATTTGTGAATTTGTGACTTCAAATGTCAACGAATTACATAAAATACCACCAGAAGCTGTCAAAAAAGCTAAAAAAGTCTTAGAAAAATGGCCTGATTTAGTATTAGCTTATCTGCAAGCACCCACTGAGAATGCGGTAAAATTAGTCAATCATTTTCGTTTAGAAAAGTGGGTTAAGCCCTTAAATGATGAGGCAGCACAAGTATTATTAACTCAATTGGTTTCTGGTGTCAAAGAAGTGGCATCTGAACAGGGTGAGGTGGAAACACGTCAAATAGAAGCGCATCCTGATGATGTTCTCTTAGTACCAAATGATGATCTTCATCCTGAATTGTGGGAAGCGTACTTGCAAGAACTGCCTCAAAATGCAGAAGCATTTTCTGAAAGTATTCAAAAGATTATTCAAGAGCCTGATATTGAAGAAATTAAAAGTGCTCAACGTGTTGCCCATACAATGAAGGGTTCATCACGTATTGTTGGTGTTAAAGGCATTGCTAGCATTGCACATCATCTTGAAGATACTTTGGAATATCTGGCTGAACATCAAGTAGTTCCACCAGAAGCGTTGACTAATATGATGATGGATGCTGCGGATTGTTTAGCGGGCATGGTTGATGCCTTATCGGGTGTTGATGAACCACCTTCCAATGCGTTAGAGGTTTTACAATCGGTACTTAATTGGGCCAATCAAATTGATAAAGGCGAGTTGGATGCGCCGCCGGTACCTAAGAAACCCAAAAAAGAACCGGTTCAATCAGCAAACACTTCTGAGGTGATTGCTGATAAAAAGCCGGAAACTGATAACAAGAAAAAGGCGGATAAGCAGGCTACGCCTGAACAAATGTTACAGGTACCGACTAAAACAATTGATGAACTCATGCGTTTAGTCGGTGAATTGTCCATTTCATTGGGGCAGATTCAGGAAAAATTAAAGCATGTCACACAGAATACGCGCCATTTGACCGAACGAGATTTAGTGCTTCAGCATAAGACGTTTGCATTAGAAAATTTGGTGGATGTGCGTGGTATTACTGGGGTTGAAAATCGCTACCCAAAAGCTGCGGGCGGTATGGCTGGTGATGATGAAGAAAATTTTGATCCGCTCGAATTTGAAGAATACAATGAGTTACATAGTGTTGCCCATAGTTTTACTGAGTCGATTGCAGATAATCGGGAATTAGCACTTTCCATTCGAGAAGAATTGTCTGAGTTGGAAACGATGTTTATTCACCAAGAACGACTGAATCAGGATTTCCAAAGCAGTATCATGACGACGCGCATGAAACAGGTGAAGACGATTATTTCGCAATTGGAACGTAATGTTCGACAAACCGCGAATCAAGTCAATAAAAAAGCCATACTTGAAGTCACTGGTGCTGATATTTTAGTCGATAGCGAAGTATTGAATAATTTGATTGCCCCCTTGCGACATATATTAAATAATGCAGTTGATCATGGGTTAGAGCCAACCGAAGAACGAGCCATCGTTGGTAAATCTGAAGTGGGTACGATCAGTCTCAAGTTTTACCGCGAAGGCAATAATGTGGCGATTAAATGTCAAGATGATGGACAGGGATTAAATTATACCAATATTCGTTTTAAGGCGATTGAGAAGGTACTGATTACTGAAAATAAGGAACTGACAGAGCCAGAATTAGCGCGTTTAATTTTGATGTCAGGCTTTTCAACCAAGCCTGAGGTTACGCAAGTTTCTGGACGTGGTGTTGGTATGGATGTCGTTCATAACACGATTCGTCAAATGAAAGGAACGCTTGATTTAACGTCGGAAACTGGAAAAGGCACTACCTTTCTGATTAAATTGCCGATGACATTGGTAACAGTCCATGTATTAGTGGTACGTGTTGGAGAGCGTCGGTTTGGGATTCCGACCAATAGTTTAGAACAGGCTTTGGCACCAGGCATCGCTGAATTTCATACAGTCGGTGAAGAAATAACTGTAAAATCAGGTAAAAACCTTTATGCTATTAAGTATTTGGCAGACTTACTTCATATGAAAGGAAATTGGTCCGGATTTAATGAACTCGAAAAAAGGCCAATCATTTTGGTACATGAGGAAACCGGTGTTACAGCGGTTCTGGTTGATGAATTTTTGGATACCCATGATCTGGTTATAAAAAACATGGGCAACTATGTGAAAAATATTCACGGAGTAGCAGGAGCCTCTATTTTGGGTGATGGGAGTTTGGTACCCTTATTAGATGTCCCAGAATTGTTGCGTTCACCGATGCAAGCTGCTATATCTGCTTATGCAGCGAAACATTCGGTTGAAGATGATGTTACCCTTGCACCAGCAACGCCTAATATTATGATTGTTGATGATTCTCTTAGTGTCAGAAAATCGCTATCATTATTAATTGAAAATGCCGGTTTTGAACCGGTATTAGCGAAAGATGGGGTAGAGGCGATTGAGGTCATGAACGAAATACATCCTAATGTGATGCTGGTCGATATGGAAATGCCGCGTATGGATGGTTTAGAATTGACAGCGCATGTGCGTGCTAATCAGGGCACACAAAATTTACCGATCTTTATGATTACTTCGCGCACCACAGAAAAACACCGTCAGCAAGCTAAGTCTGCTGGAGTAAGTGCTTATTTAACAAAGCCTTATCAAGAGGCGGAGTTATTAGGTTTAATTGACAAAGCTTTAACTGGACAAATTTAAATCAGGTGTCAGGTGTCAGTTATCAGTTATCAGTTATCAGTTATCAGATGTCAGGTATCAGGTATCAGTTATAGTGCTTCCCGATTTAGTGAATGACAACCACTCCCTAGCCCCCTCCTTAGTAAGGAGGGGGAACTCCCATCCTTGATAAGGAGGGGTAGGGGGAGGTTAAGAATATTGTCCATTATCAAATAGGGAAACACTATATCAGTTATCAAGTTATTGAATTATAACTAAGGCGATTTCTAGGAAAAAATACACCATTTCCAATTCCAAAATAAATTATGGTATATTTTTTCTTAGAAATCGCCTAGACACTGCCATAATTTGAGAAATTCGGCGAGTAACATAAGCTAATAACTGATAACTGATAACTGATAACTGATAACTGATAACTGATAACTGACACCTGATACCTTTTTTAATGACTGAAATTCACAATTCACACTTGTATGTGTTCTTTGTTCTTGATGGAAAATATTTTTTTGTTCCTCAAGATGATGTTGATTCGGTAGAAATTATTGCGGATGTGCAGAGGGAGAACGCTTCTGATGGAGCTATTGGCTGGTTTTTTGGACATGGTGATGAATCGCCAGTATTTTGTCTCGCTGAAGATTTTTCTTTATTATTAGATGTACCAAAAAAACGTGAATATTTTATTTTGCTTAAAGCTGAATCACAGCCTTTAGGTATTACTTGCGATGAAGTTGAAAATATTAACCTACTTGAGGATCATCTTGATTTGCAAGATTTACCATTTATGATGAAAAAGCCTGGTTCACCTATTAGCCAATTATTGGTTTATCAAGAACAAATTGGTTGTGTTTGTAGGGGCCCGGCTTTAGTGAAACATTTACAATCATTAATAGAACAAAACCAATGACCAGTTATCAGTTACCAGTTACCAGTTACCAGTTATCAGTTATCAGTCATCAGTCACCAGTTATCAGTTATCAATTAAATATCATTATGATAATTGTTAGCGCATTATTTTTTAAAACTCGTTGTATTATAAAATTTAAATTTAAATTTTATGATTTCTACATTTATTAGATTTTAAAAATCTAAAATAAGCTTATTTAAAGAGATGAACACTTGAGGAAATTATGTAAGTATTTAATTTTTATATGAATGATAACTGGTAACTGATAACTGGTAACTGATAACTGGTAACTGGTAACTGGTAACTGGTAACTGATAACTGAAAATGGAAGAGACAAAAAAAAATCGCGCTTGGATATTAGATTTTGGTAGGAATCTGCGAGCTGCTTGCGGACACCATGAAATGTGGCAAGTGCTAATATTACCTAAGCTATTTTCTGTGCCTTATACCTCATTTTATTGTGATACGGTGTTAGTTTTTCAGGACAATATTTTACCCGTTTTGGATATCGTTAGTTTGTTTGCAGGACAAAAAATAGTTCAACAAAATCGTGTGATAGGTATCGCTATTTATCAAGAAGACCCTAATGAACCTATTCGTTATGCGGGTGTACAGTTAGCAGATATGCCACGGAGTATTTTTGTGGGCGATGACCAAGTTTGTGATTTGTCCACCGATCAGCCATTCCAAGAACCTTTAGCTGTTTCTTGTTTTTCTCACGAAAATCAAGCGATTCCTATTATTGATTTTGCTTACCTTTTTTCCGAAGAATTTAATACATTGCAATATTCCTAGCACTGAGATGTCTTTAATTAAACGTTAAAAATAATCCTCCAAACAGAAATCTGAGAAATCCTACCTTGTTGTACGAAGCTTTTCTCCAAAAAAAGGCCCGTGAGGGCCTTTTATGGTTTGTTGGTTTGTTTCAATCCTTGTTGTAGTGGATATCGCTCCGGAACCATGTTTGGATATTATCCATGTGACCCTACAGCTGTGTTTCAATCCTTGTTGTAGTGGATATCGCTCCGGAACCTAACATTTGGAGCGCACCCATACTCAGTAATCCAAGGTTTCAATCCTTGTTGTAGTGGATATCGCTCCGGAACTTCAGACAGGCTTGAGCGGTTAAGCCCCTTTTCTCGGTTTCAATCCTTGTTGTAGTGGATATCGCTCCGGAACGAAAAGAAAGGGTCATGCACCAGTCATTAGATTTTTGTTTCAATCCTTGTTGTAGTGGATATCGCTCCGGAACCTACTTTTGCACAGGCCAGACAGAAAAGGAATTATTAGTTTCAATCCTTGTTGTAGTGGATATCGCTCCGGAACCTTCTTGCATTATTTCCGCTTCAACTTCCTGTGCTGCTTCTAGTTTCAATCCTTGTTGTAGTGGATATCGCTCCGGAACTTTCGGGGGGTGTGACCTCAGTTTGATGTAAGTGCAAATTTATAGAGCTAAAATGGTGGGCAATAGTTCGACAAGCTCATGATTCGACAAGCTCATCAACCGCCAACCGGCGGGCGATACGATTTTTGGTATTTATCAACATTCTTGCCGCCCGCTTACCCACCCTACATCAAATGGAGGTCACACCCCTTTCGGGGTCATCCCCTAAATCATCAGGCATGAGAGTTTCAATCCTTGTTGTAGTGGATATCGCTCCGGAACTCATGCGTAAAATGGCGATGAGTTTGGAAATACTTTAGTTTCAATCCTTGTTGTAGTGGATATCGCTCCGGAACCGATATTAATAATTTTGCAAAAGAAGAAGGGAATATTGTTTCAATCCTTGTTGTAGTGGATATCGCTCCGGAACCGTTTTCATATACCCATTGTTGCACGATGTTTTCGTTTCAATCCTTGTTGTAGTGGATATCGCTCCGGAACCATTGATTACCTAAGCGTTCAATCAATTTTCCTAAGCGTTTCAATCCTTGTTGTAGTGGATATCGCTCCGGAACCGTTTGGGATGACTTCGCTGACGCTTCTATTGACTGTTTCAATCCTTGTTGTAGTGGATATCGCTCCGGAACTTCCAGTTTCAATGTGCGCCGCTTCACACCATTTCTGTTTCAATCCTTGTTGTAGTGGATATCGCTCCGGAACTAGTAGAACAACAACACGCATTGAGTCACGCCGTCTATGTTTCAATCCTTGTTGTAGTGGATATCGCTCCGGAACTTCAGGTTTTATGCCTTCAAATAAATATCCTTCCTGTTTCAATCCTTGTTGTAGTGGATATCGCTCCGGAACAAGAAGTGGTGTGAGGCTGCACACGTTGAAACTGGAATGTTTCAATCCTTGTTGTAGTGGATATCGCTCCGGAACCTAAGTAAGTCAAGGTAATCGCTTGAGAACTATGATGTTTCAATCCTTGTTGTAGTGGATATCGCTCCGGAACAAGGAGACCAAGCACAAAGGAATCTCCCCGTTCTGTAATGTTTCAATCCTTGTTGTAGTGGATATCGCTCCGGAACGATGACAAAAGTTTTAAACAAAAAAAAGCCTAACCTTTAAGTTTCAATCCTTGTTGTAGTGGATATCGCTCCGGAACAATGGTAACGGTAATGAATTAATTTTATCGACTATCGTGTTTCAATCCTTGTTGTAGTGGATATCGCTCCGGAACCTGAGCAATTATTCAATCAAGCCAGTGATGAATCGCTGTTTCAATCCTTGTTGTAGTGGATATCGCTCCGGAACCGCAGATTTCTAGTATTATTTTATAAAACAATCACTTGATAAAATTTACCCAACCTTAAAATCATAATTTAACACCGTTCATTTTTGCTAAAAAGGGCTTTTTTGACACCCTTTTACATCGAAAATTACAAAATAATTATTTTAAATTCAATGAATTGAACAGTGCCCAGTTTTGAGCCCAAATAATTTTTCCTCAACACGGACCATAAATGATTCTTTATCGTCATCATTAATTAAGATTTATAAATAAGAATAATACTTTGAAATTGCGAAAAATGCGAAGATTGGAATTCTATCAAAAAATATTTAGCATGGCAATAGATAATTTTATACACAAATCAAAAATTTCATCAAAGTTTAAATATAACTTAAGATTGGTCGTGTGGTAAAAATCGTTAGTTCATTTGGGCAATTAAATTCACCACAAAATACCGGGACCATTTTTACGAGATATCGACAAATACTATTTCTTCAAGAAATAGCATTTGTGGTTTTTTTATCTAGGCCTAATTTTTCATTGGCGTGAACCACCCATAACCATGACTCACCGCATGTCCAATCGCTAAGCCATCTGGCAATAACGCATTAGACACAAACTGGCCCTTGATACCAAGCATGATTTGCTTTTTATAGTAACATTGGCAGGTCTCAATTTCTGTGAAGGCCGCATATAATTGCACTTCAAAATTCACCGCTAAACCACGCATTGCGGTTAATAATTGCGCTACCAACAAACGATCACATTCATAGCGTTGGGCCCAGTCTGAATCCAATGCCTTGTATTTTTTATAATTCTTTTGATTAAATAATAAGACTGGGCTAATAAAATCATAATAAATCAAATTGTTACTGATTCCAAATTGGGCATATTGGGTGGAAATAATGGCATCAGATACCATGACTTTATCGTCGCCAATGGTTAAAGGCAAATCGAGCCAAGAAACATTTAACATGGTTTCGGCCCCGCTCAACCAACCGACAATAAGGCCATAACCGTTTTGCCACCGATATTGAATCGGAGGATAGCGATACAGTTGATGGCCCTCAACATCGTGTTGATGAAATCGACTGTCTTCAATAAACGCTTGGGCAACGGCCCCCCGTAATTGCCGGGCCCGTAAATGGGCCGGGCCCGGCAGCGGTGAATACCAACGCAATTCAACGCTGGCGTGAGGAATTTCGGTTAAAATAGGCATACGGCTGGGTCCTCTTTATCTAATCCTAACTCTAATCCGGCTTCTTCAGTATAGTATCCCACTTTCAAAATCCAAAAGTATCCTACCAATTCAGCATAGTCTTCTGCATGAAAACCACGACGTTGATAAACGTTGACACTGCGTTCATTGAGTTTCCCTGCCAATTTGCGTAATTCCCGTCGTCTTTCCCATCGTTCTTGAATTTGGAGAGCTTTGTTAAGATTGACGCGCAATTGTTCACCTTCTTCATCGTTTAAAACAATGAAGTTAATTTGCTCACCATTTGGACGCAGGAGGGCATGGACACTGTCATCCATCTCTTGCCAAACCGCAAATTGTGTTGTCAATGAATTGCCAGTATTCATTCGGTTATGAAGTAATTGAAAATAATGCTCACTGATCGGCAAAATATCTTCTTCCTTAATGACATCATGGGATTCAAGCGTTTTATAAGTGGCATCAAGTAATACCGAATCATAGATTTGTTTAGTGTATTTTTGCCCGGTTGAATTCAATAAACGCACAACTTCAACATAACCGCCATATTGTCCACGCGAATAATTGCGATTGCAGCGTCCGGCGACTTGGACAATTTTATCCAGAGGCGCAAAATCACGAATAACGATATCCATATCAATATCAACCCCAGCTTCAATCGTTTGGGTAGAAACAACCAGACAAGCCCGATCATGTTTAATATCATCAAGAATGGCTTGGATTTTTTTAAAGCGATCCCTCGGTGTCACGTCGGCACTGATAAGATGAACAACCTGTTGGTTTTGAAAAACTTCATCTAATGCAAACCAAATTTGTTTGGCTGAAGCTCGAGTATTTAATGTGATCATGATTCGTTTATTCTCGGCTAACCAAATTTCAACGCGAGGAATTAACGTTTTAATAAAATCATCGATCAATTGTTCGTTCTGGTAGTTGAGATGAATCTGATAACGTTGACATTGTTTAAAAATATCTGCAACTTGTTCCGGTTTACCCGCCAGCTCTTGAGCAGGTGATAAAAAAAGCGGTTGCGTAGCCGACATCATTAAAATTTGCGTCTGTCCTTCTCGTGTCAAGGCATGTAAGGTTCGATTAATAATATCCCATAAAATCGGTGGTAATGTTTGAACCTCATCTAAAATAATCACCGCATCTAACAGATTATGAAAACGCATTAAATGTCGGTTTCGGTCCGAAAAGATGGCGAGTAAGAATTGATCAAAAGTGGTAATAATTATTTCTGAACGCCAAGTATTGAGAAAAAATTCAGCTTCATTATCACTTAATTGTTCGCCTTCAAGTTCATAATGGCTATCCGACAGTGAATGGCTTGCCATTAATAATTCCGTATTCGCCTCCTCTGTTTCGACCTTAAACACCTGACGATAAATGCTATCGGTTTGTTCAATAATGGATAAAAAAGGCAAAACGACAATAATTTTAGGGGGAATTCCAGATACTGAGGCTATTTGTTGACGGACCGTTAATGCCCATCGTGTTGCTAACAAAGTTTTTCCAGCCCCGGTCGGTAATGTCAAGGTAAAACATTTTTCCGATCCCGTTAAGCTGAGTGGGATTTGTTGCATGACTTGCGTTTGAATTTTGGCGCGAAAATCATCAATGGGTGTTGATGGCTTCTGGTTTAGATACTGATCTATCTGGATAGGAGCGATTTCCCAAGCACTTTTTTGCAGATAGTGCTTGGCATCTGGTAAAGCCAATAAAGCTTTATCCGCTTCTAATAAAATTGAAAAACAAAATTGGGCCCAAAGCCGAAAACCAAGAGCTTGTTCAAGGGTTAGGCTTTCTAATTGTTTTTTGACTTTTTGGTGTTTAAATAAGTAACGCTTAGCGGCATCAAAACGATTGGTATCAATGGATTCCAGATTTAAACCAGTGATGTTTGCCAATTGAGTTAAATCTAATGCCTGATATTGTTCTTCTAGTGGGTCCTCAAAATCGAGAGCTAACGATTCTTCTAAATCCTTTAAAATCCTAAAACCGGCATGATGACCAGCAACGATTTGCGCTAACACCAAAATATCTAAAGTGTCCCATTGTGCTTGTTGGGCCCATAAAATTGCTAAATTTGTTGATAACAGTGAATGCGCTTTAGTACGCGCTTCACCTTGGTAAGTCTTTGGATTGTTAATATATTGTTGAAAAGCCGGGCTACCTTTCCCCAAATCGTGGCATTGCACAATTGCTTGCATGAGGTTTGCCGTTTGGGGACGAGTTTGAGAATGACAAGCACATAAAAAATCGGTGGCCGTTTGGACTTGAAAGAGGTGCTCTTGTAAGAATAAATGAGGATCATAATGAGATTGTAATGGCATGTTGGTTTTCCTAAAATCTACAATTCTGTTTTTGATGCCAGACGGGATTTTAATATTATTGACAAATGCTATTTCTTTAAGAAATAGTATTTGTGGTTTGCCTATTGATTATTATTGTTATTTTTTGGTTATGCGATTTACTCAACAGCGTATTTTTAAAAACCACAAATACCATTTCTTGAAGAAATGGTATTTGAGCATCATATTTTGGTTTGTATCGGTTTTAAGCGAAGAACCGTCAACGATTACTTAGGTATAACGATGTAAGTTCTTACATAGAAACTAGAAAATCTTATAAAAAAACGATCTGATATTTTTTCCCATCTTGTTCTAATGCCCAAGCTTGATTCGTTTCTACGGTTAAGTCTCGTCCTTGATGTTCTAAGTAATAACTTTTGTGAGAGAAAACCCGATCAGTAGTGACACTATGGGGCATTCGCAATAAATGAATGCCTAAAGGTTGTTCGGTATTAAGAACTCGTCCGGCGGTTTGCGGAAAAATACTGGAAATTTTTATTTGTCCTTTATGAATAGATTTGGCTTGGGCACAACCAATAAATTCAATGTCTGCAAAGAGTTCCGACAGGCCCATACAAGGGCTAAAATGCCACCGTTTTTCGGCAACTCTATTACAGAGTTCAGAAAAACAAGCTTGATTTTCCGGCATGGCAATATGAACGAGGAAGTTCGGTTGCCATAGCCATTCTTGTAAAATAAGGGCTACTTTTTCATTGGCACCACCACTTCCTTTTTGACCTGTTTTGATCGTCATTGGTAGGGCGGTTGGTGGGTCTTTTCTTAGTTTGACGCGATGCCAAAAGCGTTGGGGTATTTCACCACCAATAGCAATTTGCGTTTTATCCAAGCGGCTTGGCAATGTATCTTTTTCAAAACCTAAAATAGCCGCTAATAATCCTAAAATAGCAGTACGTGGAGGAATCGGATAGGAGAGTGCATTGATATTGGCTTCAGCGCGGAGAAAATGACCATATTTAGCGGACCAACGTAAGCTTAAAACTTGCATTCGTTACTCCTAATCAATGTATAGGTGTTCAAACAAAACTTCATATAAAAATAACTGAACAGAGGTAAAAAAACCACAAATACTATTTCTTGAAGAAATAGTATTTATTAATCTCTCGTGAATTAATCAAACGCTAATGCGAGCCAATGCTTGGGCAATTTTTCTTGGAGTTGCATGTCTGGGGATATTTCGTAACGTATTTGAGCAATCCGTTTTTTCTGTCCAGCGAGTCGTTCAAGAAGCACGGATAAATCTAAAACATAGTCAGTGGGGGAAGTCCAAGTGTTTTCTTTTTTCTCATTAGCCGCCTGTAATTTTACGTAGTCCATGAGATTACCAAATTGAAATTCTTCACCTGCTTTGTATTCAATTGAGACAAGTAATCTAGGCACTTGCCCCATTTTAGAACGTGTATTCGCTGCGGAACGGATGCCGTTCCATAAGGCTTTTAATAAAATCTCATAATCGGTAGCACTCATGCGTGACAGTTTGGCACTGTGTTCATTGACGATACCACTGAATGCAATCAATGCATATTGTAACACGTTGATTTCAGTGAAAGTCCCTTGCTCTTTTCCTTCATCGCTGGCGAACATAGTAGTGCCATTGATTTGCACTTCTTCAGCTAAATTAAGAACTTCGCCCATATTAAATTGGGTTGCACCCGTCAACGTTTTGGGGATGGGTTTCCATTCACGTTGCTCTTTACCGTCTTTACCATCACTTTTTTTGAAGGCTAAACTGGAACCAAACCAACGTGCATCAATAAAGGCCTCTAAGAGAATATTGACTAATTCTTTCTCATTGGCTTTTGGTTGTTTAATTTTCTCAAGGTAAGCACTAACGCGCCCAGTTAAGTTAGTGGTTTTACCTTCAATAGAACCCACCAAAATTTCATAACCTTGGCTAGCGACATAATCTCGCACAAAGCGTTTAAGGCGAACATCGGTGACATAAAAACGATCATTGGGTAGGCGACGAGGACGATTTTCATCGGGATCGCCATTGGGATTACCCATACGGATGTCATAGAGAAATAAGATTTCACGACGAGTATTAAGAGGTTCTGTTGTCATACTTTTGTTCCTTTTTTCGATGTGATTAACAAATGCTATTTCTTCAAGAAATAGTATTTGTGGTTTAGCTATTTTTTGAATCTTTTTTGGAAGGTAAGACTTCAAGTGCTAGGGCTTGCCCTAATAAAATGAAATAACAAGTTTGGGTCGTGTCTAAATCAATTTGATTACCAACCAATTGACCTACGTGTGCAATTTCGGTGATGACTTGTCTGGTTTCTGAACTGCTATCACCATAGGTTAAAAATTTGTGACGGATTTTGTTATGTAATTCGGGCAAGTCTTGCCCGGATAATTGAAGTCGTTTTAACCAGGGTATAGTGCTAGAAAGGATATTGATTCCTTTCGCATTTTGCACTTGGAGCAATTTACCATACAGAATGCCAACGAGAAAGGCAAAGGCTTTGGCATTGGTATTGAGTCCACTTTTTGACTCAAAAAATGGTTTGAGTGCATTCATTTTGGGTTGATAAGTTCGTATATTTTCAGTCGGCATGGGTAAAACCTCAATGTTGTCCAAGTAGTAAAAAAAACGGGCTATATGACGTATCCAACCGGCTAAGGTCCAGTGACTCGTTTGCTTCTTTTCGTTATAACCTTCATGGTAAAGTCCATAAGCATTACCTCGTTCAAGTACATCGGCAAAATACCAACGGGCCGTTGTTATTAATTCAGCCCATAATTGTTGTTGAGTATATTCAGTCAATGGTGTGCCATGATAGATATGTTTGGCTAATAGCAATCTTATTTCACGTAGTTGTTTGCTTTCATTTGCTTTTTTCGCTTTTTTCGCCTTTTTACCAGAACCTGGACGTTTTAATAAGGGCCATAACATATTTAAACATAAGTCAAAATTTGCTTCCGGTATCTTATGGCGCGGAAAAAAGGGCTGTTGCCATTTTTGATTGGCTTGGGCATGAATTTGACTGAGTTGATGGAGTCTTGAGGGCAAAATATCAGTGGTGTAGTTGTTGATATTGTCTATGATTTGCCCAAAAGTGGCCCATACAATTTGGATCAGAAAATGGGTATCTGATTGTTCTTTAAAAAAATCTTCTAAAATATCGCTTTCAATATTCTGTTTGAGTGATTGTCCGGTTTGAATTTGTTTCAGATAGTTATGCCAATCTGCGCTAAATTCTTCTGTATCAATATTACCTAAAAAATGGGGTAACACTAAGGCTTTTTCACCGGCGATTCGAGCCACAAAATCGGGCAAGAGGTGATTTTTAAAAATATACAATAAATCTGCACAATCAATACATAAGCTGTAATTTTTCCAAGCATTTTTAGTTTCTAAACCGGTAAATGCGCCGGCACGATCGGCGTTACCAATGTTGATGCCGGCCCCTTTGATTGCATTAGGATAAAGCGTCGTATTTTTGGTATTACAGAGCGGACATAAGCCTTCTTTATGGACAGCAGTTGCGCCGGTGACATATTTCAAGTTGGCTAACTCATGATTGAGATAGTCCAGATATTCTGGTCGTTGTCCGGGCAAATTTCCTTGCGTGTCGGCGATGGCGAGAAAGACGGTTTCTTTTTCATCAATGAGTTCTACGGCTTTAGTGAGCATCAGACTAGCTTCGGAAATCGGATATGATTTTCCTTCAAAAATGAGGGATGGACTGTCCAAGATTTCGACAATTTCACGAAAATAGGTGTGCGTGTCTGCCAACGTTTTAAAATATTTTACGGTAGAATTAAGAATTTTGGGTGAGGGCCCAAACGGTGGATTATCTTTTTTTACGGTGCGTTTGATGAGAGGACCAATGGCTGGTGATTGGGCCCCACTGGGTTTAACAAAGGGTAAATCCTTGGGCAGGGCATTGTCACTGCCAACTTCTAATGGATTCATTTGTACTTCATGGTTCGCTGTTCTCGTCAATACATAAACCCGTTTTACTTTGCCGGGGTTTTCGACTAAGAATGGAAATATGTCAGCGGCATGGTGTTGACGCAGTTCGTGCATTTCGGCATGATTATTGTCATTAAATCGGTGGTTGAGTTCAATGAGCGCGAGTTGTCGCATGGTGTTTATCATTAAGTGCTCTCCTTATTTCTTATTTATAGTTTTTCAGAAAAGTAATTTCACGAAAAAATCTTCCCAGTTTTGAAAACCTCGAAGGTTTCGTACGAACTATTTTTCTGAACATCTATAAATGAATATTTTTTTGTTATAATTAATCTTTAAATTTAACTTAGGAATGAAGATTTAATAACTTCCCAATTTGAATATCCAATACTAAAAGGTTTCAAAAACCTGGCGGTTTAATTTCGGATTTTATTTAATTCTCATTCCTTAACTATTTAATTTAGGTGAGTTAAAGTATAATTTGCTTGGTTTTCAGATAGATAATCAGCAACAGTCAATATATTTCCCTCTGAATTTTCAGTAGCGAATTGTTCTAATTCGTCAAGGATTGTGTCTACATATCGTAATTGTGATTCCTGCGATTCTTTAATGGTCCGCATTGCTGCGATGGCTTTAAAAAGGGGCTCAGGTTCATACATAATATTTGTCCTTTTAAGAGAGTCAAATTAATAAATTTATTAAAAGCAATTGAAAGCGAAATATTGTACAAAAAATAATTCATTTAATCTATATCTTCATACAAAAAAATATAAAATAACTAATAATATTAGGTTTTTAGTAGCTTGGTATGAGATACCCTTAAAATAGAATATGCTTTATTAGTTTATTTATGTTATAATAAAAAAATTGCAATTAATCTTGAATCCAATATAACAGGGATTGAAACTATGAGGATATTGATTGCACAATCCATTATAACAAGGATAAATGCCATTCTGAATTTGTGTACAAAAAAAAAGGCCCTTGAGTCGCTATGACTCAAGGGCCTTTTTTTATGTCCAAACCTGACAGGTTTTTAAAACCTGTCAGGTTTAGGATTAATCCTTGTTGTAGTGGATATCGCTCGCAAGCTTGGATAATGTCCCAAATTGCGAAATACTATGGAAAACGGTTTCAATCCTTGTTGTAGTGGATATCGCTCGCAAGCCTATCTATTGCTATGTTATCCTGTCATCCACCTAAGTTTCAATCCTTGTTGTAGTGGATATCGCTCGCAAGCTTGGTTAAGTAAATTTTCCATTTCTAACAAGCTGTCAGTGTTTCAATCCTTGTTGTAGTGGATATCGCTCGCAAGCAAATGGAAGGATAAAGAAGGACAAGATAAACAAACGACGTTTCAATCCTTGTTGTAGTGGATATCGCTCGCAAGCTTATTTGGGTTTTGGCAGTTTTTCAACGCTTGTTAATAGTTTCAATCCTTGTTGTAGTGGATATCGCTCGCAAGCATTGATGAACCTCAGCAACCTTAGCTTCACCTGATTCATGTTTCAATCCTTGTTGTAGTGGATATCGCTCGCAAGCTTTTGTACCCCTCTCTTGCCGCGTAATCATAAGAGATGTTTCAATCCTTGTTGTAGTGGATATCGCTCGCAAGCCTGAAGAATTGGCACCGGAAATCAGCCTTAATTTCATGTTTCAATCCTTGTTGTAGTGGATATCGCTCGCAAGCCGGCGCATGAAGGCACGGAAGCGTTAGCGGGTTACATCGTTTCAATCCTTGTTGTAGTGGATATCGCTCGCAAGCTTCTGAATTTGTTGCAGAAGCGTTTAGAATCTGCATAGTTTCAATCCTTGTTGTAGTGGATATCGCTCGCAAGCTTTCTCGTCTTTCTTCTTCCCTGCCCTTTGCGCCAGTTTCAATCCTTGTTGTAGTGGATATCGCTCGCAAGCACAGATAGGAATTAATGCTGTTTGCGTTCATAGTGATCTGTTTCAATCCTTGTTGTAGTGGATATCGCTCGCAAGCTTTTAAGCACTTTACCTATAAGAATGAGGTGATTTGGTAGTTTCAATCCTTGTTGTAGTGGATATCGCTCGCAAGCACGCGGCTACTTAGTTGCGTTCTGGACGGGCTCAAAAGGTTTCAATCCTTGTTGTAGTGGATATCGCTCGCAAGCTGTCCTAACATTTGCGTTGCAAAATAGTGATTATCAGCGTTTCAATCCTTGTTGTAGTGGATATCGCTCGCAAGCAGGGTTTTAATGCAATTACTGAATTGAGTTGATTTTGGTTTCAATCCTTGTTGTAGTGGATATCGCTCGCAAGCACGCGGCTACTTAGTTGCGTTCTGGACGGGCTCAAAAGGTTTCAATCCTTGTTGTAGTGGATATCGCTCGCAAGCACAACCTCCTTTTATTTCTTCTTTAGTGGCTTTTCGGTTTCAATCCTTGTTGTAGTGGATATCGCTCGCAAGCCGCAGATTTCCAAAATTCCTATATAAATCAATCAGTTGACAAAATTTACCCCCCCTTAAAATCGTCATAAAATCTCGTTTTTTTAGACTAAAAATAGCCATTTTTTACCACTTTTACATCGAAAAATCAGAAAAAATTAGTTTATATTCATATAATTAGAAAGCATCAATCACTGAGGCAAAATAATTTTCTCTCATCACGGATCATAAATTATTTTTTATAGGCATCATAAATATTTATTTATAATTAAAATGCGCCGATTTGAAATCGTGGAGTAAGTATATCAAAAAATATTGAGCATGACAAATTTGTTTAAAACATAAAGTTTGAATGATTAAAAATGTCATCTACAATTTATTAAAGAAAATATTCCCTTGCTTTCCCTCAGTCCCTCAAATGCGATTCCCCTCCCTTTAGAGTTAGGTAACTCCCAAAAAATAAAATACCAAGGGCAACCACAAGGGATTGCCCCTACAAGATTCGCATGTAGGGGCAATCCTTTATGGTTGCCCAATTCTACAAGATTCGCATGTAGGGGCAATCCTTTATGGTTGCCCAATTCTACAAGATTCGCATGTAGGGGCAATCCTTTATGGTT
>Ga0233403_10000098_pt1 | contig 36878 bp, 30 predicted proteins | sample Na_oxic_1_MG_FD_179866 | JGI IMG/M metagenome (GOLD analysis project Ga0233403, IMG submission 179866) | Seawater microbial communities from Saanich Inlet, British Columbia, Canada - Na_oxic_1_MG | ecosystem: Environmental > Aquatic > Marine > Inlet | place: Canada: British Columbia | collected...
AAGCCCCCCACCAGTTATTACTAGATGAGCCACTCCCAATTGCCGAAAAAAGTCGTATGCGCGTGATTATCATGATGACCGAAGAAAATACAGATATTACTGAATCAGAGTGGCTTAAAGCAGCAGCTTCAAATCCGGCTTTTGACTTTTTAACAGCTCCAGAACAAGATATTTACACGTTAGCTGATGGGAAAACATTTGATGATTAAAGGAAAAATTGTTCTGGTGCCTTTCCCCTTTGATGATTTGTTCTCTACCAAAGTTCGTCCCGCATTAAAACTATAAATTGATAAAATATTATGCACTTATTTGATATTCTTAAAGATTCCAATCATGGGCTCTCACAATTTGATATGGCTGAAATAGAGGACTTGGAACAAGCCATCTTTATCAAGGAAACGAGGGGAAAACAAATTCCTTATGTCCAATGCTTAATTCGTCAAAAACATATTCAGTTGAAACCAGAAGAAATTGTTCGGCAACTTTTTCTGCTGCGTTTAATGAAACAGTACGATTATCCAACTGAACGTATGGGCGTTGAAGTGCCGGTGGCTTTTGGTTCCCAAACCAAACGGGCGGATATTGTTATCTTTGATAAAGATCGTCCAACGGTTCCTTATATCATTGTCGAGCTAAAAAAACCGAAACACAAAGATGGCAAAGAACAATTGCGTTCTTATTGCAACGCCACCGGTGCGCCCATTGGTATTTGGACTAATGGCACTGATCCCATTGAAATCTATCATCGCAAGGACCCCAATTATTTTGACAAGCTGGCGCGTATGCCAAATGCTTATCAAACGCTCAAAAACTTGCTGCAAGAAGATTTTACCCTTGATGATTTGATTAAAGAAGATGCCCTCAATCAAGGCAAAAAAACGCTGAAAGATGTGATTGAGGAAATGGAAGACGAAGTCTTAGCCAATGCTGGCGTTGATGTGTTTGAAGAATCGTTTAAATTAATTTTTACCAAGTTATATGATGAATTTACCTCTGCTAATAGCCACAAACGTAAACGTCCGCTCCAATTTCGGGTTGGCGTAGACACAGAGGCCGAAGTTCACGCCAAAATTCAAAAACTGTTTGAAAACGCCCAAGAAAAATGGGAAGGTGTTTTTCCGCCCGACGCTCAAATTGAACTCAGCGTATCCCATTTGCCGACTTGTATTTCTTATTTGCAAAAATATAAATTATTTAACAGTAACTTAGAAGTTATTGATGAAGCCTTTGAATATCTCATCAATAAAACCTCTAAAGGTGAAAAAGGGCAATATTTTACCCCGCGCTATGTGATTGACTTGTGCGTCAAAATGCTCAATCCTAAACCGGCTGAAACCGTGATTGATACAGCGGCTGGTTCTTCTGGCTTTACTGTGCATAGCATTTTCCATGTTTGGAAACAATTGTTACAGCAAGAAGGCAAGGATGAAACCCATTTATTCACCGCCGAAAATAAACCCTCGCATTATGTCGATTACGTCAGAAAAAAAGTGTTTGCGATTGATTTTGACGAGAAAGCGGTGCGGGTGGCGCGTTGTCTCAATTTAATCGCTGGCGATGGGCAAACCAATGTTTTGCATTTAAACACCTTAGATTGGGAACGTTGGAAAGAAACCACCGGAGAATTGAAATGGCTTGATAGATATAACGACGGTTTTAAGCGGTTACGAAAATTGACGGTTGACAAAAAAGGCGAAAACTATCGGGATTTTACCTTTGATGTATTAATGGCGAATCCACCCTTTGCTGGCGATATTAAAGATACCCGCCTGATTCACAAATATGAATTGGGGAAAAAACCGGAGAGTCGTGCATCAACGCCATCCAAAAATAAGTCTGCTAAAAACAAGGGCTGGCAAGACAAAATTTCTCGCCATATTTTATTTATTGAGCGCAACCTACATTTTTTAAAGCCGGGTGGGCGGATGGCGATTGTGTTGCCGCAAGGCGTGTTTAATAACAGTTCCGACTATTATATTCGTGATTTTATTGCCAAACAGTGTCGCATTTTAGCCGTCGTGGGTTTGCATCCGAACACCTTTAAACCGCATACCGGCACTAAAACCAGCGTGTTGTTTGTGCAAAAATGGAATGATAATCCCAAAGCAGGCGCATTATGTCCATATTGTGAAGATTACCCGATTTTTTTTGCTACCCAACAATCTATGGGTAAGAATAATTCCGGTGACAAGGTTTTTGCGCGTGATGCAGAAACGGGCGAATTATTGGTAGACAAGCACGGACATAAATTTGTTGAGCATGATTTGTTCAGCACGGATTTAGAAAATGGCTCACAGACGGCAGATGGCATTGCGGAAGCTTTTATTGAATTTGCCAGTAAAGAGGGCTTAAGTTTTTTTTTGCATAACGCCTTCGACGAGGTGAAGTATCGGGCTTTGTTGGATGGGCTGGAAATTTCAGTAATTAGATTGAGTGAAGTATTAAAAGAGAATGAAACATTTCGTTTTGATCCTGAATACTTTAAAAAATATTATTTCAATAACTTAACTTTACTGAGCCAAATTGGATTTGTCCATATCAATGATTTTGCAGATGTGACAGATGGAATACATGCTTCAATTGATTATGATTCAGAAAGTAAAATTAATTTAATCTCTGCTAAATCACCTAAAGAAAACTTCTTTGATTTATCGGCGAATGCATATATTAGTGTTAAACAACATATTGAAAATAAAAGAACATCTTTGAAAATAGGAGACGTTATAGTTTCTACCGTTGGCACAATTGGTAATTGTGCTGTTGTGACTGAACCTATTCTTCCAGCAAATTGTGATAGACATGTTGGTATTATTAGAGTTAAACAATCTCATTCTGCTTATTTTGTTGCTACCTTCCTTTTAAGTAAATATGGGCGTTTTCAAACTCTAAGGGAATCAACAGGAAATGTACAACTGAATTTGTTCATTTATAAAATTAAATTCCTTAAAATTCCTAAAATGTCTGATAATTTCCAAAAGAAAATTGAACACATTGTCAAAACTGCCCATGCCAAATTAGAAGAAAGCAAAACCCTCTACACCCAAGCCGAATCTCTCCTACTGCAAGAACTTGGCTTAGATAATTGGCAACCCCCTAAAGAAGCAGTAGCCATTAAAAACTTTTCTGCTAGTTTTGGGGCAACCGGGCGGTTGGATGCGGAGTATTATCAGCCTAAGTATGATGAACTGCTTAGTAAAATCAAACAAAACGCGGCTTATGTGAAACAAATTAAAGATATTCAAACCTTTAATATGCGTGGATTGCAACCTAAATATGTCGAAAATGGAAAAATTAAGGTTATCAATAGTAAGCACATCAAAGAACAAAACCTTGATTACGATAATTTTGAAGCGACTGATATTGCAAGTTATGTTGAACAAAAAAGAGCAAGTGTTTTGAAAAATGATATTTTGACTTATACCACCGGAGCCAATGTTGGCAGAACAAATATTTATTTAAGGACAGATAAAGCTTTAGCAAGCAATCATGTCAATATTTTGCGTATAAAAGACGAGAAACCGCTTTATGTTGCTTTTGTCATGAACAGTTTCATTGGTAGAATACAAACTGAAAGATTAGTAACCGGAAGCGCACAAGTTGAGCTTTATACTAAAGACATAGAAGGATTTATAATTCCTTTTGTAAACGTTACTATTCAAAATAAAATTAGTGCTAAAATCCAAACCAGTTTTGCCCTAAAAGATGAATCAAAACATTTATTGGAATTGGCCAAACATACCGTCGAACTTGCCATAGAACAAGGTGAAGAAGCGGCAATGGCTAAATTGTCGACGGTGGAGGGTACAAATTTGTAAAAACATGTGTAACTTCAATTACACCCATACACATCTTGAGTTTTACTACATTCACTATAAATTAGCCTAAGTGGAAAAAATGATGGTACCAGAGAAAGAACGTTATCCTATTGCATGTGAAAAGTTTTTAGAACAACACCCTGAAGTAAAAAGACGACTTGATTATTTGAATCCAAAGTCAGCGGAAGACATTGACTTAACATTGGAAGAATATCGGCAAAAGGAACTTGATGAAGCATTTAGGAAAGAAGCTGAACTTATGGGTATAGATGGCTATGAACTTGTTATGAGGTATATAGCGGATTCAGAAGAAGAACTTGAAATAATGCGAATAGAATATTACAAAGGACAGGCTAAAGCTATAGGTATGACATGGAAAAACTACTGTAAACTTAACCATTTAGAAAAATGGCTATAGTCTAAGCTAATCCAATGCAAGAACGAACAATTGCCAGAAATCGTCATTGATTCCTTTGAAGTCAATCCAGAAAAGGTATTAAAAGAATCGTTTGATATGATTTGGAATGCCTTTGGTTTTACTCACTCGCTCAATTATGACGACAAGGGGAATTGGCAACGGCAAAGGTAGATATACGACAATAAGTACCAAACAAGCCGTAGAACTTGCCATAGAACAAGGCGAAGCAATGGCTAAATTATTGAGGAAGTGAAACTATGACAACTATCAATATTGAAGAAGACTATTTGACCGCATTAGCGAGCGTCCCACGCACCATCTAATATATTATCTGGTGCGTGGGATGATACACTCGTTTAATAAAGCATACAATAATTTTTATGACAATTGAGAGGTATATAAACATGATTATTCTCAGTCAAAGTGCAGAGATTGCACTCCGATCACTCATTCCAGAAAAACAGGAAAAGCTCATGCAGTCGATTCAGCAACTGGAGAAATTTCCTCAAGATTCTACCTTGCGTGACATAGTGTTTAAAGTTGAAGGGGGAACCCGCGATCATCTTTACACTTTAAAAGCACCCCTTCAAATGAGGATTTTATTCCAATATCTAGGGGATCGCAAAGAAATCTTAGAAATTGTGCCGTATGCTCGACTTAAAAATTATGCTTGGTAACTTAGAATATGAAAACATTTATCCCTCATATCTTTGAACCAATGCTCTGCCAAAAAGAACTGAATGAGTTTAAAGAATTACTTGATAAAAAAACGGAACTTAGCGAAAGAGACGATATACTTCCTTTTTTCAAGGAAAGAAAGCATTTATCTGCTTTTTTAGGTTCCTTTTTTCCGGAAATAGGAAATTTTGATCGGCTAGCCTATGAATATTCCATTTTTGGCGATTTTTCCAGTGGCTTAGCCGTAGGTGATTCTAATACCAATACTTACTGTTTTATTGAATTTGAAGATGCTATGCCTACCAGCATTTTTAAAAAGAATCCTAACAAAGCCACACCGGAATGGTCGCCCCGCTTTGAACATGGCATCAGTCAAATTATTGATTGGTTTTGGAAGTTAGACGATATGAAAAATACCACCGATTTCCAAAACCAGTTTGGTATTGGTCATATTAGATATTATGGACTTCTCATATCTGGACGAACAGCAGACTTATCCCACCGAGAAAAAACACGCTTAAAATGGCGACTTGAAAAAGTTTTGGTTGATTCCAAACCGATATTTTGCTTGACCTTTGATCAGTTATTTTATCATTTGGAGAATCGACTACGCATTTATGGCTCAATAAAATCCTGAACAACCAAATCCGGTAACAAGCTAAGCACGTAGGTTTAACGATGGATTTTACTCACCCATTATTTATTATTTCAGACTCAGGCTTCAACGCTCCTGCGTTGGAGTCCCTTTATGAGGTACACACAATGACTATTCTCCAACGTCAATTTATCACCAACACAAAGGGCCTTCCGATTGGGATTCTCTTACCATTAGAAGAATATAGATTAGTTGAGCCTATCCTTAAACAACACACTCAAGTTATCGACAGTGATGCAGATAAACTTAAACAAATGGAACAAGCACCTTCTGATGCACGTTTTATGGCCGATTTATCTGAAGTGATGTCGGATTTTTCCGAGGTAGATACCGAATGGTGGGACACAAAGACAGGTAACACTAACAATATTTATGCTTAGAAAATAGATTATGGCTAAATCATTCAAACAATTACGTGACAAAATGTCTCCTGAATCTCAAAAACGTGCCCAAGCAAAAGCACAACAAATGTTAGAGCAAATGCCTCTCTCTGAACTTCAGCGGACGCGTTCTTTATCTCAAGAGAATATAGCTGAAACTTTACTGATGAAACGGGTGTAGATACAGTTTGATGTTAGTTAATAAATATTTTAATATTCAAATAATTATAATTAATCTTATGAGAATATTGTAAGAAACATATATTCATGCTTCTATGCCAAAAATAGTTATATTTGCTTAGAAAATCCTAAAATAGGCCACATTAAATAATATCCACATCCCATGAAACAAGAACTGATCTAAACCAGCCAAATTTTAAAAACCAAGCAGATTTAATTATTCTTTCTTTTTCGTTAAGTGCGTAACTTGAATTAATTAAAGGGGAGATTAGGAGGGGAAAAATCTTTCAAAGGAGATATTAGAGGGAGGAATTCAAACTTAACCTGATTCCCCCCTTTTTTAACCGGGGAGAAAGGGGCATGTTGAGTGGTATTTTAGTTTAAGTACCATGATAACCAGTTATTTTTCTTTAGCCTCAACCGGTAATGGTATTTCATCAACAGGTTCTGAAAAAGTAGATTGTGCTAAAGTTTCTTTTTCTTTAGCTTTTATTTCAGCACGTCTGTGTTTAAAGAACCAACCGCCAATTGCCATGAGAAAAATGACAAATAATATTCCACTTATCAAAAGAGTCCTATTGATTAACTCATCAAAAGGAGTTGACACATTCTCCTTTTTTAAAGCCTCAAGTTCTTCCTCTGAGACGAGTGTGACTGTTTGATTATTATTTACATCTGTTATTAGAGGAGTTTGTGAATGGGTTGTTGTTTTAATCGGGACATTTGGTTCACTTTGGGAGGAGGTTGTTGCTTCTCCAACAGTTTGAGTGGTGGCTTCCGGTTTTGACAATTCTAAAACGGGTGAACAAATAATGGGTTTTATGCGACGTTCTTTCCATTCTTCTTCTTGCCGATTCAATTCATTAATGGCTTGTTCCCGACTAACAGCTTGCATTGCTGCTAACCTTGGTATGCGTAACATCTCACCGATTTTTAAAGAATAGATATTGCAAGAGATGCTAAATGCGCGGGGATTGATTCGTTGCAAAGCTAAGATAGCTTGATGTCTATCAATAGAAGGAGGACTGACTTTTCCTGCAATCGTCCAAAGCATATCCCCTTGTTTAATTGGGCCATAAGTAGGCACGTTTTCTGCCCACAGATTGCTGCTGATAATAACCATGTAAATCAATACTACAGTTTGTAATAATTTGAATTTTTGCACAGTAATTTCCTATTTTGTCAGCTATGCTATAGTTTTATGTAAAATGCAGATGACTTTCCCTCTTTTTGAAAATGAGGTTAACCGTTGTTTCGTTCATTACGAAGGAATTTTTGAAATATCAAAAAAGTGTTCTGCTTAATAACGCAAAAATATTAAGTACGTCTTGTACTATAAGAATTTATTTTTGAAAATTATAACATACTTAAATGGTTTAATACCCATTTTACTTTAAGGTTCCAGGGCAAATGTATTAAGGATTTAGGATTCATTCAATAAAAGGTAGTCCCTACAAACCTCTACAAAGGGTGCTGATTTAATATGATGTAAGGCAACTCGCAAATAATAAAATACCCGTTTCAATTCCGGATATTGAAATTGGACACCGTGTTTCGTTGGTATATTATTCTGAAAACTCCGGAGAACTTTTTTGCATATAGTATTTTCAAAGATTTACGTGGATAAGCTCAACTAAAAATCAAAGACTTACAGAGTTCTCTGGAGTTTTCAGTATTATTTCTTGCGAGTTGCCTAACCTCATTAGAAAAGTTAGGCGATTTCCAGAAATAAATATACCGGGGGGAGTCGTTGCCTGAGCGGTTGATGAGCTTGTCGAATTATGTCGAAGGCAACCACTTGCCTTCGACAAGCTCAGGCAGTGGTATAATTTTTCTTAGAAATTACCTTAAGTTTATTCCCTCGTTGAGTATAACCATTAATCTTTTTGACTTTCTTGATATAAGCCTCTTATTGTGTGATAATAAATCCTTTAAATTATGTTAATAAAAAAATTAATCATTTTTTGAGCTTTTTTGCAAAACGCTAAGTCATAAAAAAATATGGAGGTGTAACAATATGTATGATGTTCGTTTCTACAAAGGTAATTACAAATGGCGGCAACTACAGGCTAATAGAGATCGTTGTGCTGCCTATGTTGAACATCATTTTAATGCGTCAGCAAGTAGCACATCGGGTTATAGTGTAGTTGTCACTGGTTACAATGCCTCTAGCACTAGCCAAAAATGGGGACGTTGGTATGCTAACCGGGTGGGTAAAGTATTTAATGTCCCGGTCGCGGGAAAAGGGGGATTATTAATCGGTGGTTACAATGGTCGTGGTAATGGCAATTTAAAGCACACCAATATGCCGGCGATTTTGCTTGAACCATTGTTTGTTAGCAATCCACAACACGCTGCATGGGTCCGTAGCGAAGATGGACAAGATAAACTCGCTAAAATTTTAGCGGATAGTGTCATAGAATTTTTTCCCGATGGCAGTCGAGTTGGCTTCAGTATTGGGCATAAATATAAGAGCTCTCGGACTTCTGATCGAGGAGCGCCTGTTTATGGTGGTGGTACAGAAGCATACTATGCTGAGATCGTCATGGAAAAAGCGAAAGTCATATTGGAAAAATATGATCCAAAGCGCCAAACGATTACCCCTGCTCAAACGACAGAAGAACAAGATGTACCAGATAATGACATTCGTGTGATTAAGGATGGTAAAGAATTATGGGTGTACAAGGATATAGATGAAGATGATTATATTAAGTGGGATGAAGTAAACCGCATCTTGTACATTAAAACAGAATAAAGAAAATGTTGTTATTACGCCCCGTAGAGATGGGGCGTAAATATCCTTCCCAAACAGATCGTTTAGGCGATTTTCCAGAAATAATATACCGAGAATCGTTGCTGTTGTTGTCGAATGGCAACCACAATAATTGCCTTCCCCTCGACATGAAGCTCATAACCACTCAAATACCGAGACAACAAGCCAGAGTATAATCTTTTCTAGAAATTACCTTATTTCTCAACGATAGACAACAGTTCAATCTCGAAAATTAGAGTGGCATGAGGGCCAATATTACCACCTGGCGTACCCCGTTCCCCATAAGCTAACTTGGCTGGAATAAACAATTGCCATTTAGCCCCTTCCTTCATTAATTGCAAAGCTTCTCGCCAACCAACAATCACACCATTGACCGGAAAAGTCGCCGGTTTGCCCCGTTTATAAGAACTATCAAATTCAGTTCCATTAATCAAACGCCCTTGGTAATTAGTCGTTACTTTGTCATCGACTTTAGGCATTTTACCGGTACCAGGAGTAAGCACCTTGTATTGCAAACCACTCTCTAAAACGGTTACCCCGGGTTTCTTCGCATTTTCCGCTAGAAAAACTTCGCCTTCTTTAAGATTTTGGCTTGCTGAAGCTTTACGGGTTGCGACTTGCTTGCTAAACCTTTCTTTTTGGAAAGCTTTCATCACTTCATCCATTTGTTGTTGGCTTAACAAAGGCTTTGTGGCAGAAAAGGCATCTTGTAATCCTTTAGCCATATTAGCGGGATTAACTTCAATGCCTTGTGTCTTTATATTATTAGCAATTGAATAGCCAAAACTATAACTGAGTTGGTCTATCGGATCAGTAAGAGTTTGTGAGGGTTCAGCAGGTACTTGAGCTGCCATAAATAAAATGGTTAGGGGGGTTATAAAACGTAATTTCATTAAAACTCCTTAAGTATTATTAAAGTGAGTATGATACTCAATATGATGGTAACTTAACAAGGGAATTAAGCATCTAAGCTCATGAAAACGCCGTAAAATCATGTAAGTATTTGATTTTAATTGATATTATCCACGTAAATCTTTGCGATACGCAAAAAAATTCTCCAGCGTTTTCAGTAAGCTCTGACTATATTATAAAAATAGTGATTTTATAACAACTATTTATAAAAAATTCTCTGGTAACATTTGTACTGAAAATAAATTTTTCTTAATTTTAGAAAAATTAAATTTGTTCTCGCGTTGAGTATATTTTCTCCATTCCTCAGATATCTAAGGCATTTATAAATTACAAGTTGTTTAAAATTATATGGATAATAAATTGATAGATAAGTCAAGAAAAAAAACTTGATTATCGAGTATAACAAATGCTATTTTTTAAAAAATAGTATTTGTTAAGAACCTCTATTTCAAAACACGTAATTTTATTTACTGCCTTATGAATGAGGATTTAATGGTTCGACATGGTTCGACAAGCTCACCAACCGAGCTCACCAACAAATTTCCAAAACTTTTGAGCCAAACCTGCCAGGTTTTAAAAACCTGGCAGGTTTAATTTCGGGTTTTATTTAATCCTCATTCCTTATTCCTAAAATTATACTGTTCACCTTTGAATTTTGTGAAAATCTAAAATGTCGAAGAAATCCGATTTCTTCAAGAAATCGGATTTTTCTTGATTCAAAATTTTCACTGATTTGAAGTACGCTCAGTAAAATTGAAAATTGCTCCGAGGACAAAATTTCTTTGAGTATTGCCTTTTAAATGAATATAAAATATAAAACTATAATTTTTGTGTTGAAGAAATTTTTAAATTTATACCGAATGCCCCTCCCCTGCTAACGACAAAAATTGTTGTCTAAAAGCTCAAATCACTACGCCCATCCATATACATAAATCGACAGCTAACGATAAGCACAAAATCCCCTCCCTTTTTGTGTGGCAAAAAAATACTATACTTATTGTACCTTTCAAAGACGCACTCAATCTAGGACTTCCATCATAAAAGCTAATAATAAATTTCTTGCAGAAATTTTATTAAATTATTGATTTTATTAATTTTATATAATATTAAATTAATAGAATCAATGAGTTACTTAATTTATGTAAAAGTTCTAACACATAGCAATTCCCGATTGAATAAAATTCAGAGAACGATTTCTCCTTACCACCTATCACTTTTAGCAACTCAAAATATTCAGTTAAATTAAAACAATAAGTTAAATATTTAGGTTGAATAGAAAATCAATAAGTTACATGTGGAGTAAGAGGATTTCTTGTAAAAACGTTGTTTATACTGAGCGTACTTCAAATCCGTGAAATTTTTGAATCAAGAGAAATCCGAGATCGAAAAGAAATCGGATTTATTTCGATCTTTTAGATTTTCACAAAATTCAAAAGTGAACAGTATAAACCGCTAAAATTTTTATTTGATGGAGCGAAGCTCGTTACTTCGTTTCAAACAACTCTACTCATTGAATAATACTACTATGACATTACGACAAAAAACTTTATGGATAACCGGTATCGCTTTAGTAGGACTTTTAGTGCTGTTATTAAGCATTTCATCGACTATTTTGTTAAAAGGGTTTATTGAATTAGAAGAACAAGCGGTTGAAGAAAATGTGACTCGTTTAGTCAATGCGCTCGCAGAGCAATTTAATAATTTATTGACTGAAGCCGAAGATTATGCGGTTTGGGACGACACTTATGCCTATATGGAAACACGTAATGAGGATTATATAAAATCTAACCTTATCAAAGAAACTTTTAAGGCTCTTAATCTCAGTTGCTTAGTCATTTTAGATATTCATGGCGAGATAGTTTTTGGCAAAAGCTACGATTCAAAACAAGATCAATTGACTCCTATTTCAAACGATTTTTTGGAACATCTTAGGGAAAAAAGCCTATTTACACAAAATATTAATGAAAGTGGTAAATTTTTTGGATTTTTGTTGTTTCCTAAACAGATCAAGTTAATAGCAAGTTATCCCATTTTAGCCAGTAATGATGAAGGTCCCAGTAGAGGTACGTTAATTATGGGGCGCAATTTAGATGACACGCAAATTGAGCGATTAACGCAATTAACCCATTTATCAGTTACCGTGCAACGATTGGATAACCCTAACTTACCATCCGATTTTGCCAAAGCATATCTGACATTATCTAATCAACAACAAGTTGTGCAAATTTTGGATGGCAAACATATCGCTGGCTATATTCTGACTAAAGATATTTATCAACAACCTGCTGCCCTGTTGCGTGTGGCTATGCCCAGAAAAATTTACCAACAAGGATTAACCAGCTTATACGCGCTAAGTGGATTGGTATTAATTTTTGCTGTGGTATGTGTTAGCGTAATTTTGTGGTTATTTGAACGTTTAGTTTTAGCACGATTAGCGACTTTAAGTCATGAAGTCATGCAAATCAATGTCACAGATAATCTATCAATCGTGATGGTAGAAGGAGGCGACGAATTAGCGCATTTAGCTACTGCGATTAATAACATGCTCAAAGCATTACATGCCTCTAACGAGCAAGTTCGCCACAGTGAAGCTAGCCTTGCAGAAGCACAACGGATTGCCCATTTAGGTAATTGGGAATGGGATATTATCAACAATCGTTTGAATTGTTCTGATGAAATCTATCGGATATTTGGATTAACACCACAATCTATCATACCAACGGCGGAATTATTTTTAAATTATGTCCATCCCGATGATCAACACAAGGTTTCTCTTGCGCTTCAAAAAATCGCCAACGAAGATCAACCGTGTAACCTTGAACATCGCATTGTGCAACAAAATGGTGAGATACATTTTATTCATACCCAAGGTGAAATTATCAAAGACAATACCGGGAAAATAGTACGCATCATAGGGACATTGCAAGATATTTCTGAATTGAAGCAAGCACAAGCAGAAACCTTACGCTTATTAGAAGAAAATCGTTTTTTGATTCATCGTTCAATGGCGATTAAAGAAGAAGAACTCAAACGACTGGCGTATGAATTGCATGACGAGTTTGGGCAATGTATCACAGCCATTCAAGCAGATGCTGAAACCATCGTCGATTTGGCAGCACGAAAGCAACAACAACCAATCATACTGAATAAAATTAACCTCAGTGCCAACGCTATTTTAGAGGTTTCTAGCCATGCGTATGACGTTGTTCATTCCTTAATGCAACAATTACGTCCCAGTGGATTAGATGAATTGGGATTGGTGGAAGCATTACGAGATTTGGTTTCCACTTGGCAAGCACGTCATAAGAAAACACGTTGTATCTTCAGGGCAACCGGTGAATTACATCATTTAGGTGAAACTATCAATATTCAAGTTTATCGCATTGTGCAAGAATGCTTGACGAATATTGCCAAATATGCACAAGCCTCTCATGTATCCATCAAATTAACTGTCGATTCTGTCAAAAAAATCTTAATACTTTGCGTTCAAGATAATGGACAAGGTATGAATCTTACTCAATACAAACGTGGATTAGGTTTAATCGGTATGCGTGAACGTGCAACCGCATTAGAAGGGAATTTGCAATTAGAAAGTGCGCCCGGCGATGGTGTGCAAATCACTTTGATTATTCCTATTGCGGAAAGTCATCTTCAAAAACACCGCAAATGGGAACACCGAACGGAAATGGGAAAGAAAAATGAGTATTCAAGTGTTGTTAGTTGATGATCATGAAGTTGTTCGAGCAGGCTATCGCCGCCTGTTAGAAAACACGCTTGATATAAAAATTATTGCCGAAGCAACCAGTGGTGAAGAAGCGTATAGTATTTATGGAAAACAAAAACCAGATGTTGTCGTGATGGATTTATCCATGCCGGGGATGGGCGGTTTGGAAGCGATTAGAAAAATTCGTCATTATAATAAAAATGCCAAAATATTAATCTTCAGTGTCCATGAAAACGAGATTTTTTTAAATCGTGCCTTGGAGGAAGGTGCATTAGGCTATATTACTAAGCGCAGTGCTGCCAAAGTCATGGTTGAAGCCGTGCGACAGGTAGCCCAAGGTAAAACTTTTATTGGAAATGAGTTAAAACTGTATTTAGAAAGGAAAGTTACTGGAGAAGATTCATTATTTAATCAACTTTCACCCCGTGAATTTGAAGTCTTTTTATTATTAGCTGAAGGGAAAAGTGTCAATGAAATTGCTGAAATACTGACTCTTAGTTCTAAAACGGTTGGGCATCATTACACCCATATTAAGAAAAAACTCAAAATTTCCAGTATTTCTGAATTGACGCGATTAGCCATTCGGGGGGGGGTGTTGGAGCCTTAAAAGGAAAAATTGTTAAGGGAAAGTTATTTCGAGAATTATTTTGCTATAGTAAAGCTAGTAATTTGATGATAGATTGGTAATATATATTTGTTTTTACGCTATAAATTTGGTAATCATTTTATATATATCGCACGCGGGCACAATTTAAACTTTTATGTAGGGGCCGGGTCAGTAAAGTCTTTTTCTTCCCACCAACCTCATTAGAGAAGTTAAGTTTGTTCCCGTGTTGAGTATAGCTCTGCTATATTCTTAAAATACCGCCAGAAATCTCCATTATTTTAGATTTCATTGCAACGTTCAAAATGATGTTGTTTGAGAAATTTGTGCGTAACATAATATTTTCATTAACCATTAACCATTAACCATTAACCATTAACCATTAACTATTAACCATTAACCATTAACCATTAACCATTAACCATTAACCATTAACCATTAACCATTAACCATTAACCATTCATCATTCGCCATTAAAAGCCCCCCAAAGAAAGGGGGGAAGAAAAAATGGATAACGCACAGAAACATTCAACATAAATTATGCTCAAACATTAGTTAAACGAACCCAACCAATTGTTGTTGAGTTTGGGGTAATTTATAAGTGAATTTGCGCTTTTGAATTTTGGGGCGATGTTGCACCAAAGGTTGCAATTCTCCCAGTGCTTTTTCATACACTTCTTTTTTAAAATAAACCACTTCTGTTAAAGGATACCTATAATCCACCCACAGCCATTGGTCAAATTCTGGCATTTCGTCAATTCCTAAGCGAATCGAATCATCATTCACTAACAAACGTAACATATACCAGACTTGTTTTTGACCTATACATAAGGGGCGTTGGTGATAACGTATCAAGTGATGAGGCAAACGATAACGTAACCATCCGCGAGTTGCTCCTAAAACATGTACTTGTTTGGTTGTTAAACCCAATTCTTCATGTAACTCACGAAATAATGCGCGTTTAGGCGTTTCATGGGCTTTAATACCGCCTTGTGGAAATTGCCACGCATCTTGCCCAGCCCGTTTTGCCCACAACACTTGTCCATCTTGATTTGTCAAGATGATACCTACGTTCATTCTGTAGCCATCTGTATCAATCATGGGACAAGTCCTCAGTCTTCAGTTAAGGGAACCTGAAAGCAAAATCCCTAAAGTATCCTAACCTATCCCTAATCCATAGAGGATTGAGATGAAGCTATTGGGAAGAATAAAACTCATGGGAAGAATAAAACTCAGATGAAAAATATATTCCCAAAAATAGCGGTTAATCCATATCCTAGTGGTGCTTCAAGTAAATCTTCCCTAACCAAAGAAGGGAAAATTCCCCAACCCCAGTGTAGCTTTCCTTCAGTTTAAAAAAAGGATAAGGGATTTTTTATTAGGCAAGTTAAAATTGAAAGACTATTGAAGTTAGGGGGGATTTATTTTTTCCAAGTCCCTAAGTAAAAAAGGGGTTTTTATACAATTATTAATATTTACTTATCATACTTAATTATATAGCGATTACAACCCCTATTCAAAAAAAAATATTGATAATTATCTTAAATTTATTAGACAAAGTTTTGTTTAAAATGAGGATAACTTAAAAAATCAGCTATTTTTAATAGTAATTTGAAATATGGCGTTATTATTGCATTAATATTCATTTTGATAAATTTTTCGTTGATAATATTTGTATTTAGAATCTAAAAGCTTGGCAAAGCAAAATAATTTCTCAATGGAAATTGAATTTTTTCTATTCGCTATTCGCCAAAGGCGAATTCTCTCAAATCCCTTCATTTTATCCCTTTATTTTAACCACCATCCTTCATTTTGGTACCTGCATTTTTCAACTTTTTTCTGGTACCCATCTTTCTCAATTCGTTGTATTAAGCTAATAGGTTATAAACCATTGATATTTTTAATTTTGAATCCAAAAATTTTTTTTGGATGTTGAAAAATGGCAATATTCTGCATTTTAAATTACACCAGTTTTGAAACGTCAGTGGAAAATTTACCTGAAAAAATATTAGAATAATAACTTAATGTTACACACAGTGCTTCAAAAAATGGATACTGGGCAAGTCATTGAAATGACTTGACCATCATTCTAAGGACTGCATAAGGTGAGCCAATAAAAGTAATTAACTCATGTTATTTTTACTTCTTGAGGTATTTTTTAGAACCACAATCTCTATCTTTCCTAACCATAGGGTGTGTGCAGTTTGAGCTTTTTTCGAGGAATATTTGTGAGGCTATTTTTAGGTTCAGTTAGGAAAGATTTTTTTTGAAATCAAGAATCAAGCTTTTTGGAAGCATTGTGGCGTAACATGAATAATTAAATCAAATGGGTGAAAATAATGTTATTATTAACAATATAAACCCCAATATGCAACTCTTTCTTTATTTAGAAATCAAAACTTTGACTTTTGACTTCATACTAGTAAATATATTGAAGTCTTTATAATCTATAAATCAAATATATAATGAAAAATTGGTTAAATGAAATTCGTTGGAATGAGCAAGGTTTAGTCCCAGTAATTGCCCAAGAAGTTGGTACGGGTAAAGTATTAATGTTGGCCTGGATGAATCAAGAAGCTTTGAAATTAACAGCACAAGAAAAAAGGGCGGTTTATTGGTCTCGTTCTCGTGGCAAATTATGGTATAAGGGAGAAGAATCAGGACATATTCAACATGTTAAGGATATTCGCCTAGATTGTGATAATGATGTTGTTTTATTGAGTGTTGAACAAGTAGGAGGGGTTGCCTGTCATACGGGCCGATATCAGTGCTTTTTTAAACAATTACAAGATGAACAATGGGTTACAGTAGATAAAGTTTTAAAAGACCCTTCAACTTTATATAGCCATCCTAAGAAATGAAGATTCAAGGTTTCAATCAGTTAAACAATTTAAATCAGCTCAACGATTTAAAAAAGAGGATTAGGGGAAAGCAGCCCCTCAAATTTAATTCTACTTTAGATTTCGTGTAGGATGGAATAAAGTGTCAAGGTATCCATTTGATTACTCTAATTTTTTTGTGGATACACTTTGCTTTATATTCATATAAAATATTGATTTCATTATAATTTAACAAATTAGCACTAATAAACCACCTAGTTTTTATATTTGCTTTTCCTAACAAAATAATGCTGCATTATTGTCTAATAACATCAAAGAATTAAAAAAAATAGTTGCACATTAAGCTGACAATATGTATTGTATATCGTTGTTATTTTCTGTATTAACTCTACATTTAAGGAGTCAAAAAATGCGTATGATTAAATACCTGGGTATGTTCTTTGCCATCGTGTGTTTGATGAGCAGTGGTGTTCGGGCTGGTAGCCTTGATGACAATTTTGTCAATGATCCCCCTCCAGTTGATGAAACCAACGAGCAACTTTCTACTTTAACAGCAGCCTTACAAAGTGTTGTTACAAACAAAGTACCTGCTGCTTTGTTACAACAAGCTAAAGCGATTGGTGTTGCCAAAGTGAAAAAGGCCGGTCTTATGCTTGCCCTTGAAGGTGGTCAAGGTATGCTCATGGTTCGCAACGGGATGCAATGGAGTAATCCAGCGTGTATTCAAATGTCTAGTGCGAGTTTTGGTTGGCAAGCCGGTGTAGAAGCAAAAACGGTCGTTTTGGTATTTACCAAGCGTGAAGCCTTGGGAAATCTTGAAGGTGCGATGAAATTTGGTGCTGGTTTAGACTTGTCTGTTGGCCCTATGGCTGCCGATGTAGGTACCGGGATGGTTTTTGATAAAGATGTTTATACTTATTCAGAGGGTATGGGCTTATTTGCTGGTTTGTCTTTAGAAGGTTCCTCAATGGGCTTTGATGCTCTGTGTAATGAAGGCTTGTATGGTAAAAAGGTCACCGCTAATGAAGTTTTTTCTGGTAGCACACAACCTCAACGTGGTGTTTCTGCTGGAGTTGCTAATTTGAAAAACATCTTAAAATAAAGCGTAAAGTATTATTGTGAGCGATTTATTACAACAACTTTCTCAAGTACTAGAACAACGTAAGACATCTGATCCAAAGCAGTCTTACGTTGCTAGTTTGTACGCTAAAGGTTTAGACACGATTTTAAAAAAAATCGGTGAAGAAGCCACGGAAACAGTGATTGCAGCAAAAAATGGCGATGCGAAGCAACTGATTTATGAAACGGCTGATTTGTGGTTTCATACATTAGTCCTGTTATCCCATCAAGGACAAGGACCACAAGCTGTCTTAGATGAATTAGAACGTCGCTTTGGTCTTTCTGGACTAGAAGAAAAGGCCCAGCGTCACGAAAAATAATGAAATTGGTAATTGGTAATTGGTAATTGGTAATCGAATAGCTAAATATTTATACTTAAATTTAAGTAGATAGGTAAATTTTTTATCGTTTCTGAAAAAAATCCTTTATTAAAAAATACCAAAAACTAAAGCTTTAGACTCCAGACATTATTTTTGGAGTCCTTTCTTAGAGCGTTGAGCTTTCCAACTATTCTTATCCCAATTCCCAAAATGACCCTAAAAACCATCAAAACTTAAATCGGAAAATTTATGGGTATCAGTATTTGGCAATTATTAATCATTTTAGTAATCGTTATTGTTTTATTTGGAACTAAAAAATTGAGGAATATTGGCGGTGATTTAGGTGGTGCGATTAAAAATTTCCGCAGTTCCATGCAGGAAGGAGAAAAAGAGAAGAAAGAAGAAGAAAAAGAAGAAGAAGCTCAAAAAGCTCAAAACTGGAACCAAACGGCACAAACAGCAACAGCGCAATCAACGCAAGTCACTCAAGATGATAAAGGGAAAATCATTGAAGGACAAGTGACAGACAAACAAACCCATAAAGCTTAAATGATAAAAAAACTCTTTGAGTTTGCTCTCGCTTCGCTCGTTACTTCGTTTCAGTTTAATGAGAGTTGATACTGATAACTGATAATTAATAACTGATAACTGACATGTTTGATATAGGTTTTTGGGAACTGTGTCTGATCGCCGTTATTGCTTTATTGGTGTTTGGACCAGAAAAATTGCCGGGCGCAGCACGTAGTACCGGATTATGGATAGGTCGTATCCGTCGTATGATCTCTAGCGTGAAACAAGACATTGATCGAGAATTACACCTTCAAGAAATACAAGAATCGGTTAAAAAAAGTGATCAAAATGTTCACCAATTTCTTGAAGATACCAAAAGTCGTTTGGATGAGTTAAAAAAACCTATTTCCCTTGATCCGATAGAACCAACGGGAGATAAATCTGATTCTTCCCCCTCTAACACACTCACTTCGTCTACTGAAACTTCTTCCAAAACATAAGATTTTCCAAAATATATAGACATTGAACCAAAGGATTTCCAAAAAAATAATCTACCAGAGTCCTAATACACTGTCATTTTTATATTGTCTGGTTAAGTACTGAAGCACAAATTTTCAGGTATTTTGTAGGGGGCCGGTAACGTCTTTTTGTGGCCCACCGAAATAGTCATCAAATCTACCCAAAATTCATCATACCTGAAAATTTATGGTTCAATACCCACCACCCTAGCAAAAATTATCCGATAAAAGACATTGACAGACTATTAGAGAAGCTAGAGGTGAACTGGTAAAAATTGTTAATGAAAAACACTTCTCTAACTGATTGTTTTTGATGATCGGAACAAAAACTGGGATCAACTTTTGGTCGTGCTAGGAAAGTAGTGATTAGATGTTTTAAGAATCAAACCCAAACTAAAGTTTGGACTCCAAAATCACTACTTTCCTAGCACTACCAATTTTTGTTGTCCAAACCCAAAATCAGAGAAGTTTCGCTAAATATCTTTCTTTTATTCTAGTTCTTAAAATTTTACTTTGTCACATTTAATAAAATCGATGATTTTGTAGAATGGATAAAGCGAAGCGTCTCCACAAAAAATGTAGAGTAATTAGGCGATTTCCAGAAAAGAAAATACTGGGATCGTTGCCTGAGCTTGTCGAAGGCAAATTCTTAGAGTTACCTTCGACAAGCTCAGGCAACGGTATAATTTTTTCTGGAAATCACCTTATGCCAGATACACTAACGTTTTATTTACCCTACCCGAAATCTAACAAAGTAAAATTAATTACAAATATCATTTCTTAAAGAAATAATATTTGTTGGTCGAGCAAAAAAATTCGCTATTTACCATTGGTGAAATTTATTGAGTGATGCTAAATTTATGAGTGAGTCAAATGCCCCCGGCAGCAGCACTGAAATGCCGTTTGTTCAGCATTTATTAGAATTACGTGATCGTCTATTAAAAATGTTATTAGCCATTTTGCTCATTTTGTTGGTGCTAATGCCTTTTGCCAATCAACTATTCTCTCTTTTTTCCCAACCATTACAAGAACTGCTACTTGAAAGTACTGATGGTAAAATGATAGCTATTGGTCTAATATCGCCATTTTTTACGCCCTTTAAATTAACATTGGTACTTTCCATTTTTGTAGCGATGCCTTACATCTTGTATCATTTATGGGCCTTTGTCGCGCCTGGCTTGTATCATAATGAAAAATCTATTGTTTTTCCATTACTTGTCTCTAGTACTTTCCTGTTTTATTTAGGGATACTTTTCGCCCATTATGTCGTACTACCCTTAGTATTTAAATTTATGATTTCCTTCACCCCGCCTGGGGTGGAAATGATGCCCGACATTGCGTTATATTTAGATTTTACTCTCAAACTCTTTTTTGCCTTTGGACTGGCCTTTCAAGTACCCATCGTCACTGTCATCCTCATTTGGATGAACATCATGACTCCAGAATCATTGGCACAAAAACGTCCCTATATCATTGTTGGTGCATTTATCATCGGAATGTTAATGACACCGCCCGATGCGATTTCTCAAACCTTCTTAGCCGTACCCATTTGGTTACTCTTTGAAATAGGTTTATTTTTGGGACGTGTCATGCAAAAACGCCAAGTCAAATCACCAGAACAAGAAATTGTTTCCATTGATGAAGATAACAGAAAATAATTGACGCACGACCAACAAATACTATTTCTTAAAAAAATAGCATTTGCAATGGTTTGGACAGTTTTTAGGAGATAAACTCAAGCCGTGTAATGTAACTGCATTTCATTAACCCAAAATCTGAATTTGATTTAATCAGGGATTAGTAAAATAAAACCGGTAGAATGCCTACTACTCTGACAACTTTATTTTTAAAAATAAATATTTTTATTTACAAAGCATTATAAAAAAATTACCCATCAATATAAAGTTGGTGGAGTACTCGTTTTATGAGTTTAGGCGATTTCCAGAAAAGAAAATACCGGGATCGTTGCCTGAGCGGTTGGTGAACCTGCGGTCCCTGAGCCTGTCGAAGGGTCGAACTATGTCGAAGGCAACTGCAAGAATTTGCCTTCGACAAGCTCAGGCAACGGTATAATTTTTTCTGGAAATCACCTTAAAAACGGTCCGAACCATTGTTATAGCAATTCCCGATTAAATTAAAGTACAATTAATCTAGTTTAAGTTATTTATCATTAAATAAAAAACGCTATAACGCTGTAACGCGTTAAACGCAAAAACGCTATAATGGTATCCAGTAGAAATGCCTATTTACTATTCCCCATTCCCCATTCCAATTACCCATTCTCAATTACCCATTCCCAAAAAAACATGTCCGCACATATTTTAGTTGTTGATGACGAACCAGATATTCGCAGTTTGATGAAAGAAATTTTGGAAGATGAGGGTTTTACGGTGAGTGTTGCCCAAGATGGTAAGACAGCACGAGAACTGCGAAGTGAAAAACACCCTGATCTTATTTTGCTTGATATTTGGATGCCTGATATTGATGGTATTTCCTTGCTCAAGGAATGGCGAGAAAGCGGAATGACTTTAGATAGTCAGGTGATAATGATATCGGGACATGGTACCGTAGAAACTGCTGTGGAAGCTACTCGTTTGGGTGCTTATGATTTTATTGAAAAGCCCGTTTCAATAGCAAAATTATTGCTTACCATAAAAAGAGCTTTAGAAATGGCTTCTTTGCAACAGGAAAATGATGGCTTACGCAAAAATGTTCAATTAGTCAAAGAACCATTAGGGCATAGTGACACCATGATTGCATTGCGTGAACAAGTCAAGCGCATTAATCAACATAATACACCAGTCCTTGTCAGTGGTGAATCAGGTATTGGACGCACCTTGTTTGCACACTATATTCATAAAACCAGTCAAAATCAAGGAGGGCCTTTTGTGCAAGTGCGGGTTGCCGGTATGAGTGCAGAAAATCAAGCACTTGAACTGTTTGGTAGCCAAGGAAATCCAAATAATGCCCGTATGGAACAAGCTAATAATGGTACCTTGTTCGTCAAAGATATTGTTGATATGGATAATGTAGTACAAGCACGATTGTTAAATTGTTTAGAAAATCAATCCTTGTCAAGTGGTATGGAACATATTCCACTGAATGTTCGTATTATTGCCGCAACAGCTTATGATTTGGAACAATCTGTATCAACTGGCCGTTTACGTGAAGATTTGTATTATTACTTAAACGTCATTCCCCTACATATTCCACCTTTACGAGAACATTGTGAAGATGTACCAGAACTATTAGAGTTTTATATTAATTTCTTTGTAAATCAAGAAAATCTTTCTTATCGTCGCTTTACCGTAGCTGCCCAAAATCGGCTACGCAATTATTCTTGGCCTGGCAATATACGCGAATTAAAAAATCTGGTACAACGGCTACTTATTTTGGGCAATAATCACACGATTGAAGTTGATGAAGTTGAACCTATTTTAAAACATCGCCCAACGGCTACTGGTAATTTTTCCATTTATGATTTACCTTTGCGAGAAGCACGCGAACAATTTGAAAAAGCATATTTAGAACATCAATTGCAAGAGGTTGGGGGCAATGTGAGTAAAGTCGCTTCACGGGTAGGACTTGAGCGAACGCATTTGTATCGCAAACTACGTGCTCTTGATATTGATCCCAAACAAACTAAAAAATAAATTGGGATATTATGAAAATTATTATTCTGGGTGCCGGACAAGTTGGTAGCTCTCTCGCTAGCAATCTTGTCAATGAAGCCAACGATATCACTATTGTTGATAATAATACCACTCTCCTACATCACTTACAGGAACATTTGGATTTACGCACCGTTATTGGACATGCCTCTCATCCCTACGTTTTATTAAAAGCCGGGGCAGAAGATGCTGATATGTTAATAGCAGTGACCAATAGCGATGAAACCAATATGGTTGCTTGCCAAATTGCACACACCCTATTTCATACACCGACCAAAATTGCTCGTGTCCGTGAAGTTGATTATCTTAACCATAAAGAAATTTTTGGTTCTCAAGGTTTAGCCGTTGATGTGCATATCAGTCCAGAGCAATTAGTCACGCATTATATCCAACGACTGATTGATTACCCTGATGCCTTACAAGTGCTTGATTTTGCTGATGGTAGAGTACAATTAGTCGCCGTGAAAGCTTTTTATGGCGGGCCTTTAGTCGGACATGCTTTACGAACCTTTGAAGAATATCTGCCCAACGTAGAAACACGAATAGCAGCCCTATTTCGACGTGGCAAGCCGATTATCCCAGAAGGTGATACAGTCATCGAAGTGGATGATGAAGTTTTTTTTATTGCAGCTACCCGACATATCCGTGCGGTGATGGCGACTTTACGTGAACTTGATCCACCTAACAAACGTATTATGATTGCTGGAGGGGGGAATATAGGTACGAGTTTAGCGACCGCTTTGGAAAAAAGATACCATGTTAAATTGATTGAACATAATACAATTAAGACTGAAGATATTTCAGAAGTCTTGGACAGAACAATCGTGTTGCAAGGTGATGCGGCTGATGAAGATTTATTAAACGAAGAAAATATTGACGAAATGGATATCTTTTGTGCGGTTACCAATGACGATCAAATCAATATTCTATCCGCTATGTTAGCTAAACGCATGGGGGCTCGTAAAGTGATGGCTCTGATTAATCGTCCGGCTTATGTTGATTTGGTTGAAAGTAGTACCATTGATATTGCTATCTCACCCCAACAAACAACCATTGGTACTTTATTAGCTCATGTGCGACGTGGTGATGTGGTCGTCGTTCATTCGCTTCGGCGCGGTGCTGCCGAAGCGATTGAAGCGATTGCACATGGCGATAAAAATTCTTCTAAAGTAGTTGGACGACAAATTGATAAGATTAAACTTCCCCCTGGCACAACAATTGGTGCTATCGTGCGTGGTGAAAAAGTGCTCATGGCACACCATGATACGGTCATTGAACCTGAAGATCATGTTATTTTGTTTTTAGTCGATAAAAAACGTATCACCGCAGTAGAACGTCTCTTTCAAGTAGATGTGATGTTTTTATAACTATAGAGGTTTCATTCACGCTGGAGGGCGAACACACAGGTTCGCCCTAGTACCTTGTCAATTTTGTTTTGTCTGGTTATGTAGGGTGGGTAGAGCGTAGCGAAACCCACCACCGCAAAATTACCCGACAATAGAACGCTGACAAGGTACTAGAGTAAAGTCTGGTATTTTTTATCAGAAATCACCTTAAATCTTAATTTGTTTGGAGTCCAAAATTTATTTTGGAAATCTGCCTCTTCTAAAATGTCTCTGTATTTTTTTTATTTACGACATATATTTAGACATCTTTCCTAAATAACATTAATTCATTAAAATTCAATGAGTTATAAAAAATTGTGATATTCCATAAACAATTGATTTTAAAATAGAATTCGATTTAATAGGAAAGATGTCTATTATATCGTCATGGAATTTTTGATTGCATTAATGATTATTTCTTGTTAGCATAAACAACTCTTATTTGTACCTATAAATAGGCGAGAACAATTTAAAAATCAATAATTGTTGCTTTTCTACCACCTTTAAATGTTCTCCCCTTATTTTGCCAATCACTATCCTTAAAAATGGAGGATGATTTATGGTAATTCCTAAAAAAACCTTTATTCATGCAATGGGGACTTTCCTAGTCGCCCTATCTTTTCTACTACCGTTTAGTATCACCAAAGCGCAAGAAGAATTAGGCGGCGATCCAGCTGGAGAAGCCTGTATTGAATGTCATCGCTCAGCCAATCCCGGCATTTATGCCGAATGGAACAAGAGCGATCATGGGCAACACAATGTCAACTGTTATGACTGTCACAAGGCTGAACCGACTGATCTTGATGCTTTCGAGCATAATGGGGCCCTCATTTCCGTAATAGTCACTCCCAAAGACTGTGCCAATTGCCATGAACAACAAGTTCAAGAATTTGCTCGTTCTCACCACGCCAAGGCTGGTGACATTTTAGCTTCAGCAGACAACGTCCTCGGTGAAGTTCTCGGTGGACCAGCCGCTGTCACCGTTGGATGTGAACAATGTCATGGTTCTAAAATCGAAATTGATGATCAAGGCAAACCAGTCGCTGGTTGGCCCAATACCGGTATTGGTCGTCTCAACCCTGATGGTTCCATAGGAGCTTGTAGTGCCTGTCATGCGCGTCATGGTTTTTCTAAAGCGCAAGCCCGTCAACCCGAAGCCTGTGGTAAATGTCATTTAGGGCCTGATCATCCCCAACTGGAAGTTTACAACGAATCCAAACATGGTGTCATTTTCAACGCTAAAAAAGAGGAAATGAACCTGGAATCACACAAGTGGGTCGCCGGTATTGACTACAGTGCAGCCCCTACCTGTGCCACTTGTCACATGAGTGCAGCCCCTGGTATATCCACAACCCATGATGTTGGTGAACGGGTTTCTTGGAATTTGCGTGCGCCAATTTCTAGCAAAAAGAATATGGTACGCCTAGATAATGGGACAGAATATGATGTGGCAGAAGGTAATCCCTTACCCGAAGTGGGTGAACAGCCTGACGATCCTAAAGCCAGTGGTGGTACAGTCACAGAAGTCCTGACTTGGGAAGATCGACGTGGCAAAATGCAAACAGTCTGTAAAGCTTGTCATTCGCCCTCCTATATCAATTCCCATTATAAGAATTTAGATGAATTTGTCGTCTTATATAATGACAAATTTGCTAAACCAATTTCAGCCATTATGGGTGAATTGAGCGAAACGGGTACGACAACCAAAACCGCTTTTGATGAATGGATTGAATGGTTGTGGTGGGAAATTTGGCATCATGAAGGTCGTCGCGCTCGCACTGGTGCTGCAATGGGCGGTCCTGACTACGCATGGTGGCATGGCATTTATGATGTGGCTAAGCATTTTTACATGGACTTTTTGCCAGAATTAGCAGAACTTGCTGGTGAAGAAGAAGCCACTCGTTTAGAAGAAAAATACTTAAAACCCATTGAAGGGCATGATTGGTACTTTGAAGCTAAAGGTGAAACCATCACTCGTGGCAACACATTACCCACCCTTGAAAGTCAGGCACTGGCTGATGATCGTCGACTGCTCGTTGAAGGCGGTATTTCAGTTGAAGGTGGAAGCTTTGAACGAAGCGTCCAAAAAATAAGTGTGGATGCTCAAGTCGATGTTCGAGTTAAGGTACAGATTGACGCAGAAACCATCACCGACATAAAGGTTTTATTCACGGTTGATGGCAATACCACACCCTTATCTGGAACCAATGGCACTTCAACCTGGACAGTAGATGATACTGGGGAAGTGGTCATTTGGGACACTGCGATACCAGCAAACTTAAAAGGTAAAAAAGTGCTGTTCAAAATAGAAGTGAATGGCATTATTACTACTCAAAGTATTGAAGCGACTATTGATTAATTTAAGTAGCGCACCATGCTTCTTGATGATGTTATTGTTTTATTTCAATAAATAGTATCCTTCCCTTAGAGCGTAGCAAGTTTTTAATAGAACTTTGCTACGTTCTTCTGTTACTTTCCTATGACATTCAAAATAATCTCTCAAAGCTTAAAATTTTTAGAAGTCTTGCATGTCACATTGAGTTATCAAAAGGAAAATAAAGAATGAGTTCTAATAGTATGGCAGGTTCAGTCGTTTCACTCTGGCACTACCCGGTTAAATCAATGATGGGGGAAGAAATACGTTCCACAGCAATTACCGAAGGTGGCCTATTAGGGGATAGAGCTTATGCACTGATTGATACTGAAACGGGCAAGGTAGTGAGTGCGAAAAATCCCCAGAAATGGCCCAATATGTTTCATTGTAGTTCTTGTTATCTTGAACGGCCTCAAGGAAGTAATACTCTACCACCTGTTCGTATTATGCTACCTGATGGTACAGTGGCTGACAGTAATCAAGCGGATATCAACACAATTCTTTCCGAGGCCCTTGGGCGAAGTGTGCGATTGGAATCACGAGTACCAAAAACCCCCAATTTGGAGGAATATTGGCCCGATATCCAAGAATTAGATAACCGAAATATCGTCACTGATGAAAAAATGCCAGAAGGAACATTTTTTGATTTGGCTATCATTCATTTACTGACCACTTCAACCATAGATGAATTACGCCGTTTATATCCACAAGGACGTTTTGAAGTACGTCGCTTTCGTCCAAATATCGTTGTGAATAGCTTGCCAGATCAACCGGCTTTTGCTGAGAATCAATGGGTTGGAAAAACCTTAGCGATTGGTGATAACGTATTATTGAAAGTAACAGAACCTTGCCCTCGTTGTGTGATGACTACTTTAGCTCAAGGTGATTTACCTGACGATAAAGGTATTTTACGTACGGCTCTGCAAAAAAATAATGGGCATGTAGGCATTTACGCCAGCGTTGTTCAAAGTGGCACGATAAAATGCGGTGACGAAATTAAACTCATAGAAAATTAATCTCTTAATAACTGATGTTATGCAAAGCCAAGTAGGTCGGGTTAGCGAAGCGTAATCCGACAGCCCATTCAATAATATTATCGCTAAACATTTCTTCAAGAAAACTGGGATATCGCCTACGTTTGCTATAATTAACATTATAGTGTGGTTTTGACCAAAATCAATTGTATGTGGTATGCGGTCATAAAAAAAGCCTCTTGGTGATTGTCACCTTAAGGCTTTTTTTTGTCTTTTTATGAGAACAACATAATTAGACATCTTTCCTAAATAATTATTTACCTTTAAATTCAGTTGTTATTAAATCCTGAGTCCTAACTATGGCTTAGTCTGAAATCCGGCTTGACGAAAATGTTCATCAAAGGCAAAAGCCATTTGTATTTGGTATTCTTGCATTAAGATGAATGATGAACAATCAGTAAAACTCCACTCTTTATCAGCTCTATTACGAAATAAGTCAATAGTTGTTTTTAGATAGCTTGGTGTAAGAAAAATCAATTACGAAATAAGTCAATAGTTGTTTTTAGATAGCTTGGTGTAAGAAAAATCAATTCTACTTGTTGGCTTGATTGCAACATATCCAAAAAACGTACCGCATATTTATGCCCAATACGAGATTGGAGCAAAGTGACAGTTTCATCCATGACATAATCGCTCGTTATTAACTTTGAAGTATTGTGATGCAAAAAATCTCGTGCTGCTTTATGATCACTATCTTTGTTAACAATCGCTGCATACCAACCGCTGGTATCAACAAATATTTGTTTTTCTAGTATCATCACTTAACACCATAAAGATATTTATCATGTTGTCGTGCGATATCTTTTGGTTCACCTTCAGCCATGCCAATAATATCCCATAAAGGGTCTTTGAATTGTTGCACTTTTGGCATTTGTAGAGAAATATCTTCTTCTTTAGCGAGTTGAACCAGTAAAAATTGCATCAGTTTGAATTTGTCTTTATGAGGCAAAGATTCAATGATAGGAATGACTTCAATTAAACTCATCATGTACACCGATTCTTAGGTTTAAATTTTTGGTACTTGTTCTGCTGAATTTTGTCTTATGAAGAGATAATTAGAAAAGATAATTATGGGAATAGGTATTAAAACCGTGTTGGGCATTATAATATAGTTTTTTCTAAAATCAAATATGTATTGGTAGGTAAGAAGAATGGCATAAAAAAAGCCTCAAGGTGATAATCACCAAGAGGCTGTTTTGGAAAGTGGTGGAACACTCTAGTTCAGACAAAAGGGTACCTACGTTTGCTGATTTAAACTATTCATTTCGTTGTATATTTCAGCCGCCGTTTTATCTCCAAACAATTTCTCTTTCATCTCTAAATAATCACTTTGATTAGACAGATTATCTCTTATAAAAAAGCTTACTTTAGTTAAGTCCAAATTGTTGATGAGTATTTGTATGGCTTCGTGTCTAATCGCGCCACTGTGAGGAACTCGGTTAAGTTGTTGAACTGAAATCATTGATTTTGTTCCTTAAGTAGAAAGTCCATGGTAAAGGTCACTGGATTTATCACCGAGAGAATTCCCTGATATTTTTTTATTATCTTATCATCACAGGTAATAAAAGCATCCACTTGCAATTGTTCAGCACAAGCTAAATGTAATGCGTCCATACCTTTAATGCGATATTGTTGTTCTATTTCTTCAGCCCGTTCTAAAATTTTTTCATCACTTTTATTAAAGATTTTAGCTTTTTCGAGAACGACAGAAACAAACATTCTTCTCTCATCATGAGGATTTTGAGATTTTTCAAAAATTAACGCATCAGAAGACACGATATCTACAAAACCATTCTCAATTAACATAAAAACGAGCAGCATTGATGATGATTCAAGGTAGATTCTTGCTTGTGCTTGATCGTCAAAAATTCGGTTTAAAGCACTACTATCTGAAGAATGGCATAAAAAAAGCCTCTTGTGATTATCACCTTGAGGCTTTTTTTTTGTCTTTTGATGGAGAACAACAGAATAGAGAATACAACAGAGAGAGTACAACGAATTGATAAAAAACAACGAATTCCAAGACATTGCTCATTCGTTGTGGTTTTGAAAATTCGCTGTACTATTTTAATTTGAACAAAAGAGGTGCGTGGGACGCACCCTACGCTTGCTAAGGATGTCCCTAAAACTCAAGAAAAATATTTGATGCTAACAGGCATTTTGAGGCAAATGAAAAAATGAAGGATTCCCTATCGCCAATTTTAAATTTTAGAGCTATAATTAGCACTTACTAATAATCAGGTGAGATACGGTTATGTAGATTTGCTGATTTTATCTACTAAGGTTTAGCTGTTGAATTATGCAATAGCAATTGTTTTACTTATTTCCCCATTACCCTACTCAACAAAAAGGGAAAGGGGGATTTTTATTTTAGGATGCGAAATGATGAAATCAAAACGACTACTCCTCTTTTTTTTACTGACAGCCGTTGCCATGCCAACTTGGAGCGGTGAGTTATATACTCCTCAAACAGTGCTTGAAAGTGATAATGAGCAACTGGTCGCCAAGGCTAAATTTGATGATCCAGAAGCGGGTGATCTCTATCTGGCGACGATCCTTGGTGGAAAACTGTGGTTTTTAATTCAAGGGCCCAGTTTGACTGAATCTATCGTCCCTTTTATCGCCAATGACACCTTCCAAGGTGAATATCCCTTATTTTCAATTGAGGCTGGTGTCTTACCAGCAGGGAATTATCCCCTTTATCAAGTCGTTACCCAGCCAAACAGCGATCCACTTAATTCGGACAATTGGGTTGGTGGTAGTGAAGGACTCAATTTGCTTAATTTTAGCCTCGGTTTACCGAAAGCGAGGCATGGTGATTTTAATGGTGATGGCTTTGCCAATGATGATCGCAATCGTGATGGTTTTGCCGATGATGATCGCAATCAGGATAGTTTTCATGATGACGATCTCGATCAAGATGGCTTTCATGATGATGACCTGGATCAAGATGGACTTCATGATAATCCAACCCCGAGCGATTCCAGCGTTAAGGTACTTGCTTTTAATGATTTAGGTATGCGCTGCATGGATCAAGATTATTCCGTTTTATCAATTTGGCCTCCATCTAATGTCGTCAATGTACAAGTGGTGAAACGCAGTGATAATGATGGTTTACCTCAACTGTTTGATGACACTCAAGTTGAAGTGCGTTATTCTGCGGTTCAAGATCGTAGTGGTTCTATCAATAGCAACAGTGCCGACAAAACCAATTTTTGGCAACATGCAGTAGGTTTATTTGGCGTTGAACTTCAACCAGGCGAAAGTCTTACCGGCTTATATATGCCAGCCGATAATCCACAAACGCCTGGCGAACAACCATTACACTACAATACCCAACTTAACTGGTTTAGTGCTGATGGTATTCCAATTACGCCAATAGATGATGCCGGGTATATCAATCCTTATTCCATGTTACGAATAAGTGCATACAATAAAAACAATGATGAGTTTTTGGGTGCCACCGATGTTGTTGTTGCAGCCAGTAAAGTCCAGTGTCAAGGCTGCCATGTTACCGGAAAAATGGCCGCTAACACTCCTGACCTCACTTGGGCAACTGATAACAATAGAGAAGTGCAAGCCAAAAAGAACATTTTGATGTTGCATGATCAACAACAAAACACTGACTTGCAAAACTCAACCCCGGTACTTTGTACCAGTTGCCATTATTCGCCAGCTGCCGATGTACAGAAAATCGGGATTCAAGATGTGCAAAAATTCGTATCAACTATTTCTCAAGCCCTACATAAATTTCATGGGGAATTGCGCGATGAGGAAGGAAATCATATTATTCCAACCGGCCCTGAAGTGCCAGTAGAACAAAGTTGTTATAATTGCCATCCGGGCAAAGATACGCAATGTCATCGAGGAGCTATGAAAACCAGTGGTTTTGAATGTACTGCTTGTCATGGCGATTTGTTAGCAGTGGGCGGAAAATTTCCATTACCTGCTGGTAGTAGTTTGGATGGTCAAAATGATGGTAATTCACCACGCCGTCCTGGGATTGACTTACCGCGTTGCCAATCTTGTCATACCGGCGATGCTGTTTCTCATTTGACTGGTGAAGATTTAGTATTTTTCAAAGATGGTATTCGCTTAGCGCAAGCTTATAAAACCGGTGATGAATCTGCTTCACCGATTTTAGCACTCAATCAACGCTTTGCCGAAAACAGAAGGACTTTATTTAGAAACAGCAAAGGACATGGTGGTATCGCTTGTGAAGGTTGTCATGGCAGCACCCACGCTATTTGGCCCAATTCAGATGCCAATAGTAACGACAATTTAACCGCGCTCCAGTTACAAGGACATTCTGGGCCAATTATTGAGTGCGATACTTGCCATGCGCCCGGCAGCATACCCATAACTAGCGAAACCTTTAATCAAGGCCCACATGGATTGCATCCCGTTAACGATAGTCGTTGGACAGAAGAACATGGGTCATTTTATTTACGGAATAAAACCCAATGCAAAGCCTGTCATGGTCAAAATTTAGAAGGAACACCTTTGGCTAAAATGGCAATTACTCGCACTTTGGCTTTGGATGATGATGATGATGATGATGATGAAAATAATGTTGTCACTTTAATAAAAGGACAACCAGTGAGTTGTGACTTATGTCATGAAAAACCCTAAAGCCCAAAGCTAAAGCTTTGGACTCCAAAGCACGATTATGGAGTCCAAAGCTTTAGCTTTGGAAATTAGGAGTCCAAAGCTTTAGCTTTGGAAATTAGGAGTCCAAAGCTTTAGCTTTGGAAATTAGGAGTCCAAAGCTTTAGCTTTGGAAATTAAAGGAGAAAAAATGACCACCTTAAAATCTCAAATGTTTGCTGTATCAGGCATTTTATTATTTATCTTAGCAATACTGGTTGGAATAACACTGAATAGAGCATTTGAAGAAAAAGCACTTGCTGAAGAATACGGCATTAAGAACCAAATTGCCGGCCATTTGAATGCCGCCGCCGGATGGCAAGCCATTGAACGTGGTTTAGGGGCCACAATCATTGGCAGTGGTGAAAGCGAAGCATCTCCCTTATTCCCTAAATTCCTTGACATGGCAAAAAAAGGCGATATCGAAGTTATAGAAGCTAAAAAATATGCGGATAAACTTTTCGTTCTCACGAAAAATAAGAATTTTGATAATAGGCTTAATCAATGGTTAGAAAAATATGGATTGCTCAAATTTAGTCGCCCTGAAATTGCAACCGGTGAGATTTCCAAAAATGAATGGATTAATGTAACTACTACTAATATTAACTATGAATTTTATCTGCGTAATTTTACTTTTGTGCCACAACATAAGAAAGAACAAATCCTCTATTTCAATACGGTCCTTCGCCCCAAGGTGGCTAGATTATGCGAATTTGCTGGACTAGAGCGAGCTTTAGTGGGTAATACTATTGCAACTGGAGAACCTCTTTCTCGTGATACCATGAATAAAATTAAGCATTACCGTTCCATCGTTGAACAATCTCTAGATCAAGTTTTACTACTTAAAGGGCAACCCTTTACTTCAAACGAAATGGAAGCAGCAATTTTAAGATTTGAAGAAAAATTTCTACAATCCTTTCAATCATTGAGACAAAAAGTTTTCTTAGCCAGCCAAAAACAACAAGAAGCGATCAAAACCGCTTTTTTGCAAATCGTTACCAAAAAAGCCACGTTTCAAAATTATTTCATGAGTATATCTAATGATTTGCTCAACATAAGTCATCATCCCAATGTAACAGACATAAAAGACTATATATTAGCTAATCAAGAGGGATTTTATCTCCACCTTCCTAATCTAAATATCAAAAAGACTCCTCAACCCCCCTTGATAAAAGAGGAAAATCCCCCTGCTTCTCAGGAACAGTTAGAAGGAATGTATTTTAAAAAAGTACCTAATATTAAACAAGATTACCCACAGCACGCAGACCAAATTCTATCTGGAAAACAAGGAACGGTACGTTTAAATGCTAAAAAAAGGCTTATTTATAAGCCATTCTTTCTCCATTCTGATGCTAACACTGATGAGTTTTGGGTCATTCTCAAAGTCATCGACAATGTAGCGTATCCGGTAGAGGCAGCTACTTGGTTTGAAGAGGCAACCAAAGCCATTAATACCGGTTTAGCCATTTCAAATGTGGCCGGTGAACAAGCCAATACGATTATGTTAGAAATAAAATCGACTGCCAACAGCAATATGATAATTAGCTTATTTCTGTTATTTTTTGTGTTGTTGATTTGTTATTTTTTTCTCCAATGGTCAAAAAATCGTATTTTGACACCTATTCAAGAACTGATTGATATTACACGTAAAATGGCATCTGGTAATTTTTCCCAGAGAATTGTCAAAAAAGCTGAGGATGAAATAGGACAATTAGGGACTTCCTTCAACACAATGGCTGACGATTTGCAAAGATCAACGCGAAAACTGTTAACGGCTAAAGAACAAGCTGAACTCGCTAATAAGGCAAAAAGTGATTTTTTAGCCAATATGAGCCATGAAATTCGTACACCAATGAATGGAATTATTGGTTTGACTCAACTCGCATTAAAAACTGATCTCACTGCTGAGCAACAAGATTATTTAACCCATTTAGAATCTTCTTCTCAAGCTTTATTGGTTATTATTGATGACATTCTTGACTTTTCTAAGATTGAAGCTGGCATGTTGCAGATGGAATTAGTGGATTTTTCTCTGGACAAAGTGCTACACCATCTTTTTAGTGTGCTAGGGATGCGGATTGAAGAAAAAGGTTTGGAACTACTGTTAGATATTGATAAAAGTGTACCTCATTATTTGATAGGCGATCCCTTGCGGTTAGGACAAGTGCTTATTAATCTAGTCACCAATGCCATCAAATTTACCGATCAAGGTGAAATTCTTATCAAAATAGAAATGATCAACTTAACCGCAAAACAAATTACCCTTTGTTTTTCAATAAAAGATAGCGGTATAGGTATTTCACCAGAAGCGATTGCTCAATTATTTGATGCTTTTACTCAAGCAGATACCAGTACGACTCGCAAATTTGGTGGCACTGGACTTGGACTCGCTATTTGCAAACGCTTAGTGGAAATGATGGGCGGAAATATTTCGGTAGAATCGCAATTAGGTCAGGGAAGTAGTTTTAGCTTTACCGCTTTATTTGGTCGTCAAGTCGAAGAGCATGAAAGAACATTCCAATTGCCGGGGAATTTGCATGGTATCAGAGTTTTAATTGTGGATGATAATAAAACCTCACGCACTATTTTGCAACAAGAGTTAAACACTTTTTCCTTGCAAGTAATCGCTGTTGATTCCGGTGAAGCCGCAATCGTAGCATTAGAAACAGCAGCTCAAACACAACCTTATGATTTAATCTTTTTAGATTGGAAAATGCCAGGGATGAACGGCATAGAAACTGCTAGATGTATCAAAAAAAATGCCAATTTACCTCCAGTCTCTATTATTATGATGACGGCTTTCTCTCGGGAAAATTTTTTGACCGAAACTGATAAAGATTATCTGGAGGCTTTTTTGACTAAACCAGTCACTCAATCGCTTTTATTTGATACGATTATGACTGTTTTTGGTAAAAACGATCTCAAAACTTCACCATTTTTTAACCAACAAAACACGATAACTGTTGATCTGACGACTATCAAAGATGCACGGATTCTCGTCGTCGAAGATAATAGTATTAACCAACAGGTGATACAAAAAACGATAGAAAGTGAAGGGTTAATCGTGGAAATTGCCAACAATGGCAAAGAAGCTGTGATGATGGTTGATAATATCCATTTTGATGCGGTATTAATGGACATGCAAATGCCAGAAATGGATGGCATGGAAGCGACTCAGTTAATTAGACAAAAAACTCAACATGATAATTTGCCTATCATTGCTATGACTGCTCATGCCATGAGTGGTGTTCGAGAAAAATTACTTGCTGTTGGTATGAATGATTATATTACTAAACCCTTTGATGTGGATGATTTGTTTAGCGTATTAGAAAAATGGATAACTGCACACAAACAAACAATTCATCAAAGTTATCTTTCTTCAGAAAGCACTCAACAAATTTTTAAGGCACCTCAACCAAAACAAATTGAGAATAAAGAGAAACTAATTTTTAATCCTTTTCAATCGGCAGATGTTGAAAAGCAAATGCGGGATTTGTTTCCAGACAAGCTACCAGGTATAGATATATCAGCCGGATTAAAAAGACTAAACGGTGATTATCACCTTTACCATAAACTGCTACGAGATTTTTACCAATATTACCAAGATATTGTTAAAAGAATGCGTGATGCGTTACAAACGAGTAAGTTCAAAACGGCTCAACGTTTAGCCCACACAATTAAAGGAACCGCTGGTAATCTTGGCGCGACTCAGTTATCGGAAACATCGAACCTGATAGAAATCACTCTCAGTGCTGATAAAAAAATTCAACCTGCCCTGTTTAAGCAATTTGAAGAATCCGTGATAGAGGTGATGGGAACACTTGCTAAACTCAATGATGATACCGCTCAGAAAACTTCTGCTCATAGGGTGAAGCCTCTGAAAACCAAAAATAAGCCCGTTTTTTTAAATCAATAACTCATGTTACGCATTTTTCTTCTTAGAAGTATTTTTTAGAACTACGATCTATCTCTCCCCCTAACCTCAATGCCATTAACTTAAGGGCAACCATAAAGGATTGCCCCTACATAACATATTGATTCGTAGGGGTAATCCCTTGTGGTTACCCTAATCAAATTCCTTAAGTCAATGGCAGTGCCCCCTAACCTAGGGTGAGCAGTTTAAGCTTTTTTGGAGGTGTATTTTTCATGTTGTTTTTGTGTTCACGATCTCTCCCTCCCCCTAACCCCTCCCCTGGGCTACTCTATGCACATAAGTGACTTGTAGGGTGGGTAAGCGGGCCACAAAGAGTTGAAATAGACCAAAAATCGTACCACCCGCTTGCCCACCGAAAACACATAAGATAATAGAAAAATCAAATAT
>Ga0233403_10000099_pt1 | contig 36757 bp, 29 predicted proteins | sample Na_oxic_1_MG_FD_179866 | JGI IMG/M metagenome (GOLD analysis project Ga0233403, IMG submission 179866) | Seawater microbial communities from Saanich Inlet, British Columbia, Canada - Na_oxic_1_MG | ecosystem: Environmental > Aquatic > Marine > Inlet | place: Canada: British Columbia | collected...
AGCCAGTCATACAGATAGAAATCTGGCGAACAAAACAAAGATCGCGCATGTTCACTAGTCGGAAATAGTTTATCGGCTATGCGACATAGAGGTTTTGCAAACCACTCCGTATCTATAAATATTACTTCTGAATTCGCCAAAGGTACGCCAGATTTTATCAAGTCCCCACGATTTCTAATATGGGTAACTAGGGTAGTTGGTACATGCTTCGTAAGATGGGAATACCATTGCCAGCCAATTTTGGATACTGAGCCTTTGTTTGGAGCGCAGTCATAAGCTACTAACAACACGCGAAGTGGCTCTAATTTTTTATTTGACATAGTTCGCTAGTGTGTAGGGAGAGCCAAGCGATTTGCAAAATTTCGGAGTTCATTTTAATACCAGTAATAACGGAAAGCGATTACATATAAGCCGGGATAAGGCTTAATTTGATGTTGTTTGGGAAATTTCATCTAGTACACAAAAGTTTTTTTAACATTTTTAGCCGGTTCAAGAAATCCGATTTTTTACAAAAATCGGATTTCTATAGGTTCTCACTGGTTTTATTATTATTTATATGCAATCGCTTTCCGTTATTGCCTTTTGGGAAAATTTGAATATCAAGAAAATGGCACGAATATCAAGTTGAAGAATTTCTTTTGCGGGAAAGTTCCCTTTTAAATTCTTTACTAAATAATATTAAGAGATACATACTACCAAGAATATATCTTCGCCACATTCTTTTTGGCTCTAGCCAAAGTCTGTGTAACCATTCTAATCCAACTTTTTGCAAAAAAAGCGGTGCTCTTTTCTTCGTACCAACATAAAATTCTGCCGAAGCTCCTAAGCATAAAAACAATGGCGATGGGATACGCAGTTTGAGCAAAGTTGTATGAATAGCCAAACTTAGCCATTCTTGTTTAGGAAAGCCTACGCCGACAATAACGTACTTGGGCTGAAATTCTTCAATCTTACTTACAATATTTTTGGCTATTTTATCTTGTGAAGGGGTATTGGCTTCAAAAAAAGGAGGGGCATAGTAAATAATGTTATCGTAATCTTGTTTTAATTTTGATCCGATGCTCTCATTGCTGATAATCACTAAATTTTTTTGCCGATGCAACTTGATTTTCTGCCACAAGAGTGGAAATAAATCGCTGCCGGTAAGTCTCGCTGGAAGCGGTTTGCGTACTAGCCGGCTAAACCAAACGATGGGTTGTCCATCTGGTAAAATGAATTGAACATTGCAAAGTTTTTCCTTTAAAATCTTATGCTCAGGTTGAGACAATTTAACTATTTGATCCGCATTTGGTGTTATCACAAAAGGTAATTTTTTGTCATCACCGAGAGTATGTTGATAATCCATAATACTATCTATAATATCTGCGAGGCTAGGTGCAGAAATAAAGTCGAGATCAAAAAGTTGAACGGTGTGATACATGATAATGGTGAATGATGAATGGTGAATGGTGAATGAATAAGATCAAAAATTTTCAAATATTCCATAGGTTTCACCTATGGCTATTTATGTTTCACCCCTTCGGGGTTAGAAATTTTCAAAGATGAGGAAACCCCGAAGGGGTTAAATATGAATAGCCACCGATGAAATCGGTGGAATATCCAAACAGCAGTTAGTTTATTTGGGCATCGGTTTCATGGGATCAAAAGTTGTAGTCATTTGATAGGGCGTACTAGTTTCCATAGCATTTTGTATAGCTAATACCATTTCATTGACATGCAAAGCATAGTCTGCTGGTATTTGGCAACGGCGTTGTTCGCTAATAGCTTGAGCAAGTTCCGCAATACCCCTAGAAAAATCTTGGTAATGCCTTAAATTCCGCAATTTTAAGTTAGGTTTTTTTACCAAGGGATATTCTTTAGAACGAAGCCCTAGTAATGTCTTTAAAAATGGATACTTTCTTAATAGAGGATATTTCTCGGCACGAAATCCGAGCTTAGAATATTTTTTAATATAGACTGGGGCATAGTAGTTCCAACATTCATCAATAGAAAGTATTCCTTGATCCCCAATTATTTGCATAGCATGATTAAACGGTGCAACAACACTACATGTCAATCTTGCAACAACCCCAGACTCAAATTTTATACATGCAACCGAAAAATCCGGGGTAGTTATTTCTAATGGTTCACTGTCAATCACTTGTTTATTTGGGATCAAACATGATGAAAAGGCGGTAATTGTGTTTGCGGCTCCAAAAAATGCCGGAAACCACGTCAAATAATAACCGGCATGTTCCAAAGTGCATCCTACCTCAAATTCATCTTTATATGGCCAAGGAGCACCGGATTTACTCAACCACTTATGCGGTTGTTCCAGATGAATAGGGCCATCATCAATTTCAGCATAGACTACACGTATTGGTCCAATTTCTTTATTTCTCAGAGCCTGCCAAATCGTTTGCGCCGTTTCTCCCAATAACCCACATGGTGCCGATGATAGATACAAGCCACGTTCTGCCGCCAAGTTGACAAGAGCCTTTGCTTGTGAAAATACCATTGATAACGGTTTTTCGGAATATACGTGTTTGCCGGCTTCCAAACAAGCTTTTGAAACCGAAAAATGGCTACTCGGATTTGTCAGGTTTACCACAATATCTATCTTGGAATCTGCCAGCAATTCTTCAAAGGTAGCATAGACATTAACTGAATAGTGGGAACCAAATTTGGCGGCTCGTTCACTATCACGATCCATAACGCCTACTAATTCTATTTGTGGATGATTTTTTAAGGTATCAAAGTAATAGTCAGCCACAAAACCACAGCCGACAAAAGCAATTTTCTGTTTCATTCGAGTCCTTCATTTGGATATTTAAAGTGCCATTGGGAACGAATTGTGTCCATAGTTTCTAAGATAGTTAGAGTTTCGTCAAGTGGCATAATTTGACTTTCACTATCTCCATTGTTTAAACATCTCATGGCTTCGGCTGCTTCATAGTTATAACCATTACCCACATAAGGAATAACTATTTTCTTTGGGCGGCTAACTAAGCGAGATAAATAACTGTATGATTTTCTTACCAGTGAAATGTTTTTAAGGGCCGTTATCCATCCCGATTTTGGCGCGGAAGATGATGTTGATTGAGACGGAAATTTGGTAATTGAAAATTGAGAAGGCCTATAAATTGGGGCGTGAATGTGTAATTGCCCCTGTGTTCCCATAATAATAACTTCACTGGGTGTATTGGTAGAAAAGCTTGAATAAAGGGTAGCTAGTTGGCCGGTAGAATAGCGAAAGATAACGGTAGATTGTTCATCAACTTTTCCCATCGACGCAAGGCTTACAATAGTTGAGGGAGTACCGAATAGGAAGAAGGCTAAAGAAATAGGATAAATTCCCATATCAAGTAAGGCACCACCACCTAAATTCGGATTAAAATGACGAGCATTCTCATTAAATTCAATTCGTAGCCCAAAATCCGCTGTCAACATTTTAACTTCACCTATTACTCCCTCATTTATCATATCTCTAACTTTTTGCATGAGGGGAATAAAGCGCGTCCACATTGCTTCCATACAAAACAACTTTTTTTTACGAGCTAATTCAATGACTTCACGCGCTTCTGTGGCATTAATAGTGAATGGTTTTTCACAGAGTACCGCTTTGCCGGCAGTCAGACAGAGAATGCAATTATCTTTGTGCATCGTATTGGGAGTTGCAATATAAACAATTTCAATATCTTCATCTTGCACCAGTTTCTCATAACTATTATAAGAACGGGGTATGTTAAATTTATGGGAAAAAATTTGAGCGGTTTCTTGGCTACGCGAGCCAACTGCGAGCAATTTGGCGTTGGGAAGTGAATGTAAACCTTCGGCAAATTGCCGTGCTACAGAACCAGTTCCTAGAATGCCCCAATTAATGGTTGTCATTTTACCTCCGATTTTTTTGAATTGGATATACTACTCTTCCGCTTTTTAACAAGAACTACAAGGATTGTATATAATAAAGGATTTACTTCATTTCATTTGACGATTTCAGCGGATAGTTAAGTAGTGAAGCACAAATTATCGAATATTTTGTGGCTCATTAAAAAATAAGGTGGGCTACATTATTATTCGGTTTATAATGTTAGAAAACTTGTGCTTCAGTACTTAGTATATATCCTTCTATTTATCGTTCTTGATATTGTATCGAACTATAGATGTGAAGACAAAATAATTTCACGAAAAACCTCTGAGGTTTGGCTCTAAATTTCTGAAAATCTATAATCCTTTATTATAAACAATCCATGTCAAAGCTTTTAAATCCTTTATTATAAGCAATCCTTGTAGTTTTCACTTGATAATTAGCAGAATTTGTTATCTATTTGCTAAAACCTCAACTATCTTTTGTACTCCCCCGACAACGCGAGTCATTTTTTCAAAATCAATTTTATCCGGCGTGTCTTCAGCGGTGTGATAATAAGGATAGCGGAAAGGGGCAGTATCTGTAATCATAATGGCCGGATAATCATATTGCCAAAAAGACCAATGATCAGACCAACCTACTCCCGGAATCAATGTTGGTATTGAGGCTCCTTCAGATGGGATCGTCGCGTGAGTTCTAAAAATATTAATGGTATCTCGCAACAGTTGCCGAGAGGATAAATTGCTAACGAATCCAATAAAATTGCCAGTGCTAGGATAAAAAAAACTAAATGGTGGTGGATATTGTTGGCTATTTGGATCATCACGGAAATAACCTATCGTTTCCAGCGCGATCATGCCAATAATTTTTTCCTTTTTCAAAGCCACTTTTTTGGCATAAACCAGACTGCCCATGGTGTCGGTTTGAAAAAACGGCGGTTCTTCATTAACAAAAGCTACCAATCTTATTGTTCGTGCTAAAGATTGTCCGTGAAATAAACGGGCTAATTCCAAAATGCCGGCAACCCCAGAAGCATTATCATTTGCTCCCGGCGAGCCTGGTATTGAGTCATAATGTGCCCCTATTATTATAATTTCTTCGGGCTTATCTTTTCCTAATATTTCAACTTCAACATTAACATAAACCTCAATATTATCATAAACTCTGTTTTTGGCTTTATATTCTTGAAGAGAAACTTTATAACCATACTCCTGAAATTTGCCAATAAGATAATTTTTTGAAGTTGTCAAACCATCGGTTGCATAATCGTTTCTACCAATAAGTTCCTTAGAAAGAACGGCGATATGAGATTTTAAGTTATTAAGGAGTTCTTTTTCTGTGGTAGTAAGTGGCTCCGCTTGTTTCTGAAACGAGACATTAGGCATACGAATCATGTAAAACCATGAGCCTATCAGTAAAACAATTATGAGTATTATTGTTATTAACATATCTTTGATGGACATTAAAAGGTAACCTTTCAATTTTCTTCATTATAAGAAAATTTTTGAACAAGATTGAACGGATTAAAAGATTGACCTGATTTTGACGTGACTTCAAGTTAATCATGTGAATACGCTTCGCTTTATCCAGCCTTTGAGCCAAAAATCCTTTTTTATAAATCCTTTATAAAATGCAATCCTTGTAGTTATTGACTTTCAGCTTCTTGCTTTATCTTTTCATCTGTTGACATAATCTTTAACTTTTTATGTAAGTCTTTAAACATTGCAATCAAAGAATTATTTTCCGGTACGGACATTGTCGGAGTTGAGTTTGGAAAATCAACGTGAAAAGCTTGAGTATATACACTGTTTAAATACCATTCTTTAGGATTACCTAGTTTGCGAGAGGTTACTTTATTTTCAACTCTTAGCAATTCGTAAGCTTCACCATCTTCCGTTGCAGAAACTATCAGCGGGGAATGGGTTGCAATATAAAAGATTGTTTTTGGAAAGAACTCTTTTAATAGTGGAATAATGTTGTATTGCCATTTTGGGTGTAGGTGCGACTCAATTTCATCTATAAATACTACCCCCTCAACATTGCTCAAATTTTTTTCATCCTCAAAAGCAGTCCACCCGCCATAACCGGCAATGATTTCTTGAAAGATTTTGATAATAGAAACAAAACCGGTTGAGAGTTTATTGATTGGAATGGAATCTATGTATAACTCTCCTTCGGAAAACTTAATATTTAATTCTTTTTGCTCAGTAATTAGATTAATACTTGGCTCAAGTTTTGGCATTAACTCAAATACAGCAACAACTTCAGACAACTTATTTTGTTCAAGAGCTACATAGTTTGGGTTGATAACTGTTCTTGAATTAAACCAATCAGCTATTTCAGTATTTTCAACAGCTTTACCATTCATGTAATTAAAACTTCTGATGAAGGCTTCTAAAAACCTATCATGTTTATTACCTAGAATTTTAATGTGGTTTTTATCAATATTTTTTGTGTAGCCCCGATTTTTTGCCCCAATAAAAACGATTGGTTGATCAAAACATAAAGTAATATCCGGTGGTATTTTTTGAAAATAAGTAAATTCCCACGGTTGTTTCTTTTCATCTTTTACAATACTCCCATTTACAATAATGTTTCTAGGTGGTTTTAACACAAAATCATTTATTCTATCGTAAACATCTTTGTCATAGTTAGAATATTTAAGATTTTCGTGAATGTTATGTTTAAACATAGAATGACAATAAATCAGCGACTTTGCCATATTTTCCAACAAGTTAGTTTTACCAACCGCATTATCACCAATAAAGCAATAGACTCTTTTTTCCTTATCAAGCATTAGATAGCAATTTTATTGACAAATATTGATATTAATGCGTAATGAGGCATCATTTCAATCTCTGTGAATAAGGGAGCGATCAACCCTTAATCCCCTCCCCTAATGGAAGCTTGGGGTTACTTTTTTGTCTGGCTTTGACCAAACCGAATTCGCTTTGGATGTAGCCACTCACTGATTTTCGTTCCGACTTTCTCTACCAATTTTGAAAATGAAAAATCAGAATCCGTTTTGCGTAGGATGTTATACGCGCCGTTTGCATCCGCATTGACAAGTGTCCCATCGTTGGACTTATAAAGTCCACGTTTAACACGTCTTCCACTAAATGTGCGTTTTTGTTTAACTTTAAGGTTGTACCGCTTTGGCATTTTATCACCATCAACAAAACTCGCTTTTGAAGTATAACTCTCGTCTGTTACAATCAGCTCAATGCCGTGTGACCCAAGTTTGTAGCCCAGCTTATCTACAAATTGGCCAAGAGATAAATTCACAAAATTTTGGTTGGTTCTTTTGCCTAAGTTGATTTGATTGAGTGATTTGACAACATCACCGACAACAACCTTAGAAATGCCATGCTTGACGCACGTTTTAACCACAATTGATGTCGCTTTGTGCATGTAATCGTTTACCACAGCATTACGCCAATTGGTTAAACTTTGGAGCCGATGCGACCATTTTTTCTCCCGTATTGATAATTTTGATTGTATTGAAGCTTTTCGTTTATTGTAGAAGGCATTTATTGACTTCAGCCTTCGACCATCAATAATGAAAGGCGGGACAACGCCGTTGGTTACGCAAGTTGCTAAGTTGTTCAACCCCAAGTCAATAGACATCACTTGAGTGCTCGGTTTGACTTGCTTGAAATCATTAGGGTTTTCTTCAAAAACGAAGACCGCATGAAAGCTATTGTATTTAGGAATGATTTCTAGCTGTTTTATTTCCATACTCCACAATGTTCTCGGGACTTTTACCTCTAAACCCTTTTCTAACACAATAACTTGTTCATATCGAATGAATTGTCCCACTGAGAATACTTTTGCTGATAAACCCTTCAGCTTCGTTATTTTAGGACATTTTTCAATAAAAACAGAGCCTTTGACTTGGAAAGCTTGATAATCATAAATTAGGTTGTCATGCTTATCTGACTGGAACGATGGTGGCCTCGGCTTAGCTTTGTACTTGTTCGGATTTTTTTTGAAATCTTGATGACAACTAAAAAAGGACTTGAAATTCTTATCAAGCCGTCGCAAAGTTTGCTGAGCGACTTTGGCTTTCAAGAGTCTATAGTTGACTTCCCCCTCAAGATTAGTAATTTGTTTCATGACCTTATCCATTTTTGCATAGGGAAAGTACATTCCGGTTGCGAAAAAGGCTTGGCGTAATGTCCACAAAGTTTGGTTGTAGAGGTTTTTGGCATGGCCGGTCAGTTCCTTTAATCGCTTAAACTGGGGTTTTGTCAATCCTCTAATTTTCGTTTTCAGTGCTTTCATTTTATACTTATAGGGTATGTTTGACGCGCCGTTTGGAGTCGTGCAACATTGAAAAACAATGAATTAATGTGATAATCTCATTCATGATTTCCAAGCGGTCTAATTCTCAAACATGATAGCTCAGTTAGTTTTAAAACTTCTGTCGTTTTCAGAGTGGGCACAGTCTATCAAACTTAAATCAATAATGTCAACACTTATCAATATTTTTGTAGACTATATCAAAGTCTAATCCGGCGTCTGTTGGTTTAGCTACAAAGTTATAAATCATTTATTTTTGTCCTTATCAAGCCTGATTCTTTATTTTTTAAGAAGATAAAGGATTACCCCTACAATATCCAAACGGCATGTAGGGGCAATCCCGATTGGTTGCCCGGAATTTTAAGAGGGTAACCATAAAGGATTACCCCTACAATATCCAAACGGCATGTAGGGGCAACCCCGATTGGTTGCCCGGAATTTTAAGAGGGTAACCATAAAGGATTACCCCTACAATATCCAAACGGCATGTAGGGGCAATCCCGATTGGTTGCCCGGAATTTTAAGAGGGTAACCATAAAGGATTACCCCTACAATATCCAAACGGCATGTAGGGGCAATCCCTTGTGGTTGCCCTGAATAGTCATTCATTTATCTTTATCCTTATCACTCACAATCATCGGCTCATGGCTAGTACTTGGTAACACGCCATAAGGATTAACCATCAAAATTCTGGGGAGTTGATTAAAACCTCTTGGTTGGATTGTAACCATATAAGCTCTTTCTTCAGATTGTGCCGGTTGGGAGATAGGTTTATCCGCTTGTTCATCCAATTTATTTTTATTGGCAACCTTTTTATCATCAACTTTTTCTTTATTAGATTTTTCAGTATCTTCAAGCTTTTTTGCTTGTATAGCGATGGTATAAAAATTACTCGTGGAAAAATTTATCCAAGGGCGTAATTTTACCAACTGTTCCGGCTCCATAAACTCATTAAAGTCCTTATAGGACTTAAATTCTTTTTCGCGGCGTTTGGTCAAAATAGTGTTGACGGTTCCGCCACCAAGTCCGGGTAACAACATTAAGGCTTCACGAGTTGCCAAGTTGGGATTGACACCAGAGGAAGTACCATACACGGTAAAAGCACTATCCACTTCCACCCCTTTAAAAACTTCTGCAAATCCTTTAATTAATAGTAATTCTCCGACCGTTTCTAAGCGGCTATTGCGGGGTTCATAAGGCGGCTTCAGTTTTTCATAATAATCTTTCTCGGCTCCATTAAGACGTTTTAACTCATCACGATCAATCCAATCATTCCACGCCGCTTGTAAAGCGTCAAGCCTCTCAATATCATTACCAATGCGTTGTTCCAGTAATTGACGTAATCGTTGCTTAGACAAACGTTGAATATTGATTTTGCCAGCATGATCATAAATACGGATGTTGACAGTCTTCGGGACCGGATAAGCTAGTTCAAGTATCCGTCCATCAAAACGATAACGCTTATTTTTACGTTCACTTAAAGGTATATCTGTTTCCGTGCCGGGTGGGTCTGGCATCCGATTGATTAGTAATTCCATTTCGGCGGCACGTAATGCTTTAAGAGAATCGTTCCATGTTTGCAACCCCATTTTATTATAAAGTACGGTTTTGGCTGATAAACGTGTTTCACTAGCCAAAGCCGCTACCATAATAATGACAATAACCACAAACCATAAAACGATAATTAGAATTACACCACGTTGGGGGCGCGTGGGCAATCCTATCATTCCTTTACTTTTTGTAAACGGGGACATTTTGAGTCACGCAAGAAAGTTAAGTACCATGAGTTGCTAAACAAAATTCAAGTGCTTTGTCCCACTCTGGCAAAGCGAGGCCAAAAGTTTCGTGAAGTTTCGTGTTGGATAACACGGAATAAACCGGGCGTTTAGCCGGGGTGGGATAATCAGCAGTGGTAATAGGTAACACACGGGGTTGTTTTTCCAACTGCAAAATAATGGCTTTAGCAAACTCATACCAAGTAGTGAAGCCAGCATTAGTCAAGTGATAAATACCAGATAACCCTTCAATATCAGAATGACACAAAGGTGAATGCAATTGGGCGATCATAAGCGCGGTTGCCTCCGCAATCATCCGACTCCAAGTTGGGGCACCGAATTGATCAGCAACTACTTTAAGTTCATCACGTTCTTTGGCAAGGCGTTGCATGGTTAGTAAAAAATTATTACTGTGTAAGCTATATACCCACGCGGTGCGTAGAATCAAATAGTGCCCCCCAACCGCAGCAATTGCTTGCTCACCGGCGAGTTTACTGGCTCCATATACCCCAAGAGGATTAACAACCTCAGTTTCAGTATAAGGTTGTTCGTGATTACCATCAAAAACATAATCCGTTGAATAATGTATCAACAGTGCTTGTAAACGCCGACTTTCTTCAGCTAAGAGGCCGGGAGCAATACCATTAATTGTGTGTGCCAATTCTGGCTCTTGTTCGGCTTTATCGACAGCAGTATAGGCAGCCGCATTAAGGATAATGGTTGGTTTGACTTCACGTATTACACTCCGGATCGAATCTGGGTCTGCTAAATCAATATAAGCTTGTGCAACTTCCGGGTGACCTCTCCCGACGGCAAAAACTTGTCCAAGCGGTTGCACACAACGTCGCAATTCCCAACCAACTTGACCGGTAGGGCCAATAAGCAAAATTCTTTTATTGGACATGTGATTAATTGTGAATGGTGAATGGTGAATTATGAATGGTGAATTATGAATTATGAATGGTGAATTACTTAGCTTGAGAAGTGGCAAGTCTTTTAAATCACAAATCTTGGATCACTTGACCGCGAAATCGCAAGTAGATTTTGTTGATTGTTGCCAAGTTTGGTGATAACGAGCCATGAGCCATTCATAATTCACCATTCATAATTCACCATTCATAATTCACCATTCAAAAAAGGGGCATTAGCATCTTTGGTTGATAATATAGGCTCGGCTCCCGGCCACTGAATGCCAATATCCGGATCATCCCACCGAATACTGCCCTCATCTTCTGGATGGTAATAATCCGTACATTTGTAATGAAAGTCCGCACGATCTGATAGTACGCAAAATCCATGAGCACAGCCGGGGGGCAAATAAAATTGTTTATGATCATCAGCCGACAAAGTGGCTCCAACCCATTTTCCATAAGTGGGTGAATCTGGGCGAATATCCACCGCCACATCAAATACTATACCACTAGTCACATAAACCAATTTACCTTGCGGATATTGCTTTTGAAAGTGTAGTCCACGCAACACACCCTTGGCAGAGTTAGAGTGATTATCTTGCACAAAGGGACCAGCAATACCCGCTTCGGCATAACGAGTAGCATGAAAACTTTCTAAAAAAAAACCGCGTGCATCTTCAAACACTTTAGGTTCAATAATTAACACACCCGCAATGGCTGTTTTGGTAATTTTCATTTATTTAATTCTTAATTCTACTTTGTTAGATTTCATGTAGGGTGGATACGCTACCGCTTTAGGAGCCCTACAAGTCATTGATTTTATTAAATGTGACCAAGTAGAATTACATTTATATTTTATAATAGGGAGTGGAGATAATCACCATAACTACTTTTTATTAATGGCTTTGCTAATTGGGCTAATTGTTCACCATCAATATAACCTTTACGCCAAGCAATTTCTTCCGGGCACGCAATTTTAAGCCCCTGTCGTTTTTCCAGAGTTTCTACGAATAAAGAAGCTTCCAATAATGCTTCATGGGTGCCGGTATCCAACCATGCCATGCCGCGCCCCATTTTCATTACCTTTAAACCATTTTGCCGCAAATAAACATTATTAACATCCGTGATTTCTAACTCGCCGCGTGCCGAAGGTTTAATATTCTGGGCAATTTCTACCACATCATTGTCATAAAAATACAAGCCGGTGACAGCATAGCGAGATTTAGGGAGTGATGGTTTTTCCTCAAGACTTATAGCTTTATCATTGCTATCAAAATCAACCACACCATAACGTTCCGGGTCTTGAACCAAATAGGCAAATACTATCGCCCCACTCGTTAGAGTAGCTGCGGTTTGCACCTTTTTTTGGAAATCGTGGCCATAAAAAATATTATCACCGAGCACCAATGCTGCGGTTGAATTACCAATAAATGATTTACCAATAATAAAAGCTTGCGCCAAACCATCAGGTGTTGATTGCACAGCATAACTTATATTAATACCCCACTGATTACCATCCCCCAACAATTGTTCAAAACGCGGGGTATCCTGTGGCGTAGAAATCAGCAAAATATCTTGAATATCCGCTAACATCAGGGTAGTTAACGGATAATAAACCATAGGTTTGTCGTAAATAGGCAATAATTGCTTAGACACCACTTGCGTAACCGGATGCAAGCGCGTCCCAGCTCCCCCCGCCAAAATAATACCTTTCATTTTTATCAGTTATCCGTTTTAATGGTGAATTATGAATGGTGAATGGTGAATGATCACCAAACTTAGCAACAAGCAACAAAATTCTTATGCTTGCGATTTTGTTGTTAAGTGATCCAAGATTTGTGATTTAAAAGACTTACCATTTTTATCAAACTTAAATTCATTCATAATTCATCATTCACCATTCATCATTCACAATTAACCCAACCCCAACCGTTCTCCCTGATAACTACCATCACGCACTCGTTGCCACCAATCACGATTATCTAAATACCATTGCACCGTTTTGCGTAACCCAGTGGCAAATGTTTCTTGTGGTTTCCAGCCTAAAGTATTAGCAATTTTATTAGCATCAATTGCATACCGTAAATCATGGCCGGGACGATCCGTCACAAAGGTAATTAACTGTTTATGTGGTTTGTATTTTGAAGTTGGCAATAGTTCATCAAGGATACTACACAATGTTTGCACTACTTCCAAATTAGTTTTTTCATTGTGTCCCCCAATATTATAAGTATCACCAAGCTTACCATGTTCTAACACCAAACACAGCGCACGCGCATGATCATCGACATACAGCCAATCGCGCACATTTTCACCTTTACCATAAACCGGCAACGGCTTACCCTCCAAACCATTGAGGATTATTAACGGAATAAGCTTTTCTGGAAATTGATAAGGACCGTAATTATTGGAACAATTAGTTGTTACGACTGGCAAATTATAAGTGTGATGCCACGCTCTAACGAGATGATCAGAGGCGGCTTTAGTCGCGGAATATGGAGAGTTAGGTTGATAAGGTGTTGATTCTACAAAAAATCCACTCTTTCCCAAACTCCCATAGACTTCATCTGTTGAGATATGATGAAAACGAAATTGTGCCTTCGCGATATCAGAAAGGGATTGCCAATAACGGCGAGTTGTCTCAAGTAAAGTGTAAGTGCCAATAATATTAGTATTTATAAACTCAGCCGGACCATCTATAGAACGATCTACATGCGATTCTGCCGCTAAGTGCATAATGGCATCCGGCTGAAACTTGGTAAATACTTGTTCCAATGCCGTAGCTAAACAAATATCAACTTGAGCAAAATGATAATGGGGATTGTCTAATACGGAATTTAAAGAATCAAGATTACCCGCATAAGTGAGTTTATCGACATTAATAACTGTCGTATCAGTTTCATTGATGAGATAACGAATAACCGCCGAGCCAATAAAACCCGCACCTCCGGTAACAATAAGTTTCAAATCATATCCTCTTTAATTTGCGGTATAAACCTGACCGGTTTTGGTGATATCCTCTTTCATTTGTATAAACCTGACCGGTTTTTGAAACCGGTCAGGTATTGGCGCGATTTTGATGCCGGATGGGGTTACTGGGGTGTTAAATCTTTGCCAATTATTTTTCACCCTAGTACAACGAATTTTAAAAACTCACAACGAATAATACTAAAGAGCCTTTGGAGTACCAGTGAATTGTACCAGTGAATTCAAAGTGAGCAGTTCAAATTCGTTGTACTAGTTTGGTATTAAAGAAATCCGATTTTTGGCAAAAATCGGATTTCTAGCCCCCCAGTTTGCAACCCCATACCTACGTGTTACTAATTTTTCTTCTTGTACAGAATGATCTTAATTTCAACCCGACGATTTTGAGCACGACCAACCTTCGTTTGATTAGATGCAATTGGTTTGGACTTACCCTCACCCCAGTGATGAATTTTGCTGTGAGGAACTCCTTTGTCAATCAAATAATTAGCAACCGTTTGAGCACGTTCTTCAGACAAAGTTTGGTTGTACTCTTGTGAGCCAACACCATCAGTATGACCCACAACTTCTATGATTTTAACAAAATAGATCGGAGTTCTCTGGACCAATTCGTCAAGGGTTGTCTGAGCTTGAGCGGTCAAAACCGTCTTATCATAAGCAAAGGTAACATCACCTGCCAGAACCAGTTCTAAACTACCTTCGATAATCTCACAACCATTTTCGTCAACAGCAACCCCAAACGGTGTATTTGGACATAAATCTTTATAATCAGGCACACCATCTTGATCACTATCTAAAGGACAACCGCGTGCATCCACACCTTTAGAAATTTCCAAAGAAGTATTTTGAGGACAATCATCACGATAATTAGGCACACCGTCACTATCACTGTCTAAAGAGCAGCCTTTCTGAGGACCACCTTGATAGACACCCTTAACAATTTCTTCGGGGGTATTATCGGGACATACATCATCATCATCGTATATACCATCTTTATCTCTATCACCAATGTCATTGCACCGTTCAAATAACCTAACCGGCTGGTTAGACGTATTAGGAGTTTCCACGCATTCACCCGGACGATTCGTTATAACCGGATTACCTTCAGAATCAATAAAATGGTGAGTTATTTTGTCGGTTGCCGCTGTAGTCACAGCGGTTAATAACAATGTACCGGTGACTATCCCTATTAAAACTTTATGACCAAAGTACATAGCTATGTTTCCTTACGGTGATGAGATTGGAAATGTAAATATTGATGGCAAATAGCGTGAACCATCTTTGAATAGTGTGTAAAAACGGATACTATCGCATTTCGCCATAGTATCCGCAAAGTAACTTTCTCACCCACTAATTGAGATTATTAAGTACTTAGCACCGTCACAAAATGAGCTTTTTGCTGGACGGGGTTAACCCCGTCCGAAACGTTTTGCAGTGTTTTGGGATATTATAAAAAGCTCAAGTTATGCCAATGTTGAGTATACGTTACCAACATTGCCTTTCATTAGACTTAGGGTCTGGCGTAATTACAACACGACGGCATCTGGCACGCCATACTTTATCCGGCTCATCCATTCTGCGCTCTACAAGTTCGGTTTCGCCCTTACCGCAAGAGGAAATCTTACTCCCATCTACGCCTTGGCTCACCAAGTATCCTACAACACTAGCCGCACGTTTGTCAGACAACTTTTGGTTGTATGCTTTTGTGCCAATCGGATCTGTATGACCCACAACTTCTATGACACTAATCCTGTCATTGTTAAGTCCTAGGATGTTTTCACCCTCTGGGGTGGTGTATCCTTGGATGTGCATATCAAGTACACCTTTAAAATAAGGGGTCAGTTTAGCACTGTCAAACGCAAACAATGCCTCGCCCTCTTCACTGATAATGACTTTTTTCACTTTATCATGAGGGAGGCAACCTCTTTCGTCAACCTTATCGCACAAGTCCACTTTAAACGGTGTATTAGGGCACTCATCCCTATAATTCTGCACACAGTCACGATCAGTATCAAGGGGGCAACCAACCTTATCGTCACTGTTTTGTGGTGAACGATTTAGTGCTCTTCCAAGTGGAACTGCATCATCGTACACACCTTGGGAAATTTCCAATGGTGAATTGTTTGGGCAATAAGAGCGATAATCTTCTACACCATCATCATCGCTATCAATTGGACAACCTTTCCGCGGACCAGTTTGATAGACACCTTTGGAAATTTCTTCCGGCGTGTTATCGGGGCAAACATCCACATCATCCAGAATACCGTCTTTATCTCTATCCCCAATGTCACCACATTCTTTAAACAATTTAGGCGGTGTGTTAGGTGTACGAGGTGTTAATACACACTCTTCCGGTCGAGTTGTCATGACCGGATTACCTCGAGAATCAAGAAGACGATGCGTAGTTTTGTCGTCGGCAGTCACAACGGTAGTCACTGCGGTTGAAAGCAGCGTTCCCGTAACTACCCCTATTAAAAATTTACGACCAGAGCAATTAAACATGAAATTTATGTTCCCTTACTGTGATTTAAGAAACTTATGTAAAACGACTTGAGTTAAATTAACAAATATAATCAAACATGATAAACCAAAACGCTAAGAATAATTTTATTTACCAGTTATTAATTACCAATCAAATTTGCGGGCGGACCAACAAATATTGTTACCCTTCAAACTTAAATACTGTATCAGATTAACAATTAGATACCATCAATCAATTAACTACTTATATTAATCAAACCGTTTTACACATAAGATAAAATGACTGACTTAGCATAGTTGTGTTACAACAATCTCACCCTGTCAAGCATTAACCTTTATCAACTCATAATCGAAACTACAGTTATTTAAAGGATTTAAATATACTAGAAAAATTGCGCCGAACCACTCAAAATGCCCGGCGCGAGTAGCCTTACGTCAATAAAGGCATCTCCTTTTAAAAAGGGAGAATAAAGCACTCCTCATGGTTGTTAAATTGATTTTTGACATCAAGCACACCTTCACCAATTACCCATAATGCTAGACTACTTTGCGACAAACCAAATTAACACGGGTGGTGTGATGACCAATCCAACCCAAGCTATAATATAGCCCACTCAACGTCATAAGTCTATTGAATCAACTCCTATAGACTAAGGAAACTATGACTTATTAACAACACTAACCATCAATATTGCAACATGTGGGATTTTAGCAACACACTTATAGAGAATCAAGTAGTACAGTTTTCCGGTGCCATTAAAAATTAGTGGTGGAAGGCCAGAGGCTCTTCGCGAATTGTATTTACTGACGCAAGAGAGAATCAAGCTCTCCTTGTGTATCAAGTTCAACCATAGCATCGTAACCACCCACATGCCGATCCCCAATAAAAATTTGGGGCACGGAACGCAGCCCCGTGACTTCAATCATTTTGTTCATTTCTTCGGGATTTTTATCAACAAAAATTTTTTGTACCTGCACACCTTTTTTATTAAGCAAACCTTCTGCTCTCATACAATAAGGACAAGTTTGCGTACTATACATGCGGACTATAGGCATAAAAATCTCCTCAACACTAAAACTAAGTAGGGACTAGCTAAAAACTATTTTGCCGTTCCTTTGCCGGATAGGGTTTGCAACCCCGTCCGAAACGTTCCTTTGCCGGACTTTGCCGTTTGGTATTTGCAACCCCGTTTGAAACGTTTGATACCATTTTTGCCTGACGGGTTGCAAACCCCGGTCCCACAGACTAGCTAAAAAATACTTCGTTTAGTATACAACATGACATTAATTAATCTCATGAAAAAATGTTTGCCGTTTGGTGTTTGCTTAACGGAGTTAAGCTCCGCCAGCCCATCCCGCAAAATTCCTTAATTAGACAAAAGGAAATACCTATAAACCTTTCATATCAACTTTGGATTCCAACCATAGCCGTTCATATCAATACATTGGCCCCTTAATAATGATTAACCCTTATTTTTTCTTGACATTTGTTACGAGGAATATAATTATGTCATATGGTATGAATAGGATCATAATTTTTTAAGTTTTATGCAAAAAGGCCAAATAATATTTTAATACCACGTTGGTGACAACATTGGCTCGTCTTTCCCATTCATACCACGTTAAAATCTAATCATTATTAGGTTATTAATAATTTTCAAAGCTGAAAATAACTATAGCATATAAAATGTGCTAGATATCTCTTAGTTGCTAATTGAGGAGGTAAAAATTAAAGTGTGTATAAAGATTAAAACACTCATTGTGATTGTGGTTTTGTTAGGTGTACCACTGTCCTAGGTTTCGGCAAATTGTGGGCGTGGTGGTGATGACTTGGCAATTAATAAAGAAGCAGATACTGATGAAACTATATTACGAGTTTCAATAGATGCAAAAGCAGTTATACCTTTGGATTATTTATCAAGAGGTGGGTACAACCGAGTTAAAGTTAAAGCTCTTGATCATGATTTTCGTCCAGATGAGACCGCGACTCCAGTTAGCATATTTTTACCTCAATACTTTGAGACTTACACTTTTTTGACAACCTCAAACGCTACCAGCGATTTTATAGTGGATTGTCTTAATGATTTTTGGAAAACTCAAGGTGATAGATTTCCTGATATAAAAACTCTTGTTGTTAATCAAGATAATGGCCCGAGTTGTAATAGCCATAGAACGCAGTTTATGAAGCGTATCACCGAATTTAGTGATGAATGGGGAATTACCATTCAATTGGCTTATTATCCTCCTTATCCTCGTCCATACAATCAGGTTGAACGAGTTTGGGGTATTTTAGAAAATTATTGGGCTGGAGAACTCCTTGATACTGTTGAGACAGTAGAATAGAACAATTTGCGAAAAACATGACTTATAATGGTATTCATCCTCTCGTTACAGTTATTAGGGATATTTATGATAAAGGGGTAAAATTAACGAAAAAAGCCATGAATGGGCTAGAAAAACGATTTGAACGAAAACATGGTTTAGAAAAATGGTTTGTTCGTATTGTCCCTATTCCTCCAGAATAACAGAAAATTGGGATAATTGTTTTTATGTGTATGCCTTACCACACGCTCTTTAGAATCTAATACCACAACTCGTAAAACATACTTTTCCTCGGGTTTAGTCTTTTTTCCGAGTTTAGCCTTCCAAAAACAAGAAGGCAAATTTTCAAGAAACAGTGTTCCCTGCATAATATAATCCGCTTGCTTATCACCAACATTTTGCAAAACCGAAAAATTTCCACTTTGATGAAATATATGAGTTGATTGCAACCTAATTTTTTCGGTAGCTGTAATTATCTTACCATTCTCGTAATCAGATACCTGCCTAATAAAAAGAGTTTTATTTTCGGAAGATTCAGCTTTAAGTTGATTAAGTAATGACTCCGCAATAAAGCGAAAACCATCGTCCTCGTTTGTATAAATTGGCCCTTCTACTGAGCAAACTGGCTTCGTGGCACACGAAGCCAAAAAAATTCCACCGATTAATACTAAAAGCAAATAAACAATTTTCATTAACCTTAATCCCTCTTTGGTTAGATTTAAAATATAAAACTGTGTTGTGATGTAACGGGCAGATTATGCAAAATATCAATCATCAATTAAGATTTACTTGGCTAGTCTTGTCCAAAAAACCGTATTCGTGTCTACGAATCCCTCCTAAAAGATAAATCATAATAACCAAAAACAACAACTATTAACAGTCATATATGCTACCAAGCAATACTTACCAATGTCAAGCTAGTTTAATTGATAAGCCGCGTAGATAAGCAACGTATTTTTAATTTGGAATAATGAATTATAAACCCAAATCCCCACGCATCAAGAACAACAGAAAACCTCATAATCTAATTGAAATAGTTTTGGTTTTATCCTTTATTATATGCAATCCTTGTAGTTTTGGTTTTATCCTTTATTATATACAATCCTTGTAGTTCTTGTGGTTTTTTGAGGACTAAAGATTAACATTATAAATTTACCTATAATTTATTTCCCTTTGTGGTGAGTATGTGAATCCAGACTCAGACAAGTCAATGCCATTAAGTTAAGGAATTTTATTGGAATCCAAACCGTAAGACTTTGGATTATTCGGCTTAAATATCAAACACTTCCAAATATAAAGGTTTGGACTCCAATGCTTAACTTAATGGTAGTGACTCAGACAAGTGGAGTGGCATGATATTACCTATCAACTAACATTTCATGTTACAAATTAAAAAATTTTGCTTGATATGTTATATATCATTATGCGATAACATCTCAAAAATTAAATTCACCAATTTAAAATTTAGGTATTTTGGTGGGCAACGTCTTTTTGTTGCCCACCGAGATGGTAGGCAAGATGGTGGGCAAGGACTTTGCCCGCTCTACAAAAAATTCATAATACCCGAGAATTTATGCTTCAGTATTTGAGCCCGATTGGTTGCCCTTTTGACTTCGGCAAAGTACCCGAAAATTATGATTCATTACTTTATGATTCATTACTTATTGTTACATCAACCCGGCTAATCCTTCTTGTCCCCTACTGACGTTGCGGAAGCTTGTTTATCGGCAACAATTTTTTGCAATTGCTCCGATTTAAGGACTTTTCCAAGTGTATCCGGTAATTCAACCCCAGCCATATTCGCAAATTCATGTAAAGGTGGCAGAATTTTGGTGATACTGGAAAGCCAATTAGCAGTTGTTGAATAGTCGCCATTTGCGGTGTCCATCACCACAATTTTATCAAATTGAATACTACTGATGGCTTGAGATTGCGCTTCAACAATTTTGGGCAGTTGTTCAACAATCATCAACGTTGCGGCTTTATCGGGATCATCGCCAGCAGCAGCGACAATCGCTTTGAAACCGTCCGCCTTTTTAGCCATCTGTTCGTAGATACCTTCGGCTTGCCCAGACATCTCCGCTTTAATTGCCTCACCTTTACCTTGTCCATCAAGTACCATTTCAGCTTTTTGGGCTTCCGCATCAATAATTTGTTTCGATTTTGCAATTTCGGCTGGCACCACGACATCGGCTTGTTGAGTTGCCCGTTCCCGTTCCGCCCGCGCTATCTCAGCTTGTTGTTCCGCTTTATAACCGGCTTCTTGGGCGGCAGCCGTTTGGACTGCTTCAGCAGCATCCCCCCGCCGATCCGCATCTGCTTCCGCTTCCCGCCGATCCGCATTGGAATCGGCTTCAACTACCATCGCCTTATTTTCACCGGTAATGGCACGCGCATTGGCATCCGCAACATTGACACGCTCTTCTTGTTTAGCGTTTGCAGAACCGGTTTCACCATCACGATTTTGTTGAGCGACTTGAACTTTGGCACGATTAATCGCTTCGGCGGCAGCTTTTTCACCCAAAGCTTTTAAATAACCTGATTCATCGGTAATATCAGCAATGTTGACATTAATCAGCCGCAACCCGATTTTTTTAAGCTCGCTTTCAATGTTTTCCATCACTTTTTGGCTAAACGTGTCACGATCAGCATTGATTTCTTCAATATCCATCGTTGCAATCGTCGCCCGTAATTGGCCCAAAATGATTTCTTGGGCCATCGCTTCAATTGCGCGGGGGTTAAGACCAAGTATGCGAATGGCCGCATTATTCATGAGTTCTTCCGTGGTACCAATACCGAAGGTAAACTTGGAAGGGACATTAACGCGGATATTTTGTTTCGACAGGGCCGATTTCAGTGGAACATCGGTGGTAATCGGGGTTAAGTCCAGATAAGAATACTGTTGGATCAGCGGCCATACAAAGGTCGCGCCACCATGAATAGGCAATGCAGATCTGCCAGTGCCAACTTTACCGTATTTCACCAAAATCCGATTGGAAGGACAAGTTTTATAACGGGTAATGGCGAGCATGAGCGTGCCAAATACCATCAAAGCAATAATTGCGATTATCGCAATCGAATAAACTGATGTAAACATAATTTTAATCTTTTGGGTGTGATGAGAAATTAAGTTTCTTCAAGAAACTTGGTTTCTAACAATGTTTTTAACAATGAGTTGATTATTATCGGATACACGTAAGACTTTTACCGGTTGTCCCCGGGCAATGGCTTCGTCTTCGGTAGTAGCTTCGAGTTCTTCCAAGCGACTTTGAAAAGATATGTTGACTTTACCACAGCCACTTAATTTTGCTGGAATAGGAATAGAAACAACGGCTTCTTTGCCAATGGTGTTATCCAAACTCAGATTGCCGGCTTCATTGAGGCTGGCAAGTCCTCGCAACAATAAGAGATTGATTGCCACCATGATTAAACCAACTAAAACGGCCCATAAAATAGAAATATTTGCGTCAATACACGCTAAACCGCCCCAAGAAAAACCTAAGAAAAATACGATGGCATTACGGAGCGTAAAGAACATAGAGGGGGCAGAATCGGCTGATATACCCCCATCAGTTGTGTCACTACTATCACTAACTCCAAAGAGAGCGGCCATGATTTGTAACAAAAACAATAATGTAAAAAAAACCGCTAATCCCCAAAGGAGTTGCTGCACTCCACTTAAACTTATCCACCATTCTTGCATATTAGTTAATCCTATAAATAATTAGATGACAGATTATAATTCATTAATATTATTTATTCAATTTAATGTTATGCACAAATTTTAAAGCGAATCAAATAGCCCTACTTGAGTACCACCGGATTCATCTAAATCAATCTTACGTGGTAGAAGTTTTCCCTCCTCTACACCACCTAATTTATTGACAGTCTTTACAATGGTAGGCACACAATATTCGGCCATTTCCTCTTTAATTTGAGGCGTACTCAGACGTAAAACATTCCAACCTTTTGACTCTAAAGCATTATTTCTACGGTTATCGACGGCAGCTTTTTTCGGATTGGCATGCCAAGTATCACCATTAGCTTCTACGTCTATTTTACCTTTGGCACAGTAAATGGCAAAATCTAAAGCATAATTTTGGCGATTGATCTTAACAAATTCTTGCCGTTCCGCTTGGATTTTTAGATGTTTGAATTCAGCCCATAATCGGTCTTCAAGGGGACTATCATTATAAAGATCATTGATTTCAATAGCACTCATGAATTTTTCCCAAGTTGTCGGAATAAAAACAATTCGTCGCAAGCGACGACTGAGAATAGGCTTTGGCAATTGTTGTAACGTCTCTATAAACAATTGATAATAACGCTGATTACTTTTTTTATCCGCTGGTTGGTTAGGGAATAATTGCCACCGATAAACCGACTGTATATTGACAACTTTAGCATAGTAGTTAATAGCATAAGCTTCCGGACCAAAAATTTTGGTTTGATAAAAAGCTAACCAGCCGGGAGGCCAACTTTTTTTTAACCACTTTGTAACACTACTGATTGGAATACGATACCAATGTTGGTCACGAGCGATAGCAAAATCGACGGGATTATTCATAATGGTTACCAGCACTTCACCACGCTGATGCTTGAGTTCAGTCATAATAGGTTGCATAACATTCAATTTTGGGTAATGCTAAACCGTCCGTTATATAAACCTGACCGGTTTTTGAAACGAAAAGGTTTGATATTCGATACCGAATTTTTCCTACCTCAATAGTGAACAGAACAGTTTTTGCCAAAAGAATTTTTGTATGGTTAAAATTCACAAAAAATTCGTGGGTTTAGCATCAATTTTTGCTTGTAAAATTTAACTTTTTCTGGTTCCCACGCGCCGGCGTGGGAACCGATAATGGTGGGCAACACGTTTTTCTGGTTCCCACGCGCCGGCGTGGGAACCGATAATGGTGGGCAACACGTTACCCACCCTACCCGGCTCCTTTGTTTAGATTAAAGTTTAAAATTGTCTGAATCAGAATTCTCAGAATTAAAGAATTTTCCGAATATGTCTGAATCCGGATTTACCGGATTCAAGGATTTTCAGGATTAAAATCATATAATTAAATTATTATCCGGTTAATCCTTAAATCTGGTGAATCCGGATTCAGACATTAAAGAATTTACAATATAATTAAATTATTATCCGGTTAATCCTTAAATCTTGCGAATCCGGATTCAGACATTAAAGAATTTACAGAAAAAAAATTTACTATCTTCATTCTGAAAATTCTAAAATTCTGCAAATTCTGATTCAGACAAATAATTTATTCCGGTGCCAACCGCTTATTAAGTTCATCAATTTAACTTGCTCCGCTTCGCAAAGGCAATTCATAAATTGAATGGTGGGCAACATGTTACCCACCCTACCCGGCTTTCTCCTACCATATTGGCTACAAGTCTAACAACACAATTTAATAATGACAAATAATTTTATAATCTCTTCTATAATCAAAACGTTTAACAAATTTTTCTACGTTGGTTTGACAAAGATGACAGAGTGTTGGGAAAAAATGCCTCTGAAGTTATAATAATCAAGTGGCAGATTTTTCCAATAATTCGGCAAAGATGGATTGATGGTAAGCAATGGCTTGGAAACGGGTTTCTAATTGATTACCCTCATTCAGATCAAAAAATGTCCAATCTTCTTGTTTTAATTTCTCAATACGGCGTTGTAAATGCCGTTCAATGTCATCAGGGAAAATCGCCTCATCTTCAATCACCAGCACATTCTTCAATCCATGCCGTTTGGCTCGCTCAATAATGTTTTGATGTGATAAAGTATAACCCGCTTCTGGATTTGTCTCAATGGCACTGAAACGACGTACTCTTTGTAAAATACCGAGCTTTTGGAAACCAGCTTGCATTTTATCCCAAGCTTCCATTTGAGAATCTGAATTAATACAATAGATGGCATCAAAGAAGTAAAAGGGACTTTCCAGTTCTTTTTTGACTTGACTCACAATTTGTTCAGTTTGTTCTTGCCCTATTTGTTCGATAAAATGTTTTTCTATGGGGGCACAATCTAACCCGAATTCATCATAACCCACCAAAAAATTATAAATGCGATCTTCCCAAGTCTTGTCATAAGGTATTTTTAATGGGCGCGGAAAACGATGCAACCAACGCAGAAAAGGTAAACATAAAGTGCGTCTACCATGTTGACGAAATTTTTCATGGATATAACCTTCTTCACAAGCGAAGCCACGAAAGCGCGGATTAAAACCAACCCACGCCTCTTTGCGACAAGCAAACAGCCCCATACCTTGCATGGCTATCTCAAAAACCTCACCATCAAGATTTTCGCCCCGCGCATCAGTTCCCCAAATACCATACATACCCCGATCCCATTCTAAATTCATGTGCGTTGATAAAGTACTGAGATCATCCCTAACCAGCGGCCCCTGTAATAGATCATAACAATCTGGATTGTCATCCAAAAAATCAATGAGTTTGCGTATGGCCCCCGGCATGATCAGCACATGGGAATCGATACATAAGACATAATCGGCATCCGCTTCACAAAAGACGATATGCTTAACCGTGGTACCGGTTTGTTCAGTATAGGGCACATAATAATAATTAGGAATGGCCGTTTCGAGTTTTTGGAGTTCTTGAGCGATTGGGCCCTCAGGATGATTATCGACCACCAAAATACCGATTTCATCAGCCACTTCAGGATGATAGCAACGAATCGCTTGGACTGAAAAATACACGCCATCAAAATCATCGTAGGTTGCCATACCGATGCAAAGTTTATGATGTTGTCTCTTTTTTGGCGGTATCTCAAATTTTATTAACTCATTTTCTTGCCACAATTTCAAGAGATTGAATAAATCTTTGGCAACATCGGCTTTATTTTCAACAAAGACTTCTTCTAAAGCTGCCCTGATTGCCCGTACCTCGGTTTTGCCATCACAAAATGTCCAAATAAAGACGGCCATTGGATTCAATAAATAGCTCTCCTCGTGAGATTGAGAAACTAACTTATCTTGCTCATCTGACGAATGCAATTGCCAGTCTTGATTGGGTTTGGGTTTATAACTATCGAAGGCGTGTAAAAGGTTGTTGGAGTTTGAATGATTCACTTTATGTTTAGTACAACGGATTAGGGGAATGAACGGATTTAACTTATAGACGTTCAATAATTTCACGAAAAACCTCCGAGGTTTTGAAAACCTCGGAGGTTTGGCTACAAACATTTTTCTGAGTCTATAACTCCGGTAAAGGCCTGAGTTTAACAAGTGTCAGTAAAGCATCCAAATCCGTGTGATCTGACCACAAAATTTGGTGTTGACGCATCAAAGTTTCAGCTTCTTCAGTCACGCCATCATAAGCAAATAACCAGACGCGAAGAATTTCTAATTCCCGTTTTTCTTGGATTTGTTGTGCTTGTTCAAGTAAAAGTTTAACCACCGAAACACCCACTTTGCGGCCTTCCCACCATTTACTTTCGGCTACCCAACCTTCGATGCCGGCTGCTGCATAAATATCAATTTCTTGGCCATAACCCATTCCCAAGCGTCCACGATGTTCTATATAAGTAAAACGATTTGGAACCTGAATATCTTTGGAACTATGAAAATACTTCCCGGGTAAGACTTGGCGTTGACTATTCCAAAGCATTTGAATCATATACACTTCGGCTAGATAACCTTTATGTTCAGCAAATTTTCGCTTTAAACACCGATATTGATGACGAATTTCATCCCTAACGAAGTTAGCTTTTTCCCCGGCCACTTTAATACGGCCCCAAACTTTCAAAAATTCATTCAAAATGGGATCCTTGATTTGCCGAAACCAATTCCCCATTTGACTATATTCAATTAAATCGCCCATGGAAAGTTTGATCAGCACATCTTTGATTTGTTCAAGTTCAATCTCTTTTCCTTCGCGTTCCAAGAGTTGTTGTTGAATTCGAGGCAAATTAATCCATTCATCTGATTCAAGGGCAGCTAGATAGAGAATCCATTTGGTAATACCGTATTCATTAATTCTATCGATCCAGCGGGTGACTTGATCGTTTAATTCTCCCCAAATAAAACCCGACGATAAATCAACGGCTAACATTTCATTGAGGAGTGCTTCGTTGTCCAAGACTTGGTTTTGTTTAGCGGCTTGCCGAATGACGGAAGTGATATAAAATGGGTTGCCACCACAACGTTCCGAAATAATGGGCGCGATTTCTGTGGCAACGGTGGCTCCATAATATTGGGCGGCTCGTAACGCCAATTCCTCACCATAATAATCGGTTAAGGCTTCGATAGGTTCATTCATAAATCGCCCAAACAAAGCACCCCTACCCAGAATATCAGTCAAAATACCGATGGCCGATCCGGTCACAAAATGAGGACAAGTATTTGATTCGACAGCTTCTTGCATGAATCCGACCACTCGAAAATCATATTGTGGTAAGTGAGTATTTTGAAATTCGTCCAGAAACATCGCAATAGTACTATCATCATAGTCAGACACATGGCGTGGTGTCGTCAACGCCGAGTATTCTGGGAGAGTAACATCTTTTATTTGGAGCCACTCAAAAATATTTAGAGCACCTTTAAGACCTTCGGTTACCTCAATGTGAGTTTTAATAAACTTACTCAGTTCCTGACGGGGAAGATTTCTTTCGGAAATAATCCGAGGATCATTTATTTTAAAAGCGGCGTACCAACGTAGAAAATTTTCCACATATCGAATCGAAAACGTCCAGCGATCCAGTTTTTCTTCCGGAAAGGAAAAATAAACCGGCACTACCGCTTCCGGATCTTTATGATCCTGTTCAAAAAATAAACGGTTAACAACTCGCTTGAAGATTTCGGTTTTACCCATGCGCCGTTGCCCCAATAAGACGGTTGACATCGTGCGACGAGCAATGGCTTCATAAGCATCTTGAGTAAAACGGTCAATAAATTCTTGGCGATCCGTATAGACTTCATCGGGAACATCCGGTTTGATGACCCATTGGGATTTTGGTTTCATGGTTTCTCGTTTTTTAAGTGTGTTTTATTCGTTTATTTTTTAATTCGTTGTACTGAACCTAAATCTGTTCAGACACAAAAAGGGCAAACCCGCCGGTTTGCCCTTGTCTGATTTAACTACTACCACTTTGCGCCATAACAGTCTTGGCGGTTAGCATGCTAACCACGGCAGGTGCCGTATAGGCGGAATATTTCCCCATTTTTTTGAGGGCTTGCCGACGGGTTTCTAAAAGCTCGTCTATGTTGCTGTCAGTAGTTGTCGCCGAATTTTTAGTACGGGATGGTTGGGTTTGGTTTTTTTTGGTCATTTTAGAATTGCTCTAGCGGTTAGTGATAATTCATCCACGTTTGTAGTCTTCCAACAATAACTACAAGGATTGTATATAAGAAAGGATTAAAACCGAACATAACTCCGAACCAATCCTTTCTTATATACAATCCTTGTAGTTGTTGGAATATCATAACAGCATTCTTGGTGTCCTCAAAATCCATTACAATCCAAGAGTGAACTGAACACTTTTTGCCCCGAATAAAACAAATAATTTTTGTTGTATGAAAATTCACCGGATATGTAGTGGGTTTAGCATCAGTTTCTGTGGGTAAAAAAATTTAACTCCGCAAGAAATCCTATTTTTGGAAAAATCGGATTTCTTGACGTTTTAAAAAAATTAAATAACAATAGGTTAGCAATTTATGCAAAAACTGTTCTGTTCACTATTGACATAAAAGCATAAACAAAAAATTCTACGAGTGCAGAATAGCCTTCTACTTTCGGGCCAGACGGTGAAACCCCGATAAAACCGTAATCCACCCAATTTTTTCCGTGACTCATGGTGATAACACCATCGTCTCTATATTCATACCAATTGGGATTGATGCTGGAGTATCCGTAATAAAATATGACGACAAAGAGTATACCCCCTAAAATAGAATAGAGATTGTTTTGATTAAAAAAGAAGGTCAAAAATGTTTGTTTTTTCCAAAGTTTTTGTGATCATTATCAGTCTATTGATTTTCGAGTGTCTGAGTTTTCTAAATGAGTGATGCTTTTCCAAGTTTCTATTCACATTCAAAGACTTATATTTATCACAGATAAATAGGCTTAGGCATATAATTACTTATCTCATCAGTACAAAATCAGTCGAGAGTGCTTACTATTGATGGGGCAAAGTTTGTAAAGCCTCGTCATAAAATACCTTTAAGGTACCAAGACTGACAATTTCATTTCGTAATAATGAATCACGTAATACCTGCAAAAAATCTTGATGTAACGGATGTTCAGATGAGCCTATATTTTTATCTTCATATTCTTTCTTAGATTGACTCCAAGGTAAAATCATAGAGAATGATGCGTTATCAAAACAAAATTGTTTTGTTAATTTTATAAAATCAGGAATTTGCAAAAAATTTTCATTTTGAACAATAAGAATTAATCTAACTTGGCGTAATTCTCCTTTTTTTCTCAGGTTTGAGATAAACGCCAAATTTTTCATCAACCTTTTGAAATCACCACCTTTTCTCAAAATATTGTAGGTTTATTCAATAGTGGCATCTATAGAAATCTCTGCATCTCTGCATAAGCCATTTAATTCTAATTGATTCCAAGATTCTTCATCAAAAAGAACACCATTAGTAAATAAGTCTATCTTTAAATTTGGGAATGCTTGGGCATTAATTTTTTTCATTATATACCGATAATGCTTACTCTCCTTCATGTAAGGACTGGATAATGAAAGGAGAATGTGTTGTGGCGATAAATTGAATTTTAGGAAAAGTGGTCTTTAAGCAATTTTTCGTTGCCAATTAGGATGATCGTTCCAATCAATTTCATCAATTAAGACAATGCCAGGTGTTTCTAAAGCGGTTTTTTCTTCTAATTGTGAGTTGAGCGAAGCGGCTTTGTAAGCAATATCAGCCACCATTGCCAAAATAATACGTTGTCCATCACTGAGCATAGGGGCAGGAAGGCTTTGTTTATCTGATAAAGTGGTTATATAATTCATCATATTGAACCGGTGCATAAATAAATCGAATATTTAGAAACCAAGTTTCTTTTCGAACCTTGGTTTCTCACTTTGAATAAAATACCTTAAAATTTATGCTTCAGTACTTATAATATACCCCCTTGACGATGAATAGGTTTTCCTTGTTGATTAAAGCATTGCTGACAGGTACCGGGGAATGCTTGAATAAAGAGATTTAACATATCAACCTGATCTTGAAAAACGCTCATCCAGATCGACCAAAAACCTCTTGCCAATGCAGTGTCTACAATTTGTTCACGCATTTGGATAGTATTGTTGTTCAATAAATTTTGCCTAGCTCTTTGTGCTAAATTCCAAGTATCACGTCGGTTCATCCATCGTCTATCACTAATAGTTGAATTAACCCCGGTCTTATTTAAGCCAGTCAATTCAAGCGTTTTTTGAGCTTTATATTGTTTAATCAGATTGAGTACTTTATTAACTGAAACCAAACCACCTCGTTGATAAACAAAAGCAAAGGCGGTATCTCGGTGTGGCCAATAATAATTCTCTATATCAATGGATTGATTACCTTTGGTTGAGTTACAATTAGTACAAGCAATCAGAAAGTTATCCCAAGAAAGTTCCAGTTGAGGATGTAAACTTTTTGGTAAAATATGTTCCACAGCCAAATTCGCCGCTATACGTCCTTCACAAAACGAACAGTATTCACCTAAACGGTCAATTAAATCTGGACGAGCTTGTTGGTACTCACTATACCGCTTAACTTGTCCATTGACATCTGTAGGTACCATCCCTTTTTCAACGGGTCTCATCTGTTTTTCTCCCTAAGCCGGCTGCGGTGCGTTCCATTTCTAAAAAGGTGTGATACGCCACATCATCACTAAATGGTGCGACTAATTCATCTAAATGTTTTTCAAGTTCGCTTATTTTTTCGGGCGCTATTGATTTGGCATTTTCTAATACCTGATAATATTCCTTAGCCACTTTCACCATCTCTTTATAACGCTGGCTACGTTGTGGACAATCCACTCCCATGACCCATTCCAGTATATCTTCAATACTTTTGTCATAATATTCACCCATTTCATAATCATTTAAATTGATCAATTGACCCGGTGGCAAAGACTGCACTATGGTTGGTGAGTGCGTTGTAGCAATAAATTGAATCAAAGGAAAGGTCGTACTTAAACTTTTGATGATTTTTCGTTGCCAGTTGGGGTGCAGATGTAAATCAATTTCATCAATCAGGACAATACCCGGCGTTTGAAGCCTTGCCATTTCTCCTAAATGGGGATTCAATACCGCCGCTCGATAAGCAATATCGGCACTCATGGCTAAAATAGCACGTTGTCCATCACTTAATAAATGGGCGGGACGATTATGCTTATCGCCTAAAGTAGCAACCAGTCCATCTTGTTGAATATCATAATAAACAGATTCACAACCTTCTAAACAATTTTTGACCGCAGTTCTTAAGCCTTCTAATACCGCCAAACTGACTTGTCTTTGTATGGCTGCCATTTCCATCGTTTTTAGCCAACGCATAAGCATTTTTTCACCGGAGGCGGGTTCTAAACAATCAACAAGAGCTAAGAGCCGTGATCCCGGACTGAGTACCTCAACCGATTTCTCCTTTTTTTGTAGCCATAATCGCCCCGTGCTATAGTAGCTAATCAAAGGTAGGATAATCTGTTCACCTTGTCTAACCTGTTGTTGGCAATGCTGTGCGTATTGAATAAGAGATTTAGCATTTTTATTGGTCGTTCGCCCCCCTTTGTGATGGAGACTACGTTCCCATATCAAGCTGTCAGTCTCATTGACTTGACCACGGCAACGCACAATAACGGGATACTGGGGTTCAAAGGTGGTGATTTGTCCTAATTGCTGATCGATATGACGTATTTCGTGACTTTTGATCGTCCGAGAAATCATACCATCAAAACCAAGTAGTAAACTACCTATACCCACCGCTAGGGCATCCAAAACGGCGGTTTTGCCGCTGCCATTATCACCAATTAAAACATTAAACTGTGGTGAAAAATCAATGATTTTATGGGCAAAACCTTTAAAGTTTTTGACTTCAAGTTGCTGTATTCTCATTCTTTAAATGACTCAATTCATTAGTTATTTAATTAAATTTTTAAACCTCAAAGAAATCCGATTTTTGGCTTCAACAAAATTTTTTTAAAAACTTCAAAGAAATTTTTGCCAAAAATCGGATTTCTGGCCATACAAAAATTATTTGTCTTTAACGGCAAAAAGGGCATTAATTTCGGTGCGACTTGAGCAAAAATAGCTTCCGTTCACCAAAAGCATCATCTTCTGCGTTACGTCTCGCTATTTCTTCTTTGGAAAGGGGGGCAGGAAACAGCACCAAATGGTACCCTTCTGTGAGATTTTGGGTGATTAGGTTTCATTTTCTATTTAACCTCTATTTTTTATGAACCTTGGAGTTATTAGTTATTCATATATATAAATTTTCGCTCCAACCAAACCTTCAAAGTTTTGAAAACTTTGAAGGTTTCACTACGGGATAAAACTTTTCTGGACAACTAAGTAGTGAAGCATGTATTTTAAATATTAATTCATTAGAAATCACATAGTTAATTAGTTAGTGTTCATCCGGAAACACTTCCAAAGCTAAAGCTTTGGATTCCAAGATGCTCATTATTTGGAGTCCAAAGCTTCAGCTTTGGGATGGATTCCAAGATGCTCATTATTTGGAGTCCAAAGCTGAAGCTTTGGGATTTTTATCAGCGTTTCCGGATGGACACTAGTTAAAATGCCTGAAAATACTTGATTAGATATGGTTTTTAGATCAGCTTTCTTCTAAATGCAACCTTGCGAATATCCTCTTGATGAGGTGAATACACTTCCCAATCTTTATCTAAACCCAATCTCTCTAATGCCAACTGTATCACCGGTACGTGATTTTCAAACTGTGCCATTTTATGAACAATAGAGGTATTGTCATCGTGCCAGCGATAGGCGTACATGATTTGATCAAGATGATAGATTGTACACACTTCACTAAGTTTAAGAAACATATCATAATCAACCGCATTTTTAAGCTGTTCATTAAAACTAGGGGTTCTGAGCCAATCTCGTTTTCTGAACATCCGAAAATGATGAACGATCATACTTATTAATAATTTCTCGCGGGAAAAAACCGGCCAATTATAACTGTCTTGGATATAATGCCCGGTTGCATCTATCTTTTCACAACTACCATAAACACAACCCACATTATGGTTATCTAAGTAGTCAACCATAGTTTCTACAGCATGGGGTTTTAGTCTATCATCCGCATCTAATTGCCCAATATAAACACCACGACAGAGACGAACTGCGGCATTTGAGGCTTTGCCAATGCCCCCATTTTGCTGAGTCAGCCAATGAACACGCGGATTATTTTGGTAATTGTTTTCTATCACTCGAAGTGTGTTATCTGTTGAACCATCATTGGCAATACACACTTCTAAATCGGTGTAAGTTTGAGCTAAGACACTGTCAACCGCTTTTTTGATATGTTTACCAACATTGTAAGCGGGAATATAAATAGACACTTTAGGCACACTATTAATCATATTTTGGCGATATTGACGATTAATTGGACACTTATTTTCCAAAACTTTATTGGTTTTCCCACGTCCGGCTAAACGATCAGTTTCATTTTCTCCATCTGGTGGCTCTTGGTGTAAGCCCACGGCATGTAAAACGGGTATAAAATAATAACCGGCATTATAAACACGAAAACCCCATTCTTCATCTTCTCCACCCCATGCTTGAAAATCTTCATCAAAATAACCGGCATGATGAATGATTTTTTTTGTCAAGGCGATATTGCAACCAACACAAGTACTGGTTGGAAAAAGGGCTGCCTTTAAATAATGAGTGTCTTGATAAGTATTCAGTCGCCAGTCAAGCGTTGGTTCCGTTTGTTCATTATCAAATATCACATTTTCAGTGACTATATCTGGTAGTGAAGTCGCAACAGTCACATCTTTTAAGATGTCGTCGTCATTGATATCATCTGTGCAAACAAAGCGTCTATGTCCGATCAAAACGGCTTGTTCGGTGACATGCAAATATTGCAGAAACGATTCGACTAAATTAGGCACTGGCAACATATCACAGTCTAAAATAATTATGCAATCGTATGTCGCTGCTTTTATGCCTAAATTACGCACTGCGGCTAAGCGATAGCCTAAATCTTCTTGGTAAACATGCTTAAGTGTCAGATGTTGCTGGTATTTTTCAATAACCTCTTCGACACTGTCACTGCTACCATCATCGGCTACGATGACTTCAATTAATTCAGCCGGATAAGTTTGATGCGTCAGCGCGGCTAGGGTTTTAGCCAATATTGCTTTGCGATTGTAAACCGGAATAATAATCGACACACCCAACGTATAAGGTTGCCCGGTGGCAATAAATTGACGTAATTTTGCCTCAATAAAACTATAGTCATTTCCATTGCCAATAATGGGGGGCAAACGCAAATCACTGGGAAAGCCTTCTATAGTTTGCCCCGCTATCACTTTCCAATTCGCTTGGCTCGGAACTTGGATTTTATCTTGTTGTTTTTCCAGACTTTTAGGTTTTTTACGTCTATCAATTACGTTTGGCTTGCTTAAATCCGGAATATAAGCCTCCCAATCTTGAGCAAGCTTTAATCGGGTTAATGCTTTATTAACAACGGATAAGGCATTTTGAGATTTTTGCGCGACATGTTGGGAGACATTATTATCATGCCAACGATAAGTGTAGACGATTTTATTAATAGGGTGAAGATGACCGATTTCACTGAATTTCATGAACATATCATAATCAACCGCACTGCTCAAGCTTTCATCAAAACCTTCGCTACGCATCCAATCACGTTTACGGAACATACGAAAGGCGGAAACGATCATACTTTGCATCATTTTTTCGCGGGAAAATGCCGGTGTCTTTGGACTTTCCTCAATCACTTTGCCCTCATTATCAATCTTAGTATAACGTCCATAGACACAAGCCACGTCATGATTATCTAAATAATCAACCATTGTTGCAACCGCATCGGGCTCTAAAAAATCATCCGCATCCAGTTGCCCAATGTACATGCCTTTGCACATCCGCACGGCTAAGTTAGATGCTTTACCAATGCTCCCATGTTTTTGTCTAATCCAACTGACTTTGGGATTTTTTTGGTAATTATCCATCAATATTTGTAAGGTATTATCGGTTGAGCCATCATCGACAATACAGATTTCCAAGTCAGAATAGCTTTGATTTAACGCACTGTCTACGGCTTTTTTAATATACGGTGCGGCATTGTAGGCTGGAATATAGATAGAAATTTTAGGGACTTCATATACTATATTAGGATTTTGCTGATTTCTATATGCCGGAATTGGACATTTTTGCCCTATTAATTTACGGGTTTGTTCAGCGACACCATCAATTTTGCCATGAGGAGAATCTTGATTTAAAGCTAAGGCATCAAAAATGGGAATAAAATAATAACCGCCATTATAGAAACGATAACCTAGTTCTTCAGATTCATAACCATAAGCCTGAAACTCTTCAGCAAATAAACCCACTTGATTTATAGCGGCTTTGGTAACCGCACAGTTGCTGGCTCGAAATTGAGTAAAAGGAAATATTTCACTGGCTTTGGAAATGTTTTGGACGGGGTTTGCAACCCCATCTGGCATAAGTTTAGAAACCCTGTCCAGCATGAGTTTGGAAACGTTGCGGATGGGGTTGCAAACTCCGGGAAGCATGTCTTTGAGTTTGGAAACGTTTTGGACGGGGTTGCAAACCCCGTTCAGCATGTCTTTGGGTTTGCAAACCCCGGGAAGCGTGAGTACTTCCTTTTCAGTAACCGGTAGGTTTAAAGCCAAATGAATGTCTTGGCGTATTTCATCATCACTGAGTTCATCGGTACACACAAAACGGTGATGCCCCATCAAAACGGCTTTATCCGTGACATGCAAATAAGCCATAAAACCTTCAATCAATTGGGGCGTTGGCAGCATCTCGCAATCTAGAAAAATTAAATGCTCGTGCGTTGCCGCAGCAATAGCTATATTGCGTATCGCCGCCAATTGATAACCGTTATCCGGTTGCCAAGCGTGGCGGATATTGAGAAATTGTCCATATTTTTCAATCACTTCCTCTATACCATCCGTGCTGCCATCATCGGCTATAACGACTTCTAGCAAATCCAATGGATAAGTTTGGTGCGTGAGGGCAGCCAAAGTTTTCGCTAAAATGTTTTTACGATTATAGACTGAAATAATTACTGAAACCGGTAAATGAAATTCAGGTTCACTTGTCAAATAAGTATCACGCTGCGCCTCTATAAAACTGTAGTCATTACCGGCACCCACGATTGAGGGCAACTTAAATTCTTCAGCTTGCCAAGCCAACTGTTCTTCAAGTGCTTTTTTCTGCCACCGGGCTTGCTCCTGCTGCACTTGCTGAGAAAATTGAGATAAGGCAATTGCTAATTTATTATGCAAATTAACCGGTAAGGGTTTACTTTGTTCAGCATTGCGATAAGCATCAATGGCAAAATCCCAAAGCCGCTGTTTCGCAAATAAATCACCCAGCGCAATAAAAATGGCGATTTGCTTCGGTGTTAATTGTAAGGCTTCATAATAAATCTGTTCAGCTTGTTGCCATTGTTCTTGTTGCACTAATTCAGTCGCCAACTTTTGGTAGGCTCGACTGATTTTGGCAGCTAACTTGGAATTGAGTTTAAGAGCCGTTTGGTAAACGTGAAGCGCTTTATCAATTTGTCCTTGTTTGCTAAAAATATCCCCTAATCTCTTATACCTTTCACTGAGTTTTCGAGATAATTTGGGTTTGGGATTAAGCGTTAGCAGCGTGTCATAAGCACTTAAAGCCTCATCCACTCGTTTTAACTTCGATAAAATCTTGCCTAACTGAAAATGAGCCAGCAGATGTTTTGGATTTAAGGCAATAATTTCTCGACAGCAGTTAGCCGCTTCTAACCATTTATGTTTAGCAAGTTGTGAGCAAACTTTTGTTTGGTAAAGATATTCAGCCTGTTGGATTTGTGCTTCTTTCTCAGCTTCTTTAGCAACGACTATCAAAGCATCTACTAATTTTGGGGTTAAATCCAATGGCGGATTGTCACATTGAGCCGCTT
>Ga0233403_10000100_pt1 | contig 36707 bp, 31 predicted proteins | sample Na_oxic_1_MG_FD_179866 | JGI IMG/M metagenome (GOLD analysis project Ga0233403, IMG submission 179866) | Seawater microbial communities from Saanich Inlet, British Columbia, Canada - Na_oxic_1_MG | ecosystem: Environmental > Aquatic > Marine > Inlet | place: Canada: British Columbia | collected...
CGATTCAAAACATTGCTCACATTACCCAAACCGGTGGTTGTTTTATAGGCGATTTTATTACCCCAGATCATCCAATCCGTGCTTATCCTAACGTATTACGTTCCGAACAAATTTTTCTGTTGCGAACACCTCTAATAGTAGAAAAAGCGCATAACATTTTTCAGCAAACCAAACTTATAAACGTGAGTAAATTAGATGGCGATTTTCGGATCACTTATGAAGGCGAACATACCCGCTATCTTCCTTCTCTGTGGAAATTGCGGTATTTTTTTAGAAAATACTTTGCTCGTGTAGAATTTTTTGATGCCATCACGTTGAAACCATTAGAAGCTGAAGACGATACTTCTCCTTCCAGTCGTTATCTTGTTTTTGCTCAAAAATAACAAATTAATTCCGGGGACACAATACTTAATTAATGATATAGGCTCTCTGGTAATTTGCGTGGCTCATAACCACTTGATTGTAAAGTATAAATCGTGTGGTTTGTAACTTGTTGATTTACATAGCATATATTTATCTGTCTGAAATGTCCAAAAATATCCGTTGAAACTAGATGCTCAACATTAAGTATACCATAGCAACGTCGCTTGATAACTCTAAAACGTGATTTAAGAAAAAGCCGGGACCAAAGCCATAAGATAATCAAGTATTGTGTCCCCAGAATTATATGTTACTCTGACCCCAATTATGCTTTATACAATGCCCGATCCATTTGAGCGCGAGTCGCACGAACTGCTGGCCCTTTTCTAGCGTTGAGAATCCGAAATTGAATACCGGCTTGATTCGCAGCGCGTGCCATAAAACCACCCAAAGCATCAATTTCTTTGACTAAATGGCCCTTGCCAATGCCACCAATAACCGGATTACAAGTTTTGACAACTTGAAATTTCAATTTCAAAAAAACAATTGCATTTTGGCCCCTTCGTATTATTATATTTGGTTAAAATTGTTTGGGTAATTGCCAATTATTTTGTTTATTAAGCGTTGCATTTTATACTTAGTCAATTGATTTCCCGAAAAGAATATACTACAATACGCTCTCCATACTATATACTATTATCTTTGATAAAACCGGCACCTTAACGGAAAAAATACCACAGGTAGAACGTATCATTGTTTGCAATGGATTCACTGAAAAAAAATTGTTACAATATGCTGCTACCGCAGAGCAACGGCAAAAACATCCCATTGCCCAAGCCATAATTAAACATTTGACGAGCAAATTGGAATCTAAAGACCAACATAGAAAACATTTCTCAAATTCTAGTTGGAAGATTCAAAGGAAGCAATGGTGAATAATAAAAAGATAATTGCATTATGGTCTACCCCTCGTTCCAGAACCACAGCTTTTATGTGGATGATAAAGCAACGGGGTGATTTTTTGGTAATTCAAGAACCTTTTGGTCGTTCTGCATATTATAGTGAAGAACGTATTTTTAATCGTGCTGTCAATATAACACCGAAAGCAGAGTATAATTATCAAAATGTCTTGCAATCTTTACAGTTAAAATCTCAGAAGTCTCGACTCTTTATCAAGGATTTTCCTTATTATTTTCTGCAAATTGTCAATGATGAATTTCTGGGCTATTTTCAGCATACTTTTCTGATTCGTGATCCTGCTCAAATGTTGCCTTCCTATTACCATAAGATGCCAGATCTTGATTTTGATGAATGTGGTTATAAAGAACTTTTTGAACTTTTTAATAAAGTTGTTGAAAGTACCGGTGAAATTCCGGTTATGATTAATGCTGACGATCTTGTTGAGCACACAACAAATATAGTTCAAGAGTATTGTTCAAGAATCGGTATTCCGTTTCTTCCAGAAGTCTTAAAGTGGAATCCGCCCGGCAATTCTGATGAAATTGGATGGTGGGATAATAGAAGCTGGAACGATGATCTACGTGTAAGTAAGAGTTTTCAAAATACGGAAAAATCTTACTTAAAAATTCATGAAAACCCCAAATTACTCTCTCTCTACAATTTGTGTCTGCCATATTACGAACAGCTTAATAAACACCGTTTACATGTGAGGTATTAATTCAGTGACCAAAAAGTATAAAATAATTCAACACCAAAATATAGGTAGGATAGTTGTCGCAACTGATCACTACACGCAAAATGAACTGGTGTGTGTTGGTAAACGTACCGGTATTGCTCCAATTCGTGACACCCATTCCCTTCAAGTAGGCGAACAAAAACACGTTTACCTTGATGAACCGGCTCAACTGTTCTCTCATAGTTGTGAACCAAATCTGTATATTATGGATAATGAATTTGGTGGTTATAATTTCTATGCTGCCAGAAATATTCAGTCTGGCGAAGTACTTGCTTTCCACTATGGCATGAGTGAAGCCGAATCTGTTGCAGTTTCAGTTTGTCACTGTGGTGCAACAAACTGTAGTGGTAAGTCAATTGGCTTTAAAGAAGCCTCTCCTGATTTACAGGCTCATTTGCATTACTTAGGGGTGGCCAATTATTTACGCAAATGGTACAAAAGTCAAAAACAAGTCTAGTCATTGAAAATAAAAGCTAGCATAATGGTTTTCCGAAACAACTATCCAATTGGCGAAGGTACTGAGAAGTAGGTAGTATTTTTTTGTTATGGTGTATTGATTTACATACATTCTGTGAAATGTCAACATATTTTAAGGAGTAGAATAATGAATACAAACCAGCCACCTCAATTACAATTAGGGTTACTGCGCCAATGGGATAGAACCATGGGCTTAAAAGAATCAATTGCCAAGCATGTGAAATCAGGAGACGTTGTTCTTGATGCCGGATGTGGTACCGGTGTATTAAGTTTATTAGCATTGCAAGCCGGCGCATCTAAAGTGGTTGCAATTGATAGCAATGATCTGAGTCTAGCAAAAGCGATTGCCAACGAAAATAATTGGTCACATGCCATAGAATTTATCCAAACAGATTTGCGGGAATTTGATTTATCAAGCACTAAACAATTTGATGTCATTCTTGCCATGCTTTACAGTGGACATCCAAGATTTGATCGTCATCAAATGACCTTAAAACATGCAATGGTCGAAAAATATTTAGCACCTCATGGCACCATTATTCCCCATCAAATTAGATGGTTTGCTTATGCGTGTGATTGGGCTAAACATGATTTTTCACAATATCGTTCGGAATCCTTACGATATGTTCATGATTTGGAAAGACAATGGGGACTCAAATTCCAAACATTTCGCGATTATTTTGAAACGGAAGCTGACGATTTGGGTGTTATGGTTCACGATGCAGATGTTTACGAAAACGCAGTTTCGTTTCAATATAGATCATACGACCGCCTTGAACGTTCAAATGCCAGAATGTTGAGTCAACCAACATTAGTTGCTGATGTGCATTATGAAAAAGGGAAAACTTGGTTTCCTGAAAATATCACATTTGATATAACGGAACCTGGCAGAATGACCACCATTATCTGGGTACGTGAATTATTACATGATGGTTTGTTGATTTCCTCACGAGAAACGGCCAGTTTGGTACGGCAACCGTGCTCAATCAAGGTGAACAATGTATTGCCATGCTTGATGATATTTGGCAACAAACAAATGTTGTTTCTGTTACCAAATCTTCTCAATAATTCTGTGCTAGAAAAATCAGTGGATAAGATAAAATTTTGGTTGTTCATGACAAAGCCGATAAGCAACTCGAACATCGGTTAAAAACCAGCTATGTTTCAATGGTTGTATCAACCATAAGGCAATTTCTAGATACTTAAATATAATAGATACATAAGAGTGTTAAACTGACAACTGAAACCTCGGAGGCTTTTATGATAATTTCGGCCCTCAGCAAACCTTTTTCCCCAAATGTTTATAGGGAAAATTTAGTGAGCTACGTGAATTAGGGCGGCGAGATAGTTGTAGCTGGCACTTATGCTGTCGGTGATGATACGGTACATGTGACCTTAAAAACGCTCAATTTCCAAAATAGTCAAATACTTTCTTCCCATGCCTACACATTGCCAATCGGGCCAAATACCTCGGTATTAATTACAAAAATCTTTTTGGTGGTGGTAAATTGGGCTTCTAAGATGGCAACTACAAGAATTGCTTATGTACTGAATCATAACAATACCTTCGTAAAACCAATACCTTCGCCAATGTCAAAATTTGGGGTGAAGGGAATGAGGTACGATTTCCCGAAACCCAGTAATATCGGGGTTTCGGGAAATCCGCTTCGCGCAATGAACGAAACAAATATCAAATTGGCGAAGGTATTGAAAACTATATAATTTATCATATCTACCAATGACATTTGACCGCTGCTTGCCAGCGCGAAAGGCGCATGAGTCTTTATCGAAATTAAAAAAAAGTAGGCTCTGGTTTTCGCACAGCAGATTTTAATTCATAACTTATTGATTTTAAAAATTAAAATATAAATTCAGATTTTTAAGTGTTTGAACAGATACATTTATATAATTATTTATAAACAATAGGTTATAACAATTGATGAAGGTATTATTCTTGTATTGATAATTGCCAATTTATTTGTTTATTAAGCGTTGCATTTTATACTTAGTTAATTGATTTCCAGAAAAGAATATACTACAATACGCCCTTCATACGTTTATGGACAAAATTCATCCGTACCGTTGTTAGTAGAATTAAGTCCGGGGACAACTATTCAAAAGTCAAAACATAAAGTATCATAAATATTTTGGAAACTTTCTCAACTAAATTATTATGCCCATCTTAACAACTTCTTTAGTGATTGGCGGTATGCTGTTTGCCATATGGAAAGAGAACCGGCTATCGCGACGAAAAAAAAATATAATTTCAACATTGCCTGAAAAAAATTCACTGGTAAAGACGGCTCCTCCAACCAAAACTGATATCTTAAAAAACGAGGCAGAAGCAACCCATTATCAACGTATTTCATTGGTAGCTTTAGGGTTAACGGGTGCTGGTGCGATCTTTTATTCGCCTCTTACGTTACTTAGCATTCCTTTATTGACTTACAATTATTTTCATTATCTTAAAAGATCTCACCATGTTATTTTTAACCAAAAAAAACCAGTGTTAGGAATATTTGAATGGTTGGGTGTTACTGGCGTGTTAATACTTGGAAAATATTTGACCGCAGCTTTTCTTTTTACCACGTTTTTTACCGCACGTAAACTTATCATAAAAACGGAGCGCAGTACCCATACTGACCTAAAAAATATCTTTGGAAGTTTACCTAAGAAAGTCTGGATATTGCGGGAACATCTTGAAATTGAAGTTCCGTTAAATACCTTACAAACCAAAGATATTATGGTTGTACGCGCTGGAGAAATGATTGTGGCGGATGGCAAAATTCTTATTGGTGAGGGAACCATTGACCAATGTATGTTAACCGGTGAGAGCCAGCCGGTTGAAAAAAGCCAAGAAGATAAAGTATTTGCATCAACAATGCTACTTTCGGGCTGGTTGCATATTCAGGTAGAAAAACAAGGTGATGAAACAGTCACCGGCCAGATTGTAGAAGTTTTGAAAAAAACGGCTGATTTTAAAAGTAATATACAATCGCGTGGAGAAGAAATTGTTGAAAAAGGTGCGGGTATAACTATGCTTGCCACTGTAACTGCTTTACCATTAATGGGAACGAGTCAGGCCCTAGCATTAGTTTATTCAGGTTTTGGTTATCAGATGCGACTTGCGGCACCGCTCACTGTCCTGAATTATCTGCGAATTGCCTCAAACCATGGCATTTTGGTAAAGGATGGACGCGCTTTAGAGAAATTGGCTGAAGTAGATACCATTATCTTTGATAAAACCGGTACTTTGACGGAAAAAATACCCCAAGTAGAATGTATCATTGTTTGCAATGGGTTCACTGAGAAAAAATTGTTACAATATGCTGTCACTGCGGAACATAGGCAAAAACATCCAATTGCGGGGGCCATAAGTCATGCAGCGGCTCAACAAAATTTACAAAGTTTCCCAATAAATAATAGTGATTATGAAGTTGGATATGGTATTCGCGTGAGTTTTGTAGACCCTGAAGCTGGTTCAAAAGTGCAAACTATTTTGCTGGGCAGTGAGCGTTTTATGGAAAGTGCCAAAATTAATATCCCTAATGAGATAAAGTCTTTACAAATTAAATGTGCTGAAAAGGGCCATTCCCTAATCTATATTGCCTTGGAAAATCAATACCTGATGGGCGTTATTGAATTACGTCCCTCGCTCCGAAAAAATGCTAAGGAAGTCGCTACCGCATTACGCCAACAAGGTATGACACTTTATATTATATCAGGTGATCAACAAAAACCGACGGGGCAGCTTGCACAAATGCTTGGTATAGAAAATTACTATGCTGAAACTCTACCGGAAGATAAAGCATTGATTGTTGAAAACCTACAAAAACAGGGGCGAACAGTCTGTTTTATTGGTGACGGTATTAATGACGCGGTTGCCTTGCAAAAAGCTGATGTCGCTATTTCACTACACGGTGCAGCAACTATCGCTACCGATACAGCAGAAATTGTCTTAATAAAACCAGATTTAGCCTATCTACCTTATTTATTGCAAATGGCTAACGATTTAAATAACAAAATGAAAACAAGCATGATATTGAATACAGCATCTGGCATTAGTTGTGTAACCGGTGTTTTTATATTCGGTATGGGAGTTAGCGGAGCCATACTGTTATCCTACAGCACTTTAGCTATTAACATTGCAACTGCAATAGTTCCCCTTATGTCTGAAAAAATGTCAAAAAAATAGGAGACAGATGTTGCCCAGCATTCAAATATAAGTACTTTCGCCAAAAGTTTTCTAACATTATAAATCGAATTAATAATGTAGGGTGGGCAAGGGTTTTTTTGCCCATAATTTTTAAAGAGCGACAAAATCTTCGATAACTTGTGCTTCAGTACTTAGCAATTGAGTCAGGAAATCTTCTTACTATTTCAGTAGGATATTATCATTTATTTATAACTATGGAGATAAATTAACACTAATGAATAAAATTAAAATTGCAATTATTGGTATTGGAAATTGCACAAGCTCTTTGCTCCAAGGAATTCATTACTACCGCAGCAAAGTCCCTGATGATGCCATCGGCTTGATGCATTGGGAAATAGGTGGTTACAAACCTTTTGATATTGAAGTGGTTGCCGCATTTGATGTTGACAAACGCAAAATTGGGTTGGATGTTAATGAAGCCATTTTTTCCAAACCTAATTGTACTACCGTATTCTGTGAAGATATTCCGCAATCTGGTATAAAAGTACAGATGGGTAAAATCTTGGATGGTTTCTCGGAACATATGAAAGACTATGCAGACAAGTCCACCTTTGTTATTGCAGATGAACCTGAACCAACAGAGGAAGAAATCGTAAAAGTGTTAAAAGATTCAGGCACTGAGGTGTTGATGAATTATCTTCCGGTCGGTTCCGAGCAAGCCACTCGGTTCTATGCCGATTGTGCATTGGAAGCGAGGGTTGCTTTTGTGAACAATATTCCGGTATTCATCGCCAGCGATCCGGTATGGGCGAAACGCTTTGAAGACAAAAATATCCCAATCATCGGTGACGATATTAAAGCACAGTTAGGAGCAACCATTACGCACCGCATTTTGACCGACTTGTTTAAAAAACGGGGTGTCAAGCTGGAGCGGACTTATCAGTTAAATACTGGTGGTAATACGGACTTTTTAAACATGCTAAACCCTACCAGGCTGGCTTCTAAGAAGGAATCCAAAACTGAGGCTGTACAGGCAGTTACTGCTCAACGCTTGGATAGTGACAATATTCATGTTGGTCCAAGTGATTATGTTGCATGGCAGAAAGATAACAAAGTCTGCTTCATTCGCATGGAAGGTAAACTATTTGGTGACGTGCCGATGAATCTTGAAATGCGGCTTTCCGTGGAAGATTCGCCCAATTCAGCCGGGGTAGCGATTGATTCTATCCGTTGTGCAAAACTGGCACTGGATCGTAAACAAGGTGGTGTTTTAACTGCGCCGGCTGCGTATTTTTGCAAACATCCGCCAAAACAATTTACTGATGATGAAGCCTACACGATGATCAATGCGTTCATTCAAGAGAAGTAATTGATGAAATGCTTGACTATCACAACGATGAAAAGTATCTATCTCCAAAGTATTTTGATTGTTTAAATTATAAGGAATAAATAATGGATTATATGTATAATCATTTTTCTCAACTTGCCTCTCGTTATAGGGATTTACGTACAACCGATGCAGAACCTATTGCTTTTATTGGCGAAACCTTGAAATATTTGCCTGAAGTCAAAGCAGCGGATGTTGGATGTGGTGATGGACGTTATGATTTACTGCTTTTTCAGCATCTTAATAATCTGCACTTAAGCTGTATCGACACTAATATTCCTATGTTGGAACATGTGTCGGATTACTTGACAAAACACAACATCACCCGATTTGAAACGATCCAAGCAGTGGCAGAGGATTTTCCATTGAAAAATAACTCAATGGATTGTGTCTTGACCTTTAATGCTATACATCATTTTGACTTTCTTAAATTTATCGAAAAAGCCGCAGAGATGATAAAAGCAGAGGGAAAGATTTTTATCTATACCCGGTTAAGAAGTCAAAATGCTCGTAACATTTGGGGACAATATTTTCCCTCTTTTTTGGAGAAGGAAACTCGTTTATATGAGTTGAATGAAATGGAACGATGGATTCAATCCGTTGAATCACTAGCCATAGAAACTGTTAAACAGTTTAAATATGAACGGACTAGTACTTTGGAACGGTTAATTGAGCAAGCGAAAGGTAAACATTATTCCACATTTTCTCTCTACAAAGAAGAGGAATTGGATGAAGCCATACAAGCCTTTCAAGACAATATTAAGAAGGCATTTCAGAAAACAGATAAAATTGAATGGTTTGATGAAAATATTTTACTGGTTTTGAAGCTAGGTAGGCAACAAAAAGACGTTGCCCACCACTAACTTTTCGATAGTGTTTTTGTGGTTTTGCTTTAGTAATTCTGGGGACACAATACTTAATTAATGATATACTGACAACATGGCAAGATTAGCAAGAGTTATTTTACCCGGATACCCTCATCATATTACCCAGCGTGGTAATCTCAAAGGTAAGTTTTGTGAAGATGATTACCAATATTATCTTGAATTTTTAAAAAGTTGTGTAAACTGGAAAAGGTAGAATAATTAAATCCTCAACGGCTTGTTGAAATAACTTTAAATTTTCTTGGCCCTCAATGGTTTTTCGTACTACTGCTTTATACAATGCCCGATCCATTTGAGCGCGAGTCGCACGAACTGCTGGCCCTTTTCTAGCGTTGAGAATCCGAAATTGAATACCGGCTTGATCCGCAGCGCGTGCCATAAAACCACCCAAAGCATCAATTTCCTTGACTAAATGGCCCTTGCCAATGCCACCGATAACCGGATTACAAAGTTTTGACAACTTGAAATTTCAATTTCAAAAAAACAATTGCATTTTGGCCCCTTCGTATTATTAATTTGGTTCAAATCGTTTAGGTAATTGCCAATTATTTTGTTTATTAAGCGTTGCATTTTATACTTAGTTAATTGATTTCCAGAAAAGAATATACTACAATACGCCCTTCATACGTTTATGGACAAAATTCATCCGTACCGTCGTTAGTAGAATATCGTGCGGGGACGACTATTCAAAAGTCAAAAAATCAAGTATCATTAGAGTTTCGGAAATTTTATCAACTAAATTATTATGCCCATCTTAACAACTTCTTTAGTGATTGGCGGTATGCTGTTTGCCATATGGAAAGAGAACCGGCTATCGCGACGACCAAAAAATGTAATTTCAACATTGCCAGAAAAAAATTCACTGGTAAATATAAAGACGGCTACTCCAACCAAAACTGATATCTTAAAAAGCGAGGCAGAAGCAACCCATTATCAACGTGTTTCATTAGCAGCTTTAGGATTAACCGGTATTGGTGCTATCTTTTATTCGCCTCTTACGTTACTCAGCATTCCTTTACTGACTTACAATTATTTTCATTACCTGAAAAAATCTCATTATGTTATTTTTACACAAAAACAACGTATGGTGGGAATATTTGAATTGTTGACTGTTACTGGTGTGCTGGTACTTGGGAAATATTTGGCCGCAGCGGTTCTTTTTACTATGTTTTTTACCGCCCGTAAACTTATTATAAAGACGGAGCGCAGTACCCATACTGACCTAAATAATATCTTTGGGAGTTTACCTAAGAAAGTCTGGAGATTGCGGGAACAACTTGAAATTGAGGTGCCGTTAAATACCTTACAAACCAATGATATTATGGTTGTACGCGCTGGAGAAATGATTGCAGCGGACGGCAAAATTATGGCCGGCGAGGGAACTATTGACCAATGTATGTTAACCGGTGAGAGCCAACCGGTTGAGAAAAGCAAAGAAGATAAAGTATTTGCATCAACAATGCTACTGTCGGGCTGGTTACATATTCAGGTAGAAAAACAAGGTGAAGAAACCGTCACCGGTCAGATTGTGGAAGTTTTGAAAAAAACGGCTGACTTTAAAAGTCATATTCAATCGCGTGGCGAAGCAATTGTTGAAAAAGGTGCTGGTATATCCATGTTTACCATGGCAACCGCTTTACCATTAATAGGAGCTAGTCATGCTCTAGCATTATCCGGTTCCGGTTTTGGTTATCAGATGCGACTTGTGGCACCGCTCACGGTACTGAATTATCTGCGAATTGCCTCAAATCATGGTATTTTGGTGAAGGATGGACGCGCTTTAGAAAAATTAGCTGAAGTAGATACTATTATCTTTGATAAAACCGGTACCTTAACGGAAACAATACCACAGGTAGAACATATTGTGGTTTGCAATGGATTTACTGAAAAACAATTGTTACAATATGCCGTCACGGCGGAGCAACGGCAAAAACATCCGATTGCGAGGGCCATAAGTCAGGCTGCGGCTCAACAAAACTTACGGAGTTTTCCCCTAAAGAATAGTGATTATGAGGTTGGATATGGTATTCGCGTGAGTTTTGTAGACCCGGAAGCCGGTTCAAAAGTGCAAACTATTTTGCTGGGCAGTGAGCGTTTTATGGAAAGTGCCAAAATTAATATCCCTGATGATATAAAGTCTGTGCAAATTAAATGTGCTGAAAAGGGCCATTCCCTAATCTATATTGCTTTGGAAAATCAATACCTGATGGGCGTTATTGAACTACGTCCCTCGCTCCGAAAAAATGCTAAGGAAGTCGCTACCGCATTGCGCCAACAAGGTATGACACTTTATATTATTTCCGGTGATCAACAAAAACCGACGGGGCAACTTGCACAAACGCTTGGTATAGAAAATTACTACGCTGAAACTCTACCGGAAGATAAAGCATTGATTGTTGAAAACCTACAAAAACAAGGGAAAAAAGTTTGTTTCATTGGTGATGGTATTAATGATGCGGTTGCTTTACAAAAAGCCGATGTCGCCATTTCTCTACACGGTGCGGCAACTATCGCTACCGATACGGCAGAAATTATTTTAATAAAACCAGATTTAGCTTATCTACCTTATTTGTTGCAAATGGCTAATGATTTGAATAACCGAATAAACTCAGGTACAACAATAAATACGGCATCAGGCATTAGTTGTGTAACCGGTGTGTTAATATTTGGTATGGGAATTAGCGGAGCAGTATTTTTATACTATGGCACTTTAGCTATTAACATTGCAAATGCAATGGTTCCTATTATGCGTGAAAAAACGTCAAAATAGTCAATTCAAATACAGCAATTGAGTCACGAAGTCTGTATAGATTGAACTTTTAAAATTCTCAATTTCATCAATTTATCAGTCTGTTATACTTATTTGCCATAGTTAAAGTAAGTGTTTTGGCAAAGGCATTAATGTTTGGGGATTGAAAAAGGCTTGCAATGTTTGTATTATACTGCACACGGAACGATGGTTTTGAAGCCAAACGCAAAGTATCCGGTTTATAACCATCCCACTTGGGAACTGTATGTGGTTTTGGAAGGAGATGGTATATTTGTCAAAGCGGAGATATGACATTGTACCCGGTGATTTTCTGATAACGCGGCCTTATGATCCTCATGCCGTCAAAAATATGTCAGAAAGCAAACCTCTAAAATTTGTGTGGAGTTGGTGGCAAGAATGGGATGTAGGATTTGATATTATGAATGCGGGCGGACAACCTGATTAATCCCGTAGAATGTTAGAAGGATCAAGAAAGTGCCTGTATGTCTCCGGTACCTATTCCTCCTCCATTGACCAAAAAGGATGCTGACAAATTATTTATACGATCCCACAATTCCTACTCCACTTCAGTAAGGAACGCGCATAAACTAGGGCAACCAAATCGGTATGTATGCCCCTACATCAATCTATGTTTCGTAGGGGTAATCCCTTGTGGTTACCTATAGAGTTTCAGAAAAATGTAACGCTCTAAAGACCTCAGAGGTTTCCAAAAATGTAACGCTCTAAAGACCTCAGAGGTTTCCAAAACCTCTGAGGTCTGGGCCAAAATATTTATCTGAACATCTATATGAGCATTCCCATGTTGGTGAATACTTTTTGGGAATGCTCTCGTTTTAAATCTTACCGGTAAATTGGAACTTAGAAAATATGAGCAGTATATCCAAAACTTCAATAACTTATGATCCAGAAAAATACGCTGACTATCAGTCAGTTGAATCTGGTACAATTTTGAATGTTGAACTCAATCACATCAATACAAATCTGCGACTAGAAACCCATCAAGCGGTTTGGTCACCTACGCCATTTGCGATTAAAATGGGAGAATTTATTGTTTCTGATGGCTGTCACCAAAAAGTTGTTATGGATTTTGCGTCTGGTTCTGGTTTCCTATCAGTTATTGCCCACAAAAGTGGTGCTGCTAAAGTTATTGCCACTGATCTTAATCCCAAAGCTATTATGATGACTAAGCACAACTGGAAATTGAACAATCTCCATCCGGAGCAACTTCATGCTATTGAATCAGATTGCTTTAATGCCATGAAAGGAAATTCAGAAATTGAAGGGCAAGTCGATATGATTTATTCCAATCCACCCACGATACCTGATTTTGAAGGTGATATTAAAAGACTGTCAGCCGGTGATTGGAATATTAATGGTAAAGGAGGAAGAATTGTCAATGATGCCTTGATTACCCAAGGGCGAGATTTTCTGAAATCCGGCGGGGAAGTTTTATTTGTAACGACGAGTAAACAAGGCAGTAAACTGACTTGTGAACTATTAGAACAGCATTGGGGAAAGGGCGTGAAGGCTGACACTGACGATCCACTTGATTACGCCATTGATTGGGAAACACGAGGTAATGCGAATTGGGCTGTGATAAAACGGGTTGATCTGTTACTATCTGATTACTATTTGCCTTTTTTGTCCCAAATTAAGCAGTTTGCGAAGGAACAAAGACAGCCAGAGCCTCTCATCGAAAAAGAGGGAAAGTTATATCAAAAGACCTACTTTATTCGCGCTAAAAAAGTTGACTGATTATTCTATATGAATTTTCCAAAAGACCTGCTTCTTTTAAAACAAAAAGCAATACCCGGCATTATTGGAGGTTTAGGCCCTTTAGCTCACACAACCTTTGAACAGATTTTGATTGAACAAAACACTAAACGAGGTGTTGAGCGAGATCAAGATCATCCCTTATGGCTTCTTATCAATGCTGCAAATATCCCAGATCGTACAGAAAGCTTATTAGGAAAAGTGGAAAGTTGTGTCCCTTGGCTTGTTAAGTATGGAAAATTCTTAGAATCAGCCGGGGTGGATTTTTTAGTTGTTCCTTGCAACACTGCTCACGCTTTTTATGAACCGGTTCAGTCACATCTTCAAATTCCTTGGATTCATCTTATCGACTGTACCACTGAATTTATTATTGAAAATTATCACGATATAAAGAAAATTGGGATTCTTAGCACCGATGGCACATTGCGAGCCGCATTATATCATAACAGTTTAGTCAAAGCTGGCTTTATTCCTATATCTCTGCAACTAGGATCGGAATTTCAAAAATTGATCATGAACACAATTTATGATCTGAGTTGGGGAATCAAAGCAACTGGCTCCCAAATTTCACCACCAGCCCAAAATAATTTAAGAACCATTGTTGATTATTTAGCTTCGCTCGGTGCTGAAATAGTAATTGCTGGATGCAGTGAGTTATCGGTAGGGTTCTACGAAACAGAACAACTAGCTTTGCCGTGGCTTGATCCACTAGAAATCATTGCCAACGTGACCCTTGATTTGGCATTTGGTTATCGTTCGTTACAAATAGTTTCAGGTAAATAGTTTCACTAAAACAAATTTCAAAATCTAGATGTAGGGTGGGTAGGAACTTCGTTGCAACCCACCGCTCCGTTGAAAAATGGTGGGTTTCCATTTCATTACTACCCACCCTACATATCGATCTACCACCAAATTTTAATGAGATACCAAATTTCTTCAATTCAGAATTAATACTGGTTAATTCTATGAGGTTAAATATAAATATGCAACAACCATCCGTTGTATCAAGGACACGCGACTATTATAATAGCAACGAAGTGCTATCATTTCAGAAACTTATCTATAACCATAGTGATCACTGTAGCATTGGTTTGTACGATGGGCAAGAATCTATACACGAAGCAATGTATAAAACGGTTGAGAAAATGGCTTCGCTGGTTCCGTTCAATAAATCAAGCGTTGTTTTAGATTTAGGTGCCGGCTATGGTGGCGCAGCACGCTATCTTGCCAAAACCATCGGCTGCCATGTTGATTGCCTCAATTTGAGTGAAAGCCAAAATCAACGCAACCGTGAGTTAAATCAAGGGCAAGGACTTGATTCACAAATTCGAGTGATTGAAGGTAACTTTGAAGAGATACCCTCGGCAAATGAATATTATGATGTCGTTTGGTCCCAAGATGCTTTACTCTTCAGTAGTGATCGGGTTAAAATGCTTCAAGAAGTTTACCGAGTTCTGAAAAATGGAGGTCATTTTATCTTTACCGATCCAATGCAGAGCGATGACTGTCCAACCGAAATTCTCCAACCTCTTTTAAAGAGAATTCACTTAGATTCAATGTCGTCTTTTGATTTTTATCGAAATACTGCAAAGACTTTGGGGTTTGAAGAAATTCAAGTGATTGAACTAACAGACCAATTAACTCAGCATTATGCACGTCTTTTGGAGGAAATAAACTCTCAATATGAAGCCTTCATCGAAGCTTGTGGCAAAGACTACATTGAACATCAAAGACGTGGCTTGAAACATTGGGTAGAGGCTGGAGAAAATGGGTACCTCAATTGGGGAATATTGCATTTTCGTAAATGCTTGGATGAAAACTATGAAAAGCAAAGAATTTAAACATTGGCTTGCAAAACAAGGTGCGACCTTTGCGCCCGGCAAAGGTAGTCATTTAAAAGTTTATTTGAATGGGCACCAGTCAGTTTTGCCAATGCACGCCACTGACTTGAAAAAAGGAACTATCGAAGCCATCAAAAAACAGCTTGGATTGAAATAGGAGTTAATTATGTGGAATTTTCCGGTTGAACTTAGCACTGATGAAGAGAACGGCGGCTTTGTTGTGACCTTTCCTGACGTACCCGAGGCGATTACCCAAGGCGAGAATCGGACCGAAGCACTTTTGTATGCCCAGGAAGCCTTGGAGACAGCACTAACTATGTATATAGAAGAACAACGCGATTTACCTAGCCCCAGCCCAGCCCATAGCCATACCACAGTTTCGCCGGACGCGCTAGAATGCGCCAAGCTAGATATCTATATCACCATGAGAGCGCAGGGCGTACACAAAGCAGAACTTGCACAACGTTTACATTGGCTTATGCCCCAAGTTGATCGGTTGCTTGACCTTGGTCAAACTTCTTTGTTTGAGCAAATTGAGCAAGCGGCAGCCTCTCTCGGTAAACGTGTTGAGTTGCATATTGTTTAATTGTATTGTGATGTTAGAGCGTCACAATATATATACATTGATAAGGGATTAATTATTTATGCTTTCACAAAAAACATCAATTATTGGAATTGTTGAATTACCTGAACTTGGATTATTTGATCCGAACGGCAAAAATTTGCTGGCAGACCGGCGAGGCAACGCGTTGCTTAGCAAACAAATTGTTCTTTCTAGTCTTCAATCTGCTGGGTTTAATTCTCAATTGATTAACTTGAAAAAAGGCGAACATCAAGAATCCTTTGGGAAAATGACTTGGAACGATACTGAAATCACCAAAGTCTATCTTGGCAAGAAAATACATGACCTTGAACCGTCGGCGTATGAAGCTTGGGGAATAACCAATAATTTTTCCCAACACCGCGACGTAGCTATCATGACCATTAAACACTTAGCAAGTAAAGGACGACCGGTTGTTGTAGGAGGGTCTGATGCTATTGCTGAACCTCAAGTATATTTTGCAGCAGGTGCTACGGCAGTTGTTTTAGATAAATCGGGTGCGGCAAATGGTCCAATTATGGATTATGTGCTTGGAAAAATGCCTAGAGAGGAACTTTCAGGTGTTATGTTAGCGGATAGCAGTCAACAACCTTCACCACGGGTTAAACGATCCTTAAGCCCTGAAGAATGGGCATTACCAGAATTATCTGTCGTTCAACAGTGTTTGGGAACAACCTACAAAGATTTACGTTTGCCAAAAGAGGGGGCATTAATAGGCTCGGTATTTACTGACATAGGTTGCGACAGAAAGTGCGATTTTTGTCAGACTCCTAGTTATCGTCTTGGGTATCGTGCTATGTCACCGGACAGAGCTTTACAGTGGTTTAAGGCTCAAAAAGAAGCCGGAGCTTGGGGGGTGAATAGTTATTCCGATCAATTCATGGGGCGCATCCTAAAGAAAGGAGGGAGAGAGGAGATTCTTGAGATTATGAAGGGAATTAGAGAGATGGAACTTGCCGTTTTTTACCCCAATGGATTAGAACTCAAAAAAACCACTTTGGGACGTGGTATCAATCGCAAAGAAGGCCTAGACTTGACACCTGATGAGGAACTGATCGAAGCACTTTGGGGTTGGGATGGGAAAAGCGGTTGTTATCTTGCTTACATTCCCGCTGAACGTCCGGTTTTTGGTAGGCAAAATTACGCAAAATTGCTCCCATGGCGAGAACATTGTGAGATTATGAAAGCCATTGTTAGATCTGGTATACCGCATATCATTTATGGTTGCATCATTGGATTTCCAGATGACAGTGATGAAACTTTGTTACGTCTTGAAGAAGCAATTGTAACGCTTTACGAAGAGCTTTTAACCATTAATCCATCACTTAATTTTCAGGTATTACCGGTTTCAATCTTTCCGATACCTGGCACTCCACAAGCCGAAGAGATATATCAATCAGGGCTTCTACGCTTTGATGATCCAACGCTTTTCGGTGGCGTATGGACACCTTCTGTTGATACCCATCACCTAAGTTATAAAGAGGTTGTCAAGTGGCAAAGGCATTTGATGCAGATTGGCAGTCCTTATATGCAACATCAATAATGTTATATTCCACCGATTTCATATTCCACCGATTTCATCGGTGGCTATTCATATTTAACCCCTTTGGGGTTGGTACATCAACGAAAATTTCTAACCCCAACTGGGGGTAAAACATAAATAGCCTTATGTGAAACCAATACCTTCGCCAATTAGATAATTGTTTCGGGAATGGAGCGAAGCGGATTTCCCGAAACTCTTATATAGGTTTCGGGAAATCGTACCTCATTCCCGAAACAACAAATTACAAATTTTGGCATTGGCGAAGGTATTGGAAACATAAGGAAATATTTTTTAACAAGTACAATAAGGACAATTTTAATGAAATCCACAATTGGAATGGTTGAATTACCTCAACTTGGACTATTCGATCCAGAAGGCAAAAATTTGCTTTCCGAAGATACGAGAGGTGATGTACTCATTAGTAAACAAGTTTTGTTAGCTAGCCTTCAAGCAGCCGGGTTTGATGCCCAATTGGTTGATCTAAAAAATGGCGATTACCAAGAAGAATACGGTAAGGCGACTTGGCGAGAAACTGAACTGAGTAAAGTCTACTATGGTAGGAAAATTGATGGTCTTGATCCGTTAGACTATGATGCTTGGGGAATAACGAATAACTTTTCCCAATATCGCGAAGTGGCTTGCATGACTATTAAGCATCTTGCGAACAAAGGTAGGCCGGTTGTGATTGGTGGTTCTGATGTGATTGCTGAACCGCAGCCTTATTTGGCCGCTGGTGCTTCCGCACTCGTTTTAGATAAATCCGGGGCGGCAAATGCACCAATCATGGACCTTATGCTTGACAGAACCCCAAGAGAAGAACTCTCAGGTGTCATTTTAGCTGAAGGTACTCAACCTTCACCACGAGCCAAAAAAGTATTAAGTCCACAAGATTGGCCCTTGCCAAATCGATCAATCGTCAAGCAATGCTTAGGCACCAAATACAAGGATTTACCTCTTCCAGAAAAACACTCGTTGGTTGCTTCAGTATTTACCGATATTGGTTGCGATAGGAAATGCGATTTCTGTCAAACGCCAAACTACCGTCTTGGATATCGTGCTATGTCACCCAAAAGGGTTTTACAGTGGCTTGAACTTCAAAAAGAAGCTGGGGCACGAGTCATTGTTAATGTTGCTGATCAATTTCTGGGCCGTGTTGTCAGGAAAGAGGGAAGAACCGAAGTTCTTGAAATTATGAAGAGCATCAGAGATTTAGGATTCGCAATTGTTTGGCCAAATGGGCTAGAATTCAAAAAGACAACACTAGGACGCGGCATCAATCGTAAAGAGGGAATGGATTTCAGACCAGATGAAGAATTGATCGAAGCACTTTGGGGTTGGGATGGAAAAGTGGGTTGCCATTTTGCTTACCTTCCCGCCGAACGTCCGGTTTTTGGACGAGAAAACTATACTAAATTACTGCCGTGGCAAGAACATTGTGAGGTAATGAAAGCCATAGTCCGAACCGGTATACCTTATGTTCGTTATGGTGTCATTATCGGGTTTGCGGATGATAATGATGAGACTTTATCACGTCTTGAAGAAGCAATTTGGGGACTATATGAGAATTTAATAACGATTAATCCCTCATTAGGCTTTCAAGTAGCCCCTTTTTCAATTTCTCCAATACCGGGAACCCCACAAGCAGAAACTTTGCGTGAATCAGGGCTACTACACTTTGATGATCCAAGTATTTATGGCAGTGTCTGGACACCGTGTGTTGATACCCGCTACCTTAGCTACGGAGAAATTGCTGATTGGCAAAAGCGTCTAGCCCAAATTGGAAGGAGCCGCTATCTCAAGGATGGTAGAGACTAAAGTTACTACCTTGGAATTACCATTAATAAGTATATCAGTATGAAGAGAATTTTTTATGAATCCACAAAAAATATCGACAATTGGCTTGGTTGAATTGCCCTCGCTTGGCTTATTCAACATAAAAGGGAAAAATATGCTTTCGGCTGAAACAAAAGGCTTGTCTCTAGTTAGCAAGCAAATATTGCTTTCCAATCTCCAAGCAGCCGGGTTTGATGCCCAATTGATTGATTTAAGACAAGGCACTTATCAAGAAGAATATGGCAAGAGCATTTGGCAAAATACCGAATACAGTAAAGTCTACTATTACGCTCTAATGCCCCCAGTATTTTTGGTGGTATGTGGACTTCTGCTGTTGATACTCGCTACCTGATCTTATCAACAAATTGCTAATTGGCAAGTACGTCTGGCACAAATTGGTGCGCCCTATATGGGACTTTAATTAATATCTCTACAGGAACTTTTATGACTCAAAAATCGACCATTGGACTTATTGAATTACCGGAGCTTGGACTATTTGATTCAAAGGGAAACAATTGGCTTTCTCTGGATCGGGGTAATGCGCTGATTAGCAAGCAAGTCTTGCTATCTAATCTCCAAGCTGCCGGGTTTGACCCACACTTGATTAATCTCAATCGTGGCGATTACCAAGAAGAATTTGGAACCGCGACTTGGGGAAACACCCATTTTACCAAAGTGTACCTTGGCGGCAAAATTACCGATCTCGATCCTTCTGCCTATGAAGCTTGGGGTGTGACGAATAACTTTGCCCAATTTCGAGAAATTGCGTGTCTGACAATTAAACACCTTGCAAGCCAAGGTAAACCCGTCGTTGTGGGTGGTTCAGATGTGATTGCTGAATCCCAGTCTTACCTTGCTGCCGGTGCCACCGCACTCGTTTTAGATAAATCCGGTGCGGCTAATGCCCCAATCATGGATTACGTACTGGGAAGAACCCCCAGAGAAGAATTATCAGGCGTTATGTTAGCTAACGGCACTCAACCATCACCGCGAGCCAGACAAGTTTTAGATCCACAAGATTGGCCGCTACCAGATATTTCAGTGGCCAAACAATGTTTAGGAACACGATATAAAGGGGTACCTATTCCAGCGGAACTGTTGCCTACCGGCTCAATATTTGCCGATTTGGGTTGTGATCGGAAATGTGATTTCTGTCAAACTCCCAAATATCGAGTTGGATATCGTCCCATGTCACCAGAACGGACTTTACAATGGTATAAAATCCAAAAAGAGGCCGGAGCTAAATTAGTAAATAGTGCTTCCGATCAATTCTTAGGCCGCATCATCAAGCAAGGGGGTAGAGAGGATGTTCTTGAGATTATGCAAGGTATCAGAGATTTGGGAATGTCCTTTTTTTGGAGTAATGGTTTGGAGCTTAAAAAAGCGACTTTGGGACGTGGCATTAATCGTAAAGAGGGTATGAATTTAACTCCAGATGAGGAACTGATCAATGCTCTTTGGGGATGGGATGGCAAAGTTGGCTGTTATTTAGCTTACGTGCCGGCAGAGCGTCCGATTTTTGGCCAAGAAAATTATACCAAATTGCTACCGTGGCAAGAGCACTGCGAGATGTTGAAGGCCATCGCTCGTGCTGGTGTACTTTATATTCGTTATGGTGTGATCATTGGTTTTGCAGATGATAGTGAAGAAACCTTGTTACGCCTTGAAGAGGCCATATCGGCACTCTATGAAGATCTGATAGCCATTAATCCATCAGTAAATTTTCAAGTGTCACCCTTTACGATTTCACCAATCCCCGGTACGCCGCAGTCAGATCATCTGCGTAGTTCAAAGTTATTACGTTTTGACGATCCAACTATTTTTGGTAATCTGTGGACACCAGCAGTTGATACTCACTATTTGAGTTACAAGGAAATTGCGAATTGGCAAATGCGTTTAGCACAGATTGGAAAAAGCCGCTATATGGAAGACGGCTCATTCAGACAAGTTGATATTTTTTAAAGGTTTACACTTCATGATTCCAAAAAAGACTATTGGAGTAGTTGAATTACCTGATTTTGGGTTAATTGATCCGAAAGGAAAAAATTGGCTTTCCGGGATGAAAAACAAAGACCGTAAAGGCACCCCATTGATCAGCAAACAAATATTGCTAGCAAATCTCCAAGCCAATGGGTTTGATGCTCACTTGATTAATTTAAGAAACGGTAATTACCAAAGAGAATTTGGGAAGGTTACTTGGAAAGGCAGTGAATTCACTAAAATTTATTTGGGCCAAAAGATTGAGGATCTTGACCCACGAGCTTATGATGCTTGGGGAGTCACGAACAACTTTTCCCAATTTCGAGAAATTGCTGGTATATTAATAAAACATCTAGCGAGCCAAGGTAGACCAGTCGTGGTGGGTGGTTCTGATGCTATCGCTGAACCTCAATTCTATTTTGCTGCCGGTGCCACCGCCGTGGTACTGGACAAGTCTGGTGCTGCCAATGCTCCAATTATGGACTATGTGCTTGGAAACTCTCCAAGAGAAGAACTTTCCGGAGTGATGTTAGCTAATGGCAAGCAGCCGCCACCCCGAGTTCGACGACCCTTAAGCCCAGAAGATTGGCCACTACCAGAAATATCAGTTGCTCAGCAATGCTTAGGTTCAGAACATAAAGGTTTACCGCTTTCAGAAGAACGCTTGTTAATTGGTTCAGTATTTACTGATATCGGTTGTGATCGGCGGTGCGATTTTTGTCAAACTCCCGAATACCATATTGGCTATCGAGCTATGTCACCAGAAAGGGTTTTGCAGTGGCTGAAAATTCAGAAAGAAGCCGGGGCCAAATCAGTTATCAGTTCTTCCGATCAATTCCTTGGTCGTCTAATTAAGAAAGGAGGAAGAGATGAAGTTCTTGAGATTATGAAGAGCATCAGAGAACTTGGACTTGCTGTGTTTTGGTCAAATGGATTGGAACTGAAGAAGATGACATTAGGACGAGGAATAAACCGTAAAAACGCCGATTTAACTCCGGATGAAGAATTGATTTCGGCACTTTGGAATTGGAATGGAAAAGAGGGCTGTTATTTTGCTTATATCCCGGCAGAACGTCCGGTTGTTGGGCAACAAAACTATGCCAAATTGTTACCGTGGCAAGAACATCGGGAAATTATGAAAGCGATTGTTTCGTCGGGTGTACCCTATCTCAATTATGGTGTCATTATTGGGTTTGCAGATGATAATGAAGACACTTTATTACGTCTTGAAGAAGCCATATTAGAACTCTATGAAGAATTGTTGGCCATTAATCCATTGCTAAATTTTCAGGTATCAGCTTTAGCTATTTCTCCGATACCGGGAACCAAACAGGGAATGAGTTTACGTCAATCCGGCTTGCTACGTTTTGATGATCCAAGCATTTTTGGTGGTATGTGGACACCTTCTGTTGATACTCACTACCTAAGCTATGAAGATATTGCTAATTGGCAGATACGTTTGGCACAGATTGGTGAAAATCGCCATCTCAATGATGGTAGATTTTTAACCTCCAAAACTACAAGGATTTGATATAAGCAAGGATAAGTCAAATTGCACTAAAAATAAGGTGGGCAAGAAAAAGACCTTGCCCACCCTACATGTATTATTCAGTTCATAATGTTAGAAAACTTGTGCTTCAGTACTTACGAAGATTTGATTAAAGCCACGGATAAGTCAGATGGCACTAAAAATTTTTGAAATTCAAAAATTTATCTTTGTTTCCAATCTTTGTTGGTTATGGTTAAAATTAGTTATCGTTACCCATGACATTGGTGAAGCTGGTTTTTTAGACGATATTATCGTGTTATTGCGGGATGGACAGATTGTCCAACAAGGCAGTTTGCCAGAATTTGTTCACACCCCAGCCGATCCTTTTGTCACCCAATTTATCAATGCCCAACGTAATCCTCTTGAAGCTTTGAACATATCATGAAAAAAACATGGTTCATTTTAGTATGTTTGATGATGACACACATAACACTTTCAGCCGATGATTCAACCGTTAAAATCGCTTCCAAGTTACATACGGAAGGTGTAATTTTGGCTGAATTAATGACCCATTTGGTGAATAATACCGGCACTAAAGCCATTCATATACGCGAATTGGGTGGCACGCATGTGATTTGGAAGGCACTCAAGAGAGGGGAAATCGATCTTTATGTCGAATACACCGGCACGATTATGAAAGAACTTTTTCCCAACAGTCGGCTAAAAACGGTTAATGATATTCGGCAACGATTACTTCAAGATAATGTCATTATCACAAAACCGTTAGGTTTTAACAGCACTTATGCCATTAGCATGAAACCAGAAGTCGCGGCTCAATATGGTATTACTAAATTATCTGACTTGCGCTATCATCCTGATTTACGCTTTGGATTTACGGAACGATTTTTGGCTCGCAAAGATGGCTGGCAAAGTTTACGTCAAATCTATCAACTGCCACAAACGGATGTGCGTGGGCTCCATCACTATCTCGCCTATCAGGGACTCAATAGTGGTGCGATTGATCTCATGGATGCTTATTCGACTGATGGTGAACTTGCCTACTACAATCTACAGGTTTTAGAAGATGATTTACACTACTTCATCAAATATTATCCGCTAATCATATATCGAGCGGACTTAGCCGAGCGAATGCCACAAGTGGTTGCAGCTTTACAAAAAATAGTCGGCAAGATTTCTGAAACTGAAATAAGACAGATGAATGGTAGTGCGACTTTAGATAAAGTGCCGGAAAGCAAAGTCGCCGCCGATTTTTTGGCGAAAAAATTTAATATTCAAATCAACATTCCCGAAGAAACGCTCTTCAGTCGGTTGTATAAATTTACAATTGAACATCTCATTTTGGTTAGTATTTCACTGTTTGCCGCAATTGTGTTGTCCATTCCTTTGGGCATTTTAGCATTTAAATACAAACAATTGGGACAAGTAATTTTAGGAATCGTGGGCATGATTCAAACCATTCCTTCTTTAGCCATCTTGGTATTTATGATTCCATTGTTAGGCATTGGCAATACGCCGGCTATTGCGGCTCTCTTCTTATATAGTTTGTTGCCTATTGTCCGCAATACTTATGTGGGATTGGCTGAAATCTCACCCCAATTACAAGAATCGGCTCAAGCTTTGGGATTGCCCCCAATGGCACGTTTACGATTGATTGAACTGCCGTTAGCTTATCGCTCCATTTTAGCTGGGATTAAAACCTCAGCTATCATAAATATTGGCACCGCAACTTTGGGAGCCTTAATTGGTGCTGGCGGTTATGGGCAACCGATTTTAACCGGGATTCGTTTGGACGATACTAGTTTGATTTTACAAGGCGCAATACCAGCGGCGGCGTTAGCCTTATTAGCCCAAGGATTATTTGAATTAGCGGAAAGATGGATAGTGCCAAAAGGCTTGCAGGAAAAATCAAAGTGATTTTTGGACACCCTTCATATCCCTATAAAAGTAGTGAACAGTTGTTTCGTTCATTGCGCTTCGCTGCTTTCCCGAAACCCACATTTGGCTTTCGTTTCGGGAAAGTAACGATGTGCAATGAACGAAACAACTGTCAACTACTTTTGAAGGGTGCCGATTTTTGTTATATACTTTTTTACCACTTAGCTCTAAAAAGAGGATATATATATGTCATTGCAAAAAACACCAACAATTGGTGTGGTTGAAATACCCGATCTTGGACTCATTGATTCAGAGGGTAAAGATTGGCTTACCCATAATAGTAAAGGTGCTATTCTGGTTAGCAAGCAAGTTTTGCTTTCAAGTCTCCAAGCATCCGGATTTGATACACAATTGCATGATCTTGGCAATGGTGATTATCAAGAAGAGTATGGCAAAGTAACGTGGGGAGATACCGAATTTACCAAAACCTACATTGGTGGTAAAATTGACGATCTGGAGCCGTTAGCGTATGATGCTTGGGGAGTGACTAATAACTTTTCCCAAACTCGTGAAACGGCTTGTTTAACAATTAAACACTTGGCAAGCAAAGGTAGGCCGGTTGTTGTCGGTGGCTCAGATGCTATTGCCGCTCCTCAAGCATACCTTGCTGCTGGTGCAGCCGCAGTAGTTTTAGATAAATCTGGAGCAGCCAATGCGCCGATTATGGATTATGTGTTAGGCAGAACACCACGAGAAGAACTGTCGGGTGTCATGTTAGCCAGCGGCAGCCAACCACCCGCACGAGTTAAACCGGCATTAAGTCCACAAGATTGGCCCTTGCCGGCAATATCAGTCGCCAAAGAATGTTTAGGTACTTGGTACAAAGGTATCGAACTTCCAGAAAAACATTGGCCCATCGGTTCAATCTTTAGCGACATTGGTTGTGATAGACACTGTGATTTTTGTCAAACCCCTAATTATCGGCTTGGTTATCGTGCCATGACACCAGAAAGAATTTTACAATGGGCAGCTATCCAAAAAGAAGCCGGGGCCAAAGCAGTAATGCTGTCTTCCGATCAATTTTTGGGGCGCATTGTTAAGAAAGGCGGAAGAGAGGATATTTTGGAAATCATGCAGGGCATTAGAGATATGGAACTCGCGGTGTTTTGGAATAATGGCCTAGAACTGAAAAAAATGACTTTGGGACGCGGAATTAACCGTAAAAGTGGTGCCGATTTAACCCCGGATGAGGAACTCATAGCGGCACTTTACGGTTGGAATGGGAAAACCGGTTGTTTTTATGCCTATACTGCTGCTGAACGTCCACTTGTGGGGCAAGAAAAATATGCTAAGTTGCTTCCGTGGCGAGAACATTGTGAAATTGTCAAAGCTATCGTGCGGGCTGGGGTTGCTAATATTCGTTATGGTCTCATCATTGGGTTTGCGGATGATAGTCATGATAGTCTATTGCGTCTTGAAGAAGCGGTAGCGGAACTTTATGAAGAATTGGTTGCTATTAATCCGGTTCAAAATTTTCAGGTGGCTCCTTTTTCGGTTTCCCCAATCCCCGGTACTCCGTTGTCAAATAATTTGCGTCAAGCCGGCTTACTTCGATTTGATGAGCCAAGTTTGTATGGTAGCATTTGGACGACTTCAGTGGATAGCCATCACCTGAGCTACAAGGAAATTTATGCTTGGCAAAAACGCCTCACGCAAATCGGCAGAAGTCGCTATATGGAAGATGGGCTGGCTATTGCTAATTGAGAAGTTGCCATTAGTAAGTCTATCAATATAACGAGAATTTTTATGAATCCACAAAAAACATCGACAATTGGCTTGGTTGAATTGCCTTCGCTTGGTTTATTCAACATAAAAGGGAAAAACATGCTTTCTAATGAGACTAAAAACAATGCTCTGGTTAGTAAGCAAATATTACTTTCAAATCTTCAAGCGGCTGGGTTTGATGCCCAATTGATTGATTTAAGACAAGGCAATCACCAAGTAGAGTATGGCAAGAGCACTTGGGGAAACACTGAATACAGTAAAGTCTATTTTGGCTGCAAGATTCAAGAAGTTGATCCTTTAGCGTATGAGGCTTGGGGGGTGACAAACAATTTTTCCCAACAGCGTGAAATTGCTTCTTTGACGATCAAGCACTTAGCCAGCAAAGGCCGCCCAGTCGTTGTTGGTGGTTCAGATGCCATTGCTGAACCTCACTCTTATCTTGCCGCCGGTGCAACTGCAGTGGTATTGGATAAATCTGGTGCTGCCAATGCACCACTTATGGATTATATTTTTGGAAAAATCCCTAGGGAGGAACTTTCTGGGGTCATTTTGGCGAATGTGAATCAACAACCGCCGGCCAGAATTAAACGACCTTTGCATCCCCAAGATTGGCCAATACCAAATGAGTTGGTAATTAAACAATGTTTAGGTACACAAGCTAAAAATTTATATCTACCCAAAGAGCGACTCAAAATTGGTTCAATCATAACCGACATTGGTTGTGATCGGCATTGTGATTTTTGTCAAACCCCTAAATATCGGCTTGGCTATCGTGCCATGTCACCGGAAAAGGTTTTACAATGGTTAATGGCTCAAAAAGAAGCTGGAGCTAAGTCTGTGGTCAATTTTTCCGATCAATTTCTTGGCCGTATTCTCAAGAAAGGTGGAAAAGAAGACATTCTTGATATCATGAAAGGCTTTAGAGAACTTGGACTTGCCGTTTTTTGGCCAAATGGACTGGAATTAAAAAAGACGACTTTGGGACGCGGCATCAATCGCAAAAATCATACTGATATTACCCCAGATGAGAAACTGATCGAAGCACTTTGGGGATGGGATGGAAAAACCGGTTGTTATATGGCTTACATTCCGGCGGAACGCCCAGTATTCGGGCAAGAAAACTATGCAAAGTTACTACCTTGGCAAGATCACTGTCAGATTATGAAAGCTATCGCCCGCGCCGGGGTACCAAATATCCGTTATGGTGTTATGATTGGCTTTGAAGACGACAATAATGAGACTTTATTACGACTTGAAGAAGCTGTAGCAGAACTTTATGCAGATATTTTAGCCATTAATCCAGCGGTGAATTTTCAGGTACAATCTCTCGCACTGATTCCGATACCCGGCACACCGCAATGGGATACAGTACGTGATTCTGGACTATTACGCTCTAATGACCCTAGTATTTTTGGTGGCATGGGGACTTCTGCGGTTGATACTCGTTACCTGAGTTATAAACAAATTGCAGATTGGCAAGTACGTTTAGCACAAATTGGTGCATCCTATATACTTTAGACATTAAGTACTGAAGCACAAATAAACCGGTATTTTACCGCAAAGGGCAATCCCTTGTGGTTGCCCCATTTCTGGTTGCTGTTAAAATACCTGAAAATTTATGGTTCAGTACTTATACCGATTTAACTTAATTTCTCAGGAGTGCTCGTGCAAGGTACGCACTCCTGAATTTTGAACATTATTTAAATCGATATAATGTCTTTTAATTAAGATCGGGAGAATATAAATGAGCCAATCAAATACATCGACAATTGGCTTGGTCGAATTACCACAACTTGGGTTAGTTGATTCAACTGGCAAAAATTGGCTGGTTGAGGATCGGCATGGTGCCTTAATCAGTAAGCAAATTCTGTTATCCAATTTGCAAGGATTTGGCTTTAAAACCCAACTGATTAATTTGCGAAAAGGCCATTACCAAGAAGAATATGGCAAAGTAAGTTGGCGCAATACCGAGTTATCTAAAATCTTTATTGGCGGTAAAATAGCGGATATCGATCCGTTAGCGTGTGACGCTTGGGGAATCACGAATAATTTTTCTCAACAACGTGAAATTGCCGGACTCGTCATCAAACATCTTGCGAGTAAAGGGCTGCCGGTTGTCGTGGGCGGTTCGGATGCTATTGCTGCTCCCCATTCTTACTTTGCGGCTGGGGCAAGTGCGATTGTTTTAGATAAAAGTGGGGCTGCTAATGGTTCCGTTTTAGACTACGTGCTGGGCAAAACACCTAGAAATAATTTGTCTGGTGTTATGTTACCTAACGGCAATCAACCACCGTCTAAAATTCGACGACTTTCTCGCATAGAAGATTGGCCACTACCAGAACAATCAGTTGTCAAACAATGTTTGGGTACTGAATATCGCGGTTTGCAACTGCCTGACGAAAATACCCTGATCGGCTCAGTATTTACCGATATTGGCTGTGACCGAAAATGCGATTTTTGTCAAACTCCAAATTATCATGTTGGGTTTCATGCGATGTCACCGGAAAGGACTTTGCAATGGTTTGAAAGTCAGAAACAAGCTGGTGCTCATTTAATTCTAAATGGTTCGGATCAATTTCTTGGTCGTGTTTTAAAAAAAGAAGGTCGTGAAGATGTGCTTGAGATTATGAAGGGTATTAGAGAAATGGAACTCGGCGTGATGTGGTTCAATGGATTGGAGTTAAAAAAAATGACCTGCGGACGTGGTATTAACCGCAAAAGTGGTGATGATTTAACTCCGGATGAGGAACTGATTTCGGCCCTTTTTGATTGGGATGGCAAGACGGGCTGTTATTTTGCTTATCTGCCCGGCGAACGTCCCATGTTAGGACGCGAAAATTATAGTAAGTTGCTCCCGTGGCAAGAGCATTGTGAAATTATGCGAGCGATTGCGCGAACCAGTATTCCTCATATTCGTTATGGGGTTATTATTGGCTTTGAAGATGATAGTGAAGACAGTTTATTGCGTCTTGAAGAAGCACTTTTGGCACTGAATGAAGATCTGATGAGCATAAATCCGGCCTTGAAATTTCAGGTAAATGCCCTATCACTATCTCCCATTCCCGGTACACCACAATCAGATTATGTGCGTAAAACTGGATTATTACACGTTGATGAACCAACTTTATATGGGAGTATCTGGACACCGACGGTTGATACCCGCTACTTGAGCTACGATCAGATTGCGGATTGGCAAATGCGTTTGATGCAAATAGGAGGAGATAAATATATGAACTGTGGTAGAGAACTTTGATTTATGCTGATTGTAACGGATTTTGGGAGGGTACTTATTTCAAAGCATGAGGTATTAATGGTTTGAGTCAATAGTGAACGGAACAGTTTTTGCATTTAATTTATATGCTATTGTTATTTAAGATTTTTTCAAGCTTCAAAGAAATCCGATTTTTTCAAAAAATCGGATTTCTGGCTTCATAAAAAATTTTTCCAGTTCAAAGAAATCCGATTTTTTGAAAAAATCGGATTTCTGGCAGTGTTAAATTTTACAAACAGAAACTGATGCTAAACCCATTACTAATATGCTGTAAATTTTAACCACACAAAAAAGATTGTTTTATCCCGCAAAAAGTGTTCTGTTCACTATTGGGTTTGAGTGTTTTTTAACGAATCATTTTTGCTCAAGCCGTTAAATTTATGGTTTGATTGGGCACTGGTGGTTTATTGGTTTATCATTAAAAGACAATTACCCGGTTAATTGTTAACTGTTAACCATTATTAACATGGCTTCCCCAAAATCCGTTACAATCAGGATTTATGCGTTTATTAATATTTATGGTTTGATTGGGCACTGGTGATTTATTGGTTTATCATTAAAAGACAATTACCCGGTTAATTGTTAACTATTAACTATCAATTTTTCGATGTCTATACATGCAAGTCATTGATTTTTAATAAACTCAGATTTTAGGCGCAAAAATAATATATCTATTTATTTAAATCAGTATTTTACAAAAAACTTGAACAAGTTATAATAAAAAAAGTAATTTTTTTAAGTGCGAAATGTAAGTTATAATGATGGAGCGTTTTTTTTACGTCTATAGATGTTCAGAAAAATAACTTCACAAAAACCTGTCAGGTTTGAAGTCGGAAATTATTTATTTGAAAAACTATATTAGTTTTTTTCATTTAGAGATAAATTATTAAAGGAAAATGTTTGTGCTTAAAAAAGCCCTTATCGTTTCGAGTATTGTTTCAATCTCAGCTTTTTCGTCATCTATTATGGGTGCGGAATCCGGGTATTCAAAGCTGACATGCGGTGCCACTCCTGAAATTGGGTGTTTAGAGGAAAATATTGCTAAATGTGCCAATGGCTGCTTTGAGGCTGAAGTCTTCCCACAACCGGGTGGGGTTCCTCTGGTTATCCATGAAGACGATTTGGAAAAAAAGGTTAACGCAAGTTATCCTGGTTGGTATCGTGGAAGTGCCCCTAATGGTCTAGCTGACAAGGATTCACACCACTACTACTACACCCTGATTGGACCCGGTCTTGCACCTGCCGGAGTTAACGCCGAAAATATTTTTTGTGCGTCATACTATCTGAAACCGGGAAAGACTTACCCATCTCACAACCATCCTTCCCGAGAGTTTTATTTTATTACTGGTGGGGAAGCAAGGTGGTACGCTGGAGGTAAGGAGTTTGATGTCAAAGCTGGCTCGTTTATTATGCATCCGCCTTATACACCGCATGGCATTACTAATACGTCACAAACAGAGTTGTTAAGTGCAATGACTTGTTGGTGGATCGAATCTAGTGATCCCAAAGATGTTTTTAACTATGGTGGTAAAGTGACGAATCCTTGTCTTTCTCAGTCTCCAAATACTACTGTCGGCAACAAAATGCCTTTACCTCAATGTCAATCATCACCCGTCATTGAAGAAAAAGGTGTCACTACTAAGAAAACCAAGGACTGAGCTTATTATTGATGCAAATTGGTAATCTGTACATGAGACATGGTATGAATTACACTGAGTCAGCGTAGGAAAGCGAAGTTTTTAGGGCCAAAGAAATGTGATGTTTGAGATATCGGGTTTCTAAATGGCCCTGATAATTTGGGAAAACAATTAATGAACACATCAAAAACATCAACAATTGGACTGATTGAATTACCAGAATTTGGACTCCTTGATTCAGAAGGTAAAAATTGGCTGGGCCATAAATACAATGAAAGTGTGCTAATTAGTAAACAAGTTTTGCTCTCAAGTCTTCAAGCTGAAGGCTTTGATGCTCAATTAGTTAATCTCACCAAAGGAGATGATGCAGTAGAATATGGCAAATTGAGTTGGGGAGATAGCGAATTTACCAAAGTTTACTTAGGTAAAAAAATTGATGATGTTAATCCTTCAGCTTATAACGCTTGGGGAGTAACCAATAATTTTTCCCAAAATCGTGATATTGCTTGCCTAACGATTAAGCACTTAGCAAGTAAAGGAATACCGGTTGTTGTCGGCGGTTCGGATGCAATTGCAGACTCTCGTTCCTATCTTGCGGCGGGTGCGACTGCGGTGGTTTTAGATAAGTCCGGTACGGCTAATGGTCCTATTATGGACTATGTACTTGGAAAAACGCCCCGAAAAGAACTTGCTGGTGTCATTTTAGCTAATGGTAGTCAACCACCACGACGGGTTCAACGTCCTTTAAGCCCGCAAGATTGGGCATTACCAGATTTATCGGTTGTTAAGCAATGCTTAGGCACAGAATATAAGGGTTTACCACTCCCAGAAAATCCTTGGCCCATCGGTTCAATATTTACTGATATCGGTTGTGATCGTACCTGCGATTTTTGTCAAACGCCTAAATACCGGCTTGGCTATCGTGCCATGTCACCGGAAAGGGTTTTGCAGTGGGCTGAACTTCAAAAAGCAGCCGGTGCTCAAGCAGTGATGTTGTCTTCAGATCAATTTTTAGGGCGCATTGTCAAAAAAGGGGGGAGAGAAAATGTACTTGAGATCATGAAAAATCTTAGGGATTTAGGACTCTCTTTCTTTTGGAATAATGGCATAGAACTCAAGAAGATGACTGTCGGACGTGGTATCAATCGTAAAAGTGGGGAAAATTTGATCCCGGATGAAGAATTAATTTCGGCTCTGTGTGGGTGGGATGGGCACGTTGGTTGTTACTTTGCGTATATCGCCGCCGAACGACCGGTAGTAGGACGAGAAAACTATAGTAAATTATTGCCGTGGCAAGAACATTGTGAGATTATGAAAACGATTGTGCGTGCTGGCATTCCCTATCTCCGCTATGGACTTATTTTAGGGTTTGCCGATGATAGCCACGAGAGTTTATCACGTCTTGAGGAGGCGGTGTGGGAACTGTATGAGGAACTGGTTGCGATTAATCCAGCATTGAAATTTCAGGCGGCACCCTTTTCACTGTCTCCGATCTCTGGTACCCCGCAGTCAGAACAAGTTCGTCAATCTGGCTTGCTTCGCTTTGATGATCCCAATATTTTTGGAAGTATCTGGACGACTTCAGTGGATACTCATTACTTGGGTTACAAAGAAGTTTTTGAATGGCAAAAACGTTTAACACTGGTAGGTAGAAGCCGTTATATGGAAGATGGAATTGTTCTACACGTTGGGCAATAATATTGTCGGAATCAGAATTTACAGAATTTAAGAATTTTCAGAATATAAAAAGTTATTTAAAGTTTTAAGTACTGAAGCATAAGTTTTAGTATTTTTTGGAATCCAAACCTTTAGATTTGGACGTGACCAAATTATCGACAGCCAAATCTGAAGGTTTGGACTCCATAATATCCGATAATAAAGTTTTAAGTACTGAAGCATAAGTTTTAGTATTTTTTGGAATCCAAACCTTTAGATTTGGACGTGACCAAATTACCGACAGCCAAATCTGAAGGTTTGGACTCCATAATATCCGATAATAAAGTTTTAAGTACTGAAGCATAAGTTTTAGTATTTTTTGGAATCCAAACCTTTAGATTTGGACGTGACCAAATTACCGACAGCCAAATCTGAAGGTTTGGACTCCATAATATCCGATAATTTGTGCTTCAGTACTTATCCGGTTAATCCTAAAATTCTGTAAATCCTGATTCAGACATTATGCAATAAAATTCCGGTAGCTATAGAACTTTTATAAATGAAAATTAATACTGAAAAGTGGCTCACTAATATTTCTAAGCATCCTAAAGATGTGGAAAAGGAATATGATAGCATCAGTCATTCTTATGATGCTGAACTTGAAGCAAAAGGGTATTTGGCCCCTCAACATGCTGGCACGGTTATCAAAACTTATGTTCCAAATACAGATAGCATAATACTTGAGGCCGGTTGTGGTACTGGACTTCTTGGCTTAGAATTGGGCAAGCAAAGTTTTTCAAATGTGACTGGTATGGATATTTCCTCAAATTGTTTGAAAGAGGCTGAATCCAAAAACGTTTATGCCAAAACGGTAAAGCACAATTTACTTGAGCCTTTTCCATTTCCAGAAAAAACTTTTGATTGTGTCGTTTGTGTTGGTGTATTCTCCAGATTTGATGAAACGCAAATTAAACAAATTGTCACTGAGTTTGCGCGAGTCACTAAAAACGAAGGGACAATCATCTTCAGTCATCGAGAAGACTTAATCACACCACTATTACAGCAAATGCTTGATGAACTTGAAGTAGTAAGGGTAGAAAAAATGACGGAAATCTTGCCTTATTTTTCCATAGATGAATATTATAAGGATATCAATATTCGCTTTTTTATTTTGCGGAAAGTGTGATAGTTTGTCTGAATCAGAATTTACAGAATTAAAGAATTTTCAAAATTATATTGTGAAAAGTGTTATTCTATCAATACCTTCGCCAATTTGATATTTGTTTCGGGAATGGAGCGAAGCGGATTTCCCGAAACCTATATAAGAGTTTCGGGAAATCGTACCTCATTCCCGAAACAACAAATTTTGATATTGGCGAAGGTATTGTCTATGTAACATGATTAATTGTTCATTCTGTTAATTCTTCAATTCTGTAAATTCTGATTCAGACAATTTAAAAAAGGTAAAAATAATCAATGCCTAAAAAACAATTTAATGCTTATAAAAGCAATGTGACAATCGAACTGGTAGAACCCCTTGAAATACCTACCAATATTACTTATGCAGAAAAACATCAATTGCTGTCGTCTTCAGCACGCCAGATTGATGTTTCTTATAATGGTAACCATGTTTATTCTTGTACCGTTCCCAAAAATGTCTTCAATCCTTATGGCTCTATGGTGCCAAGAAAAGTGGTTGAGTTAATTCTTGACGGTACTATGTCAGTCAAGGGACGTAAGGTAGTTGATTTAGGCTGTGGCTGTGGACTCATCGGGTTAGCAGCGATTCTGATGGATTGTCAGCAGATTCTCTTCAGTGATATCAATCCCAATGTCATGCCTTTGCAAAAACATCCTTTGTTGAGAGAACAAGATAGCGTTAAAGTGCAGGATGTATTGGTGAATGAAGCAGATGAATCTTGGGATTCAATTATCGCCTGTCCGCCGTCCCAAGCTTTAGAACGAGCCGCTGCCACTGACAATTATGAATCCGGCATTTTTTTATCCGGTGATTTGATTTCACGGATTATTATTGATGCAGCGCGAGTTTTAAAACCGGGTGGTGAATTTTTTCTCTATGTTCGCCTACCACATCGGAGTTTTATGGATTGTTATCCTTTTATGATGCAACTCAATCAATATTTTGATCTCAGTACTATGAATATGCTTGATTTTGCTACCGGCAAAGATTTTCCTTATGGTGATCCAGATACGAGTGCATTGTTTTTCTCTATTAAAAAAATGCTACGTGTTTCCCAAAGCTGAAGCTTTGGACTCCAGTTATTTGTTTTAACGAGCGAGACGCGAATTTTATGGCCAAAAAATATCAAGCGTACACTTTACAGAATTTGCATAATATTCCTCAAATTCAACAATTACCACAAACGATTCAATTTGAGCTACAAGTTGTGGGTCAAGTGTATCCTTTTCGGACTAATAACTATGTGGTAGAAGAACTGATTAATTGGGACAACGCGCTTGATGATCCTTTTTTTAGGCTCACTTTTCCAATTAAAGAGATACTGATTCCGGCTCATTATGAGCAGATGGCTTCTGTTATCAGAGAAAATGCGAGTGAAACGAAAATTGAGGCCATCGCGAATCAAATTCGTTTACAGTTAAATCCTCATCCGGCTGGACAAATAGAATACAACATACCCCATTTAAAGGGTAATCCACTGAAAGGTATTCAACATAAATACCGGGAAACTGTTTTATTTTTCCCCAGTCAGGGACAAACTTGTCATGCCTATTGTTCTTTTTGTTTTCGTTGGCCTCAATTTGTGGGAAACAGCGATCTAAAACTCGCTTCACACGAAGTAGATGCACTCATCCAATATGTTTCCGGGCACCCTGAAGTATCCGATATTTTATTGACGGGTGGCGATCCTTTGATTATGAAGACTAAGATATTGGCTACTTACATTGACGCGCTTTTAGAGGCTAATCTACCTCATCTGAAAACAATTAGAATTGGCACCAAAGCATTAAGTTATTGGCCCTATCGCTTTACCAGTGATGCTGATGCCGAAGCGTTGTTAACACTTTTTACTAAAGTGGCGCAAAAAAACAAACACCTCGCCTTTATGGCGCATTTTAATCACCCACGCGAACTAAAAACGGATACAGTACGAGAAGCGATTAAACGGATTCGAGAAACCGGTGCCCAAATTAGAACCCAATCACCATTGTTAGCGCATATTAATGATCAACCAGAAATATGGGCCGAAATGTGGAAGGTACAAACGGAATTGGGTTGTATTCCCTATTATATGTTTATCACCCGAGACACCGGAGCGCAACATTACTTTGGTGTGCCTTTAATCAGAGCTTGGGAAATTTTTAAAAATGCCTATCAAAGTGTCACCGGTTTAGCGAGAACCGTGCGGGGGCCAAGCATGTCAACTACGCCCGGTAAAATACAAATTTTAGGGGTGGGACAAATTAAGGGTGAAAAGATTTTTGTGATGCAATTTTTACAAGCGCGAAATCCGCAATGGGTAATGCAACCTTTTTTTGCGAAATATGATGAACAGGCAACTTGGTTAGATGAACTTGAACCTTTTGGTGATGAAAGTTTCTTTTTTGAGAAAGAAATGGACAGTTGCTAACCAGCGTAGAGGAGCTTTGCTGCAACCCACCATTTCTCTAAACATTCTTCTTTAGTTTTCG
>Ga0233403_10000101_pt1 | contig 36626 bp, 33 predicted proteins | sample Na_oxic_1_MG_FD_179866 | JGI IMG/M metagenome (GOLD analysis project Ga0233403, IMG submission 179866) | Seawater microbial communities from Saanich Inlet, British Columbia, Canada - Na_oxic_1_MG | ecosystem: Environmental > Aquatic > Marine > Inlet | place: Canada: British Columbia | collected...
CAAGCCCTCGTAACTCAATCCGCTCATCGCCGCTAAACAGTTTATTAGTCAAGCGTTCAATATTATCAAGACACAATACATATCGCTTACCTCGCAAAGCCCGGTGCAAGTCAGAACCACGACATTCAGAAATACCCATCTCGCCACACAAAGCCTTAAAAAAATCACCCTCATCATGGACATTCTGCATATCCAAATAAATGAAATGCGGCTCTTTTGTAGAGACATGGTATAACAACGAGGATTTACCGGTTTTCTCATTACCAATTAATGACAAATTCGTGCCTTTTTTCAACTCAGCAAACACCTTGTTAAGTAAATTTTTCTGCTCAAAAAACCGGCTGGGGTTTGTAATCCGCCCTTGATCATCAAAAGGATTTGGGGGCGTTGTCATAATTAAGGCGAGCCAGTTTTTGAGTTTTCTTGTAATCCATTTAGTAGCCGCTACTATTTTTTCCCAGAAAACCAATATTGCTGCCAGTCCACCAATTAAAGTAGAAACCGCGAGAAGCGTATCATTTTTTATAAATTCAATCATCTTGAGTTATTCCTTGGTGCCAAACCTCCGAGGTTTTAGAAACCTCGGAGGTTTTTCGTGTTAGCCAAACCTCAGAGGTTTTGGAAACCTCCGAGGTTTTGGTTTTTCGTGATAATTAGGCATTCATCTGCTGTTGGATTTCAAGCAATTCAACTTTCTCCTTTTCTAAAGACGTAAGTTTTCTCTTAAGGCTATTTATTTCCTTGTTAATTTGTTGCAACTTATGTTTGATTTCTTGCTCCTCTACACCTTTGTCTCCGCGTAGTTCTAGGGCCAATGCCTCAACTTCGACTCGAAGTACTCTGAAATATGGATTACCATGAGCATAGTTTTGCCGGTATTGCAACTTGCCCGTTCTTATCGCATCAATTACCTCATCCTCTGTAAGGCCAAATTCCTTACACGCATTTTTGTGGCTTAACGTTCCACCTTGCTTGACCCATTCTGATTCTGACATTTTCAACTATCCCATTTGTTAGGCTTGGTTTAATTAAACAAACTTAATGTAGGGCTCCTAAAGCGATAGCGTATCCACCTTATTAAGCGGCATTTTGGTGGATACGCTGACGCTTTAGGAGCCCTACAAATCTATAACATCATGTTGAGCACTACCGAATTTATGACAAACACTCGAAGCCACAAAACTCAGATTTGGTTTATTAGTGAAATCTTTAGCACTATTTCTATATGGTCCATTAGATACTTATAGTGTAATTCTATATCACCAATATTTTCATCGTTGTATTGCAATGCTTCCTCTGGGTATTTCTTATTGGCTCTGTTAATAGCTTTACGTATGTTTCCATATTTTTTGAGGCATATTACCACCTCATTGTCATACATCTCTTCTTCTGGAGTGCGATCACCAATAATTTCTTGGCTTCGCCGCATGTATTGGTCGAAAAATGTCATATTTCCTTTCTTACTCATAAAGTTCTGTCAGCCAAAGCTGAATTTCCGGCAATGCCAAAAAATTTTCGGGTTCGTCCAGACATAGGGTGTATTTACGATTCCGGTCCATACAGCATATAGCAAAGTATATAGTGCGATAAGCATACGTTGACCGTCTGAGAGTTATTCTGGTTCCCACGCGCCGGCGTGGGAACCAGAAAAAATCAAAATGTAGGGTGGGCAAGTTTTTTTTGCCCACCTAAAAGTCAAAATGTAGGCAAGTTTTTTTTGCCCACCTAAAATAAAAGTCAAAATGTAGGGTGGACAAGTTTTTTTTTGCCCACCAATCGCTTAGACGGTGGGCAAGAAAAAGACTTTGCCCACCCTACATAAATATCAATAAAATCAAATACTTAATAAGGTGGATGCTATCGCTTTAGGAGCCCTACATTAAGTTCAACATCAGTTATAGAATTCGAAGCAATTCATCACAAGCAACTTTTAGCGAACTCGGAGCGTTTTCTGGTAGTGACTGACTACGATTGACAGCCAATTTTTCTACCAAAGGTTTACATACTGACTCTTTTTTATATTTCGGATGCGGTTTCTTCATCTACTGTTTGTGTCTGATCCTGTAAGTATGAAATCCAAGTTTCAATATTTCTTTTAGGGACAAAAATGGCTATCTTTTCATCTGACTGACGTTTGGCAAGCGAAGCTTTCACAAGTTCATCATCCAACTTTTTCAAGCAGTCTGTTACTTTATTCATATCTGCATCTATCAAAACGACTAACGATATGTTTTTGTGATTGCAAGATCGACGATAGCTTCCGACTTCATCGGGATATTTTTCACGGACATACTGTTCACCTGCTCCTACGCCTTGCGGAGCTACGTTCACATATATCCGTTGTTTCCGAACCCCGCAATTTATAAGAAAATGCCGTGCAAAAACTTCTTGCTGCCGATCTTCACATAATATGACAATCCCCGTATATTCACTCATTCAACCACCCCCTCGTTATTATTTCCGAGACAGAAATTCCCCGGTTTTCTTTGCCGATCACATCCCTTAGCCGATCCTTCATTTTTTTAATCCGAGTGGGGCGGTTGATCTGACGCTCAAACCAGTGCCCTATGGGAGAAGCAAGCAGATAGTTTATAAATTCGGGATGATGGGAAATCAGCAAAGCCTGCATTTCTCCGTCATTGCATCTGTCATAAAGTTCTGTCAGCCAAGGCTGAATTTCCGGCAATGCCAAAAAATTTTCGGGTTCGTCCAGACACAGGGTGTATTTACGATTCTGGTCAGCACATACAGCATATAGCAAAGTATATAGTGCGATAAGCATACGTTGACCGTCGGAGAGTTCATAAAATTTATAAGCTATCAAAATCCGGTCTTGCTCATTTTTGAAATAAACTTTTAGCAGACGATGTTTCTCACCGACCGCTTCAAATTTGAAATGATCAAATCCGGGCAATACCTCTTTCAGTTCACTCATCAGTTGAAATGCCATCCCCTGATCCTGAGAAACATAACGGTACCAAGATGTGAAATTTTCCAAATATTCTGAAGGATAAGGTGTTTCATCGGGACTTTCCCTGAACATCATCGGAGGTATGAGCTGAACAATAATAAAATTGGTCAGCCGGTTTTTAAACCAAGTCAGTCTGGTGTTGTCATTGCGAGGCGGGATGGCCCCCACTGCCGACAATGACCAATCAACCTGATATTCAGGGCCTTCGGAAAAATTGTCCCGATAAAGATACACCTGCCCCTCATCTTCCAATCTTAAAAGAGGTTTGTCTTCAAAAAACAATCGCTCGTGCTTGACCCTTGATTTCTGTCCGTCTTCATGATGCTCTATCGAAAGTTGGTATTTGTAAAGAAACCCTTCCTCATTTTCAATCTCCAACTCAAAATCCTGACAGTTCAGTTTTTGCCATCTGGTTTTGCTTTCAGTTTTAAAGACGTTTTCTACTTTTCCGCCAAGGCATACGAACTGCTGTATAGCAGTTAAAATCTCAAACACGGTGGATTTTCCAGAGCCATTTTTCCCGAGGAAAAGATTTATATTATCAAGTTCACAGTCAAAATTCACAAGACATTTGTAGTTGTTTATATAGATACGTTTAAACATGAGCCTGCCTTTCTGATTGCTTGGAAAAATTATGTATGATTCTTGCAAGAGAAAGAGTTAGGCATAGAAGTTTCTCTTGCCATTGAATGGCATTATCACGAAGTGATATAAGATTTGCATCCTCAATGGCCTTATCTTCCAAGTGTGACAATAAAAGATGTTCTAACTCCGTGCTATTCAAACAATAATTCATAGTTATCGTCCACCAGTTGCTTTTTGCATGAGATCAGTTGCCTTTGGATCATCTAAGGAAGATTTTTCTCCTGACATTATCCCTTCTCGTTTTCCAATTTCAGCATGAACAAAAGCTTCGTCAATCTCATCCCTATCATCAGCTAAAGACTTCTCAATCAATACCGAACAAGTTCTAAGAATTGTTGCTGCATTGTACTCACTTGCCTCAGCAATGATATTTATTGCACTAAGCGTAAATGGAGTCAGTTCATCGCCTGAAAACGAGTCACTCCTATACTCATCAAGATACTTTTTGATTAGCAGACTAACATGTTCACGATTAAGTTTTTCAAAAGGGATAAGGTGAGGAGATGCAACTTTTGGAGATAGTGGATAACGCTGGTCCAACCCGGAACTTGACCAAGCCTTGCCATTTATGCGACGGTCTGTTGAGTCCTTATTTACCGGACTCGTTGGAAATGGATTCTCTGTTAAAGTAAATCGTTGATATTTGGTTTCCAAGTCAACATTCTGTTGTTGCTTGGGCTTTCGGCGTAACTTGCTCACTATTTCGGACCTCCTTTGGCAACGTCAATGGCAATAATATTCCTATAACTGCCATCAACCATAACGGGTTCATGTTTCATATACATTGCATTAGTTTCTTCTGGTAATTTGTCTACCTCAAGCGAGATGCGAATCTTAAGCTGTCCAGAAAGATTCAGGCGATATATTTCATTTAGTGTTTCTTCAAAAAGAGGCATGGATATTTTCAACCTAAAGCAAACGATCTCTCGTAATGATGCCAAGTTGACAAAATTGTATCGTACTTGATGCCTTAAATCAAAATAACCTTCAACTAGCGTAGCAACGAACTTGTTTTTGTATGGGCTTTCTTCCTCATCTCCAATGGTTGGCTCATGAACAAAGAGATGTTTACCATCCTCATATTGATATCTATCTGCAAAATCATCCGAATGAACAGCATCAAGAACCACAGATGTGGGATAAACCAGTTTTCCGTTAATAAATGGGTAAGATTCCGTTACCTGAATCACACCGATCTGTCTGGCCCTATATCCCCACAAATCAAAAGTAGTCATAGAAGATTGGCATTTATAGAGTTCTTGGAGAAAATATGTAAGCCAAAAGTCACGGATACGTTTTGTTATCTTGTTGTAATCTTTGGGATCAAACCGTCCTGATAATTTTTCAGTTAACAAACCATCGTGAGTAATCTTTTTAAAAAGTTCTTGGTTTTTTTCGGTCAAATTAACAATGCGTTTCAGGTATCGCTGAATGTATCTCTGAAGTTTTTTCACAAGGGAATCCATATAGAGAGCCATATCTTTTGTTGTTTGGATATTTTTTCTATTAAAATGCAATTCCAATGGGGAATAATGTGGAAATACCAACACTCCCGAACCTTTTGAATTCGCCTCGTATAAAAATTCAACGAGTGTTCGAAATGCTTTATGTGCTTTTTCCATCAGTTTGAAGACAGAGAGATTGAATGCGCGAATTCCTTCGGTACGATACTGAAGCAAAAGTCTTTTGCCTTTTTTGGTCAGATAAACTGTGCCATCTTCTTTCTCAATAAGGAGACTATACTCCTTACACTCGTCCATCACTTTATTAAACGTGTAGCGATAACGCTGTTGTTGATGCGAAGTAGGATTCTCAACCTCTTCCAATTTCTTGTATTTTGATTCACCAAGTCGGTATTTTTGCTTGAGAATTTTAAACGCATTAAACACTTCGTCTTGGATTATATTTTTTTCAACGCTACTAAGAAAAATGAAGAAATAGTCTAGAAAATAAAACTTTCTAGATGGCAAAGAGGATGTTTTTTCCGTTGTTTTAGTCATAAATGCTCCCTTAGTCCCAACATAATATCTTGAATATTACCCCCATTGAGATTTTTTATCATTTTTACTTACTCAACAATCAATTAGTTATTAGCAGTTCAGTTAATAGTCCTCTTTTAGAAGCATTAGCGTTAATACTTCTTTTTGCAAACACTCTATCTATTTTGAACTTCTCGTATAAATCATCAAAAAAATTATCTTTATGATTGTTTCCTTTCACATCAGAATTACTTAATATCCATTTACAGTTCAATGAATCCAGAATATCACAAAAATTCTTAAGCCGTATTTGCTCGTTATCGCCAAACATATCCTTTGCATACGAATTAAAACTTGATGTTTCATTCAACGGTTTATATGGCGGGTCTAAATAAAAACAGGTCTTATTTTCCACACAAGAAATAGTCTGTTCAAAATCACCTTCTAATATTGTAACCTTTTTCAAGGATTGACTAACCAGACTGAGATTGTCATCATCACAAATCAAAGGTTTTTTATAACTACCAATGGGCACATTAAACATATTTTTTTTATTAACTCTATATAATCCATTAAAACAAGTTTTGTTTAGAAAAATAAATAACGCGGCTTGAATAGAAACATTTGACACTCGTGAATTAAATAACTCTCTTTTTGAGTAATAATATTCCTTTTTTTCCTCTTCTTTCTCAGACAGGGAGTGATACTCCTTTTCCAAACCTTTTAGTAATTGAATAACATCTTCAACTGACTCACTTATAGCCTTATATGTGTTTATCAAATCAGTATTGACATCATTTATAACCGCTTTTTTTAGATTTGGATAATTATTTAAAACCCAAAATAAAACAGCACCACTACCAACAAATGGTTCTATATAATTAAAAGTATCATCTTTTTCGTATGGAAACTTAGAGTGTATTGATTTTAAGAGTTGTGTTTTACCACCAGCCCATTTGAGAAATGGTTTGGGTTGTCTACTATTCATTTTATATCCATTACTTTAGTTTATCTAATCTTTGTAGTTATTGATTGGTGTTAAAAAAACTTGATCATCTCGTGATATACAGAAACTATAGACATTCAGAAAAATAACTTCATAAAAACCTGACAGGTTTTCAAAACCTGTCAGGTTTGGTGTGTGAAATTATTTATCTGAAAAACTATAGATAACTTCACAAAAAGCCATAAAATATCATTAATACTATAATCAATTAACCAATAGCATAATGCCTATTCTTGCTATTTTCTAAATCTCAATATTCAAACTAGAGTTTGCTAATGGACGTAATATGCCCTTCACACATTAGCGGGCACATGATACGCTCAAAAAATAATTCCTGTCAAGCGTCAAAGCTCAACTTATTGTTTTCTAAAATACTAATTTATCTAAACAAATAATTTCTTCCCAATGTCTTTGTTGGAAATGCAATATTCAAATTTAACGACCAAGTGCAGTGGAATTGCCATACGAGTACAGCCCTTTGTTGGCCAAATATTTACTTGCCGGTTCAAATAGATTCTTTTGCGCTGGCTCATTGTTTGATGTATAAGAAACGCTTTTTGGTCTAACAATGATATTTTCTAACAACGCCTCAATCTGGTTCTCCGATTGTACCAAAAACTTTATTTCCTCATCTAACTCGCCGACTATACTTAACTCACAGAGTAATCTACCCATAAGTGCTACCTTTGCATCGCCCAATGACACATCTATATTATCGGCCAATTCGCTAACCTGACATGAAGCAGTTTTTAGGGCCTTATTTACAATACTTTTCTCCACCAATTTCGTTCTTGAGTTATTTTGTTTTTTGCATACAATTACCAAGTCAACATGAATTGGCGTTTTAGCTTGCTGCAATGGCATTGATACAGACATCTCAGCTTTTATTGGATAGGTTTGTATGCAAATAAAACCCGCATGTCTTATTGCCTCATGAATAGCAACCCATCCTTCATGCCGAGAATGGTGATAGGTAAATATAAAAATACCGTCATCTACCAAAACTCGGTTGCACTCAGCAAAAACGGATGTCAACTTTTTGGTAAACAAAATGGCATCTGTGTCTTGTACTTCTGCGGCATCTCTAGTTGTAACAACGGATGATATGTCCAACATTTGATTGAGCCAATAATAAAAAAAATCAGCCAATTGGGAATAATGCACATTGTCAAAAAATGGCGGATCAGTGATTACAACATCAACCGATTGGTTTGGAATATCATAGGTACTTGAGTCACCTTGAGAGATATAAACCGGCAACTGTTTAGTATCAAATTCATGATATGTATCGGCTAATTCTACTTGAATTGGTTTGTTAATGCTATCAACTTTATGGCTTTTATTGTTGGTAATTTTTAGCTCAGTAGGCATCCTTTTATATTTGATAGCATTTAATATCCGAGATTTATATAAAGAAGAGAATGAGCCAGAAGATTTGTTTGTCCCCCAAATATTTGCTTCAATTGGCATTAACTCTGGTTTTAGAATATGATGGGAAAACATATGACGTACTGCGCCAGTGCCTTCCCCCTTGAATGAACAAAACAAATTATTAAACTCAAGAACTCCGGAAAAAAGGCAGGCAAATAAACGGCGCAATTTAATATCATCTATTGCTTTTATTGCTTTCATAAAATGCCATATCGCCAATAATTGACGATCAGAAAACATCTGGAGCCAAGACTTATAATTATGCTTTAATACTTGGTTTGTGTTGTATCCCGGTTCGATTTTTCCGATAGGAAATTGTTCTCTAATTAAACTAATTTTTTTGGATACTTCCTGTAGGATATTTTTATCGTACTTATTAATTATTTCATAGTTTTTTTTCCCTTGGGCAGTCAATACCATTTTTGCGTAAGCTTTTGTGCCGAGCGGAAGAGTAAGCTTCCTCATATAATCTACAAGTTTAAAAGTTTCTTTACAATATGGGCAATCGACGTTTGCGCCTCGTACATTACCTGACTGTGGGTTATATTCTTGTGAACAAGCATCACAAAAAACGGAACTATCATCATATCTGATGTAATTTATTGCGCTACAATGAGGACATAATGCTCTAGCTGATGGTTCTTTTTTTGGGGTAGCGTTTTTTGAAAATATCCGATTTTTAAAGAGATCAATTTCACGGTTACAACTTGGGCAGTTTAGATATTTAACATAAAAATAATAGAGAACCTCTGCTAATTCACCATTGGCACATTCTGTTTGGTAATAACGTTGTATTTCCGGCTTAACTTTCCTCTCGATAGACTTATATTCTCTGTCTATATCATCAAGGGAATATTTAGATAGAGTTGCTTTTGTAATTGTGGCGGCTACTGGATTAATATCTCGTCCTATTGCTCTACAACCAAGTTTTGTGGCTTCGCCAATTGTTACTCCACTACCCATAAAAGGATCTAATATGGTTACATTATGAAAATTATTTTTACCATAAAAAGCCGAAAAGAAATCTTTATCATCATCCAGACATGCTCCAAGCACAATACCTCTGAATACCGTACCCAGCCGCCTAGCCCACCATTTATGTATATAGTAAACCGGACGATATACTTCTTTACGCCAAGATTCACGTTCCGCAAGAAAGCTTAATGGCCCAATGGGAAAATTTGTTTCAATATATTTTGGCATGCTCTTCAGAAATAATTGGTAAATGAGGCATTGATGCGGTTCTCGCTTTTGGTTTTCGGTTTTTACAAGACTTAAAGATATCACGCCTAACCGGCAGCTTGTCTAGCTGGAGATTTTTTTCAGAATTATTATCTAACACAACGTAATGAAATGAATTATTATATTTATCGTTCCTGACTATTAAATCAGTACAAGGTATGTCCATATCTACATCTGATAAATCGTGTTTTTTGATTACTAAGATATGTCTTAAATGAAAAAACTTTAATTTGTAATTTAGTGGATTAGGGTATGTATACATACGCCTATGTCGTACAGAGCCTTCGCCATACGGACCATGTTTGTATTCACTTTGGTTGGCGTATTTTGCATCTTTATGCAAATCAAAATCATAATTCAGGAAATCTCCGTCCATTATGATAGTGGTAACCATTGATAAACTGTCAGGACTTAATAAGGCGAATAGATAAAAACATGGAATTTCTACGGTATCATTGCCGATTTTAATCAGTGCTTTTCCACATGGCAAGCAACTATTGTAGTCTATAGTAAGACCTCTTGGGTCTTTGCCATTTTCTTGTTGAATCAGCTTCTTAACTTCTAATCCTACAATTGTATTGTTTCTTGGCTCTCTTAGAATAAGGTCTGGTGTTGTGAGTTTGCCAGCATGAAACACTTCCAATTCAGGTATACTTTGACGAATTTCATCACCTACCCATGAATCAAATGGATCATCCTGTACCGTCCCAACTAGAGAAGAAGGTCTTAATTGGATGGGGATAATACCTTCAGAAAGATTTGATGATAGTTCATTGTACAAATTGGAGATGATCTCTATTACCTTCATAAGCCTTAAGTTTTTTTTGTTAACAAGTCGTTTTTAAATATTTTATTTTTGAAGGCATAACGTCGCAAATTACCGATGGCAAAAAATAGCACGTAGATTGAATAAGCGTAAGCCATCATCCCCCCATATAAAATTTGTTTATGGTGTATGACGCGCAGCAATACGCCCTACAAATTACGAAATGTATGCGACTTATGAGTTGATGAAAAATTTTAACTTTTCTACTTTTGTCGTATTCGAGCCACCATTTTATTAACCTCTAACCCAGACTGCAAACAAAGATCAATGGCATTTTTCATGTCACGCATCAAAGAAATATTGCCAAGTAATGTCTTGTTTTTGGTTAATAATGCTTCTTGCAATCGAATTCTTTTGTTCATTGAATACATTACTGTAGTGAGATGTTCATCATATTTGTCAAGATATTCTTGCATTAAACTACCAAATGCATTCCGATATTCTCTCTTGAACTCCTTAAAATCTATCAATACTACTTTAAATTGTTCTTTAATAGAGAGTATTTCCTGTTGTTTTTCGCTAATGAATTTGTCGTTAATATAATTACGGGCAAAAGAATCTAAATTAACCAACTCTCTCTCATATATTTGGTAGCTATCAGCTAATTTACTACTTTCCTCAACTATATCATCCAAACGATCTGTGATAGGATATTTTTTCATCAAAGTTCAATGTATTTACAGCGCGTAGGGTGGATAAGGCGTAAGCCGTCATCCACCTTATGAAATTTGTTTATGGTGTATGACGCGCAGCGATACCGCCTACAAATTACAAAATGTATACAGTTTACAATGTTATTTTACCGATGTTTTCACAATACACCACTCCATCCACCATGACAAGCAAATTTTTCTCACCTGAATATAGGGCACCCTTCAAAAGTAGTTGACAGTTGTTTCGTTCATTGCACATCGTTACTTTCCCGAAACGAAAGCCAAATGTGGGTTTCGGGAAATCCGCTCCGCTCCCGAAACAAATGTTCACTACTTTTATAGGGATATGAACAATAAGGAATGGAATAAATATTGCTTAAGAAATACCTAAAACTTCTATGGCTATTTCATCAAAAGGAGAGGATAGCCGATTTCTTAAGACTGTTAGCCAATGTATTCCTATTTTCCAATATTTGTTTACATTTTTCCCAAGTATTTCAATAAATTCCTTACAGCTAGATGTCAAGTTTTCTTCCATCTTTTCAGGTGTGGAATTCTCGACATTATTTTCTTCTTTATCAGCTGAGTCTTTCGCTGATACTATATAGTCTCTTGTTTTAAATGGAGTTCTAATAAGGCAACGATTAACATCATGTAAAATTGGATAGTAATACCCGGTTGACTATGTTTTACTACGTGAATCCCGTTCATTGTTCGTTTTAAAAAGCGAAACATTAACTCAATTTGCCACCGATAAGCGTATAACATAATGATTTGAAAGGTAGTTAAATCTCTGCGGTCTGTCAAGATATAAAAAGATTCTGAGCCAATTACGAATTGAACAAGGCGATAAACATTAGAATGTTTATCATTATTAAAACGGATTAGCTCATCTTTTACTTCTCGAAATATATATTGTACTGAAATTGGTAATTGGACTTTTAGCGACTCTTGCTGGATAAATAAGATGTTCGTTTTAATTCTAATGATAAAATGTGCTTTTGCTTGAATTATTGCATGATAAACGTAAAAGGCACCATAACCACGGTCTGCAATGTATGTTACGCCTTCAACTAACATTTTAAGGAGAGCTTTTCTTTCGTTATAATTGCCGGCAGTTACTAAAAAATCAACTGAAATCATACGGTTAAGTTCGTAACACAAGTGTAATTTGACTGCTTTGTGAGTTGAGGTATATTCAGCCCACGACATCGAACTAATTACCGGAAACAAAGAGCCGTCAACACAGTAAAGTGTGCCTAAAATCATTAATTCTGGAATTTCTTTAAAATGAAAATCTTTTACAAGATATTGAAAAACATCCCGAAATAAATTTGGAGAAAAACGTTCAAAAGCATCACTGAAGGTGCTATATGGAACCGGTCGAAGGTTAAGTTCGTTAGGTAATAAACCTTGATTAAGCAAGGTATTGATAAGCAATTTTAGACTTTTAGCCCCAGATACGAAATAATAGTTCAAAAAGATGAAAAAGTCATAATACTCATATTTTTGATTATGATGTTTAGGTAACTCATCATTTTGTTTTGCTACAAATTCCTCAATTGGCTCAATTAACTTTTTAAAAACAGTTGGTTGAGGCTGATTTAAGGAATTGTCATTCGTTGACTCTGACATAATTTGGATAACTCTTTTTTAATTAGGAAAATTGGATAATGAATTAAACACAAAAAAATACTACACCAATTAAGCTTTTTTTGGATTTTTTATTATTGGAATAGTATAACACAATTTATTGATATGGTGGATATTTTAGCCTAATGCAAAGAGTGTTCCATTCCTTATTGGGATATGAAGGGTGCCGAATATAGGAACGAAAAAATTAACAATTAACAATTAACAATTAACAATTAAACGATTTTTAATAAATTATTTAAAAATCGCATCCCAATATGAGTAGGATAAATCCGTTGAGTTTTCCTCACTTTTGCCTAACTTCGTGTATAAGCTTGTTGTAACGGTTCTTCTAGATACACGTTATATTTTAAGACAACATTAGCCGATAGCGTTATCGCAATTAGCAATTAGCAGTATTGCGTATGAGCAGATTGCACTTAATATGCCCTTAACACATTAGCGAGCGCATGGTATACTAAAAAAATAATTCATGTCAAGCGTCAAGGCTCAAATTATTGTCATATTTTCCGGCAATAAATGTATTGTTATCCCAACCATTATTTGAGAATTTCTCTGTTGAATATTGTAAAATGGCCCCTTCAAAATTAACAACGCTAGTTACACTTTAGGAAAAATCGTTTATGTCACTTACAAAAAATACCATTGATGAAGATAATAGTGGCTCAATCCAAGCAATTGCTAAAACCATGAAAAGGTTTTCTGGTATTATTGTTGTGGTTGTGGTCACATTTTGGTTATTAAATTCAGCCTATTTTCAGACGGAAGTTGGTTATACCTACCATTACCAAAATACGTTGACGGGAAAAGTCGATGTATACACCATGCCGGGGGTTCACTTTCAAACCCCATTTTTTTCACGGGTAACGCCTTATAAACAGGTGATGACAGTTGCGTTTGGTAGTAGCGAGCGTGAACGTATCACTCGGAGCCGTTCTGCAATCACAGTCCGTTTTGCTGACACTTATACCGGGACTATTCCGGCCACTTTTCGTTACAAACTGCCAGTTGATAAGGATAAAATTTCCAAAATTCATCAGGATTTCAGGAGTTTTGATAATTTGGTTGATGCCCTGTTAACTAAAACTTCCCGTGATGTCGTGGTGAATACGGCAACGCAATATACTGGTGAAGAGTTTTTCCAAGGCGGTTTGAATCAATTCAAAGCTGCGTTGATCGATCAATTTCACAATGGTATCTATAAAACCAAACGCCAACAAGTTGAAGTTGAACAAATGGCTTTAGCTCCGGTTGGTTTGGAGCAACAAGATTCAACCCAATTACGGAAAGCAAGAACCTTGGTGTGGAAAACGGTGCCAATAATTGGGGCAGATGGTAATGTGGAACGTCTGGAAGATCCTCTGAAAATTTACGGGATTGGGGTAACTCAAATCACTTTGGGTAACCCCAAGCCGGAATCACAGTTGGAGAAATTGTTGACAGATAAAAAACGTTTAGTCGCGGATCGTATTAAAGCGGTGCAAGAGCAAGAAACTGCTAAGGAGCAAGCCAAGACGGCTCAACTTCTTGCGGAAATTGAACGCACTAAGGCTAAGCAAGAGGCTCTTAAACAAAAAGAACTTGCCGTTATTGCAAAGCAACGCGAGGTTGAAGTGGCTGAAAAGCAAAAAGATAAGGAAATCATTGAATATCAAAAGGCTAAGGATTTGGCTAGTATCCAAAAGTCAAAAGAGTTAGAGATGTCTCAGGCGGAACGGGAAATTCAGAAGGCTAATTTTGAGGCGGCACAATTTGAGGCTAAGTCAATTCGAGAGAAGGGGATTGCGGAAGCTGATGTCTTAAGGGCCAAATATGAAGCTCGCATTCCGGAGATTTATCTAGCTGAACTGCAACGAGAAATTGCGGCAATCATGTACCCAAATCTGAAGGGAATCAAAGTGAGTATGCCCCACAATATCGTTAATTTAGGCAATGATACTGATAACAATAAACTTCAAACTAGCCTTGATGTGTTGTCAAGTTTTGCTACTATTGGTGTTATGGAAGGTTTGGAGAGGAAAGCCCTTGGAGATAAACCACAAAGTGAATGAGGGTAAAGTCCTTCGCATTATTTTAAACCCGGCGAAAAACCTCCGAGGTTTCCAAAACCTCGGAGGTTTGGCTCCAAACATTTTTCTGAAAAATTATAGTTAAGGGCAACCAATCGGGCGTGCCCCTACGAACTCTTAACGAAATACGGGTGGGTGATTAGCAATTGCCCAGTCCCTTTCATCCGGCAAGAAATGCTATGCTGGCTTAGATACTAGTTTTCACTCTTAAGCTCAAGCGTTTTTCCTTTTTTCAAAGAAGGCGACATTGCATTCCATACCCCAACCAGCAAGCTCGCATCATATAAAAGGATTGTAGTCACAATACCAAAATTGAGAAAAAAGACACCACCTAAACACATAAAACCGGGGAGAATTGACAAATTTAAATTATTTTTCATATTGGCATTAAAGGATTCTGCAATACCAAACAACTGATCAAGTTGGTTTAGGTGACTATCCATTAAGATAATAGAAGCGGTATCTGTGGCAATGGTAGAGGCTCCACGAAGCGAGATAGAAACTTGGGATTTTTTTAAGGCAATGGAATCATTGATGCCATCACCTACAAAACAAACCATTTTGCCTTCCTGTTGCAATTGATTAATTAAATTGGCTTTTTCTTCTGGCAACGTTTCCGCAAAATAATTTTCAATCTCCAATTTTTGGGCTAAATACCGGGTTGGTTGTTTATGATCACCAGAGATAATATACGTGGATAAGCCACGCTGTTTTAATTTCGCAATAATCTGTTTGGCTTCGGGACGAATGGTTGGATGAAATTCAATAGCTCCGGCTAATTGTTTATTAAGTGCAATAAAAACCAATGAATGGCCTTGTTCGAGTACTTCTGCCGGTAATTCTTCCATTTCCGGTGGAATCAAAATGCCTTCCATTTCCATAAAACGCACACTGCCGACTCGAATCACTTTTGCTTCAACCCTGACTTTGATGCCATAACCTACTTCGTATTTTGCTTGCGTTACCAGCGCAACATTTAATCCACGTTGTTTAGCTTCTCCTAAAATAGCTAAGGCAATCGGATGAGTTTGTTTATATTCAGCAGCAGCTGCATAAGTTAATAATTCATTTTCTTCAATATCACCACAACAATGGATTTTTCCCAGATGGGGTTGTTCTTCGGTAAGTGTTCCGGTTTTGTCAAAAACAACGGTATCGACTTGATTCAATAATTCTAACGAACGCCCGTCCTTGATAAGAATACCGTTTTTAGAAGCGGTGGTAAGAAAATTTAGCATACTGAGAGGAGCAGTTATACGCATCTGATAACCAAAACCAGCATTTAAGGTCGCCAACGCACTTCTCACACCTAAGATGGGCAAAGTAACAGCACTTACTGCCAATGTAGGTAAAGCACCCTTATCAATTATTCTTTCTCCATAAGATTGCATGGAGGCTTTGAAATCAGCAGTTTTATCTAATATTTTACCGATTTGAGCGGCGGCTGTTTCTTGACCGGTTTTCTCTACCCGAATCTGAATTTGACCTTCAAGCACAACCGTACCCGCAAATACAATTTCATCAACCCCTTTCTCTATAGGCTGGGATTCTCCGGTTAAAATATGTTGATCAATATTGGCAACGCCGGAATGAATGACACCATCAATGGGTATCGTTTTCCCGGCATTAATCACTACAATATCATGCTTTTTTAGTTGGCTAAATGGGATTTCCAACTCAACTTCATTAGTAATAATCCAAACGCTGTGCGGTTGTTCTCCAAAAATAGTAATGAGATTTTTTCGCGAATGGTCTTCGGTTTTTCGTAATAATCTTCTGCTATAGAAATAGAGTGTGTACCATAATGCTGCAGCAAAGAAACTACCGGTTACAGCCATCCCAATAATTGCCAAAACATCAATAAAAGCCGCACCAATTCTGCGTTCTTTTATTACAACCTCGTAAGCTTTCTTCAATATATAACCACTACCGTAAATCAAAGTGGTATGCTAATAAGAGTGAATACTGGGTAAACCAAACCACCTAATGTCGTTAAAACTAGAGAGATACTGGAAATAACAAGATAGCGATTGATTTCTTTTTCAGCTTGAATTTCACTTACATCCTTATGTTCAGTCACCGATGATAGGTCTTGTTGCGCTTTTTTATCAAGAATGGCTTTTTTGGATGATGTCTTTTTAACGTTTTTCGGTAAAATTTTTTTATACCAACTGACAGCCACAACAATGCCACCACAAAAAAATAATAGACTGGTTAATAACATAAAATCAAAACCAATTTTTGGCAAGATAACGGGCTGAACCACCATACCCAGCACCTAAATCAATAACTTGGTATTCATGATTAATATGCCGTAATGTTTGAGCCATAGTTTCTACTGTGCGTTGAGAAGCTTCAGACATGGAATCATTAGGCTCTAGGTAAATTCCAAAGTGAATATGCTCCCCCCAAATCATGGCATATATTTGATCTGTTTCAATATTATCGTAGTAATTTTGAGCAATTTGCTCTTTTTCTGAATATGAGCTATTCATAATATTTTTCAATCTATCCATTTTTGTAACTACTCAGCCAGCAAATTTATTTCAAGGCTAAAAGCTAAAGTCTGCTAAAGCAGACTAATTAAAGAATTTATTTAGCTGGCTTTAGACGGCTGATGCTGTCAGCCTTGAAATTTATTTCAAGGCTGAGTAGTTACCCTATTTGTTTGTATAACACTGGGAAACTGAAGGTACTGGGATGTGCTATATCCCCGGGGATATGCCCAAGTTGGGATAGTGCGTTATTATTTTTTGCTTCCCATCCCAAAATTCCGACTACAGGAGTGTCTGTGTTGTTGCTCATATCTTAGCTATATGTATGGAATGGCTTGGTCAGTATGACAATTAATTTAATCAGTAAGTACAAAAATTTTGGCACCTTTAAAAAGTAGTTGAATTTAGTGCTTCAAATAAATCAAGAGGTTATAAAATTCAAGTTTTATGAATAGCTTGTGCGGAATGTCGGTTGGTATTAAATTTCAGGTTTCAAAAGTTCAAGTGCAGCACCTGCCATTGTACTAACTCCAGTCCTTAACGTTTCCTTAATATCAGGGTAAAACGTCGATGAATGCAATGAAGGTGGCATCTGATTGAGTTGTCTATAATGCTCCAAACGCTTTTTGTCTACAACACCAAGTCTATACATAAGAATTGGTACGCCGGCTTTGCCATAGTAACTAAAGTCCTCGCCTCCCATTTCTGGTTCTGAAACAATGACTTTTTCTTTGCCGAGTAAACGTTCAAATACCGGTATGACTCGGGCTACTAAATCCTCGTTGTTATATAACGATGGAGTTCCCTTTGAAATTTTTATCGTCGGTTCGGATGCGCCAGCTCCAAAGGCCACCGCATTTGTTTTTTGTTTAATAGCATCTAACAACTGTTGGCGTACATTATCCGAATAACTACGTACAGTTATTTGAAGATTACATTCGTTGCCGATGACATTGTGCATTGTGCCACAGTGATGGATCGAACCTACTGTGATGACAGCAGGTTCGATTGGTTTCACTTCACGGCTGACAATCGTTTGTAGAGCTAAGATAAGTTGTGCAGCTTGCATAATCGGATCAATCGTGGTATGTGGGTAAGCACCATGTCCACCTTTTCCGTGAATTTTAATATCGACACTATCTATATTAGCCAATACATAGCCGGTGCGATAGCTAACCTGGTCGTCGGCAAGTTCCGGAGCAACATGAAGTGCGATAGCGAAGTCAGGTTTAGGAAATCGCTTGAACAGACCCTCTTCAAGCATAGCTTGTGCACCCGCAAGATGTTCTTCAGCTGGCTGCCCAACCATCATCAAGGTGCCTCGCCAACGATCTTTATTCACTGCCAAGTATCGTGCTACGCCAACTAAGTTAGTCATATGAACATCATGTCCGCAAGCGTGCATGACACCAACTTGGTCACCAGATGCACTAGTAGTTTTCACCTTTGACGCAAACTTTAAACCAGTTTTTTCAGTCACCGGCAGGGCATCCATGTCAGTCCGCAACATCAAGACTGGCCCATCACCGTTTCGTAACAGTGCCACAACGCCATATCCGCCTATGCCGGTTGTCACTTCAGCACCAATGGCCTTCCATTTTTTGCTTAATTGAGCGGCGGTTTTCTCCTCTTGGAAAGAAAGTTCCGGGTTGGCATGAAAATGTTGATAAATTTCAACAAGGTCATCAAGATTCTGTTCTATCCATGCTTGTGTTAATAGTAGAAATCTACACATGTTTTCTGATATATTTATATTCACAAAAGTTAACAATGAGCACTTTTCATTCGGTTAATAAAATTAGTAAAAAAGTTTAATTTTATCTTGCTGAAATATAAGGTTTTTTATAACGTATTTTTTAGGCCATATCAACCCCAACGGGGTGAAACGTGAATAGCCTTATGTGAAACATAAGGAAAATTGAGCTTGATTAAGTTATTGGTTGCGTTGATTTTGAATTTATTGTCCTTCTCCCAACATCAAATGCACAAGAGGAATTTTAACCAAATAATCAGACAGTGTGTAATGGTAACATACCTTAAATTATTTATTTTATGCTCGTTCCTAAGACTCAATGTTCAAGTTAGAGTTTACTAATGTATTATACTTACCCGTAAATAAATTTTAACCAAATAAAAACAATCAGTTAAGCTCATAAAAAACCTTAAATTGAGCTTGATTAAGTTATTGGTTGCGTTGATTTTGAATTTATTGTCCTTCTCCCAACATCAAATGCACAAGAGGAATTTTAACCAAATAAAAACAATCAGTTAAACTCATAAAAACTTTTTTTCGGACAACTATAAATAAAAGTGTTAGCATTGAAGCACCTATTTAGTTTTAAGTATGTATTGGTTTATTTTAAAGTATTTTATAAATATTGGATTAACATTTATGCTTATCTTTGAACGCAGTAGCCCCGGACGTTCGACGCAATCACAATACCCCGCCCATTGTCCGGAAATTAATGATATTCCCACTAAATTTTTACGGAAAAAGCCACCTCAGTTACCCGAAGTGTCAGAATTGCAAGTGGTGCGCCATTACACGGGCTTGTCACAACAAAACTTTTCGATTGATACGCATTTTTATCCGCTTGGTTCATGCAGTATGAAATATAATCCGCGGATATGTAATACTTTGGCGATGTTGCCCGGGTTTTTATCTCATCACCCAGCAACGGCTGCGGAACATAGTCAGGGAGTGCTGGCTTGTTTATATGAGTTGCAAGAAATTCTTAAGGAAATTGCCGGGATGCAAGGAGTATCCTTAGCCCCGGCTGCCGGTGCTCAGGGTGAATTTGCCGGTGTTGCTATGATACGTGCTTACCATGACGCACGCGGTGATAATCAGCGTACCGAAATGCTAGTGCCGGATGCTGCTCACGGTACCAACCCGGCTTCTGCGGTGATGTGTGGTTATAAAGTACGTGAGATTCCGACTAATGCTGAGGGCGATGTCGATGTTGGGGCGTTACGGACAGCAGTTGGTTCTCACACTGCCGGTATTATGTTGACTAATCCTTCTACACTCGGCGTGTTTGAACGTAATATTAGTGAAATTGCTTCGTTAGTTCATGAAGCCGGAGGATTACTTTATTATGATGGCGCGAATCTTAATGCAATTTTAGGTAAAGTGCGTCCCGGCGATATGGGTTTTGATGTTATTCATATAAATTTGCACAAAACTTTTTCTACTCCACATGGTGGTGGTGGGCCAGGGGCTGGGCCAGTTGGAGCCAATGAACGTTTATTACCATTTTTACCGGTACCATTGGTGGGATATGATGGCAATGCTTATTCTTGGCTGACTGAATCTGACATTCCGCAAACCATTGGGCGTTTGTTGGCTCATCCGGGTAATATTGGGGTGGTTTTACGAGCCTATATTTATGCCCGTTTACTTGGGCAAGCTGGAATGGTAAGGGTGGCAGAATTTTCAACTTTGAACGCAAATTATTTGCAAGCCAGTTTAGCTAAGGCTGGATTTGATATGGCATTTTCTAATCGTCGTGCCAGCCATGAATTTATTTTAACCCTCAAACGTCAAGCCAAACAACAACATGTCCGGGCGATGGATTTCGCTAAACGCTTACTTGATAAAGGATTTCATGCACCAACCACATATTTTCCGTTGCTCGTGCCAGAGTGTTTGTTAATTGAACCTACCGAAACCGAAGACAAACAAACTTTAGATAATTTTATTAATGCCCTTTGTGAGATTAAAACCGAGGCTGAGGTTCAACCTTCGATTCTGCAAAATGCTCCTTATAATTTACCAGTGCAACGTTTAAATGATGTTAAGGCGGCTAAAGATTTAGATATTGTTTGTGAATGGTGAATGGTGAATGGTGAATGGTGAATTATGAATGGTGAATGGTGAATTATGAATGGTGAATTATGAATGGTGAATGGTGAATTATGAATGGTGAATGGTTATTAATTTAATTTATTTGTGGGACGGGTTTGCAAACCCGTGATGTAGGGTGGGCAGTTTTTTTTGCCCACCATACCATTATTTACAGCAAATTTTTTTTGAAAAGGGTGTTGTTTTTTTCAGATTGGCATGATAGAATGCGCCATCCTTTCGTGGACAGACTGTCCACAAGGGCCTGTAGCTCAGTTGGTTAGAGCACTCGACTCATAATCGATTGGTCGTAGGTTCAAATCCTACCAGGCCCACCATATTCTCCAAGTCCAATCTCAAAGGGCCTGTAGCTCAGTTGGTTAGAGCAATCGACTCATAATCGACAGGTCGTAGGTTCGAGTCCTACCAGGCCCACCATCCGAATTTTCCCATCATTCTCAATTTGCATTAAGTTAATTTGTTTCCTTATTTGGAAAGCAATTTGAAATTGTGTCTTGCTCAATACCAAGCTCAAATTTATTTGGTACTAAACCGGTCAGGTTTTTACTACGTTCACTACTTTTACAAGAGAAACTAAAATGTTTTTAAAGAAAATTTCCATAGAAAAATTCCGGGTTTTAAAAGACATAGATATACAATTTGAACCAGAATTCACCCCGACTATTTTTCCATTGGGAAGCCTTAATGGTGGCGGGAAAAGTTCGCTATTACAATTAGTCTTTACCTTATTACATTGTTCGTTTAATAAACAAAGACATCAATATTTAGTGAATTTTTTATCAACATTAACGTTTACCAAGCGTGACACCATGACGACGTTGGCAAAATTTGATATTTGGCATGATGATAAGGAATTTTTCTTGGAATTTATGGTGTCTGATAATAATTTTGAGGGCCAAAACTTTAACGTTTTTTTAGAAGATGTGGAGGAGCTGGAACAAAAAAGATTAGGAGAAGCATTAGAAGCCAACCATTCACCTCTGTTAAAAGAGGAAAAAAAGAGGCAATCAAAAATACACCATCTTTTGAAATTAAAAGAAATGTTATACGTGACTCATTTTGATAATAATAAGGTATTGTTATGTAAAACCAACATTGATGATACAGATATTTTGAGTAAGATGTCTGATAAAGTCTATTTAGCCGCTCCAAGTACGCAAGTTTTTTTATTTTTGTCTGAGAAAGAAAAAGGCGCAGTTTTTTCAAGAGAAAGTAGGGGAAAAAATTATGTTGATTATATTAACAAAGCCCAGAAAAACTTAACTGGTTTTTTTACTTATGATTTTGCCTCAACCGATTTGATCATTAAATCTTTTGAGAAGGCAAGGGATAAAGATTTTGAGGATGCTTTAGAATATGGAGAATATGGAGAGCACTTTAAAGAATTAACCACGGAGTTAAATAATTTTTTAATTGCTAAAACCATCACTGTCAATAAACAACTTTCAAACATCGTTTTTAATTTAGAAAATGATGATGAGAAATTATTGCCAGAAGATTTGAGTCATGGAGAATTAAAAAAGCTTGGTATCTATATTTGGTTAAAATATTATGCCATAGAAGATTCCCTTGTCTTAATGGATGAGATAGAAATTGGTTTGCACCCGGATTGGCAATATGAGATTGTGAATGAATTACAAGAATGGTCAAAAAATAATCAATTTATTTTAGCAACCCATTCTTATGAACTGTGTCAGGCTTTAACGCCATCTCATGTTAAAGAATTAGAACCTAAGTTAATCAAGGCAAAATAGACATGAGTTTAACCCCAGATGAATTAGAAAATCATGTCAAAAATATTATGTTCTCAAAAAGGATAAAATATAAGGCGGTGATTTTATGCGAAGGTGATATTAGCAGCGTAAAAAATGTTGGGCTCAACCCAACTATGTATAGAAACCTTGAGCGTAAACCAGATGCAGATTTCTATAAAGCCTGTTTACCTAGAAATATGAGGAAAAACAACTCTCCCCAATTTTTTAACTGTGGTGGCAGAAGTGATGTCATTAAAGTTTATTGTCAATTAAAAACATTACATGCAAGCAATCCCAAAAACAGTTATCTTGATATCAATAAACTTTTTGCCATTATAGATTTAGATATTCAAAAGGCAAACATAGACAATTATTTATTTCAAGATACTGAAGAAATTTTTTCTAACTTATACAATGAGCTAGAAATAAACCATAACAACATAGATAGCCATATCATATTTACCACTGGTTTAATTCATAAGGAAGCATATTTTTTGCTGCCACTATTTACGGATATTTTTGCCAACTATAAAAACCGGTTGTCATACATGAATGATGAATTCAGTCTTAAAAAAATATACACAGATATCATTGAAGATATTGATAAAGACAAAGATTTGAGCGCAAATTTTGATAGAGTTTGTAATCGAATTAATTTTTCTAGGCTAAATTGTTCTACCGTTGGTGACTTAAAAAACGCTTTTATTAATCAATTTCATCATGGAATAGATGACAGATTAATACAGACATTATTCTTGATAAGAAAGATTAAGCCTTATTGGGAAAAAATAAGTACCCGTGAAAATATAGATGCGGAGAAATTGAGGGAGCAATTAGCATTGGAAATCGCAAAATTTTACGCAAACAAAGATGATGATAACTTTCATATAACAGCCATTTTGAAATCAATATATCAACAAGCTTGCAGATAAAACCAGTATATTTTCTCGTTCCTTCGCGACGGCATCGTGGGAATGCTTTGACGACGCGCCACAGCATAAATATTTGAGAATTTATTTTAATTTTCAGATAAATAACTTAATTGCTTTAGATTTTATTCGGTTAATTCTCAAATTCCGCAAATTCTGATTCAGACAATTAATTCTCAAATTCCGCAAATTCTGAGACATGAACTGTTAGTTTGTAAGGATTACCCATTTATGAGCATGAAAACATTGATCAAATATTTTACCGTTATAGCACTTTTATTGAGTATATTAATGAAGCCCACGCTGGCAGATGGTAAAGTTCATTTACGAGTGGGTTATTTACCTATCCTTGATCATTTAACTCTGTTGGTTTCACATGCCCAAGACAATTGTTCATTTCAACGGGTTAATATTCAACCCAAAATGTTTAAGGCATGGCGCGAAATGGTAGGTGCTCTTAGGGCGGGTGTCATTGATGCTGCTTTTATTTTATCGCCGTTGGCAATGGATTTGTTTAATAAGGGTGTTGCGATAAAAACAATTATATTGGCGCACCGTGATGGCTCAGCCATTACTGTCAAAACCGGCTCAAATATTTCCTCAGCCGCCGATTTAAACGGTAAGGCAATTGCCATCCCCGATAGAAAAGCCACTCACACCGCTTTACTCAATCATTATTTAACGGGTGGTGGTATTTCTCTCCAAGATGTAACAACTAAAGTGATTGCACCGCCCAATATGATCAAGGCGATGAAATTAGGGCGGATTGATGCCTTTATTGTTGCTGAGCCATTCGGTGCCAAAGCACAACATGATAATGTGGGTAAAATTCTGGTACTTACTAAAGAAATTATTGATAATCACGTTGAATGTATTGTCGTGGTTAATCAAGACGTTATTAAAAATAACCGTACCGCTCTTCAAGAATGGGTGGACAGTCTCATTCGAGCCGGCAAATGGATTGATAAGGATAAACTGGAAAATGGCTCGAAACAAGTTGCTAAGATAACTGCCAAAAGGTATTTTCCCCATTCAGAAGCTACAATCATAAGAGGATTACAAACCCCCTCCAACCGAATATCTTTTTCTGATCTAAATCCCGTGTTAGATGATTTTCAAATTATTGTAGATATATCCTTACCGGCTGGCATTATTGAGCCGGTAAATCTCAAAGCATTTATCGACGCTAGTTTCTTCCGTAAACATGTTTTAGAAAAACCGTTGACAAATTAGGCAAGAACTACAAGGATTGTATATAAGAAGGGATTTTTTTGGTTTACAATAGTATAGACTTTCGGAAATTTAAGCGATTGGTGGGCAACAAAAAGACGTTACCCACCCTACATAAATACTAAACCCCTTATTATAAATCCTTTCTTATATACAATCCTTGTAGTTCGCCAAAAGCATCAATCCCATTCACAATTTAACAGAAAGTCTTCCTTTCTCCCCCTACGCCTTGCCACGAAATGTTTACCGTTTTGAACAACCACTTCAGCCGGCAATGGTGCGCTTAGAAAATAGAGCATACTTGCCGAAAATCCATAAGCACCGGAATTAAATATACTGATAATGTCGTTGATTTCCATATAAGGTAACTCAACTTCATTGGTAAAAACGTCCATGCTTGTACATAAAGGCCCTCCCAAAATTTGAGGAACTTCATTAGGCAAATTCATCTTGTTGGCTATAGCCGTTGGATATTTCCTATTCATTCTTATCGGCAAGAACGCATGATTTATCCCGCCATCGACAATCGCATAGTTTTTGCCTCTGGATTCCTTGACACTTATCACCTTGGTCAAAAAAATACCGGCTTGGGCGACAAGAAATCTACCCGGCTCCAGAATAAACCGAGTATTGGATAAATCATACTCTTGGGACATCTTGTTAATTAATGCCGTTAAACCCTTACCAAAATTTTCGACATCAAATTCCGGCTCGGATTCATCGTAGGGCACGCCAAGCCCCCCGCCAAAATTGATACATTTTAAAGGGAAACCAAGTTGGCTAGTACGCCCAGCAATTCGTAAAGTGTTTTCTATACTTTCTAATAACCGCCTCTGCTCAAGTATTTGTGAGCCGACATAAATATGTATTCCTTGTAGTTCAATCCAATCACACTTTAATGCTGTTTCTATTACCGTTTCAATTTGCTCTTCATCTATACCTAATTTTTGGGAGCCACCGCCGGTTTGCATTTTCACACTTGTCACGCCGCGTATAGGGTTAACTCTAATACACACTTTCACCGGGCGACGTTCTGTCGCTGCAATAGCATTAAGACGATGTAGTTCATCCATTGACTCAACATTAATGACGTAAACACCATTTTTAATGGCATATTGTATATCTTCGTCAGTTTTTCCCGGCCCATTATAAACAATCTCTTCCCCGGAAAATCCGGCTTTTAAGGCAATATATAATTCTCCGGCTGACGCGATTTCCGCGCCGGCACCAAGTGAACGAAGAAATGCACAAATGTGAGGATTTGGATTAGCCTTAATTGCGTAGAATATTTTTACCGGTTGGGGTAATGAATGTTTTAAAGCGTTGTACTGTTTTCTGATAATTTCAAGATCATAAACATACAACGGAGTTCCATATTCTTTAACAAGGCTTAATACATTAATGCCCCCTACCATAAGGACTCCATTTTTATTTTCAAAATATTTCATTGAGGTTTTTTTAATTTTTCTGGTTGCCAATACCTCCAAATCTGAAGGTTTGGATTCCAAGGCTTAACTTAATTTTTCTGGTTCCCAATACCTCCAAATCTGAAGGTTTGGACTCCAAAGATTTGGATTATGTAGTTTAGAATCAAACACTTCCAAATCTAAAGGTTTGGACTCCAAGGCTTATATTTGTTGGAATCCAAACCTTCAGATTTGGGAATATTTAACTTCCAAATCTAAAGGTTTGGACTCCAACGCTTATATTTATTGGAATCCAAACCTTCAGATTTGAGAATATTTAACTTCCAAATCTAAAGGTTTGGACTCCAAGGCTTATATTTGTTGGAATCCAACGCTTAACTTATCATTTAGGATTACTATATAACATGCTATGCCATCTATTCGCATCCGAAAACGTATTTGCTATGATAACCGCACTAAATTTTCCCCATTGAAGCAAACCAACATTGTACGGTAAAATTCCTTGTTTAGATTGCTTAGTAAAAAGGTTATCTGTTCCAAGGATATTTTTTAATTCCAAAAAAGTGGTTCTTTTTCCAACACTTACATTGGTCAAAATTTTAAAATATTTCTGTTGGTATGAGTCGGGAAAAAGCTTGCGTATGACATTGAGTCCAAAAGAGGAGGCGTTGGCACGTCCATTAATATCTACCGCAAATATATTCCCCTCAATAGTGTCGATAAAGTCAATACCCACCAATCCTCTATATCCTTGTGATTGTAATTTTTCACTAATACAATGCGAGTGATACCTTATTTTTTCAAGCTGAATGGTTGATGATGGAGTTGTGTTGCCATGATGTCTCAGTTTATCATCTAATATTTGTTCGGTAATCCCCAATTCGTATGTAGAATTATGACCGATATTATATTGGATATTTGGAGAATGCAAAACATCATACATTTTTTCGACTAAAAATCGTTCGGTTGCTTGGCACTTGCTGATATCAAGCTTAAACCGGTTGAACGATTGCTCATCCGTTATTTTCCAAACCGCCATGCCACCATAAGTATGCTCCCCAAGAATTATAATCTTATTGGCGTATTTACTTATGAAATTTTTTGCCGTATTTACAACTGTTACTGAATTTGCTATTTCGTATTCTGGTATTGGGAGTGCTAACTCTTCTAGGAAAGTGGGCAAATATATCTTGTTATTTATTAACGTCGTTAAATCCGGGGGCGAGCCATTAACAATAGCATTAATTGATTTAGCAATTTTAGTTTCGACTAGAGTACTTATATAAGGATGAAGTACAACTTGATTTTTCCCTTTTCCGAGGTTTCGTAAGAATTTCAATAGTTGCTCATCTTTAAAAACCCTATCTGCCAACGATTCCCCGGCAATGGTTGGCATCAAAATATTTTGGGTACCAATGCCAATAGCCATAAGATAATCAAGGTAATCTTTATCCGGGTAGTGATTAAGAATAATATAATCATCACTTCCGGCAAGGAGAAAAGCCCTCTCTGGATATTCATTCAGTTGTGATTTAAATCTTTCTAAGTCACTGATATGGCTGCCGGCGGTTAATTTTAACGCCCCAAGGTGCAGGGTATGTATGAAAACATTGATACTTTTTGTGGTTGGAATCATCATACAATCTTTGTGTCACGGTAATTTGAGTAATTTTGCACATTTAGATAAACAGTTGAAATTTTAAAATGATGTGATTTCGCTGTCGCCTTGTTTATTATACGCTTGCTAGGCTTGCTATTGGAGCAGAAATTTTCTCATGGATATAGGAATATATTGCTCCAGTATTAATTTACACAAATTCCAATTGCTAATTAAATATATAATTATTACTGTCTCTAAAAACAACAAAGTAAGATTCGATATCAATGATTAACCAGAAAAATATATATGAGATTTTTAAACTTTATGTTAAAATTCAACCCATCGTAAGGAATAGAGTTTTCGCCTAATTGCCAATTTATTAAATTTTATTAAACCTGATTAACAATACCATCGCCAATTATTTGTTTCGGGAATGGAGCGAAGCGTATTTCCCGAAACCCCGATATTACTGGGTTTCGGGAAATCGTACCTCATTCCCGAAACAACAAATTTTGATATTGGCGAAGGTATTGATTAAACCAACCATTTTTATTTGTGTCCATTTTCTAATCTGAAATGGATTCAGGGTGTGCGGAATATTTAACCATCTGGTTAACACCTGAGATGGTGTATTAAGATACACCTTTTGGAGTGTCTACTTATAGTTAGGCAATCGAATATGGGCAATCTATCGAATTTTCAGATTTCCATCATCATGGGATTCGTTGCAGTTGTTGCGACGTTAATCGTCTTTAAAAAAGAAAGTGAAAAGTGGCTACCAGTTTCCTTAGGTTATGGTGGATTTATTCACTTTTTTTTTGAGTCAAAGTACTCACTGCACTTTCTATTTATTATAGTGATGATAGGTTTATCGACACAATTATTAGTTTTTGTGGTATTAGATACATTTAGTGGACTCAATAAATTTGGCGTTAGTGAATTTATCAAAAACGATATCTCCAACGGTTTGTTCTCTTTAAGGATAGTAACTCTTCTTATTAGCCTAAAAGCATTTGTTAATACACTAAGTATTATTTACCAGAATGTCACCATTAATGACGATTTTTTGCCTCAGTGCAAATTCCACTATAATGAATTAAGTTGTTTGGAAGTAAAAATTGACAAAATGGGGTTAACTTTAATTAACCTCAGCCAATTTGGGATTTATTTGTCATCCATGCTGGTTCTATGGCAAACGCAAGATGGCAGCAAAGTATCGTTGTATGTTTCAATTCTTAGCTGGTTGTTGTTGTTTATTGTTGATGATTGGGTTGTTATATTTCAGACTATGGAAGCTTTAAAGGGAAGAATTCTGATTCAACACTTCATAAAAATTCAAGTAGTCAATGTCGCACTATTCTTTGGTGTGGGTTATATAGTGTATGATCAGACTAGTTTTTTAAATGTAATTTCAATCGTATTCCTTTTTATATCACTTATAACCAATTATCAATTAATTTTAAAGAAAAAATTACTATAAAATCAAAGGGTCATAATTATGAGCTGGTTTGATTATACGATCATATGGATTGCATTTGGCATCATAACCTATGCAATTAAATTTATAAAATATAATAATGACTGGAAAAAAGAAGGAAACCATGTGTTCTTTGTTGCAGTCCTGATTGCGGCGATAGCTTTCGGACCAATCGGGTTGTTGTTAACATTAATTAACTCAAGGGGGAAACCATTTAGAAACATTTAGGAATTAATCAAGGAGTCAGAGCATTTAGATTTTAATATAGACTTTCAGAAAAATGCTTGGAGCCAAACCTCCGAGGTTTTGTTGGAAACCTCGGAGGTTTTTGGTGAAATTATTTATTCTTTTCGTCTATAGGTTTAATCATAAAGCTGGCTCAAATTCAAATACCACAGCCTAACAAGGCACTGAAGCCAAGGCTCGTAAAGACCGCCGTGGCGTTATGTTTATTAACCGGAAATTATTATGAAAACAATAGAAGCGATACGTTCACGTCGAGCGGTCAAACATTTTGATGCAAATCACAGTATGACCGCTGAAGAAAAGGACCAGATTTTGTCTTTAGCTATTCTTTCACCAACCGCCTTTAATATTCAGAACTGGCGTTTGGTTGTAGTGGATGATGCAGACTTGAGGAGGAAGATCAGGGAGGTATCCTGGGATCAATCACAAGTGACTGATACATCTTTGTTTATCGTACTTTGTGCAGATCTGAAGGCATGGGAAAAGGAGCCTGAGCGTTATTGGGCAAATGCACCAAAAGAAGTTCAGGAGTTTATGCTTCCAGCTATCGATAATTATTATCGAGGCAAGGATCAGGTGCAAAGAGACGAAGCTATGCGCTCCTGTGGTATTATTGCACAAACAATAATGCTTGCTGCAAAGTCATTGGGGTATGACTCTTGTCCTATGGATGGTTTTGATTTTGAGAAGGTTGCACAGCTGATTCATCTTCCAGATGATCATGTAATTGCCATGTTTGTGGCAATTGGAAAAGGCACGAAAGAGGCATGGTCACGACCAGGGCAACTCAGCCTTAATGATGTGATCGTCAAGAATGTTTTTGAGCGATAACAAAGTGCTGCACCAGATGGCAATTACGCTGCTCTGCTTTTTGCCGCTGTGATTTTCTCGTTCCTAACGTCTTCGTTGGGAATGCGTATTGTGACGCTCCAGCGTCACATATTATATACTCAGCGCGGGCATAAACTTTTTTAATGTAGGGTGGGCAAGGTCTTTTTCTTGCCCACCATTTAAGCTTAAGGTGGGCGTTACCCACCCTACATAAAGAATTATTATTCGAGTTTTAATATTATTTGATTTAAGAAAGCTTGTGCGGAATGTCGGATTATTATTCGGTTTATAAGATTAGGAAACTTGTGCTTCAGTACTTATGCCAAAGAAATTAAGTGGTTTAGGAATAAAAGATTAAGTAAGAACTTCGCTGTTTGATGTTGTTTCCTACGGGAATACATAGGAGAGGAGCCGTGTTCGGGATCCGTCTCAAGCACGGTTTTGAAGTCCAACTTGCTCCGTGAGGAGTGGGTTGAGATTAATAATGGCCTAACAAAGCACTGAAGCCGACGCGAAAAAAACGGCGCGAGAGACACATGGGATACGAGTTACACATAGAAAAAGATAAGACAGTTCCAATTTCCGCAAAAGAATGGTATGAACTGGTGGTCACCGATCCAGAACTTGAATTTGTCCCTGAAAATGGACAGTACTTTGTCCGCTTCCTTGGTAATTGCAAGTATGGCTTTGGGAACGGTTGGTTCGATTGGAACGAAGGGCGTATCAGCACTAAGCACCCTGATAATGCCATCCTCGCCAAGATGTTGTTGCTGGCAAATAACCTAGACGCGAAAGTTATAGGAGACTATGGCGAAATTTACGTTGAACCTGATATAAACTCCGGGTTCCATGAATCAACAGCGCAACCGAGACAAAGTTGGATAGAGTTGTTCAAAAACATCATATTGGGATTGTTTCCGCCTAAAAATAATACTTTACTTCCATTCACCATTGGAGATCGCGTTTGTGATCTCTTTAACCAAGGCATTATCACCAAGATTGATCGGGGGGAGGGGCTAGGTTGTATAACCGTAAAGTATGACGATGGACGAGAAATGCATTACGCTATTGTTGCGCATGGTTTAGAAAAGGTACCATCTAAAAAAATAAAGGGGCCAAGCTCGAATTAAATTCACAAATTCAAATACAACAAATAGCCTAACTTTGCGCTGAAGCCAAGGCTCGTAAAGACCATGCGGCTTAACCTGGGTGTTAGTTCTATGAAAAATATCATAATTCTCGTTCTTATAAGTGTGTCGACAGTTACCTTTTCAAAAACAATCGAAGAAAACGATTTAATTGGTACTTGGATTGATTCAATACCTTACTCACTGAAAGGGAAGGCGATTCATTGGCTGGCTGGGCAATCGAAAAATCGTCTTGAAATTTCAAATAATAAAATTAGGTTTATACGAATATTTGAATCTGGAAATAATGAGATCATAGAAATAAACTACGAAAATATGATAAAAAACGATGATTTATATATTATCAATTTACCGAGAGAGTCTGGAGGAAAATATAAAATTGTACTCAGTGGCTGGAATATAGGCAGCACAAAAATGCTGTTTGGCCATTTCTACCTTTACAATAAAGAAGGTTTGTTTAATGGGTGGCAAATCTCCCTTTCTCCAGAAAAATAGAGCTAACAAAGCAGTCAAGTTCGTTCAGGCCCTTTGAATAATAAACGGTAATAAATAAATGTGGTCAGAGTAAAATTAAACCTATTAAATAAAAGGGGCCAAGACTTGAATTATAAGAATAAAAGGGGCCAAGCTCGAATTAAATTCACAAATTCAAATACAACAAATAGTCTTTACGATGCACGAGCGCCCGTGCAAGGTACGCCTAGAACGAATGAATCTCGAACATTATTTAAATTGGTATAATGTCTATTGTTGTAGGGGCACGCCGATTTGGTTGCCCGGAGTAGTTACGATAGGTTTAATCGTAAAGTGGGTCAAATTTAAATACAACAAATAGTCTAACAATGCGCTGAAGCCGTCGCGTAAAAGACCACGCGGCTTATTTATCTAAACAAACGTCTATAGCACAAATTTGTTAGGTGCAAGCTGATATATAGTGTTTCAGATAAATATTTTGGCTTGGTTAGAAATCCGATTTTTGCCAAAAATCGATTTTGGCTTGGTTAGAACCTATTTATTTTGGCTTGGTTAGAAATCCGATTTTTGGCAAAAATCGGATTTCTTTGAACCTATTTTTCTGAAAGTCTATAGAACATGAACGAAAAGGAAAACAAGACTGATCAATCATTCAATGAAGACTTCGGTGTTCACTTGGAATATCATCTTTGCCGAACGTTTGAAAATTCAGTTAAAGAGAAATTGAGAGGTTTTTGGTGTGACGGAATCTTGTGGCACCCTTTCATAGATTCTAAAATTACGAAGAAAAGTGTGAATGACACTAGGAAAATCGAAACCAGAGCTTGGATAGGAAAAACCGGACAATATGAATACAATATGACCATAAGATTTGGGAAGTATTCATTAAGGAGGTATGCCAAAGGGACAAGTTTGATTGACTGTATTCCAAGTGAAGAAACAATGGATTGGATTGACATTGATACCGAAAACAAGATCATTGAAATAAGATTGAACTGAAAGAAGCCGGCATCAAAAAAAACACATAACAAATCGTTCGAGACGGACACAATAAATTGCACCGCTCAAAGAATTTTTCCTTGACTAACCGTGTGAGCCTGCATTAGTATATGTGCAGGTTCTTTTTATTACATGCCATTATAAGTACCGAAGCACAAATTATCGGATATTATGAAGTTCAAAGCGAAGCTTTGTGCCACTGACAAAGCTTCGCTTTGAACTCCAAAAAGTCCAAAAAATTTATGCTTCAGTACTTAGCAGATGATAACGATCCCGCTGTCGTTGTCACAATTTACTGCAATCAATAAAATAAACAAGTATTGGAAAACATTATGAAAGTCATTTATGATTTTAAAATAAGGAACCAATTATGAGTGTTGTTATACCGGATAATATTGTTTATTCCACTCGCATGACTGAAGAGGAATTGTTACAAGAGATTGCCGTTTTACTGTATCAAAAAGAAAAACTTTCAATGGGGCAAGCGAGTAAACTGGCTCGTATGAGTCAATGGCAATTTCAATTATTACTGGGTAGCCGTAAAATTCCAATTCACTATGATGTGACTGATTTTGAAAACGATTTGAACACTTTGCGTGAAATGGGGCGAATAAAATAGATGATAGTTGTTAGCAATACCTCACCGCTTATTAATCTGGCTCACCTTGGACAACTCCATTTATTGCAACAGTTATATGGTCAAGTCGTTATCCCGCAAGCCGTTTACGATGAAATTGTGATTGCCGGTGCGGGACAGCCAGGAGCAATGGAAGTCAAAACTTATGATTGGATCGAAGTCATGCAAACAACTAACCAACAAATGGTAACGTTGTTACAAGTTGATGTGGATATAGGTGAAGCGGAAGCGATTGTTCTTGCCATTGAATTGAAACCGGATTTATTACTTTTAGATGAACACAAAGGACGGCAAGTTGCATCAAATTTGGGAATAAAATTCACCGGGATTTTAGGTGTTCTGATTGAAGCCAAAAATCATAAGCTTATTGATGCAGTCAAACCAATAATGGATGCTCTGATAGAACAAGCTGGTTTTAGAGTAGGTTCGACGTTATACCAACGAGTTTTACAAATAGCAAATGAGCAAACATTTTGAACGACGTTTTCACACGCAAATTGTGCCGGGGCTGAGTTTCATATCTTGAAGTAGTCACCGATCAAAGAATTCCAAAATTGATTTTGGATAACTTGCCTCACAAATTACTCTCGCTAACCGCCGGTTCTTTGACAATAGCAAGTTTTTTCACTCCGTTAATAAATCAAGAAATGACATAAGGGCTTTCGCCGTGGATTGCCCCTACATGAGACCGATTTGTAGGGGCAATCCCTTGTGGTTGCCCTTAAATTTGAAGCTTTCCCACTCAACGATCCAGTGCCTGAATATCTTGATGAGGTGATTTGGCGGCAAAAATAGTCAACTTTAATTCAGAGTCATCAATCAGTCGATATACCGGTTTGCGTTCTGATAGTTTTTCACTTTCAGATAAAATAATGGGTACACCTTCACCTCGTTTATCCATAATAAAACTGCGTTGGCTGCCAACAGCATTAACATTCATTGGGCAACGCGCCAATAATGATGTTAATAATTCATTGCGGGTTGATTGTCGTTCGGCAAGGCTGGCAATTGTCATGGTATTGGTGATAGTTCCCGGAGAAAATATTTCCACTCGGTCAGAAAAAACTTGCAAGCGAATTTTTGCTCCGTAAATTGAGTAATCTCGATGCGCCACTGCATTAACAATTGCTTCAAAGATAGCATTCATGGAAAACTGGGGAATTTCAATCCGGTTCGGTGCTTTAATGGCATAAATACGCATATTTCGTTCAACAAACTTGCAAGCTTCCTGAATCTGCATATCTAAAGGGCCAATAATATCTTTAGCGTCCAGTTGGTAAGCAGCATTACGTTGGGTGGTGCGATAACAAACTGCCTGAATAAAAGCGTTGGAAATAAAAGATTCCGGAGCATCACTAGCCATTAATATTCCGCTTACGGTAGGATAAAGATGAGCGTTCTGCTCCGAGCTTATCATTTTTATCTTAGTTAAAAACTCCAAATCATCATCTGGTGATAGAACCGTTTTAAAACGTTTCCAAAGCCGAGGATTTAAGTCGTCCAATTTGGAATTGGCTACAATCTGTTCATCAAAACGAATTAATCTAGTTTGGCTGCGTTGTTGAAACAAACGGGCCAGAAAATCCGGTTTCATTCGTCTTTTAGAACTGCCTATACGGTAAAAATACCCTCCCGAACTTTGGTGAACAAAAAGACTTTTGGGGACATCTATACGAATAATAAATTTTTCAATATTATTGTTGTCCAGTACGTCAATTTTTTGAATAATACAATTTAGCGGTGGCTCAATTAGATCATTACATATACTACGCACCCATGTTTCGAGCTGGTCTAATTGGTTTTTGGGTATGCCACAGATGTTTTTGGTTTTATCATCCACGCCCAATAAAATTATGCCGGTATGTGTATTTGCCATAGCTGCCAGCTCATCCGCCATGCTATTTCGGTGAGGGCCAACAATTTTATTTTTGTCAAATTGGATTTTTTTTAACTCCAGAATGGAATCTTCTCCAAGAGACAGTTGTTTTAAAAGGGCAGTTATATCTTCAAGCATATTAATATTTACCTTCGGTTATTTTAGCCAATTCCTTTTTCTGGAATATTATAAGCAGATACACAAAAGTTTTTTAACATTTTTAACCGCCTCAAGAAATCCGATTTTTTGAAAAAATCGGATTTCTCATGACTATCATACCTTCGCCAAAAGTTTAGGTTAGTACAGCGAATTGAGAAATAAACGAATTGTTATAGATAAATTGTTGTTATTTAAATGGATTTTTATTAGTTTATTTCTCAATTCGTTGTACTAAATCAATAAAAGGTTTTTTGATTCGTTTATTTCTCAATTCGTTGTACTAAATCAATAGGTTATATTTTAGGTTAGTACAGCGAATTGAGAAATAAACGAATTGTTATAGATAAATTGTTGTTATTTAAAGGGGTTTTTATTAGTTTATTTCTCAATTCGTTGTACTAAATCAATAGGTTATATAGATTGGCGAACATATTGTAAACCTGACCGGTTTTAAAAACCGGTCCGGTTTGATTCAACACTATAAAACGTGCCGTTCCAATTCCAATTCGGGCAAATTCGCTAACGTTTCTGCATTACTTAATACTGCTACGTTCGAGAGCGAAGGCTGCAAGTATGTTTGAGCAACTCGTTGTAAATCTGCTATTTTCACTTGCAATATCCGTTGCCGATATTCACGCCGTATTTCCGGTGAGCGTCCGTGTAAGGTATTGAAAAAGCTACTCATCGCTTCACCGGCTGGCGAGCCGGGACGATCAATGCGACTTATTACCCCAAGAATTGCTTCTTCCAAAGCGCGTGGCTCATGTTGGGTATTCTGTAACCACGTTAAAGATTCGTCAAAATCTGCTAGGGTTTCCACCAAACGTGGATCACGGTAGGAAAAAAATCGAAACGATCCGGTATCACCGTCGTAACTGGCACCACTACCATAAGCTCCGCCTTGTTCACGTATTGCCCGGTGTAAATAGCCATTTCGCAAAAATGGTCCTAATATTGTCAAAGCCGGGGCATCACTATGTCCTCCTGCCACTGTTGGGTAAGCC
>Ga0233403_10000102_pt1 | contig 36474 bp, 37 predicted proteins | sample Na_oxic_1_MG_FD_179866 | JGI IMG/M metagenome (GOLD analysis project Ga0233403, IMG submission 179866) | Seawater microbial communities from Saanich Inlet, British Columbia, Canada - Na_oxic_1_MG | ecosystem: Environmental > Aquatic > Marine > Inlet | place: Canada: British Columbia | collected...
CCAGGCTCGAATTAATTTTGAAAAAATAAAAGAGGGCCGGCTGAAATAAAAGGGATTAATCTCTCTCGAATTTATTTGTGCAAATTGTAATATCTACAAAATAATTCGAGCCTGGCCCCTTTTTTGTACAAATCGCGTGACTAAATATACCGATACCCAAGGTAATATCTTACAGTATACCCATGATGTTGTTGGTAATTTAGTCACGTTAACCTATCCCGATGGCTCGCTCGTCCATTATGACTACAATGCTGCTGACCAATTAGTCAAAGTCACTGATTGGGCGAACCGCGAAACGCACTATGAGTATGACAAAAATGGTCGGTTAATCAGTATCTTGCGCCCAAATAGCACCAAAATGACGCGGGTATATAATGAAGCCGGACAACTGAAGCAGCAGAAGGATATTGTCATTGCAACCGGTGAAGTAATTAGCCAATTTGACTTCAGTTACGACAAAGCTGGCAACATCACCCAAGAATTGGTAATACCACCGCCCCAACCGCCTCAACTCACTATCCCAACCAACATGACTTACGGCTTGGCAAACCGTTTGGCAACTTATAATGAGTTCGCTATACAATTTGATGCCGATGGTAATATGACCAGAGGGCCATTGTCTGGTGAGATGGCGGATTTGGTGTTTGATTCGCGCAATCGCTTGAAAAATGCGGGCTCCACGGCTTATCATTATGATGCTGAAAACCAACGCATTGGTGTCAATCAAACCCGGTATGTCATCAATTCCCAACCGGTGCTGAGTCAAGTTTTAGTTCGGACCAAAGGCAATGGCGAAGTCACCTATTACGTCTATGGTTTAGGTTTAATTGGAGAGGCAAGCGCCGGGAATTACTTTAGCTATCATTATGATTTGCGTGGTAGTACCGTTGCTTTGTCTGATGCTTCTGGGCAGGTAATTGAGAGGTTCCAGTATTCGCCGTATGGGTCGTTGATGTATGGGGATTCTTCGGCAACACCATTTTTGTTTAATGGTATGTATGGGGTGATGTCAGATGCGAATGGCCTTTATTATATGCGGGCGAGGTTTTATAGTCAGGAAATTAGACGCTTTGTTAATCGGGATGTTCTTATTGGGGGTGTTGTTAGTGGGCAGACGCTTAATCGGTTTGCTTTTGGAATAAATAATCCGGTAAATTATATCGATCCTGAAGGAAGATGGGTTTGGTGGGCAGTAGGTATAGGTGCTTGGATTGCTACTGAAATTATTTTACCATCAATTTTACAGTCTGACATTCCTTTTGACAGTGGTCAACTTATACCTTCTAGTCTACCTGAGATTGTTCCTTTGGTAATCGCGGCAAGAACTATCACTAATGCTGTATGTAGAAGTTTGAGTGAAACTCGTGGAAGTCTGACCAATTTAGGATCAAATCCCTTTACTCATAATGTAACAAATCTTGACTCCTATCCAGCAACTTCAGCTTTTTCTGGTGTGTATGATGTGAAGACAGGAAAATGGTTAGCTTACCCAAGCGGACATACACGACTTCGTGGTGGAGCGATGCCTGATAATCATGTAACGCGGTATCAGGGACATATAGAAGTTAACAGAGCTTTAACTGATCTTTTGAAAACCGGTTCCTGGACATTTTTAGGTCGAAACAGATTAGGTTTTGTTATGATAATTGATAGAGCAGGTAAACTTAAGTTTAGGTGGAACTCTCAGTCGATTAATATGTTTAATTATCGTTTCCTAGGACGAACGGTTCCGAAAAAAAGACGCCAACCAGTCCATGATTCTGTAAAGGAAGCTACCGGAAGAGAAACTTATGATGACCCTAGCTATGGGCCTAATTTATAAGAAAGTCACAAAAAGAGGAACTTATTTAGTGCAATGAAAGTAAGAGGATTAGAATTACCAAATGCCTTACAAACAGTGCTATTAAATGGCGTGTGGACGAGTCGTGGCGATGATTATTCAGGAATGTGGGATGATGATTATCACATTGCATTGTTTAAGAAGTTGTTTCCCAGAGCTGAGGCCCCGTGGCCACGTTTTTTTGGTTATGAAGGAATGTTAAAGGTAAATAATGAGTTTTGGAATGGGGAAAGAAATATTATAAAACTTTATCTTGGCAAAAGTAGTAAAGATTATTCTCCCGGAAACATTGATCCTCATCTTACAATATTCATTGGTGAATCAGACCCTGATAGCCCAATTGCTCTTGATTATAGAACACCTACTCCACGAGTAGTTTATTTTTGTGACGTTAAGTATAAAATTTTATGGATTGAAGCTGTTAAAACTTTATGGGTTGAAGCTGCTAAAGACATAGAAACTTTATTATCTGCACTTGAACTTAATAGTAAATAACCTGTAACATGCGGTAAGATGTGGTGAGTAAATAGGGGACAGACCACATTTATCTTAAAGAGTAGTCTATTTTGCAAAGGAAAACATTAAATGTGGTCTGTCCCCTATTTTATTAGACTTGCCCCTTAGTAAGCTAAACTATTTATTTATATTGCGGTATTTCAACAAGTTACCTTATTTAGGAGCAAGTTTATTATTTTTATAAATTAGATTTAATTATAATTTTACAAAATCATTTATAAATTAACATAAAAATCAAACGACTCCCTAAATTTCATCCTTCATTTTCCTGAAGTTTTAGCAAGCGTAGGGTGGGTAGAAGCTTCGCTGCAACCACTTTTCATCAATTCAACAATTGCGGTGGGTGCAGCCAAGTAGGGTGGGCAAACATAAACTAATTGATTTCATAATAATTATGATCGTTTGCCCACCATTTATTTTGATTGAGCGAAAACGAAACCCACCATTTAACTAAAAAGAGAACCAATATGACTAAATTCATGTCGATCCTAAAACCCCTTATTTTAATGACCGGGTTACTTATCTCAAGTGCCAGTTATGCCATCAATTATGTTTATGATGATCTCAATCGGCTGGTTCAAGTGATTTACCCCAACGGTGAAATTATTCATTACAGTTACGATGCGACTGGCAATTTGCTGAGTGTGGTTCAAACTGAAAGCCTTCGCCCCAATGTCGCTGATGCTTCCAATACCGAAGAAACCACTCAATAATCTCAAACTAAGCAAGCCGTGCGTGATTAGCGTCGGCTTGAGTACCTTGTTAGCCCATTCAGGTATTATAGTTTTTCAATTTCTTTGATTGATAAGCCGGAAATTTCCTTAATTGTTTGAATACTAATTCCTTTTTGTTTCATAGCGTAAGCCATTTCTAAAGCCTTTTTTTCTTCACCTTCTTTCAATCCTTCTTCTTTGCCTTCTTTCAATCCTTCTTCTTTGCCTTTTTTTGCCCCGATTTTTTCGCCGGTTTCGAGGGCCACTTCAATAGCCTGTTTTCTTATTATTTGCTCTTCCTTCTTGATCATTTCTATAATTTTGTAGGGAGGCACCCATTTCAGACTTTTTTTCAATTGCTCAAATAAGCCAAGATTCACAAAACTTACAAAGTCTCTAACTGTAATGATTAAATGGTCAATCACTTCAACCTCAATGATGCGCCCCACTTGGATTAATCGATCCGTCAAATCTTTGTCTTCTTCTGAGGCCGTTAACTCCGAACTGGGATGATTATGGACCAATATCACTTTGACCGCGTTCTTCAAAATCGCCACTCGAAATACATTTATGGGTTCGACCACATTGGCTTTGATACTGCCAAAGCTGACCAATTCAATAAACAAAGCCTTGTTGTTAATCGCTAATCCGATAATCCAAAAGTGTTGCTTGTCTTGATCAATCTTATTTTCTCGACAAAGAACCCTTTGCATGATTTCAAAAACATCATTGGAATTTAAGCACTTGATTTTTTCTGCTTCTGTCAGTTTAATATCCATAGTAAATTTGTGGGTGAGAGTTCCACCGATTTCATCGGTGGCTATTCACATTTTACACCGAAGGGGTTTGTACATCTTTGGAAATTTCTAACCCCGAAGGGGTCAAACATGAATAGCCTTATGTGAAACCTATGGAACTGTGGGGTGAAAAAAATACGAAGCAAAATCACCTCAAATTTAACACCCCAGTTTGTGAGCCATTCATTTTCACAAATTTGAAGTGCGCTCAGTATACCGGTAGATACACTAAAATTCAATTAATTCAATTTGTTACAAAAGACCACGAGAATAGTGATGCCTAAAATAAGTTTTCGTAGAACGATATCTGCTTGCCACTACAAGAGAGCAAGTTGTTCTCCTTTGGATTGGTTGGTGCTAAAAAACATTGGCTCGTACTTTCTACTTTCTTTCCATGTGGCATAAACGCAATACTCAAATAATTCTTTTTTACTATTGCGTTTCCGGATCACTTTACTATCTATATTGGTGAATCCAAGGGACTTTAAGGAATCTTCAAGTAGCTTTTCTGTGTGAACCGGCACACCATAGAAACTGGAATTACCCACAATGTACGAAAGCACGGCACCTTTTTTCAGATTGTTCCGCAAGTTATAAAAGTGCAAGTGCATGTCATGAAAATATTTCCACACATAGTTTGCCATCAATAAGGCATTCTTTTCTTTCGTTTTCAAAATTTGCGAAACAACCAGTTTTAACGAATCAGGTAGTTCAACTTCGTTGGATTCCCAGTGTTGCAGCCGACTGGTTGCAATACCCCAAGTTCCACCTATGGCTTTCCAATCTAATTCACCCGCTTCACGAGCGATATTAAGAAATTTTGTCCAATACATATAAGGGCGAAGTTCACGGATGTAGCTTATGCGGTTGGGGTATGGGGGCGAGGTAACGATATGCGAATACTTGACATCATTAATTGCAACGAATTCCCTACAGTCAGCAAAATATACCGTCGCACTGCCGGCTATATATTCACTGGCACTTTGGACTATCGCATCGACTATTTTTAGGTATAGGCACTCAATCTGCTCAATTTCATACTTTGTCACTTCATCATGAAATGACATAGAGACATGATTGAATGCGGCAGCAGAAGTTTCAATTATTAACCTACAAAATGCAATCCATGCTAAGGCAGAAACATCATCTTCTTTTGGTTCTCCAAACTGGTTAACTAGTGCCTGGCGAAGTGCGGCAAGCACTTTCAGGGTATATTCACACCACCATCTGGTAATGTTGTGTATATCGGGCAACCAATTATCTTTTTTTACGAGGCTCTGGCATTCCACTAAGGATATATCAATTTTAGTCTTAAGTCTCGAAAGTTCAGTGTTTGAATAGTTTCGGCATTTGGCATTTCCAAACCAAATAAGGAATGGGTTGATATCAAAACAATGTGCAGACAATCCATGTTCCGCAGCGACTAAACCGGTTGTGGCTGTACCGGAAAAAGGATCAAGAATAAAGGAATCTCCACGGATGTTATCAATGATCTCTTTTACCAGCTTGACAGAATAAGCGGGTGTTAGGCGCAACCATCCATGCCTACCCAGTTTCTGGTTATATTTGAAAGTGTAGTCTGAACGCTGGGTGATTTTCATTACTCGGCACTTAGCAACGTTTGAAGTATATCATGGACTTCGGTTTTTATTGTTGTGGATTGACGTTCAAAGAAGTCTGCAAGATTATAGCCTAAAACTTGCTCACAAAAAGCATACAGAGATGCTTGACTGTTGCTATTGGTGGTACCAATGAGAATTCCACAACGGTTGTTTCGGTATCGCAGAACAATATCTGAATCAATTTGGGCAGAAAATATTGCGAATATGGGCAAGTAATCGTTAGCCCATGCGACTGTTGCGTTGTCTATATCGGCATTCTGGCGTTTGGAGTCTTTGCTCTTGTATCCCTGACGCACTTCAAATACGATACCATTAGCAGGTTCGCTCACTTCGTCCAAATCAGCACAATAGGCTTTAATCCATTTCTTAACGTTGAACAATACCGTTTGATTCTTGATTTCTGAAAGTTCTAACCTACCGTCAAGCGATAAAGTTTTTGATTTGCCTGATCTAGTTTTAGTTGTGTAAGACCATATAGCAAATTCGGGAGCAGTATAACCAGTCGTATCAACCAGCACAGCACGGAATAGCCGTTCACAGCCAATCCCTATTTGACGATATACTGAGGTAATTCCGCCAGCAGCACGATGAGCCGCGTACATAAGATCAGTGTCAAGACCTAACCATGAATAGAAAGGATCTAAACTGTATAGGGTTTTAAATTCATTAAGTGAAAGCCCTTTTTCGCGGTTCCCCTGACCGAACTTTGGCCTATAGATTTTACACTTTCTAATCGGATTCAAGAAAGTTTCGAGATATAGTTGTTCTTTGTTTTTCACACTGTCCTCAATTTGTGTTATGTTAAAGTTTCACTGTTATGGGGTAACCACCCGAATTTTCAATTATGTATAATCTATAAATTTATTTGATGCCTTTGCCCGCAAGCTTTTGTGCTACTAACTTTGAGTTTGTTTGTCCCGGCAGCAACGGTGATGGCAGTACCGAAATCGCCCGCCGCTCAATTTGAACAAACCCTGCAAACGGTCATTTTGACCTTAAAAAATTTCGCGGCTGAAACCACACGTCGAGCCAACCCGAATCAGCTAGAAAATCGCCTTTATGAATTGAAACAACAACTTATAGATTTAGATGCGGCGATCCAAGCTGATTTTGCCCAAGTTGAAAAAACTTTACATGCGTTGCCCCAAATTTTTGGGGAGCGTCATTCTCAAGCATTGGCTCGCTACCAGCAACATTTAGAGACATTGTTGGATAATTTAGAGGCTATCGAAAATAGCGATGAAACTCAAGAACTTGAGTTGAAACTCGCGCAAACGCTTGAACATTTACAATCGTTACAACCACCACGACAACCAGCCGTTAACCCACAGCAATTACCCTTTGGTATTTCCAAACCAATTGCGAGGGAGCCTTTTGAAAATAAAGAGGCTTTTGAAAAATCGGTGCCTGAAGCCACGAAACCAGAGCCTCGTGAACAAACGCCGCAAGGTAGACGGCGAGACGTTAATCCGGCTTATCTAGCCGAGACTGAGGCTGTCCAAATCACCGACGAAATCAAAGCACTGGCTCAAACGTTAGGATATCAACCAGTCCCTATAGTTAATTGGGTACACGAAAATATTGAGTTTCTGCCTTCCTACGGTTCGACTCAAAGTTCACAGACGACATTGGATATGAGACGGGGCAATGCGTTTGATACCGCGAGTTTGTTGATTGCATTACTGCGTGCCTCAAACATTGAAGCCCGTTATGTCTATGGAGCGGTACAAATTTCTGGAGAAAGATTGGTCAAGTGGCTTAAAGTCAGCGATGCCCAAATGGCAGTTAATTTATTAGCCTATGCTGCTATTCCCAATGGAGCTTCAATCGCTGGTGGGGAAATAAAAGCGGTTAAAATTGAACACATTTGGGTCGAGGCTTGGGTTGATTTTAGACCATCAAGAGGGGCTCGACATCGAAAAGGCGATAGTTGGGTACCGTTGGATGCGAGTTTTAAACAACATACTGTAACTTATGGGCTCAATTTGTTAGACAAAGTGCCCTTTGATATCGAAGGTTTACGTGAGCATTTAATTGAAACCACCTACACCAATGAATCCGGTGGAGTAATGGGAATTGACCAATGGTATTTAAAAACTCTGCTCACCGATTATCAAGCTCAGTTGCAAGACTATATTGAGTTACATAATGTGCAACCGGGGTACGTATTGGATCGCTATTCAATTATCCCGATTAATAGTCCGGTATTATCCGCCGGTTTGCCTTATCAACGCCTCGCCAAATTGGATACCTTTGCCGAAATTCCGCCTCGTTATCGTCACTCATTTACGATTAAGTTTTATCATAGTACCCAAGCCCAAAGTTTAGATAATCCGGCTGTCAGTTATACGTTCAATTTGCCGACGATTGGTAGTAAACGTCTCAGCGTAACTTATGAGCCGGCGACTGAAGCTGATGCCATCGCCCTCGAAAATTTTGGGGACAGTGGTGCTGAATCTTTACCGGTTTATTTGTTTCGAGTTAAGCCGGTAATTAAATTAGATGACACCGTACTTGCTACCGGCACGCCGATTGATATGGGTAAACCGCAATATTATACCTTTACCACACAGCACCCCCATAATATAAGTTATAGCCATAACGCCACTGCTACTGCCGGTGATGTAATTGTGTTCGGGGTAAATAGTAATGGCATAACCCAAGATTTGGTACAAAAGCGTTTAGAAACAGTACCTTCTGACACTGCCGTGGAAAATATGCACCAAGTTGGGTTGCATTTCTGGATGGAACGCGACTGGTTTGATGATTTAGCCGCCCAAGTTTATCAAGTACGTCGGCAACGGATGCCATCGGTGGGAGCATTTTCTCTGCCATTGACAGTTCGATATTTTTTTGGGATTCCCCGTTCTGGCATATATCGAAGTCGCCAAGTCGATGTCAAACACAATATCCAAATGGTTATTGCCAAAACCAATGAGGCTCGCTTTAAATTTATGACTCAAAGCGGGATGCACGGCTCTTACATTGAAGGCTCAGTACTGGATCAACTTTTTGGGCAACAACGCCAACCGGCAATTTCGGCGAGCCAATTATTAATGGAAGCGGGCCAGCAAAATATTCCCATCTACACGATAACCGCCGAAAATGTCAATACCATATTACCAATTCTAAAAGTAAGTTCCGAAGTTAAATCGGACATCATCCATGCCGTCAATAACGGTCAACAAGCGATTGTGGCAGAACGCGAAATTGAGCATGGCAACTGGATTGGCAGTGGCTACATTCTGCAAGACCTAATTACCGGTAGCGGGGCTTATTTGTTAGAAGGTGGACTAGATGGTGGTGGGCACGAAGTCTGTTTTAAATCGGTCAAACCAATGAGGATACAAATTGGCTTTTCGGCATCCCAACAGCAACAAATCGCCCAAGCATTTACCAGCTTTCTGTTGACTTATATGTCATTGATAGATCAAGCCATTCAACAGCTTGCCGGAGATGAACAAACCCAAGAGCAATTGCAAGCGGCCTTGCGTTTGATGGAGGCTGCCATAACTGGTATCGCTGCCAAAGGGGTTTCCACACCGATTGGCTGTCTACGGATTGTCACGAATGATACTGCCACCGAAGAATTTTATATCGCTTTTGAAAGGGATGAGCAAACCGGGATTTATAAAGAAAATGTGAGCGTGAATTTTACAAGTGAAGTCCCAGACAATTGTCGCGATCCCATCTGGAATTTTGGAAATGGTGACATAACGACTGAAACTAACCCGACTCGTGTTTACAGCAAAACCGGGAAATACGAAGTGACTTTAATTGCCAATTGTAAAACGAGGGGCAATGCGCCTGAACAAGTCAAAGTGGATGTTTATGCTAGTAAAGTGGAAATGGATATCAGAGAACACCATCATCACGACAATTGGATAGCACAGGATGATCCAAGAACAGATAAAACGGCCCGTAATAAATTGCTGGTATGGAGCAATTCGGATAATACCATTTCATTTGATGTGGTTAAACAAGATACCAAAAGCATTTTTTGGATCGAAGTGTTTCCGGCCTTCTATGGTATTTCGTATAATGAGCCCTATATACTAGGTGGCTCGCTCAAATTTGAGAAAATCGAAGACGAAGAAAAAACGCTTACGTTAAAGGACTGGTTCTATCCGGCGGTGGAACCGTATATAAATAATTATAATCAGGAAACTCTGACTCATCTATTACCCCTTTATAAACCTGATTACGTTGTCAAATTCGGGCTTGATACCAACCAATCAAAAAGTTTGGAAGAAAATGAGGTTGCTGGAGAATATGAAATTTATTCTCTGACAAGAGAAGATCACAAATTTGCTCGTGAAAAATTTGAGACAATTGTTGGCTGGAAAAATAATTTATATGGATTGTTTAAGAAGGGAAGTTTACGTGCTCTTGAGTATGCAATTATTTACAAACATACTTATGGTGTTTTCCCTAATAAAGGTTATGATCCCACTTCTGAAAATAGTCAAGTATTATATACTGGTCTTAATTATGATAAAATTACTCACAAGTGCGGTGGACAATTTCAACTTGGCAGTATCACCGGTAAGCAGTTGAATGCTTCTGGACGGGTAGATGATAAGAATTTTTTTGCGGTCCCGGATAGAAATTACCCAAACGGGACAGTGACTTTACCTCTTTATTCCTATAATTCATCAAAAACTGCTAAATTAGTTGTCACTGAGTACAAGTTTAGAAAAAAGATAAAGGCTTTCTTTTGTGATAAAAACACAACCGATCCGGAAATGTTGGAAGTGAGACAACAAATACCCTATCTCAACTCACAGCTTAAAACGCTTGAAATTGGAGAGTCTAAAACCATTTACGTACCTGGCGTTTACAGGGGATCGTATAACGCGGGTGCTAGAAATGGTGTGGGGTTAGGATCAGCCGATCTCAATATTTGGCGTCTTTACTTAACATTAGAAAAAACGGACTTGAAAAAGACTGGCTATGACTTCATTATCACTGGTGGCACGGTTTTTGGGCAGGTGAAGGACATATTTGATTATAACTATTTCACTGGCATTGACACGACTATCGCACACGATGAAGCGAATAAAAAGGGATGTGGAATCAAACTCATGGTCAAGAAACACAAAGCCACTGCCTCAGGGGCCACTATTCAATGTGGTTTCGGTAAAGTTGATGCTTATAAAGGTGCTGGAAATGTTAGCAGTGTTGTCATTGAATTGAATAACAATCACTTCACCTTTGGGCAAGCTGTGCAGATACGCGCTAGTGATAGCCAGTGTTTCAATCCGGATCCATCTGGGCCTAGTTGTTAATAACCACTTCACTGATGATAGTGAGGCTATATAGACACGCGCCAAGGATGGTCAATGTCTCAACTTTTTTATTCAATTAAAGGATAACCACAATGAGTCACGTTTTTAAAATTGCGATTTTTGTTTTTCTGAGTCTTTTTACCGTTTATGTTCAAAGCCAAAGTCTTTTGGATAAACTGCCAAAAAACGTTTCTACGCTGTCTGCTGAAGAACAGGCGGCTATTCTTAACAAAATCGCGGTATTCAGTTATCAAGCCTTGTTAGATGTGCCGCAGCAAGGACTCGCTGTCAAACGCCCTTTGATTAAGGAGGTTATCTCTGGGCAAAAGTGGCTTCAAGCGCGTCAACAACCACTTTTCCAGTTATTAGCTTTGCAAATACAACGAGCGGTAGATTTCTCAATTTTCAATGAAATCTGGCGTGAGAACCGAACCCGATTGGGACTTGAAGTTTATACTCCTTTTAAAGTGGGTTCATTTGACAAGCCATTATTAACAGCCTTATTACAACTCAATGAGCTTTCTGAAAAGTCACTGATTGAATATGCACTGAGTTTAGAAGGAGAAACCACCAATTTCTTAAGGCAACAGAACTATCCGTTAAACAATTATCTGAACGGAGTCATATTTGAAGTAATGCCCCCCAACTTAGCAGGAATAACCGGGTCACAAATGACTCTAGGCCCTTTTAGTCAACTTTCCAAACAAAGCCCAGGAGATGAGTTATTCATTAAAACACTGGCCAGTATTGATGAAGCCGGAAATACCAGAGTCGCTATGAGAGTTTACTTGACTCACGGCGGATTTCCAAAAGCCTATAAAGAGAGGAGTCAATTAATAGAAGAAGAACTTCAACGGACTCCAAGAATGTTGGTAGGTGAAGGAAATCCTGCTACGGACGATGCTATCCTTGCAACAGTTGAACTCTATGTAGAGCATAGCCCCTCATCTTACAGTTCTGGTGTGACAATACTCCTTTACCCCTTTTTCCGAGAGGAAAATAACAAGCTTTTTCCAGAATCTTTTCGGAAATTCGCCCAGCGGGAATTAGCTAAAGGTGTGCCTTTCAAACCTGGGCAATGGCTGACTTTTAAAGATTAAGCCGATCAAGCGGTTTCTGGTGGGTAATTCAATCCACCAGAATAATAACGGTAATCAGGTAATCGTCTGAAAAATCTGAAAACGGGAAAACACAATCCTCACAATACTGACGAACCACAATGTCCCAGTTGTTTAAACTCATTCTTTTTGTTTTTCTAACCACACTGACTGTTCCGGTTCAAAGTCAAACTCTTTTGGATAAATTGCCGAAAGATGTTTCTACACTATCTGCGGAAGAACACGCGAATCTGCTTAATAAGATTGCGGTATTCAGTTATCAGGCTTTGTTAGATGTACCTCAACAAGGGTTATTTGCTAAACGCCTTATAATTGAAGAGATTATTTCACTACGTCAGTGGTTAGAAACGCAAAAACATCCGCTTTTTCAATTACTTGCTTTACAAATTCAGACGGTTATTGATTTTTCGATTTTCAATGAAATCTGGCGCGAAAATAGAAATCGACTAGGACTTGAAGTTTATACCCCATTTAAAGAAGGGTCATTTGATAAGTCGTTGTTAACTAAGCTTTTACAACTCAGTAAATTGCCTGAAAAACAATTGGTTGAATATGCTTTGAGCTTAGAAGGGCAAACTACCAATTTTCTAAGACAACTAAACTATCCAGCGGAAGAATACCTGAATGGAGTTGCATTTGAGAAATTACCGATTAGACTAGTAGAAGGAATAACAGGAGCAATGTTATTAGGTCCATTTAATCGACTTTCTAAACAAAACCCGGGACGGAATATACTACTTAAAACACTGTCAAGTATTGATGATGCCAGAGATATAAGAATAGCAGCAACGGTATATTTAAATCACAGTCAATTTTCAAAAATACCCGAGAAAATTATAGATTTGGATGGTGATAAGTTTGAAGGATTAGGATTATTAGAAAAAGAACTTAAAAAAACTCCAAAAATGGAGGCAAGTAGTGGAAATCCACTTTGGGCTGATGATATTTTTTCAACTATTGAAAGATTCATCGAACGTCAACCATCATCTTATGTGATTGGTTTAACATCTCTTCTTTATCCCTTTTTCCGAGAAGAAAATAACAAGCTGTTACCAGAAAAATTTCGGCTCTCTTGGCTATTTCGTGGTAATTAAATTGTGTTAAAACAGCGATTTACATGATACTGCTTGTTAAGCAAGAATCAGTTTTTTTAAAATTTCTGGAAAATCATATAGTTAAAATCGCCACAAAAGTAGTTGTTATTCAGAAAAGATAGCATCAAACAAAGAGTATCCTTCTAAATCAAGATAGACGCGTTGAAACCAGTGTCCAATATTCAAACTGCCGTAGCAACGTCGTTTAATTACCTTGATTTTATTGTTTAATCCTTCTACAAACCCACTTGTGTGTCGTCCATCAAAATAATTTAGAATTTCTTTTTCCCATTTGGTTAACGTTGACAAAAAGCTGTCAAAACAGGTTAAATTACTTTTTTTGACACGGCGTTTCCAAGCCTTAATCTTCTGTTTAGCTGTGGATTTACAAATGTCTTGCTCAAAAATATCGGTTAAGTCATTACACAGTTCATAAGCAATTCTCAACAGTGGAGAGTGTTTAAATAACAATATTAAGACTATTCTTTCCTCAAGTTCCAGCTCAGCCGGGTTTTTACGTAAAATCCACATGACATTTTTCAATTCTTTGTATTGTTCTGCCGGTAATTCTTCTTTGAGACGCTTCATTTCTGATTTGCGCCGGGAATCTAAACTTTTTCGATACAACTTAGCAACGTGAAATCTATCAACTATAACCTTTACTTTTAGGACTTCTTTGGCAGCATTTATAAAGCCTTCATACATGTCAGAGCAAACCGCTTTGATGGTCTTGCGTAACCTTTTGGGGATGGTTTTTAAGGCAGTTGCGGGAAAATAAAATACCCATTTCCATAATTTTTATGTATAATAAAAATAGAAACTAATATTCAATATTTGGAAAATTTTTAGGTTCACTGAAAAAATTAAAAACACTTTGAAAGATGCGGCTAAAAAATTAACTGGTGTTGCCAAAAGAGCATTTGTCGCACAAACGACCATTGATCATTTTGAAGGTTCGACTAGATGCGCTTCCCGTATAATGGGATGGTCACGAAAAACGGTTGAAAAAGGGTTAAAGGAACTAGAAATGGGTATTGTTTGTGTTGACAATTACAAAGCAAGAGGTCGACAAAAAACGGAAAATCAGTTACCCAATTTAGAAGAAGATATTCGTAGCCTTGTAGATGGCAGTAGTCAAACTGAGCCGACATTTCAAACTATGCTACGTTATTCACGTATAAGTGCTAAATCTATTCGAGAAGCACTCATCCAAGAAAAAGGTTATTCCGATTCACAATTACCCACTCGTCAAACAATAGGTGATATATTGAATAGGTTAAACTATCGTTTTCGAGCCACGCAAAAAGCTAAACCTTTAAAAAAAATTCCCGAAACAGACGCTATTTTTAAGAATGTTCATAAAGCCAACCAAGCGGCTGATGACAATCCGGAGGCTTTAAGAATTTCCATTGATTGTTTCGCGACAGTTAAAATTGGCAATCTGTCTCGTGGAGGATCTGCACGAACTCAAAAATCCAAGCAAGCTGACGATCATGATACTAAAATTGAGGCAACTTTAGGGACTGAAGGTATAAGAGAGATGGGGGAAGATCATTTGACTATTTTCATGGGGCAGTCTTTTGAAACATCGGATTTTATCGTAGATTGTTTAGAAAGGTGGTGGGATGAGAATTCGGATAATTTTTCTCATATCAACGAATTAGTTATCAACTTAGATAACGGTCCCTCGCTTGGAAGCCATCGAACTCAATTTATTAAACGTATGGTTGAATTTGAACAAAAAACGAAGCTAGTTGTTAAATTAATCTATTATCCTCCTTATCATAGCAAATATAACCCGATTGAACGTTGTTGGGGTGCTTTAGAAAATTATTGGAACGGTGCCATTTTGAATACAATTGATGCGGCTATAAAATGGGCGGGTAATATGACCTTAAAAGGTAAAAATCCTACGGTTCATCTGGTTGAAGATACTTATGAAAAAGGTGTTATTGTTAGTAACTTCGATATAAAAGAATTTGAACCATTTTGGAAACGTTCCGAAGAGTTACCAAAATGGGATGTTACTATCTTACCAGCATTAGAATAATGGGTATTTTATTTTCCCGCAACTGCCTAAGAACTCTTTAACCGTATCCTTTTTACGGTCTTTGAGAATAGCCAAAATAATCGTTTTACCATCAACTCGTGCAGTCACAATGGTGACAAAGTCTTTATGACCTTTTTTACGGGATATTTCATCTAAACCCAATAACTCAATCTTTTCAATCAAGTCCCAATTGACGCTTGATTTAATATGACGGTCGATGATTCCTTGTACTTCATCTACAGTCAAATTTTCTTTTATTGCAATGTCAGCTACAGTGCTATTAACTAGCTGAAGTAAGACGTGATTTTCGTAAGCTATAGTATGATGACAATATGGTTCACAGCATGATAATTGCTGGGTAGTTGTTTTACCACAGTGGGAACATTCGTATCTTTTTGGGAAAAAGCGAATGTAAGTCTCTATACCAAATGATGAGGTATGTCTGATAATTCGAACATCAGCATGCCCACAAAGTTCTGTGGCTTGTTTCCCACAACTATGGCAACAAGTGCTTTCATCTGTATTTCTGACTGTTATAATCAATTGGCCAGTTTCGTTAGTTTGAGTATTGAGAATCTCAGCATTTTTGATATCAAAAGGGACTTCTATTGTATTTGTCATTAGTGTATCTGCACCGATAAATGTGTTAAACTACTCTAATTCTAAATTATAACAGAATACTAAACATTATTTACAAAAAATATTTAAAATTTGGTTTGATTACAATCTGTTTAGAGTAACCATATCTTTTGTGGCTAATTTAAATTAGTGATTTTTAACAATATTAAAAAAATAAGTTTTTGCTAAATTAGCAGTAATCAATAACACGCTGTTTTAACACAATTTAATTACCACGAAATAGCCAAGAGAGCCAAAATTTCTTAAGTTAATTCAACTTGAATTAGCTAAAGGTGTGCCTTTCAAACCTGGACAATGGCTGACTTTTAAAGAAAATAAGTAGCGAGCGTGGGGTGGGTTTCGCTATAGCGAAACCCACCATTTAACTAATCGGTTAAATCATACCCAAACGCTAACATACAAACAGTACCCACCTCGCCCGCCGCCCAATTTGAACAAACCCTGCAAACGGTCATTTTGACGTTAAAAGATTTCTCGGCTGAAACCACACGCCGAGCCAACCCGTGAAAAAAATAGGGGACAGACCACATTTTATGTTTTCCCTCTGGTTATGTGTTTGGGAGCGAAAGTTGCTTTGAGAATAAATGTGGACTGTCCCCAATTATTCTCTTGGTCGTATTGCCGAATATCTAGGTTCTGCATACGAGACGGGCAAATATGTGGAAAGCCTAATAGAAGATAAGTTTTATTCTGAATATTATGAATAGGAGAACAGCTTCTTTTAAGAAATTAGATTTAACACTTGATATAACTATCTACTGCATATTTTATATATGCTTTCTGATTACTCTATATCCGGTGTTATCCGATTTAATAGCTCGTTCAGGAACAACGCAGCCACAATATACCATATTCTTTTGGGAAATTGGTTGGTTTTGCGAGCAATATTTTTATATTCCGGCCTTAGTTCCAATCATGATTGTGGCATGGTGTGAACTGTATACCAATATTTTTTATTCTTGGTCAGTCAGATTCATGGTGAAATGTATGGGAGCGATATTTTTTCTGGGTACAATGGTAACATTATCGCCAGTTACGTTTCTGCACATGGGGCCTGCCATTTAACCAACTATTCGGTCAGTTAAGTATGGGATAGAATATGTCTACTTTTAAAAAACGTGTTTGTCTTTGGGATATGTGTGGTGTTGCGGCTATTATCTTAGAGGACTCTGATGTCATTTATTACAATCAAACCGGGGCACAACATGTTTACACTCTGAAGCAGAAGGTATTTTGGTATTTTTTAACAATGATCCACCACTTGCCTCACCAGAGTTATCATTTGAACATCAACTCATGCAACTTTTTAGTGGAGTCTAAATCATTGCTGAGGAACTGGCAAATAAACTTGACAAAATACTATAGGCATCCTATTTCATTCGTGGAAATTAAGAAGCAAACAATGACAACTTTGGGAAGTCAAAAATTTGACCATTTAAAAAATTGAAAAACCCCTTCTTAACTTGTGCAAAGGTTTTATGTTCAAAAAAATGCCTTCTCAAGAACTTTTTACCCTTCAGCCAAATATCTTCGACGGGATTTTGATCGGGGGCGTGTGGAGCTAAAGTAAGGCAAGAAATACGCCAATCTAGTTCATCCAGTTCATGGTTCATTTCGGTTAAATAGCTTTGCATTTCTTGACCTTGATGATAACTAGCTCCATCCCAAATTAGCATCAATTTGGTTGACTCTCCTTTTTGCTTAACTAATTGTTTAACAAAAGAAACAGTGTTCGTTCCGTCTCCTTGAGGAGCTGGTTTTAAAAAAAACTCCCCAGTTAAATAGTTGACCGCACCAAAATAAGTTTGACGCTCCTTTTGATTAACAATGGGCACCTCAACCCTTTGATTGCGTTTTCCCCAAACATAACCGGTGGTATCGCCCCATAATAAATGGCATTCATCAATTACAAACACAGCTAATTCTCCCGATTCAATCTCTTCAGCTCGTTCTTCCAATTTGGCTTGAATTTGTTTTTGTTTAACTATTTTTTCATCACGTTTCGGATTAACTTTTTCACTTCTTTTCCAACTTAATCCTCCTTCTTTTAAAAGCTGGTAATAAGATTCTTTTTATTTATAAACTTATAAACAACTTGATATTCGCTTGCAAGAATAGTCTCTTAATTCTTCAACACTAAAAGTGGTCTTGGTTTGAAGAAATGAAACCACTTTTTCCCTCGAAGCAGCATCCAAATAACTAGGTTTAGCTTGATAACGTAGCAGAAGCCCTTGGGGACCTTCTTGTTTATAAATCAGCTTCCACTTGACTTTAAAAAGAATCACTTATGGTCGTTGATCTGGATCCTCAATTCAACGCGAGCCAATACTTTGTTGGTGTCACTAAATATGAAAACTTAAGGATAATAAGCCAACAATATGGGATATTCTTGAACAACATACAAAAACTCCCACCGGTAAAACTCAATTTGAACCAAAGGAGACGATTATATCAGTAGTCAGAATGCGTAACGGAGGTAAAATTGATTTAATACCTTCTTGTTTAGAACTTGCTTTTTCACTCAAAAATCCTTATGGGAAAGAAGATTTACTACGAAGAACACTAGAAAAGCTTAAAAATGAATATGATATTGATAGATTGTGCGCCAACTGAATCTCTTCTCACCACGGCTGCCTATTTATCAAGTGAATTTATCTTGGTACCAGTGAAACCAGAATATTTATCTACGATAGGACTTCCTTTGTTGGTTAGCTCTATGCGTGATTTTCATGAACAATATGAAGAACATCACTTAGAATTAAGTGGAATTGTTTTCAACGCCGTTACCTATTACTCACCTGAAGAAGAGAGAGCTAAAGAAGAAGTCAAAAAATTAGCTAAACAAGAGAAATGGTATGTATTTTCTAAGGAGATAAATTACTCTCGTTATTATCCAAAAGGGGCTAGAGAAGGACAACCCATTTTTAGAACATCTTATGCACGGACAGAGCAAGCACAGCAATTCAAAGCGTTTGCAGAAGAATTTGCGAATAGGATTAGGTTATGAATCAACAAAAAGAGCTACAGTTACTGACAGATATAGCAAAACTGCTAGAAAGATATGGGGCTGAGTCGTATGAAGCACTGGCTATTTTACTATCAAATGAGGAGTTTACTCAAACCAGAATAGTCACTCTCTTGCAAAATATATTGTTAAAAGCAGAATCTGTCAGCCACAATAATGTAAAGCAAAAACCACAAGTATCAAAAAATTCCAAGACATTCCGTTCATCTCTTGTGGCTATAAAGGAAAAAAATTGTGAACGAGGTACATTATTGATATATTTATTTGATGGCTTACAAAACAAGATGTTTTTGCCAACCTTAAGAGAGTACAACGAATTAAGAAATTAACGAATTTTAAATCCTTAAATAACCACGATTTCCCAATAACTCAAATTCGCTTATTTCTTAATTCGTTGTACTAAATTCAGCTTTTGGCGAAGGTATTGTCAATATGATATTATATATCTTTGTAGGGTGGATAAAACAACATTTTATCCACCTACATTGTGTTCAACATCAATCTTACCATTACATATTTTGTTTGATATTCCTATTAACTGGACACCGGTTTGGATTACGCTCCGTTTAGCTACAGTCACAACGCTAGTGCTATTATTGTTGGGCACACCGTTAGCGTGGTGGTTGGCGCGTAGTAAATGTTGGTGTAAGACTGTCATTGAAGCAGCCGTCGCTTTGCCATTGGTATTACCGCCCACTGTGTTAGGGTTTTATCTGTTAGTGGCGTTAGGCCCTCATGGGCCAATCGGTAACTTGTGGCAATCACTCACCGGCGGACATCTTACATTTACTTTTACTGGCTTGGTTATAGGCTCGGTAATTTTTTCGCTACCGTTTACCGTGCAACCATTACAAAATGCTTTTGCTGCTATAGGACAACGCCCCTTAGAAGTTGCAGCAACATTACGAGCCACACCATTAGATCGTTTTTTTACGGTTGCGATTCCACTGGCTCGCCCCGGCTTTTTGACGGCAGCTACTCTAACATTTGCTCACACGGTGGGAGAATTTGGGGTTGTTTTGATGATAGGCGGTAGCATCCCCGGCAAAACTCAAGTACTATCAGTCGCCATTTATGAACATGTTGAAATGTTTGAATTTCGTGAAGCCTATTGGCTTTCTGGATTTATGTTATTGTTTTCATTTATAATTTTATTAACACTTTATAGTATTAACAAACGACTTTATCAATAAATCTGATGATACACGGATGTTTCCAATTACAACCGGGCGATTTTATCCTTGATGTCGATTTTCAAATTCCCGGACGTGGCGTTACGGCTATCTTTGGCCCTTCAGGCTCTGGTAAAACCACTTTATTACGTTGCGTTGCCGGTTTAGAACGTTCATCCAAAGGATTTTTAAAAGTTAATGGTTGTGATTGGCAGGATGAATCACGCGGTTTTTTTCTGCCTCCCCATCAACGCCCTTTGGGTTATGTTTTTCAAGAAGCCAGTTTGTTTGCCCATTTATCGGTGCGAAAAAATCTTGAATATGGTTTCCGCCGCATTAAGCCGCAACAACGTCGAGTTGCTTTTGATGAAGCCGTTGAATTATTGGGCATTGCTTCCTTACTAACACGCAGCCCCAAACGCTTATCGGGTGGAGAACGCCAACGAGTTGCAATTGCCCGTGCCTTACTCACTAGCCCCAAATTGTTGTTAATGGATGAGCCATTAGCCGCCCTTGATAACAATAGTAAAGCCGAAATTTTGCCTTATTTAGAAAAGCTACACGAAGAACTATCTATTCCGGTACTATATATTACTCACGCTATACAAGAAGTGATGCGCCTTGCCGATAATATTCTCGTTATTGAAAAAGGTAAACTCATTGGCAGCGGTGCATTGCTAGACGTATTGACTCAATTAGATTTACCCCTAACCCATACTTATGAAGCCGGCGTTGTTGTAGAGGCAAACGTTGTTGAACATGATGAAGAATTTCATCTCACCTATTTAGATTTTAGCGGCGGACGTTTAAGTCTGCGCCGTGAAGATTTGCCAATGGGTGCCAAAGTGCGTGTCGTATTGAATGCCCGCGATGTCAGTTTAGCCCTAGAAAATGAAGTCCATTCGAGTATTCTCAATATCTTTCCGGCTACCATATCAGAAATTGTGACTGAATCGCCGGGACAATTAATGGTAAAATTGGATGTGGGCGGCACATTATTACTAGCACGGATTACCAAAAAATCGGGAGTGCTATTAAATTTGCTGGTAGGAATGCCGGTTTATGCGAGAGTTAAGAGTGTGGCTCTAGTGTAGGCTGATGGTAACTACTCAGCCGGATTCTTTATTTTTAAAAAGGGCAACCACAAAGGATTGCCCCTACAACAATATTCTTATGTAGGGGCAATCCCTTGTGGTTGCCCAATCACGAATATTTTACTTGACACACACACTTTTAGTTACGATTATGTAGGGGCAATCCCTTGTGGTTGCCCAATCACGAATATTTTACTTGACACACACACTTTTAGTTACGAAACCAACCGGCAAAGGAGAATCTGATACGATGGCGATTTTTAGATGTAACCAATGTGGGTATTTACGAGAAGTACCCAATCAACATATTGGTAAAAAGGTTAAATGCCCAGTTTGCCAACACGTTATACCGATATATAATACACTTGCTTTTGTCAAAAAGGTGTTGGAAAAGTACTTGAGTATGCAAACGGAACTCCATCGTCTGCAAAAAAGTCTACCTTCTGCTGCCACTGAAATTGCCGATGAAGCCAATAAAAATGCTGACGACATGGATATTTTTAACACGACGGCTATGACGGAAAAGCAACAGTATCAACCCATTTTAAATTGGTTTAAAAGTAAAAAAATTCAGCTAAAGATTGATAAAGCTGCTATTGATACGACCGGTTTTTTTGATGAGGTGGCGGTTAAAATGGGGGACAACTATGACTTGCTAAAAGTCGTGATTGATAAAATTAAACAACGTATCCAAAATAAAGGACATACCAATGTTACGCTGAATTTGTCTGATTACAGTCAAGAAGAGGCGGTGCTTATAAAAGGGTTTTGTGAAGAACTCTATGAATACGCTTTTGTCGCTAAGTATTTTGTCAATAGGGAGCAAAATAAAATACATCTGTCTTTACAAACGGCACAGCCAATCGTCAATTTTTTTAATGGGGAATGGCTAGAATGGTTTGCTTTTATGAAATTGCTGGCTTTTTGTCATGAACGTAAGATTAGCTTTGCCGGTTTAAGAAGTTTTATTATCCAATTTCCTAATAAGGATAAAAGGGAATTGGATACCTTTTTTTTGATAAATGGTGTAATGCCTATATTTGTGGAATGCAAGTCTGGTGAGTTTAGGCCCTTTATTGACAAATATGTCAAACTACGCAAGATGTTGAACATGGATAAGAAACACTTTTTTATGCTGGTGCTTGGATTGACTGATAAGCAAAATCAGGGGTTAACTCGTATGTTTGATATTACCTTTGTTAATGAAAAAACTTTTGTTAAACAGGTTTCAGCATTGTTGAAATGATTGGGTATGGTGGGCAATGTGTTCCGGTTATGGTGAGCCAGCGTAGGAGCCACGCCAATACCCATGAATGATGTTTATCATGAAAACCAAAAGTAGAGTTTGTCAAAGCATTGATTTAGTACAACGAATTGAGAAATAAACGAATAAAAAACCTTTAAATAACAACAGTTTATCTATAATTTAATTCGTTTATTTCTCAATTCGTTGTACTAACATAAACTTTTGGCGAAGGTATTATCTAACAAGATATGATTTTAATTATGCCAATTAAAAAGTTAAAAAATCTTGCTTAACAATAAATTGTTGGAGTTCGCAAGCGAAAACTTACGGGCTAAACGTTCTACAAAAAACAAGAGGATCGCATATGCTTACAATGAATCATGCAACAACACGTATAGAACTCAATCTTCCCGGCGATGTTCTGTTCGCCATGAGAAGCTTTGGGCAACCTGACATCATCCAACAGAAGGTAAAGACTGCTCTGGCTCTCTTGTTATTCCAAGAAAATGCCATATCGCTTGGAAAAGCTGCCGGAATAGCCGAGATGAATTATGGACAATTTCTTGATGTGCTTCAAGCCCATGGCATCGCTGCATACGACTACACCGTTCAAGAGTTTGCGTGGGATAACGAAGCTGTTACTGTCTATCAGCAGGCGGTGCAGCCATGAAGACATTTCGCGTTGTAGTTGATAGTAGCAGCGTCATTGGGTTGACACATATTGGCCTTTTTGATCAGCTACCGAATATTTTTCAGGAAATCTCTATCCCTGATTTTGTCTATCATGAGGTGGTGCTGAATGGAAAGGGTAGACCTGGAGCAGACGAGACGGCAAAGGCTGTTCAAACCGGCTGGCTTATACAACGGTCGGTACTGGATACGCTGGCAGTTGATGCCTTGCTCACTAATCTCAGCCGTGGAGAGGCCGAAGTGATTATTCTGGCGAAAGAGTTATCGCTTGATTATGCACTGATTGATGAGAAGATCGCCCGAAATGTCGCGGCTCTTCTAGGTGTCAAAACGGTGGGCGTGTTAGGCGTGATGAACATGGCGATTCTAGCCGGTATCCCGGTTCAGAAAAGACATGCCCTTGATACATTGCGCCATGTTGGCTTCCGAATTAGCAAGAAACTCTATCAACAAATGCTGACATAAGTGTTGGTGTTATAACAAACTATTGCACACGAACCAAGCCACTATTACAGTTTCAGCACACTCGCTATACTCAGTGCGTTCACAAACTTAACTTTTCTAATAAGGTTGGTGGGCAAGAAAAAGACCTTGCCCACCCTACATAAAAGTTTAATTTGTGCCCGCGCACGGTATATTAGGCTTTACCGCATACAACAAATGAATTATCTCTTAAAGCATTTTGATACTGTACTCATAAAATTTAATCTTACCTCAAGTGGCATAGAGGGTTTATCTGTAAAAATTATTGAGTTTGATAACAGATATAAGTCACTCTTTCCTATTGGCTTAGAGCAGACAAATAATGGCTTACTGAAATGGCTCAAAAGACGACTCATACCCAAAAATAGGGCGTTTGTTCAGAGCTTTCTCGCAAAACTGGGGCTTAATGTTAATGACACCAAAGGAATCATTGATATTTGCAAAGGGTTATCGCTTAACGATTGCTACTGGATTGTAGACGAGACTTTTGACGGTACCTTTGATAAATACAATTTATATGATAATCGTTTCGATAGTATATTATCGACGATAGCTTTCACCGGCTATGGTGACACAATACGAAGTGATTTTGCTTCTACGCCAGAGCTAACTACAGGTGGTATGCTGGCTAAATGTTGGCGCCGGATAAATGGTGACAAGATAACCCTTTACAAAGCTGGTTCTACTGGTGCCGCAAATACTGGAAATGAGCCATATTCCGAGTTTTATGCTTTTCAAATAGCTGAAATGATGGGACTAAACGCCATAGAATACAAATTAGAAAAATGTGAAAAGCTACTTTGCTCAACATGCGAATTGTTTACAAACAAAAAACTTTCGTATATTCCAACCGGTAGAATTGTGACAGACGGTGGATGGGGGGCAGTTATAAAATATTACCAAGAGCTTGGTGAAAGATATTATGAGTCGCTTGTAGATATGCTGATTTTTGATGCCGTTATCTGCAATGAGGATAGACATTTTGGCAACTTAGGTTTAATTGTAGATAACAAAACCAACGAAATCGTAGATACAGCACCTATATTTGATAACGGTTTATCGCTTTTCAACTATGCAATGGAAGATGATTTACAGGAGGTTGATGCTTATGCTAAAACGAGGTTGATGGCAACTTCGCAGGATTTCATTACATTTGCAAAAGAAGTTATAACCAAAGAACAGAAGAAAAAATTGCGAAAGTTAATAACTTTCAAATTCAAAAAACATTCACGCTATAATTTACCACCAGCTCGGTTGAAAATTATAGAGGAATTTATTCAAAGGAGAGTACAAGAACTTTTGATGATATAATAATAAGGAATCCTTGTTCTTTATGTTTAAGTTTTTTCCAAAAATCAGTCTATAACTACAAGGATTGTATATCAATACCTTCGCCAATGCCAAAATTTGTAAAATTTGTTTGTTGTTGTTTCGGGAATGAGGTACGATTTCCCGAAACCTAAATAAGAGTTTAGAGTTTCGGGAAATCCGCTTCGCTCCATTCCCGAAACAACTATCTAATTGGCGAAGGGATTGTATATAATAAAGGATTAAATAATAAAGGATTAAATCTGAATACAGTTTTGCGCTAATCCCTTCTTATATACAATCCTTGTAGTTTTATAGTAAAGGTTCCAAAACTTGAACATCAAGTTGTAGTTATTAATGTCACCCACTATTGGAGAATCTCAAACATGCAAGCACAAATTTGGCAACTAGCAACTATACTCAGTCTGTACCTTCTCGGTTCTGGAACCGTTTATGCCATCTCCCTTGATATCGTTGATAAGCTTGATATCAAAGCGATAAAAAGCATTAATCTTAATCAAACCGAAGATGAATTTAGGGCGGCTGTGGCAGTACAATTTAGCAACTCGGCTAAGGCAGCACTTAAATTCAGAAATGCTAACTTTGTCATCACTTTCAAAGATGATGCTGGCAACGAAATTTTTTTAGGCACCACTAAACCAAAAGAACTGTTCTTTCCGGCGAGTAAGGATGGCTCAGCAAGGCTCAAAGAGGAAGTACTGGATGTCTACGTTGGCAAAAATGTTCTTGACACAATCACCCGTTTGATTGCGTTATTTAACCTCATTGGTAATCCGGATTCCGAGTTTGCGATGATATTATCAGGAACTACGGAAGTTGGTACTAAAGCGAAGCGTGGTTGGATTTATCAAGGAGAAGTTGAACTGGAAGAATTTACTTTTCATCCTACTATTCAGAGGGAAGTGTTATTTAAATAAGCCAAAAGAGGGCAACCATAAAGGATTGCCCCTACGATAATAAGATGTAGTGGCATTGTGGTTGCCCTATGTAGGGGCATTGTGGTTGCCCTATGAATGGTATTGGACATAAATTCATAGTATTCAGACAATAAATCAAAATCATAGTTCAAGATTTAGGATGAAGCACTTCTCGCATGGACAACACTTTCTAAACAGTCTGCAAGTTGAGGATTTTTTTGCAACATCTTACGAATAGCTTCAATTGTAATGGCGATAACCGTTAAATCTGTGATTGCTCTAACGTTTTCACCACGATTTTCGTTACTCACCATGCCAGAAAAGCCAAAAAATTCACCGGCAGTTAGACGATAAGTCACGGTTTGCTGGTTTTTCTTAACGGTAATTTCATGGCGTTGTTCTGCAATACCATCGGTTACAATGAAGAATTGCGTTGACGTGATGTTTTCGGTTAAAACAAATTCTTGCACACCATAATTTTCAAGCTTAGCATGTTGCGCTAATTGCTTCAGATCATCATTGCACACATCGAATACATGGAGAATTTTTAATTTTTCAAATAGTGCTCTGTGGTTACCACTGGACAACTCGGCTGTTCTGGATGAAAACGAAAATTTTCACGGCGGCTAACATACCAAATTTGTGACATCAGCAACATATAAGCATCATCTTTATTTTCATAATTACTGATGAAATAGTAGATTTCATAGCGTGCCAATGCTCTGTACGCCTCATAACCTGACAAATAAACATCTGGCTTTGGATTTTTTAATACGGAATATTATTGATCATTGTTAATAACTTATGGTTCGGTCATTTAAAAAGTGGTTTTTAGAATTCAGTTATGCGCGACAGTAATCCATTTCAAACAACCGCTAACATGTGTTAAGATAATGAACAGTATAATACAACCCCAAAGAGAGATTTAAGCTATGACTACTAATCAAACATACCATTCGGTTTTTACTGGATGCAGGTCTTTATTCATTTGAACTTCTTGAATTATTTAAAGATAGCCATCAAGAATTTATTATAAGACTTGAAGGGAATATCAAAAATGTCAAAAAAGTTAAAAAACTATCAGATGGTAGCTATATTGGTAAAATAACAAAGAAATTTAAGAACCCAAATTCCACCCCACAAAAACCTCTACCTCAAATTGAAAGGGAAGTTACAGTAAGAGTAATTCCGTATCAAATTAAGGGTTACCATGCAACTAAGTTAATCACTAACATTTTTGACGAAACAGCTATAGAAATTATTAAGCATTATCATAAACGCTGGGATATATCGCAAAGCCTTTGATGAAATTAAAAATCAGAAGTCGGCAACCTTAAAAGGTCAATTAGGTACAGTTTTTCGCAGCAAAACGCCCGAACTGGTTAAACAAGAATTATATGCGATATTAATTACATATAACTGTATCCGTCAATTAATGTGTACCGCAAGTGAAATTCACAATAAAGACCCTCGTTTTATAAGTTTCCTTGATGTTTTACAGTTTGTGAAAGATGCTATTCCAATTATAAGTATTGGATTAAGACCAATTCAACAAGCTTTTAATTATTTATTGTATCTCATTGCTGAGTCGGATATTGATAGACCGAGACGACCTCGTGTAAATCCTCGTGTTGTCAAAGTCAGTGGTTCTAAATTTAAACGAAAATCGGCGATCCACAAGGAAGAAATCAGAAGTTTTGAAAACGATATACAAATCATTCAAATTGCTTAAAAAATTTCATTCACGGGTATTGGGATATTATCCAAACAATCCTCAATCTGGCCGGTTTTCACCCAAACATAACCGTCTCCAACCAAATCACGTACTTGGGCAATCGCGGTTTCCTTTGTCATCCGACCAAAATTAATTTTGGCTTTTGCCAACGGCTCCAAAACCGACAAAATTGCAAATTGCACCAATTGATCCCGCACTGTCGATACCCCAATTACACTCCGCTCCCGATTCGAGTAGCGATAACACATCGGTTCCGGCTTATAATTACCTCGCAACAACTGCTCCGACAACTCCCCAACATGCCGAATTAAATTTGGGCGTATTTCCTCTACGGATAAACCACAAACCCAATTGCCCCGATCATGTGGCAAAAACTGCCACGCATAGTTCAAAATTTGCGGCGAAGCCGCCTTTTCTATATAGTTGCTCACGGTGAGCCTCCTTTAAAATTTGTGTTGGACGGGGTTTGCAACCCAATGCCACATCGTGTTGGGCAGTAGGTCTGCCCCTACAAACCCCCACATCTTTTGGGGCTGTAGGGGCGAACCTATGTGTTCGCCCGGGTTTGCAACCCGTCCACCAAAGGTAGTCTTGCTTTAACCAATACTCTCGCTCACTGCGGTAGTATTGGTTCTTCATTTCCAACGCCATACCAAACCCAACAGCCGTTGCCACCAAGTTTTAACAACTGACTGGGTGTGTCCAACCTCCTGCACTACCGACTTTTCATAACTCAAAAACCACATATCCCGAACGTGTGACATATTATATATACGCAAATCATCACCCTCTTCCATTTCAGCCCGCAACATCGTAAACAAATCTAACAAAGCTTGCCCTTGCCCACGATATAAATACACCGAACGCTGTAAATACACCGTCAATTTTGCCGTCAACCTTTGAATCCGCTGCAAGCGACGATTTTCCCGAATGTCATAACAAATTAAGTAATCGCCTTTAGCTAATTTTGCCGGTACCGGTGCCGGAACTGGTTTGCCGGTTAATGGTAATTTCTTTGGTTTAATTGCCATTTGATAAATTGAATTAGACAATAACTACAAAGATTGTATTTTCGACGGGATTTTTAAAAACTTTCAGTAGAACGAAAACTTTTTAATGAGCCTTATGTAGGGATCCTTTCGCTGTCCATCATAAATCTGATTTTATGGTGAACTCTCGTTTAGCAGTCCCACCAAACCACGGTATTTAGCCTGACGTTGCTATGTGTTTTCGTTCTACTGATTATATTTTAGAAAGGATTTTTAACAGACTACAATAAATACAAAGATTGTATTTGTAGAAAGGATTTGTGAATAAATCAATGATTACAAGAGATTATATTTTAGAAAGGATTTTTAACTGACTTGATAATCTATAGGTAGGACTTACGCATTGACAAGTATCATAGTAAAGCGTTATAATATTAAGGACAGTTTTAGCTTCTAGTTTAACCCGTGACACTTTTGCATTAGCTAATTAATGTTTCTGCATTAGCAATTAACGTAAACTTGAATCTATGTAATCTCTTGATGCACAAGCTGTCGCGGGTGCCAACCTTCTTAAATCCATAATTAACCGTTCGAATGACTATGAGAATATTAACAAAACCTTCAACTGCTTGTTGTACATTAGCAATTTATATATTTTTTCTTTTAGGTGAGCCTAAAAGAACTACTTGTACACGTTTGGCTGAAATATTCTCTTTGTCACACGTGAGTCGTAATCGCTTTTTAGAACGTGAAGATTATATGCCGTATGACTTATGGGAGGCAGTTAATTCCAAAATCGTTTTGGATGGTGGAATTGTAAGTGTTGATGATACTGTTCTTGATAAGCCTTATAGTGACCCGCTCAAAACTGACTTAATTGATTATTTTTGGGAAGGATTACATAAAAGAAGTGTTAAAGGAATAAATTTAATTACTTTATTTTATACTGACATCAATCAAGTCTCTGTTCCTATTAACTTTCGTGTTATTGATAAATCAAGTGGTAAAACTAAAAACGAATATTTTCGTGAAATGTTAGAAGAAGTATTAATTTGGGGACTAAAACCCTCTTGGATAACGGGCGACATCTGGTATTCAGGCAAAAATAACCTTAAGTGTGTGAGACACCATACATTAGGTTTTATGTTTGCCATTAAGGGAAACCGTCTAGTTTCAAACGATACGGGGAAATATGTACAAGTCCAAAGTTTAAACATCCCTGAATCAGGACTGAGTCTTCATCTGAAATATTTTGGAAACATCAAGGTATTTAGAACTATATTCAAAGACGAATATCGCTATTATATCATGTATGCGCCAAAAATTGAGAAGCTCAATCAATTGACTTATAAGGATTTTAAGCATATCCATGACAACCATTGGCAAATTGAAACATATCACCGTGCTATAAAACAAGTTTGTAATATTGAGCATTTTCAAGTTAGAAAAACTAGAGCAATTAAAAATCATATTTTTTGTTCTATTCGGGCTTTCGTTCAACTAGAATTTATGAGAGTTCAAGGAACTATCACTAATTGGTACTAGGTTCAAAAAAACTTGTTTTTAGAAGTGATTAGTGAATTTATTCAAAAATCTATTCTAAATTCTAATGGTGGGTTACTATAAATTATCTGTGTTGTCAAGTTTTCAGGTAATTGTTTATTTTCATTTATTATTGCAAATAAAATATTATGCAAATGCTTAGTTCTCACTTTGTATAACTGCATGATATTTAAAGTTAATTTAATTTACCCAGTAAACGCTTAACATATTTGATGCTAACTTGTCAATGCGTAAGTCCTATATAGGGATTATAATTTCAAAAAGGATTTTTAAAATTTAGAAAGGATTTATCTTGGCTAGAGAAGGTTTGCAGCCTGTCCAATGGCGTGACGCAGAGCGTCGAAGAAGACATTCCTTCACCTCGTTTGGGAACGAGAGATTCCTTCACCTCGTTTGGGAACGAGAGAAAAAAACGAGAGACATTCCCAAACAGAGTTTGGGAACGAGAGATTTATCTTGGCTAGAGAAGGTTTGCAGCCTGTCCAATGGCGTGACGCAGAGCGTCGAAGAAGACATTCCTTCACCTCGTTTGGGAACGAGAGAAATGGCGTGACGCAGAGCGTCGAAGAAGGCATTCCTTCACCTCGTTTGGGAACGAGAGAACGAGAGATATCCGTAAGTCATTGATTTAAAATGGCATGACGCAGAGTGTCGAAGAAGGCATTCCTTCACCTCGTTTGGGAACGAGAGATATCAAATCCTTGTAGTTTTTGTAGTTTTTAACCGTGGCTTTAATCAAATTATTGTAGTTTGCCTTATCCTTGTTTATATCAAATCCTTGTAGTTTTGGTTGTTTTTAACCGTGGCTTTAATCAAATCTTTGTAGCATTACTGTGAGCTTTGCCCAAGTCAAGGAAAATAGGAGGGTTAACCGAAATTTTTTCGGCTTACAGCGCAGAACCGAAACGAAATTTTGCAACCGTTGTTTTACATCTTGAAGGGAAAATTAGGTTGTTATCAGCCAATACAAATGCAGCCGGTTTTGCAAGACTATCACCGCCCTTAAAGACTTAACTGTAGGAGAACGGGATATTCTCGACACTCTGGCAAAAAGCCAAAAACCACCGGTGACAGCAAAAGAATTAGGAAAGACTCGATGTAAAAGTCAGAAACGGATAGAAAACCAACTAACTTTGATTTACGGGAAGCTTTATATTGAAGGGAAACAGAATGAGAAAAAAGCCACGTTGTTGAAAATTTCTCAATGGTTCAATAACTACAAAGACAATAACTACAAAGATTGTAATTTTAGAAAGGATTTAGATTTATACTATAGATTTTCAGAAAAATAACTGGAACCAAACCTCTGAGGTTTCCAAAACCTCTGAGGTTTTTCGTTCTGAAATACGTATTCAGGACTGTAGGGGCGAACCGGCGTGGGAACGAGAAATTAATTCTCCGGTTCTAAATAATTCATAATGCTATAACACACTTTAGAACAACCCTGCTTAGATAACGCTGACACTTGAAATACTGGCCCTTGCCAATCTAATTCATCAATAATGGCTTGACAATGTTGGGCTTGTTCCTCCGGGGCAAACAAATCCACTTTATTTAATACGAGCCAACGTTCTCGCGCTGCCAAATCGGGGCTATATTTCTCAAGTTCTTGAATAATATTGATAATATCTTGGACCGGCTCACTATTCACCGGTGCAATATCAACCAAATGCAATAGTAACCGGGTACGTGATAAATGTTTTAAAAACCGGACTCCCAACCCGGCACCATCAGCAGCACCTTCGATTAAACCGGGAATATCAGCAATAACAAAACTACGATAACTTTCAACAGACACTACCCCCAAGTTAGGGTATGTTGTTGTAAACGGATAATCGGCAACTTTAGGGCGGGCGGCTGAAACAGCACGAATAAAAGTTGATTTGCCGGCATTAGGTAAACCCAATAAACCAACATCAGCTAACACTTGTAATTCCAAACGCAAAGGGCGGGATTCGCCCGGAGTTCCTTGAGTTGCGGTGCGAGGTGTACGGTTAGTGCTACTTTTAAAATGGACATTACCCAAACCCCGCATTCCGGCTTTTGCGACTAACAACGTTTGCGCTGGCTTAACCAAATCGCCAAGAAATTCATCCGTATCTACCGCAAAAGCTAGTGTGCCGACTGGCACTTTTATATATAAATCAGCACCACTTTTGCCAGCACACTCACTGCCCTTACCATGTTCGCCATGTTTAGCACGAAATAAGCGGGAATAACGAAAATCAACCAAAGTATTTAAACTGGCTTCAGCCTGCAAATACACATTTCCGCCATTCCCGCCATCACCACCATTAGGCCCACCTTCCGGGATAAATTTCTCACGCCGAAAACTCACACAACCATTTCCGCCCGTTCCAGCTACAACTTCAATAGTAGCCTCATCAACAAATCTCATATATTATTGAATGTACCTCAAATTAACAAACAATTTTCAAAGCTTCAAAGAAATCCGATTTTTTCAAAAATCGGATTTCTGGCTTTTTTAAAGCTTCAAAGAAATCCGATTTTTTTCAAAAATCGGATTTCTGGCTGATTTATTCTTAATGAACCATTCACCATTCATCATTAACCATTAACTTGATTGGGTATAACGTTAATAAATTTGCGGTTTTTAGGACCTTTAATTTCAAATTTAACTTTACCATCCGCTTTGGCATACAGCGTATCATCTTTACCTTTGCCAACATTTCTGCCCGGATGAAATTTTGTGCCTCGTTGCCGCACAAGAATATTACCAGCCACTACCGCTTGCCCACCATAACGTTTAACCCCAAGGCGTTTCGACTGTGAATCACGCCCATTGCGACTACTACCGCCAGCTTTTTTATGTGCCATAATTGTGTTACCTCTTGTTCAGTCAGACTTGGTGATGTTGCCTCAATCTTTTGAGCCAGCACCAGATGAAGGGGTTTCATTTGGTTGAGTTACCAACGCGGGTGGCGGTGTTTCACTCTTTTCTGATGAAGTTGCCACCACATCTTGAGTCTTAATACCGGTTTCCGGCAACGTTACCTTAATACCCGTCTCTTCAACCTCGGTGGGCAATGGAACGGCGACGTGTTCATCAGCCACTATCGAAAGTAGCGGTGGTGCCACAAAACCATCTGCCATAATACCGGTGATTTTTACCTCGGTATAAGATTGGCGATGTCCCATCCGTTTAAGATGGTGTTTCCGCCGTTTAAATTTGATGATTTTAATTTTTTTGCCACGCCCTTGCGCTTGCACCATAGCCGTAACTTTACCACCATTTACAAATGGTGTTCCGATTTCGACATTGTCTTTATCGCCAACTAACAATACGTTATTAAAATCCACGCTCTTACCAATATCGGTAGCGATTTTTTCTATTATTAGATTATCACCTTGGGCTACTTTATACTGTTTGCCGCCGGTTTGAATCACTGCATACATATATATTCCCTTTCAAAAATGCCGGTAAATAAGTTTAATATTGTAAAGAAATTCAAGGAAAAAACAAGTGTTTAATTGTGAATTGTGAATTGTGAATTGTCACAAGGATTGACACTTATGTTACCCCCGACACAACAACATATAACGCTTAGATTAGCAAACATAAGGTGCGTCTTTTGCCCTCTTGTCTGAATCAGAAAAGAGTATAACGAATTAGTAAAACCACAACGAATCGTCAACCTATTGTATTCGTTGTTTTTTTTGAAATTCGTTGTACTCTCTTCAAATTATATCAAGTGTCATACACAAGTATGTCTGCTACAATTTGCGCTCTCATGTTTTTTTATACATTTTACTCGTACATCAACGTTTTCTCGTTACCCAAACTTAATAACTACAAAGATTGTATATCAATACCTTCGCCAATGCCAGAATTTGGGGTGAAGGGAATGAGGTACGATTTCCCGAAACCCAAGTAATATAATAGTTTCGGGAAATCCGCTTCGCGCAATGAACGAAACAAATATCAAATTGGCGAAGGTATTGTATATAAGAAAGGATTTCTTTGCTATCACAATTCATTCTTTCGATTTTTAATAACGACTTAGGTGATACAATTGAGACATATCTTCGATATTCGATTCCGGTAGATAAATTTATTATAAATCCCTTATTATACTGAAAACTCCGGAGAACTTTTCGGTACCCAATATTTTCAATGACTTACAGATATAGACTCAACCAAAAATCAATTACTTATAGACTTCTCAGGAGTTTTCAGTATTATATACAATCCTTGTAGTTATTAGATTGTTCAGAAAACTTTATTATAAATCCCTTATTATATACAATCCTTGTAGTTATTAGATTGTTCAGAAAACTTTATTATAAATCCCTTATTATATACAATCCTTGTCGTTATTAGATTGTTCAGAAAACTTTATTATAAATCCCTTATTATATACAATCCTTGTCGTTATTGTGGTTTGAGAAAAATTAACCTCAAAAATTGTGGTACTTGAAAAAATTGTGTTAGGATTACTCATCCTGACTTGTAACATAACATAATTTGTAAAACACAATCAAACATAACTATATGCAATTAAGACAACTGTTAATTACCATAGCTGTATCTTTATTTATATGCTCAGAACTTCTAGCTGCTAAAGGCGAGCCCATTGGCTCCGCAACCAACCCCTTAAAAGTGTCAATGATACCCCGTGCTAAAGATGGAAAGCAGGCTATCAAAAATGTTAAACTAGGACTTACGCCTTGACAAAGGATATTATATGTGCTAAGGAAATCCTTCTTTGCAAATAATTTTTAATAATATCAATAAGTTAGAATAATTAATGCCTATTGTTCTAGGTGGACAAGAAAACCGTGAGAATCAGTCAGGGCAACATTTTTCCAAAAGCTTGACAACATAAGATTAATTATGTTATCATAATAAAAGTATTTTGCTGTCTATTGATTCTTGAATGAAGGCACGAATTACATCATTGAACAAATTTCTTTGTACCCCATACCAGTTGACAATTAGCTCTTGAGTTCTCATAAATTCAAGATAAACAAAGGCACGAATTGCACAAAAAGTATGATTTTTAATAGATTGGGTCTTTCTAACTTGAAAAGTCTCTATATTACAAACTTGCTTTACGGCACGATGAAATTGTTCAATATTCCAGTGACCATCATGGATGATTTTAAAATCCCCATAAGTCAAGTTATCAAGCTCGAAAGGTGTCGGCGTGTGCATAATATAATAGCGGTATTCGTTTTTGAATACTGTCCTAAATATTTTGATAAAACCAAAAACCTTAAGGTAAGCCTTCAAGCCAGAAACAGGGACTTCTAAACTTTGTATTTGTACATAAGTTCCTTTTTCAACGGAAACCAAACGATTACGTTCAACTGCAAACATAAAACTCAATGTGTGGTGTTTCACACATTTTAAATTATCTAAGCGAGCTATCCAACTGTCTCCCGTTATCCAAGCTGGTCGTAATCCCCAAATTAAGACTTCATTAATCATTTCACGAAAATGTTTATTTTTGGTTTTACCAATTGATTTGTCAATCAAACGAAAATTAACGGGTACACAAACTTGGTTAACGTCTGTATAAAATAAAGTAATTAAATTAAGTCCTTTTACACTTTTTTTGTGTTTACCAGACCAAAAATAATCAATTAATTCTGCTTTATCCGGATCACTATAAGGTTTATCAATAACCGTGTCATCAACACTTAAAATTCCACAATTGCTAACAATTTTTGACTTAACAACCTGAAAAAGGTCAAAAGCTGTATAATTTTCACGCTCTAAAAAACGGTTAACACTATCATGCGATATGGGTAGAATTTCAGACAAACGTGTACAAGTCGTGTTTTTAGGAACGCTGCTGCAAAAATGATATATAAGCTGGTAAAGTACATTGGGCCGTCGATGGTTTTGTCAAAGTTCTCATGATTGTATCCTTGATTATTTTATTTGCCGATACACATTATAATTTTTTTATAATATTTTGTCAATGCGTAAGTCCTATAAACCTATATACGATACAATCACTGACGAGTTTGAAATTCATTTTGAACTGAGTTTTGGTGAAAGCCACGAGGCTGTGATAGAAGCATTCTGTGATCAACAAATTCAACTTGCCTTATTTGACACGTACACTTATGGTGAAGTTAGAAAAAAATGCCATAATCTTGTGGAAATTTTAGCTATAAGAGTCAAAAAAGGTAGTACCACTTATTCCGGTATTTTTGTACGCAAAGGAAATCATCTGAACACACTTAAAGATTTAACTGGAAAAAGTATCGCTTTTGGTAATCAATACTCCACATCTGCTTTTAATCTTCCGGTTTCCATGTTAATAGAAGCCGGTATTAATCCGGTAAACGATTTTGAACATATTTTTGTAACCGGCAGTCATTCTGCCTCTATTGAAGCGTTGATAACTAGATCGGTAATAGCGGCAGGTGCTGGCTTTGACGTTTGGCTACAGGCTAGGGTGTTGACACAGAATCATTTTGCCGCTAAAATTTTCATCTCAGATTGGTGTTCATTAAAGACTCATTTAAAGAATTAATTTTCTAACTTAAAATGGTAATAATAACATGGAAAACTATAAAAG
>Ga0233403_10000103_pt1 | contig 36398 bp, 28 predicted proteins | sample Na_oxic_1_MG_FD_179866 | JGI IMG/M metagenome (GOLD analysis project Ga0233403, IMG submission 179866) | Seawater microbial communities from Saanich Inlet, British Columbia, Canada - Na_oxic_1_MG | ecosystem: Environmental > Aquatic > Marine > Inlet | place: Canada: British Columbia | collected...
TTTTTTGCCCGGTTTCCGGCCCCTGCGAAACTGACTGCAATGCCCGTCTCAGGGACCCTGAAAAAACGCATTCCCCCATTTCATATCTCCCGCAAAGGCGCGGAGGCGCAAAGAAAAGCGGGGAAACCCGCCTGCGAGCCTTCACTCTGCGTCTTTGCGCCTTTGCGAGATTTTTGGGTGACATGTTTTTTCCGAGTGCCTTGAAACGAATCGGCTCAGATATGAGGGGTCAGAAAAGTGGGCAAAGGAAATTAGCCAATTTAGACGGCCTAGGTTGAGACCTAAGAAATTTTTGCGATATCGCCGCAATTCAGATCAAAAAATCAGTTCCGCCTTCAGGCGGTCTTTGTGAAAACAGATGCCTGCGCTCACATGACAGACAGCCTGAACACGGGACTGCGAACTTTTTCGATTAAAATCAAGATGCGAAATGTGACAAAGAAGAAATAAACGATGGCAATTAACAGGAAGTCAAAATATCGTAGTAATCCAGCAGTAAATGATGAATGAGAATTTGGGTGTTATCATCACGAAAATGTTCAGAACGGTAGCTGTGTTCAAAATCAGCAATTTCCTCAAATCGCTCATCACTCAGTCTGTAGAATTCAAGATTATGATAAGTTGTAGCCGTATATTTTTTTTCTATCTTTTGTTTAAGCCCAATAACTATGTTGTCAATTGACTCCAACCCGCGCTTAGATTTTTCCAGATCAACTTCAACAAAACCTATCATACCTGCGATATTTATATCGGTCTCAGGGTAATACTGTCTTGAGGTGAAACGGATTATGCCGTTTTTTATATACTCATCTTGCATTTTGGCATATTTGTTAAGTCTTTTGCATTCAAAAACATAATAAATATTATCTTCTGTAAGAAAAGGAGATATGACCTTGATATCCAAAATTCCCACTTTGATGTTGTCCTTAAACTCTTCAACACCAGACTGAAATATAAAAGAGTCCAATTGGAACAGGTTTCTGTTCGGGGCGATAAATTTACAAACCAAATCATTTCTCAGGTAATCTTCAATTGGATTTTTGGTCTGAGTTCCGGGATTTTTCGATTGAAACTCAGCCTTTGCAAGGATTGATGGACTAGAATATTTCTTTTCACTTTTTTTCAGCCGGAGATATCCATAGACGATCAATTTCAAAGAAGATTGGAAATATGAAAACTCTTCTCCGACCTCTTCCACATAAGCTTCCGCATTCATCATTATCACATTCCTCGACCACGCTTTATCTCAGCTTTGGCAATGGCATCAATGAACTCTGAAATATCCAGATAAGCAACAGCTTTATGCCAACATTTCCTCTCATTTGGCTTTATAATATAAAAGGTGCTTCTGTTGAAACCTCGCACGTCCTGTTGAGTATATAAGTTTTTTGTCAGCCTGGAGAGTCCCAAATTTCCAAGTTTCCTTATTACACTGATAACATCGGAATCCGCTTTAACAGTGATTCGTTTGCCTTTTTTTGGTTTTTTTGTCACTTGAAAACAGATTCCCACAAAATCGCTTCCGATATAGATATCTGCAACAAAATATTTTTCATTTGTATGGAATCGTTTTCCAAAATGATCCACAAAAACCTGAGCATACTCCGCCAAGTAGTTTTTGTCATCCTTAAATGTCGCGTTAAGGGAGGAAAAAATTCTTTCACCCCTGCGCCGCCCGCTCCTTTTTAAGATAGGAACAGAAATATCAATGGCGTAATCTATAAGAGCCTCTTCCTGCTTGTTGAGATTATAAGCCTTAAAAACAGTATGTTCAAGCTGCTTTTGATAATCAGTGATTTCATCGGATAAATCCGGCTGGTTTAAAACTGCACAATCATCATTTAATGCCTTGTAACAATCTTGTATCTCAGAGGTCAGATGAGCAAGCCGACTATCTGGGACAACAGGAAATGCAAAAAATTCTTCAAGACTGGCTCTTGTTCTGTCAACTCCTAACGAAGAACTTGTACATAACAGGAAATATGTGAATAATTTGGAATTGATCAGGCCCGCAATATTTTTTAGCATATCCTCAGTTTCCTGAGTGTATTCTGCTCCTGGCTTCTCTTTGATTGAGCAAACAGAATCTGCAAAAAGAATATCTTTCTCCGAAAACGCAGCCACAGCTTTAAACTTATGCCCTGATTGCAAACCTCTCTTGAATAATAGTTTTTTCCCTTTGAAAAAATGAATATCCGGCAGTCTTCCTATCTTCCCATCCTTATCTATTGTCTTCTTTTTAATTAACTCTTCACGCTTTTGTCTCCATTTTATGTTCGGGGTGACAGAGAATTGTTGAAATTCCTTTCTTGCATCTGTTTCCAAATAGTCCCACTCCAAATATTCGTCAGTATCAGTCTTCTCTTTTGCGGTTTTGTATTTTGGCTGTAATCCTCTCATCGAAATGAGATCATGCTCAGTCATCACCTGTCCAATTGTCTTAAAGTCTTCCCATAAGCGTCTGATGAAATGAAAATCCAATACATTTCCATGTAACAAAACTTTCCAGAGCCAATCATATCCTCCTCTGGATTCCATAAAATATTTTTGTGATACATTTTTGACATCATGCTTCTCAACAACAATTATCCTCAGACAATTAAAAAACCGGTTTGCCCTTGCAGTAATATACTTAATCTGATTTCGGGAAGTGTCCTCATCTTTCCGAGCAGGATGAAACATTATTATTGCAGGCGGTTGTTTCGCAGATTCAAACACCTGATTCCCTCCTGCAATCTTAGTGTTTATTCCTGAAAGCTCAAATACCTGGGTTATGTGGAATTTACCGAGAAGATAGTTCCGCCATGTTTTCGTCTTTCTGATATTATAGAGATTTTTACCCGACACAATAAGCACACATTTTGTTTTTTTATCAGGCAGAATAAAGTCACTCACACGGATCATAAAAGCCTGAGATATCTCTCTGTTTCCAATTTCAAGTTTGATATGGTCGCGGAGATGTTCTTTTTCTCTTTTATTCCTTGCAGCGATATATTGGTCATAGCAAGAATCTCTGACAATTCCCCAGGGAGCATTTCCAATGATGAAATCCAATTCTGTCTCATTCCTGAATTTGCTGTTAAAAATATGATCCTCATTAAAAAAATCAGCATCCTTTCCGCCAAAGAGATTTCTGTTTTTCAGCTTTTTGAAATGGAAATTTTCAATCTCTATGGGAGTTTTGTAATCCAATAAGGTGATATATAAAGAAAATATGGTTATTTCAATAGCGTCGGTATCAATATCAATTCCGAAAATATTTTCGTGAACCAATTCCCAAAGCCGTTCATCAGGAATTGGCGATTTTTCATCAGCTCCTGCTGTCTGGCGCACCTGAATCTCTTTTGCGATAATTTTCCGTAAAGTTTCAACAAGAAATATCCCGGAACCACACGCAGGATCGAGCACTTTGCATGATGCCTGATCCTGCCTTTCAAGATACGGACTGACAGTCTGAGATAAAATATAATCAACCAGGAAGAGCGGAGTGTAATAAGTCTTGAGCTGCTGTTGTTTTGATTCTGCAAAATCTGTCAGTTTCAAAGGCCTGTTTTCCTGTTCCTTACTCTCCTCATTCAAAAAATTTTCATATATGCTGCTGATGAGTTCGACAGGAATGATTGCAAAATCATATATATTGAAAAGAGATTTTTGAACAGCATAGCCTTTATATCCTTTTCCGGCAAAAAAAGTTGAGCATGAAAACAAATCATGCATGATATCAAGATGCGTCTGCTTAATTTCTTTCTCCTCATCATAAACAATTTTGTCATCAGCATTTTTTTCAATCAGTGGAAACAGGTCTCCGTCAAATTTTCTTGTTATTGAACTGAAAAACTTGTATGTGTCCGCCTTATTCCTGAGCAATGAAAGGAGACTTGTCTGCCGATCCGCAACGCTGTCGCCTTGAATAAACCCTTCTTCCCTGTTAAAGCTTACGTCTCTGTCAATCAAATATCTGATAAACAGCAGCCTTCCGATGAGCCGATTTGCAACTCTTGGCTCCAGATATCCGACATCTTTTGCGATGAGCAGTCTTCTGGTGTCAATGATGTTTCTGAGAAGAAATTTGTCCACTGTGGGAGAATTCCGGAAATAACTGTCATATAATTTTTGCCATCCCCTGCCTGTAATCAGCTTGTTAGCTGAGAAATCATTTATCAGATCAACATCAATTTTTTGAAGCCAGCAAGGGGTATTTTCATCAAAGGCATATCCATGATAAATATCAAGGTGTTCATTTCTGCTTATCACCACGACAGGGGACTGCCCAAAACTGAATGTCCGTCTGTGGATATTGGCTTCAACCTCCGGAGAGGGGTTGTCGAAGAATAATATAATCGGGTTGTTCAATGGTTCAGGATGATCAGGCTGAAGAGGGGTGGTGCTGTAATGGAAACAAAAGAAAGCATAAGGGCGAATAATGTTCTCAAGCACATGACCTATTCTATGGGGGAACTGGTGGCTCCATTTGTCCGCCTCGTCAAGATAGAACAATCCGTTCTCCCGATTATACCCAAGTTTTTTGAAAATTTGTTCCAATTTGTTCATAATATCTGATACTCAGCCCCCGTTCGTAGTTCCGCCTTCAGGCGGTCTTTGTGAAAACTCAGACCCCGTTCGTAGTTCCGCCGTCAGGCGGTCTTTGTGAAAACTCAGACCCCGTTCGCAGTTCCGCCGTCAGGCGGTCTTTGTGAAAACTCAGACCCCGTTCGCAGTTCCGCCTTCAGGCGGTCTTTGTGAAAACTCAGACCCCGTTCGCAGTTCCGCCTTCAGGCGGTCTTTGTGAAAACTCAGACCCCGTTCGTAGTTCCGCCTTCAGGTGGTCTTTGTGAAAACTCAGACCCCGTTCGTAGTTCCGCCGTCTCCGATTACAGGCTGCATCTGTTTGCAAAAGCTGTTCAGAAATGTTTACCCGGGCTGATAACTGCAAAGCGGTTCCTGAGCCAGAAAATCGCCATCCGCCTCATAAGCCCTTGCCCTGCATCCGCCGCAGACCTTTTTGAACTCGCATTCCCCACATTTCCCTTTGAGATTGGAGAAGTTTCTCAGAGACAGGAATATATCCGAATGCCTCCACACATCGGCAAAAGAGGTTTCTGTAATATCGCCGCAATTCAGATCAAGAAATCCGCAGGGCTGCACCACACCTCTGTGTGAGATAAAACAGAAACCCGTGCCGCCCAGACATCCTCTGGTGACAGCATCCAGACCGTGGGTCTGGAAAGTCACGGTTTTTCCATCTTCCCTGGCTCTCTGGCGGAGAATGCGATAGTAATGGGGCGCGCAGGTGGCTTTCAGTTGCAGGGGCGTTTTTTCTCTCTGGTCATAGAACCAGTTCAGTGTCTGCTCATATTGTTCAGCGGTGATCTCCTGATCCAGAATATATTTGCCCCGGCCCGTGGGAACCAGCAGAAAAATATGATGGGCCACAGCACCCAGTTCCACTGCAATATCCTGTATTTTTGGAATCTCATCAAGGTTTGCCTTTGTGATTGTGGTGTTGATCTGAAATTCAATGCCCGCCTCTTTGGCAAACCTGAGTCCCCGGAGCGCTCCGTCAAACGCGCCGTCAACGCCCCTGAACGCGTCGTGTTTCTCCTTTGTAGCACCGTCCAGACTGATGCTGATCCGTCTGATTCCGGATTCCGCCATTTGTTCCGCCAAATTCTCCGTGATCAGTGTCCCGTTGGGGGCCATCACCATTCGGAGACCTTTATTCGTGCCATAGCCTGCAATGTCGAATATGTCGGGACGAAGCAGAGGCTCCCCGCCCGTAAGAATCACAATGGGGGTTCCAATCTCCGCTATCTGATCCAGCAGACAGAAAGCCGCCTCCGTATCCAGTTCGCCGGTATAAGGCCCTTTGGTGGCGGCGGCCCGGCAATGCACACAGTTGAGGTTGCAGTTGCGTGTGATTTCCCATGCCACAAGTCGAAGTGCGGCTTCTTTTTTTTCTCCGCCGGGATGATGCGGATGGTCTGTTTTCATCGGGTTCATCGTTTTCTCCGAATTAAGAATCATGGATAATTGGGAATCAGGAATTGAGAATTTCTTCCTTATTCTCCATCTCCGTTTTTTCTGCTTTCACTTTGCTTTCAGAATCATTGCCCTCTGTCTCTGATTTATTTTGAGACACCATTGGTTTGGGGAAATTCTTTTCCATCTGAGGCTCAGGCATATACGCCGGTGCCAGGTCTGTGAACAGACTTCGTGCCGGAGAATTGAGCCATGCCGCGATAATCCGCTGGGCTTCCGGGGGAACCTGCTGTTTCTCTGCAACCCATTCCTCTATGATTTCGATCTGGCAGTCCACAAAAGGAAACAGTTCCGCCTCTGTTCTGCCCTGATTGTCCATGGCCTGTCTGAGTCCCACAGCCCAGCGGCTTTGTTCCTGTCGGTCCTCTCCGTCCCCGATCTCAGTGGTTCGGAAAACAGAGATGCCGGTCAGGCGTATCCGTTCAATGGCCTGTTCGGATAAAAGCCCTGATATGATGCCGAAAAAAGATATGAAAAAGGGATTGAGATTTTCTTCGGCGCCTTTGGCCGCGTTCATGTCGGAAACAGTGATCTGTCCGGTCTTTACGAGAATGAAAACCGCAAAAGCAGTGACCATGCCGAGGAAAGGGCGGAACAGATACCAGCTGAACGGTTTTTCCGACTGGGTTCGGAAATAATGGCGGGTAATGTAGATGAGGCTGCCCAAAGCCCCCATGAACAGCGTAAGCAGGAGGGTCAGCACCTGGGTCGGCATGGTGGCGAATTTTTTATAGCCCAGAATCCTCATGTACTCAAGTTCACTGACGATGTTTCCAAGCATTTCCTTTTCCATCACATCCTCAAGATCATCCTGTATTTTTGAGAGATTATCATACAGATGTTCTTTTTCGGTCTTAGCCACAAGCATTTCAGCGCGGGCATTGTAATATTCTTCATTGCAGCGATCCACCCGGATGCCGGCTTCCAGAAATTTTGTCCAGAGATCGGAAATCCGACCATCAGTGACAGGCAGAATGATTTTCTCAACTGAGAAAATATCAGGAGCTGTCCAGCTCTCATCTGCTTCCGGGTTCTCCCCAATCTCTTTTAATCTGTTCAGTATATCCAGGTAAATGTTTTTTTCCTCTGCCTCCTCTTTGTCAAGCGCCTCTTTTTTCCGCACCCTTTTTGAGCGATATTCCTTTTCAAGTGTTTCTGTTTCAGAGATTTGAATTTTCAGTTTGTTTTCACGTTCCTCAAGCGCGTCTGTGAGTATGGCATGTCGTATCACAGCGGAAATCGTCATGGGATTTCCCTCTTTGTCCAATATCAGTTTTATCTTGTCCTGAAACCCGTATGCGCTTACTGATCCGATAACGCTCCAGATAAGCACGGGATAAAGCAATATCAGCCAGATACCGACAATTCCGATTTCGGTGACACGTCTTCCATGTTCCATCAGGCTGAGGGATTTCTCCTGTTTTTTTGCCGCTCCGTTCATAATGATATCTCCCTTCATCTGTTAATCTGATTTTTATAATCGCCCCATTTTTGCACTCCGGAAAAAATGCCGCAATTCCGCCGGGAAAGGACTTTTCTGACTCTTTCCCGAATTTCTGACTGAATAACATGAACGGGACCGGATTTCAACACCTTTCTGAAAATGAAAACATACTTGAACAGCTTCGGAAAAGCCTGTTTTAAACCCTTATCATATTTTTAACCTGAAAGTTTTCCAGTATGCATATCAGGGAAACTCATGACGTTCAGTGTATTGTCGCCTTCTTCGGAGCTTGCTGCGCCTTCAGTATCAATTCCAGCGCCTCTTTTTTTATGCTCTCCTCATCAATTTTCCGGGCAAGCTCTGTTTCGTCAAGAGTGCCTTCAAAAGCTTCAAGAGATGCATGTCTCAGGGCCACGGGATAACTTTCTTCTATGGCATCCCTGAGTTCGTTTACTTTCAGGTAATATCCTCCGGCTTTTCTTCTCCTGTTGGTTCTATTAATATTATACACGGAATTTAAAATTGAAACTTTCCATGAGCGGGTCAGGCGTTTTTCCGCGTGCTGTTTTATCAGATGCAGAAGCAGAATTTCCAGGAAACTTTCAATTTTGTTGATCTTGTCGTCCCGGCTCATTTCTTCCATTTCTCCCAGCAGAGCCAATGCATCTGCATAACGGCCTTTTTCAATATAAGTTCTCAGTTCAAACAACTCTTCCATTTTACCCGTCCTTTATTCGTTATGAGGGATGTCCCGTTATTTCATCTTTCTTGTTTCATCTCAGATCACATAAGTGTCAGCTATATGTTCCGGCAGGGATGACTGAATCGCCGTGATGTCTCTCTGACTGCTTTTTTTGCGCTGCATGGACAAGTTCCATTGACGCTTTCCATGATTCAGCACAGAATGTTCTGAATTTTTCTATTTTCTCCTTCGCAGGAAGTAACGGCTGATCCGGTTTCATCTCCTTACAAGGGCTTTTGTCTCGTAACATATGGCATGAGGGTCTGCCTCCGCCGCTAACGGGATGCGTTGAATCCTGTAGGCTCCGAGTCACGGAAACAATTTGCAGAATTGTTTTAGGGACTCGGAAAAAACGCATTCCCCCATTTTATATCTCTCGCAAAGGCGCAGAGGCGCAAAGAAAAGCGGGGAAACCCGCCTGCCGAGCCTTTCTCTGCGTCTTTGCGCCTTTGCGAGATTTTGGGATAATACGTTTTTTCTGAGTACCTTACATGGCCGGCTCCCCTTATGACTCGCCAGAGCTTGGGAACGAGAAGGAAATAATCCCTGCTTATCGCTAATCCGTGTAGATGCCTACCCCCGCCATTTGTCCAGTCTCTCTTTCAATCTTGTTGTATGGGGATGATCAGCACCAAAACAGGCAACCCGAATTTCATACGCCTCCTGCTCCAGTTGAACAGCCTCGTCATCTTTTTCCATGTCTTTGAGCAGCATGGCAAGGTTGTGTTTCCTCGTGGCAAGCGTCGGATGTCCAGGCTCATAAATCTTCAACTCTGATTCAAGAGCTTCCCGCAGGAGAATCTCAGCCGCATCATACTTCCCCAAATCCTGTAGCACCACCGCAAGGTTGGACTGGACTGTGGCAACATTCGGATGATCTGGTCCGAGGTTCTTCTTAAATGATTCGACAACTTCCCGCAGGAGAATCTCAGCCGCCTCATACTTCCCCAAATCCTGTAGCACCACCGCAAGGTTGGACTGTGTGACCGCAAGGCTCGGATGTCCCGGCTCATAAATCTTCAGTTTTGATTCAAGAGCTTCCCGCAGGAGAATCTCAGCCGCCTCATACTTCCCCAAATTCTGTAGCACCAGCGCAAGGTTGGACTGATAGATGGCAATCTGCGGATGTCCGGGTTCATAACTCTTTTTTGCAGATTCGACAACTTCCCGCAGGAGAATCTCAGCCGCCTCATACTTCCCCAAATTTTTTAGCACCAGTGCAAGGTTGGACTGTGCCTGTGCAATATGAGGATGTCCCAGCTCATAATTCTTTTTCATTGAGTCAACAACTTCCCGCAGGAGAATCTCAGCCGCCTCATACTTCCCCAAATTCTGTAGCACCGTCGCAAGGTTGGACTGTCTGACGGCAACGGTCGGGTGTCCTTTCCCGAAACTCTTCAAATCCGATTCAAGAGCTTCCCGCAGGAGAATCTCAGCCGCCTCATACTTCCCCAAATCACTCAGCACCAGTGCAAGGTTGGACTGTGTGACCGCAAGCCTCGGATGTCCCGGCTCATAAATCTTCAGTTTTGATTCAAGAGCTTCCCGCAGGAGAATCTCAGCCGCCTCATACTTCCCCAAATTCTTTAGCACCAGTGCAAGGTTGGACTGAATTGTGGCAATTTTTTTATGTCCCGGTTCATAATGGTTTTCAGCAATCTTCAGAGCCTGTCGGCCGTAAGTTTCAGACAGCCCATATACGCCTTTTTCACTGTAATGCCACGAAAGATAGTCTGACAGGTCTGCGGCCTGTTCCGATGTTGTGAGTTCGGAGGCGGTCAGGACATCGGCATGGGGTACAATTTTGTCCAGTTCCCGGTATGCGTCCGTGTCCTTGTCATCTGTAACTCGTCTCATTTCTGTCAGAACAGCTTCTACCACGCTCTGAGATGTTTCGTCATCCTTCTGAGCCGTCATTCGCACAAACCCGCTGATCAGCCGGTGCATGAACGGATCATTTTCCTCATCCGGATTTATCAGAGAAAGATTGTCCAGTTCACTCACTGCCTCATCCAGCGGGTCTTCCAGCAGATCATCATCCGGGTTCTCATCCCCCGCATTCAGTGTCTCTCTGAGCAGCCTTCTCGGAACCGGCGTGGGCGCAAGAAAGGCCATGACCCGCATCATCTTTTTCCCGAAATCCGAAACCAGATCATAGCTCATCTGAATGGTTGCGGAAACCTCTTTGGTATGTCTGCCAGGAAGTTCATCGGCATATTTTCTGGCAAACACAGATAGAGCCTCCATCTCCCCTTTTGCCTGAATTGCCCCCAGCAGCTTCTCAATGCTCATCTCCTTTCGGATGTTCAGAAAGTTCCTCGCCAGTTCCAGCGCCAGGGGAAGACCGCCCAGCGCCCCGACCAGTGGCTCGGCCGCGGCCCCGAAATCCCTCTCCCCCGAATTGATCAGAGCGGTTCCGGCCTCTTTGGAAAGGGTCCCAAGGCAGATCCGGGAATAATTCATCAGATCCCTGCGCCGGGTCGTCACCAGCACATGGATTTCACCCGCGGGCGGCAGCCAGGGCTGAAGCGGCTCATCCTCAGGAAAATTGTCCAGCACAATCAGAACCTGTCCCAGATTGCTCATATTCCTCCACAACTGAGTCAGCTGCTCATTCTCCCCCGCCCGCATGTCAATTTCGATCTCCGCATCCGTGCATAACTGTGCAATCATCACAGTCATGCCCCGCTCCGCACTGATCCAGAACACGCCCCCGGGATAGCAGACACCGAAGCGGTGGACATATTCAATGGCAAGCTGGGTTTTGCCAAGCCCGCCCATGCCCATGACCAGCCCGATACCGCCCTGCCCGGATTTTCCCTCCACCACAGCGGTATGTTTTTGTTTCAGGATAAAATGGATATTCCAGAGTTCCGCAATCCTGCCCACAAAATGATTCGAGGAGCGAAAGAGCTTTCCCCTCCGTCTCGGCAGCTTGCAGGTCGGGGGCAGGCTGTCCGTCTCATCGGACATGCAGGGATAATCCGGTTCGGGTTCCTCTTGTGGCTCCGGATCGGGTTTTCGGACTTCCGCCAAAATCTGCTTCGCGGTTTTATTGGTTTCCTGCGTGGTCTCGTCAATCCGGTCGGTCTTTTCCCGAATATCCTGAACAATCTCCTTTATCCGGATACTGAGCTTTGTGTGTTTCAGGGCTTCCGCGGCCATTTTCTCAAACTGATTCTGGAACAATTCCGGGGAAATGGAAATATCCTGAGCCGCGAGCTGGGCGAGTATCTGATTCTGAAACGCGGCCCGGACCGTGACATCATTTTTCAGAATGCTGCTGAAGAACGCGCACATCACATCAAACCAGCCCGTGCCGTTCCACCCGTGCAGAATCATCCGCGTCAGGCAGTCCGGGATTTCGGCTTGCCATTCCACCAGTTCCCCGATCACGGCGCTTTTCAGTTTTATCCTGAAATCCCCCAGACGTTCCTCCGGAGTGATATCTTTTGGCTGGAGCAGCAGCTCCACCTCCTCAATGGCCGCGCTGTCCGGCGGAATATATTTCGCGTCCTTCAATGCCCCGAGTTCCTTTTCAATGATCCTGACAAGGCCGCCCACCTGTCCGGCCTCCGAGTGGAAAATATCTCCGATGTTCCGTTTCCAGATGCTTCGGGGAACCTTCAGTTCCGTTTCCATGCAGTGTTCGCAGACAAAGCGGGTGGCTTCCAGATATGCCCGGCGCACGGCCCGCTGAATGTCGTGATTCACAGGCATGCCGTTGTCATGTTTCGCATTTTTCAGCCAATGAGAGACCGATTTCAGAGCGCCGCAGAGTTTTCTGTCAGTCGCACCGCCCACAGCGCTTATGCCGACATTGGCAAGAGCCGAGACCGGATCCGCAAGAATATATGAAACCACTCCCGCGCCAAATGTCCAGATGCTTGTCGCAAATTCCATAAATGTCTCCTGTGAAAAGATTGTTTATTCTGTTCCAAAACTACAGGGGAAGCGGATAAAAGTTGTTATCGGCATCCGCTATTCGGATTTGCCAATTCAGACCGGGCGGCTCCGAAAAGCTCGCTGTTTCTGATTTTTTCAGATGGTGCGGCAGTCTCAGTCGTCCCTCCGGGACTGAGAACATCAGGGTGTGTCAAACCCCGGCAATGAATTGCCGGGCTATTCTCAGAAGTCCCTACGGGACACTATGCGTAAAAGGTGGATCAGGGTGTCAAACCCCGGCAATGAATTGCCGGGCTATTCTCAGAAGTTCCTACGGGACACTATGCGTAAAAGGTGGATCAGGGTGTGTCAAACCCCGGCAATGAATTGCCGGGCTATTCTCAGAAGTCCCTACGGGACAGTATGCGTAAAAGGTGGATCAGGGTGTGTCAAACCCCGGCAATGAATTGCCGGGCTATTCTCAGAAGTCCCTACGGGACACTATGCGTAAAAGGTGGATCAGGGTGTGTCAAACCCCGGCAATGAATTGCCGGGCTATTCTCAGGACACTATGCGTAAAAGGTGGGATACACCCTTAATTTTTGGCACTCCGGACCGAAATTTCAAGCCCTGCCCCACTCCAGATCACGCCCGATGAGCAGTTCCGTCATTTTCGCATGGTGGGTGTTTTTCATGGGAACCGCTTCCCTGTCAAAGCCGTGGCGATCCGCCAGCCGATGCACACCCTCCGAGTTTTCGTAAGTCATCAGAAAATCGCCTTTGATATCAGCGGCCATTCTGAAAAGCTTTTCATGATCAAGTTGAAAATGTTTGTAAAGTCTCCGTCCGGCTTTTTTTCCGGCAGCGGTGTACGGTGGATCAATGAAAAAAACCTTGTTTTCGCAATGGCTGTTTTCCTCCAAAATCCCCAGTCCGTCATCCCGAACAAATGTAATCATGTCACGGAATCTGACAATATTCAATATTCTCTTTTTCAGCGTCTCCGGATACCAGCGTGATTTCATGCCTTTCCCGTTTTCTCCGTGTTTCATCAGGCCCGCGCCGTGAGCCATGATGCCGCCATGGGAAACCCGGTTCCTGACAATGGTTTGAAACGCCTTGTCTTTCAATATGTCGTAGTCAGCCGAAAGAATTTTTTCGGCAGCATCCTTTGTCATATCGAATCTGATAATTCTGTCAGCCAGCCATTCAGCATCCCCGTAGATGATGGTTTCCCAGACAGCCGCGACATTCTCATCCAATTCCACAAGCTTCACATGATCCGCCAAATGTTCGGACGCTACCGTCAGCCCCGCGATTGCTCCGCCAGCGAATACCTCCACAAACTCCGAAGGTCGGATTTTGAGATTCGAAAGCCATTGTCTGATTCTCGGAACCAGCCAAGTCTTCCCGCCCGGATACCGAAAGGGACTCAGATGGGAGACAGAGGCCACGTTGACGATTTTCTGAGGAGCACGGCCAAAGAGGGATAGCTGGTTTTCTTTTCTTATCAATTTCTCTTTGAAACAATTTCCTGATTATAACGGATTTAGGGGAGCTGCTACAAACATGCCGCCCTTACGGGGCTTAATTGGGCTTCGGACCTGCCGGCGCTACAAATATGTCACCCCTACGGGGCTTGAATCGGAGCTTCCCCTAAATCCGTTATAATCATACAATTTCAAGGCGGGGCAAAACCGCCCCGCCTTCGTCATATTCCTACTTCCTCTCCAAAGCGTTCATCAGTTTGTTGGCCGAGTCCGTGATGGGTGTGCCTGGGCCGAACACGCCCACCGCGCCGGCATCGTACAGGAATTGGAAATCTCCCGGAGGAATGATGCCGCCCACTGCCACGAGGATATCGTCAGCGCCATCTTTTTTCAACGCTGCAATCAGTTCGGGAATCAGAGTCTTGTGCCCGGCGGCCAGACTGGAAGCGCCCACGATATGGACATCGTTTTCGACAGCCATTTTTGCAGCCTCGTCAGGGGTCTGAAACATAGGCCCGATGTCAACGTCGAATCCGAGGTCGGCATAGGCAGTGGCAATGACCTTGATGCCGCGGTCATGGCCGTCCTGTCCCATCTTGACCACGAGTATTCTGGGCCGCCGACCTTCTTTCTCCAGAAAATCCTCGGTCCGTTTGCGGATGGATGCGATCACCTCGTCATCTCCGAATTCAGCGGCATACACGCCGGAGATGCACTGGGTTGTGGCGACATATCTGCCGAACACTTTTTCCATGGCATCGGAAATTTCACCCACAGTGGCTCTGGCCCGTGTTGCCTCAATCGCGGCGGCCAGCAGATTGCCGTCGGATTCCGCTGCTTTGATGACGGCTTCGAGGGCCTTACGGGTCTCATCTTCGTTCCGCTTCGAACGGATTTCCTTCAGACGTGCCACCTGCTCGTCGCGAACCGCGGCAGGAACCTCAAGCACATCAAGATCAAGGTTTTCATCCTGAAGCTGATATTTGTTCACACCGACAATCACGTCCTGACCCTTTTCGATTCGGGCCTGTTTCCGTGCTGCTGCCTCCTCAATACGCATCTTGGGCATTCCCGAAGCAATGGCTTTTGCCATGCCGCCCAGTTCCTCAACCTCGTCAATGATCTTCTGGGCTTCCCTGATGATGCTGTCTGTGAGGGATTCCACATAGTAGGAACCGGCCAGCGGGTCAACCACATGACATATCTGGGATTCTTCCTGAACAACGATCTGGGTGTTTCTCGCTATTCTCGCGGAAAAATCCGTGGGCAGGCCCACTGCCTCGTCAAATGAGTTGGTGTGCAGGGACTGGGTGCCGCCCAGTGCCGCGGCCAGACATTCCAGCGTGGTACGAATGACGTTGTTGTAGGGATCCTGTGCGGTCAGGCTCCAGCCCGATGTCTGAACATGGGTTCTCAGCATGGAGGCTTTGGGATTCGTGGGATTGAACTGGCTCATCAGGCGGTTCCACAGAAAACGGGCCGCTCTCAGCATGGCTATTTCCATGAAGAAGTTCATGCCCACGCCGAAGAAAAAGGAGAGACGGGGTGCGAATGCGTCAATGTCCATTCCGGATCTGAGGGCAGCCCTCACATATTCCACACCGTCAGCAAGAGTGAACGCGGTCTGAAGCACGGAATCAGCACCAGCTTCCATCATATGGTAGCCGCTGATGCTGATGGTGTTGAATTTGGGCATGTTTTCGGAGCAGTATCCGATAATGTCGGATACGATCCGCATGGATGGCTCGGGTGGGTAGATATAGGTGTTTCTTGTGAGGTATTCCTTGAGAATGTCATTCTGAATGGTTCCGGCGAGCTGTTCCTGTTTCACGCCCTGCTCTTCCGCAGCCACGATATAACCCGCCATGATGGGCAGCACCGCGCCGTTCATGGTCATGGACACGGACATCTTGTCCAGCGGAATCTGATCGAACAGGATTTTCATGTCCTCCACAGAATCCACCGCCACACCTGCCTTTCCGATATCGCCCGCTACTCTGGGGTGATCCGAGTCATAGCCTCTGTGTGTGGCAAGGTCAAACGCCACGGAAAGCCCTTTCTGGCCCGCGGCGAGATTTCTTCTGTAAAATGCGTTGGAATCTTTTGCCGTTGAGAAACCGGCATACTGGCGGATGGTCCAGGGGCGGCCCGCATACATGGTCGCCATCGGCCCGCGCACATAGGGCGGCATACCCGGCAGGGTGTTCACGCACTCCAGTCCTTCAATGTCCTCTGCCGTGTAAAGGGGTTTGACCTCAATACCTTCCGGGGTCATCCAGTTAAGTGCATCCGGCGATTTGCCTTTCAGCAGCTTGCTCGCCGACTCTTTCCATTTTTCAAGATCGGGATGTTCTGACATTTATATAAACTCCTGAATATACCGGGGTGGCGCTTCGTTGACCCCGGGCTGTTTGATCCAACCCCTTAGGGGTAAAAAAATCACTTCTAACTTCTGACTTCCCACTTCCCACTCCTCACTTCCCACTTCTCACTTCTCACTTCAATCAGTCTCTCTGACACAGTTCCACAAGCACGCCGTTGGTGGCTTTGGGATGCAGGAAAGCGATCTTCGCGCCGCCCGCGCCGATTCTCGGTTCTTTGTCAATAAGCTTGACACCCTTTTCCCTCAGCTCCTCAAGGGCTTCCTCAATGTTTTCCACGCGGAAAGCCACATGCTGGATGCCCTGGCCTTTTTTCTCAATGTATTTGGCCACAGGGCCGTCGGGTGCTGTGGATTCCAGAAGTTCCACTTCGCTTTCCCCCACCGGAAAAAACGCGGTTGTCACCTTCTGTTCCTGAACGGTTTCCGCACCTTCGAAATCCAGGCCCAGAACGCCTGACCAGAAATTTTTTCCCTCGTCAATGCTGTTGACGGCAATGCCGAGATGGTCAATTTTGAGTATTTTCATCTGCTGTCTCCTTAATCGTTAATCATTAATCATTTTTTTGATCAGAAAAAATATCTGATTTTCTTTTGCTTTGAACGGTACTCTGATTCCAACTTCAACACCGGACGGATTCGCTGGTATTTCATCGTATTTATGCCCTTTTATCTGAAGTTCCAGTATTTTTCCGGCCAGATGGGGAAGAATATCTTCTGCCGGTTTGGCTACAATCTGATCACCAACTTCAAGTGCTGTGTTTTTCACTGAGATACCGATAACTTTGCCTTGATGATATACCTTGCTTGCCTCTCCCAGTGGGATTCCCTTATGTTCTGATTGATATTTCAATATCTCACCATGAACAACATCATAAAGGGCCTCGCCATAAACTTCGAAAAGTGGAATATAGTCATCCAAAATGGTTCGGTTGTCGATGAGCTGATCCGGCAATTCCCCATGTGCGACCTCGTTTCTGCGCGAAACCAAATCGTTCAAATCAGACAAGGCTGATTCCGGTTCCGCGTGGTCAACACTTCCCGGATCCTTGTCTTGCAAATATCTCGTAAACACAGGGCATTTTATCACACGAGCAGACAGATTTCTGATGCCGATCTTGGCAAATGATCTGGCAATCACATCCATCCGAAAATTGGCCGTATGATGGATAAAGGGATACGGATTGATCCGATAATTGTCCGAATCGGTGACGCAAGAATAGATATCCGATATCAACTGCTCTTTCGTAATCAATCCCTCGTATTTGGCATTCTCAACATGCCTCATAAACTCAATTGAGAAGTCTATGTAATTTTTTCTTATCTCTTCCGGAATTGCTTTGTATTCGGGAATTATTCGATTCAACTGTTTCAGATAGGACTCAATCATGGACTCAACAAACCGCTCAAGAAACCCGTAAAGCGACACGATGATGCTGTTATAGTCAAATCGTCGCTTTTCACTATGTGTCTGTGATAGATGTCTCAGATACTCGGAAATCAAGGAGTCTTGTTCCGCCTGCGGCTTCTCGCTGACAGCGAACGAAACCAAGCGGGACTCCAATTGAAGCCCTTCAATGTGATGCCGCAGTTCCTCAAGCTTTTTTTTGAAAGACTGAAGTGTATTTTCCACATCAACGTCCTATCGTGTCCGTCACAAATTTCTCAAAAAGCCCAATTCTCTCCTCAATATGCTTTTTCCCTTTGAAGGCATGATAGTTCTCCTTATAAAAGCCTTCAATATCGCGTTGAAATTTTGCGCGATGGTTGAGTATTTGTTTTCTGTCCTTGTCGTATTTACTGAAAACGTACATCAGAGGATCATAAATCGTCATTGTCGCCCCTCTCCACCAGACCCATCCGTTATTCCAGGGACGCATCATCCAAAATGCTTTTTCCCCAAAAGTGCCACAAAGCAAACTGATGGTCTGCTCAAACAAATCCTTCAATTTTTCCAAGAGCTCTTGGGAAAAATCCTGATTGCCTTGTCGAAGAAAGCGATCCAGATACTCTTTGAGGCCCTCTCCCGAACGCATCAGCGTCCGTCGTTGTCGGTTTGCGAAGAACCTCAGTACCAGTTCCACATCTTCCATTTTCTGGTAATGTTTGTTTTCAAACAACAATTCCTCGTCATCCGTCTCAGGGATGTCCCATGTCCGGCATAAATATTCGTTGCGAGACAGTTCGCAACAGAGGTCATTCAAAGGCCCTTCGAAGATGGCGTTTCGGCTTTCTTGGGGCGTAAGCCTGACCCCTCCGCTGTTGATTCGTTCGAAGACCATCTGCTTGAGTCTTTGCGCCTCCTCTTCATTCTTGGCGGTCTCATAAAGCAAAATGACGGAGGAAAGATAACGTCTGTCAATACCCCGCTTTATCTGATCAGGAAGGCCAGTGTATCTGCGTCCATTGAGTTCCGGCCACTTCTCCAGTCCTTCCAGAACCAATTTGTCCGTATAAAAATCATATATGGCAGTGAGACGTTGGAGGCCGTCCATGACTTCATAGTGCGAGGGACGATCTTCGTAAAGAAAGATGGGCGGGACAGGCACGTTCATTATGAACGATTCGATCAACTGAGACCTTTTGTAATCATACCATCTGTGCCGTCTCTGGAAATCCGGCTGTAATTCGTAATCACCGCTTTCACGCATGGCAACAATTGTTTTCAGGGGATAGCGAGCCTGTTCGGTCACAATTCTGACCTCGCCTCTCACATATTTCTCATCAATTTTCGCATCAATATCCTCATCGGGCATGAAAGCACCTGTCTTTTGGTGAGCGAAAGTAAGCTTTTCATTTGGAAACAAAGACATAATACCTCTCCTTTGCAATGCGAAACAGTTACGGAACCGAAACAAGCCAGTAAAGCCTGTTCTGGCAAGACACTCTCAGGACTTTCCCCCCTTGCCCGTCAACCGGAAACGGAGTTGTTGTTATCCTTATCCGGATTCGAAATCGCCAGCCACACCATTTCAAACAGGGTGTTGACCTGACTGCACAGACTTTCCTTCTGCCCCCGGGACACCCACATGAAAAAGGATCTTTGGACAAAGCCGTGCATAAAATCCAGCAGGATGCCGGCCCGCACCTCGGGGTTCAGAATACCCTCCTCCTGTCCCTGTCTTAGCGCGTCCAGAAACACATTGATCATTTTTCTCTGCTGGAAAGTCTCATCCGCCATCCATGTTTTCATGGGGAGGGTCATGAACAGAATCTTACCGAGACCGGGATTTTTCTCGTAATAATCCAGTTGAAGCCAGAAAACCTTTCTCAGTTTCTCTTTCAGGTCCTCTATGCCCCGGAGATGGTCAATGATTCGCTCGGTCAGCTCCCCCATCCAGATATCAATGAAGGCAAACAGCAGTTTCTCCTTACTGCCGTAATAATTGTAAATCGTGCTGAAACTGACCCCTGCTTTTCTGGCCACTGCCCGGATATTGGCTTTGTGGAAATCTGATTCAGAGAAAACTTCGAGAACTGCTGCCTCAAGTCGTTTGTGAATTTCGGGCCTGAGCCTGTCGGACATGGTTATTTTACCTGACACCTGTTTTTCAGTCTGTTAACCGGACTGTTAGGAGATGAAATAATGATGTTCCGTTAAATTTAACATTTAAGAGTTTGATAATATTTCATATAATATTTTATCGGAATTGAAATGCCCAGATTTCGAAACACTGTTATTATGCTTTTTATTAGGTTAATAAAATCTGTCTGTCAAGAAAAAACAAATAATTTTTTAAATGATTGATATGATTTTGAATATATAATGCAGGCCAAAAACATCAGGTTGCGGAACAGAAAAATAAAAAACCCTGTCCTGATGGGATGGAATTTTTTGTCAACAAAAATCCGGGGAGGCTTTCGTTGGTCAGAATAAATAATTTAAGCAAAAGCAAATCACAGAGAGCGTGGAATCTCACAGCGCAAAAAACCGCTTCGCTCAATTTTTGCACTCCGGAAATAAAAACGCAGGCATGGCTCTGATCCTTGAGAAAATCGCAAAAAACCGCTTCGCTCAATTTTTGCACTCCGGAAAACCCTGCCGGGAATTGCAGTTGGCGGGAATTGCCGCTCAATTTTGGCACTCCGGATTAAAGTCAGATGGAAGAAAGGGTTAAGGAGTAAAATTCCACCTTGAGCAGGGTGCAGGAGGAAATTCGAAACCCACTTAACCCTTAACACCTATTTGAATTTTTCCATGACCTTTTTGAATCCGGGCATGGCACCGGTGATGGTTTTGTCTTCCACGCAGAAAGCCAGCCTGAAATGTCCGGGACCGCCAAATCCGCTTCCCGGAACGGCAAGAATCAATTCCTCCTGAAGTGCCCTTACAAATTTCACATCATCCGAAATCGGTGATCTGGGAAAAAGATAAAACGCGCCTTTGGGCCTGACAAACTCATAGCCGCATTCGGCAAGACCATCGCAAAACAATTGTCTTTTCCGGTCATATTCGGATATGTCCACACTCATTCCCTGAAGAGAGCCTACCACCCGCTGCATCAGGGCAGGGGCATTGACAAAGCCCAGAATCCTGTTTGCAAGGGCCGCACCTGCCAGAAGGTCATTTCTGAATTCGGCTTTCGGATTTATGGCAAGAAATCCCAGACGCTCACCCGGGATGGAAATATCTTTGGAATAGGATGAGCCGACAGCGCTGTTTTCATAGCAGGCAAATATGCTGGGAACCTGAATGCCGTCATAAACGATTTTGCGGTAGGGTTCATCAGACAGCAGATAGATGATCCGGTTCATTTCCCCGCTTTTTTCCCTCAGAAGATTCCCCAGTTCATCCAGACTTTCCTTTGAATAGACCTGACCTGTGGGATTGTTCGGGGAATTGATGAGGACGGCGCAGGTTTTTTCAGTGATCGCGGCGGCAATGGCTCCGATATCCAGATTGAAATCAGGTTTTGCGGGAACCGCTTTCATAATGCCGCCGTGGTTGTCGGCATAAAAATTGTATTCCACAAAATAGGGGGCAGGTGTGATCACCTCATCCCCGGGATCAAGAATTGTTTTGAGAATGACGTTGAGCGCACCGGCAGCGCCGCATGTCATAATCACCTCTTTTCCCGAAACCTGTACCTCCTGCTCTTCGGAAAGATAGTCTGCCACGGATTTGCAGACCTGGGGATATCCGGTGTTGGGCATATAGGCATGAACGCCCGGCCCGCTGGATTCCGCCATGTTTCTGAGAACTTCACTGAATTTTTCCGGCGGCGGAAGATTGGGATTTCCCAGACTGAAATCATAAACATTTTCAGCTCCGTGTTCGGCTTTCAGACGGGCACCCTCTTCGAACATCTTCCGTATCCAGGAAGATTTGGATATGGTGGTTTCAATTTTTTTTGCTATGCTCATATAAAGCTCCTCAGTTTATGCAGGTTCAACAGATGTCACTTCCGGGATTTCCTTTTTCAGAAAAGCCTCTATTCCATTTTTAAGGGTCATCTGGGACATGGGACATCCCGCGCACGCGCCCTGAAGTCTGACCTTCACAATGCCATCCGCTCCCACCTCAACCAGTTCCACATCACCGCCGTCCGCCTGAAGCGAAGGCCTGATTTTGTCCAATACTTTTTGAACTTTTTCCTTCATATTCTCTGCTCCTTATGGTTTGCAATGTTCAGTAAAATACCTGTTTCGGGCATCCTTCATTTGCCGGTTGACAGTTCCGCCTTCAGGCGGTCTTGCGGGCCGGAATCCCTCATTTTCTTTTCATTCGCCAGGGCTTTCGTGCCTTATAAGATTTCAGATGAAGTCTGAATGTTTCCAATTTTTTTTCCGGCTCTCCCCTTTCCTTCAGAACCCGGATGATTCTTTCCACAGTGCTGACTGCCTCGTCAAATTTGCCAAGTTCCGCATAAGCTGCTGCCAGCGTGTCCAGAGTGGAGGCGTCGGGATTGAGTTTCACAGCCTTTCTTGCCAATTCCAGAGCTTTTTTCCCGCTTCGGTATTTGCGCTTGGGGCAGGTCGCCAAAAGCCAGGCCAGGTTGTTGTATGAGACAACAAAATTCGGATCTGTCTCCAAAGCTTTTTTGTAATCGGCAATGGCTCTGGCATAATTTTTTCTCCTGCTCCATGCGTTCCCCCGGTTATCATAAACTGAGGGATTGTCCGGATTCAGTTTCAGCGCTCTGTTGAAATCCGCAACTGCCTTTTTGTAATTCCCTTTCCTTCCCCATGCGTTTCCCCGGTTATGATAGGCATCCGCATCACGGGGATTGAGTTTCAGAATCTTTGTGTAATCGGCAATGGCCCGGTCAAGATTTCCTTTTACCTGCCAAACATTTCCCCGTCTGCTGTAGGCATTTTCAAGTTCCGGATTCAGCTTGATCACTCTGGTGTAATCAGCAATGGCCTTATCTGTCATGCCCTTCTGTTCCCATGTCCCGGCTCTGTAAAAATAAGCGCTCGTGTATAGCGGATCACTATCCACAGCTTTGTTGTAACTCTCTATGGCGCGATCATGGTCCCCGCTTTTGTTCCATGCAACCCCTGCATTAAACCACCCTCTTGGGGAGATTCGCTGTTCCTGCGGAATTTCGTTCACAGGATTATTTTTTCCCGAATGACAGCCGGAAGCAAACAGGCAACTGAGAAAAAAAAGAAAGAAGAGTGAGATAGCACGGTTTTTCATGGTTTGTCAGTCCTTTCTGTGAAAAATGAATTCATATTCAGGGTTTCACGCCCGCGGCATGGGGCATCATTCATACCTGACCTTGGCTGTCGTCACACATGTCGGAAACTGCCGGACGCTGATAAACAGCAACTTTATGTTTATGCAGATCCCCGGATCCCGGGTCAGGCTTTGAAATTATATATCGGTTTCATCACAAAGTCCACATCAACAGTGTCTCTGATTTGTCCCATTATCTCCTCGGAAGGCTTGTAAACCATGGGAGATTCGTCAATTGTCGAGGAGCTGATACTCGAACTGTATATGCCTTTCATGGATTCTTCAAATTCCTCCAATGTGATCAGTTCCTTTGATTCGCTTCTTGACAGCAGTCTGCCAGCTCCGTGCGGTGCGGAATAATTCCATTTGGGATTTCCTTTTCCCGTGGCAATGACTGAGCCGTCTCTCATGTTCAGAGGGATGATGACTTTTTCACCGGCCGGGGCTGAGATCGCTCCTTTTCTGATTATATTGTCTTTAAAATTGAAATAGTTGTGAACACTTGACACAGATTCGCATTCAGATAATTTTTTACCGAAAAATCCCTCCGTAATTATCCGGGACATCACAGTCCTGTTCTGTTCCGCATATTCCTGAGCGATTTTCATGTCTCGGAGATATTCATCCCCGCCCTCTTCCAAAGGCATATATTCCATTCTGTGATAAGCGCCCGCACCTCTGAACACCTTTCTTATGTACTCCCCTGCCTTGGTCTGATGATAACGGCAGACCTTCAGACCCAGATTTCTGCTTCCGCTGTGAACGACCAGCCATATGTTGTTTTCATCATCCCTGTCCAGTTCCAGAAAATGATTCCCTCCGCCCAGCGTGCCGACACTGCATATGACTCTCTCATAACTTTCGGGAGCAACCCTTTCTGTCAGTTCTGTCAGTTCCGGGGACGGGGCAAAATATTTTTTTGCGCTCCCGGTGTGAGTCTGTCTTCCTGCGGGAATGTTTTCCCTGGCAAACAGATCGAAATCCCTCAGATTCAAATCGGGCTTTCCGATTTTATGAGCCACTATTCCGCAGCCGATGTCAACACCGATCACACTCGGAATGATATATCTGGCGAAGCTCATTGTAAAACCGACCACAGCACCTTTTCCCACATGAACATCAGGCATGATCGCAATATGGGAATCCGCAAACCCCGGATTGTTCAGCATATTATATATCTGCCGGATTGCCTCTCCGTCAACATTGTCGGTAAAAATTTCTGCGGAATTATATTTTCCCTGAATGTTCATTTCGATCCAAAAGTATGAGTTTTAATATTAATATAATGTTTGTCAGTGTGATTCCCCACCTGAGGGGCGCAGAGGTGTTTTTCGGGTATATTATTTCTTGGGAACTCCCTTAATATTGTAAATTGTTCAGAGCTTGCAACTTTCATCTCGAAAGTCAGCCCATATATGGAACAACTCAAAATCATCTGTCCCGCGTCTCAAATATTGTGTGAGTTGGGAAATGTCTCCGTCTTTAAATTTTCCGTTTAATTTGATCATATTCAACCCTCGCCTCTTTTTCTGCTGATATCTGATTTTCTGTTTGATTGTCTTGAACAGTGAGGGAATATCTCCTGCCTGAATATATCCCAGCATCGTTCCCATAGCTGGAGAGGATTGGGCATACTTTTCTGAGTGATATCTCAGCACACCTTTTTTGACGTAGTTATAGCAATAATCAGTCTTTGCATCCGGTCTTTTGACCCGGATCAGCTTACATTCAACATCGTAATCGTACTGATTATACTCGGTGTCATGGCGTGAGAATCGGATATCCGGATGACCCACAGATTCAGGATCATCTTCTTTTTCAAAGGAAGAAGATTCTGGATGGAATGTCCAATTCAGACGATTATGTTTTTTCACACGGTTTATAAAGGGCCTCAGTTTTCCGGTGACAACCTTTTCCTCATCGGTTGAAAGAACGCTTTGTTCTGCAACAAGTTGCCGGAGAGCTTCTTTAAGGCATTCATGAATTCTCTGCTCTTCATCAGCCCACAAATTTAAAGATGTCAAAGTCATTATGCCTCACTCCTATTACGCCGCCATTCAAGTTTGAATACTTCGGTCAGAAGTTCGCTGGCATCCTGCCGGGCCTGTGATTTGGTCCAAAAGTGGCGCTCCGCACGTTTGACAATAAACATCGAAGAATCATCCAACACCTTGAGAATCCGATCAATATATATCCCTTCGCTGTATTCTTTTCGCAAAATTTTATTCAGACGTTTGAACCAGCGTTTCCATTCTGACTGCTTACTCACAGGTTTATGGGAAACCGCAGTTCCCAGTTCTTTTAGCTCATAAGAGATGCCGCACAGCATACCATGAAACGGAGCGTAAATCCTGGATTCCAATTCTTTTTTCTTCGGAGTCAGACGTTCATGCCATATTTCCAGAAAAGCGTCATTATAATTCTCCAAATATTTCATATCCGGCGGACCGGCGGCCTGAGAACTTGTTCCATCATAGAAAAAGTCAAGTGTGACCTGGCATAAATCCCGCACCAAATCTTTTTGCTCCTGAGATAATTCATAAAGATCGAAAATAGCCTCATCAAGTTCATACTGCATTGTTTGCCAATCCGGGCTGTCCGGATCAAACAGTGTCGGTGCATTGCTTCTTGTTGTAATTTGTTCGACAGTTTTTATGATTCGGGTTTTCAGAGTTCGATTCTCCGGAAAATGAACTGGCAGGTTCAGATGCTCTTCAACGTGAATTTCATAATGCCAGAATCCCCATGTTGAACAGGTCAGAAAATGATAGTATTTTGTCAAAGAAGAGAGCATGATTCCCAATAAAACTTTATGCTCCGCTTTACTCAGCTTGTCAAGGCGGAATCCGATTATGGAATTTCGGAACGCAAAAGGTTCATAAGCCAATCTGGCCTGAATTTCCCCAAATTTTTTACCTGATTGGGATACCCCTCGTTTCACGAGGAGTCTGGGGCCTTTATAAACTTCCACATTTCCCAAACGATGTATTCGCCGATGTTTCAGAGGGGTCACCAAATTTGAAAATCCAACATTTTGGTGAAACAAATCAGTGCCTAACTCGGAATCAACGCCTAATTCCCGTGTATGTCTGTCTCTGGAATCTTTGCCCTCCTGATATCCCCTGCCATAGTCGCCGATAGCCTCTTTTAAGGAATGATAGCAGGTTTTTAATTCCTCAATCACTTCGACATCTCTCAGACTCCCCCACATATATGTTTTCCAAAGCCAGTCATTGGCCAGAAACTCGCTTTGTCTGACTTTGTGAAAATCAGTTTTGCTTATAATAACAGCCTGTGTTTGTTCAATAAACGCCTCCTGTTTGATTGAAATGTATGAAATTCTGTTTTTCAAGACCTCCGCTGTCGGTGCAGGGGAAAAAAAGACCGCTGCAAACGGCGCAATGGCTTCCTTCTTTTGCTTGCGGAAGAATATATGACGGACATGAGCAAAATTATACACCGCACGGATGCGATTCTGCTTCAGCCACTGCTCACGGAATGCTTTGCTTTTATCCCGATGCTTGAACAAAACACCTGTTGAAACCAGCAGGGCGATCTCACCACCCGGGTTCAGCAATCGCCGCAAGCGCCATGTAAAGCATTGTGAAAGTTCTCTGTCCCCCACCGGATAGCGAAATGCCTCACACCATCGAACTGCCAGTTGTCCATCTGACTGCTTGGCTGAACCCCAGGGAGGATTGCCGACAATGACATCAAACTGACTATTTCCCAATGGCAGGAGAGGCTCGTTGCTCATACGATCATCATTTGATCTTCCTTTATACCTCTTCTTTTTAAGAGAAGTTTTCAGTTCTGCTTGTTCAGCAGCGGTGAGATAAAACGCGTTGGCGTGAAACAGGACACAGCCTTTCTCAGATTCTCCCGGATGATAAATCAGTGCAGGAAGTTGCTTATGTCTTCGAATATTTTTAGGCTCAAGAAAGTCTAAAAAAGCAAGATAAAGACTGAACGCGGCCACCTGTATGGCAGATTCATTGACATCAATACCTGCAATGCGTTCTGTCAGCAGCTTTTTCAACGCGTTTCGGGGCAATTGGGAAATTCCCTGTTCGCGGCATTCATGGTAAACCATTCGCTTGAACGCATGCACCAGAAAAACGCCTGATCCGCATGATGCATCCAGCACCCGTGCATCTGCATTGAGTCTCTCCGTTGTCACAGCCTGTGAGAGAATAAAGTCAACCAGAGGCATAGGGGTGTAATGGGTGCCGCTGTCATCCTTCCCGCCATGTTCATGGTAAAATTCCTCATAGATGGTGCTGATGAGTTCTGTCGGAATGATGTCGAATTTGTAGGCCCAGAAGAACAGATAAAGCTGGTTTCCCATACTTTCCCCGAGCAGAAAGTCACGCAATGAGCGCAAATGAGCGTTCCGAATGACCTTTTCTTCTTTATGCATCAGAGGGAACAGATCGCCGTTGAAGTCATCATTCAGTTTGTCAAATAAACGATAAGTATCTGTTTTGCTGTTCAGAACATCTGTGTAACAGCGATACTTTCCGTTCCTGCTTATAGTTTTATCAGAAAAATAATCCTCCGCCAATACTTTCCGGTCTTCAAGATAGCGGATAAAGACAGACCGTCCGATCAACGCGTGAGACTGTTCACGGTTTTCTCCATCGGGTCCTTCCAATTCTTTCCGCAACAGACGCAGGTTCCTGAGCAGGCATTGATCAACCCGGTTTTCACGGTCAAAATCTCTGCTTCTTTGGTGAAACAGATTCCCGCTTTCAATCCGGGGCCGTGAAAACTCCTGCAACTCAGCGATTTTTGTCACGGATTTTATCCGCTTCAGCCAGCGATCCTCTGAACACCATTCGTCATAATCCCGCACCGGCTTCTGATAAGCACTGTAAACCCGCACTTCAACAGGCAATGCCACGAAAAATAGGGGGACACTGCTTGTATTCCATGTTTTCAGATGCAGTTGACGAATGTCATTCTCAAGGGCTTCTGTATCAGAATCAAGCTTGAAGAACAGGACCGCTGGATGATCTTTCACAAAGAAGATTGCCTCGGCACCGAGTTTCCGAGCCTGTTCAATCCAGGGTACCTGGTTCAAAACCGGTTGGGAAACAGAACTGGTTAACGGATACCACCCTGCTCCGCTTTCAAACTCAAGTTCCTCAGAAATTTTTTTGAAAAAATCGTCAGACATCGGAGTTCCTCCGCCAAATTTCAATCAATCCGGTATCCTTCATTATATCAATTAGGTTTTAGGTGTTTAGACAAATCCCTCCAACACTCAGCCTTTAACCCTTAACCCTTTATCCTTAACCCTTTATCCTTAACCCTTTATCCTTAACCCTTTATCCTTAACAAGCTTTAATGCTCTATCACACGATAAAAGCAGTTTTCTTTCGGGTCAAAAATTTCCACAGCCTTTGCCACATGAGCTAATTCATGCCCGAGCACTGCTGTCATGCCGGTTGTCATACGACCGTAAAGTCTGACAGTCTTGCCAAAGGTTATATTCTTCCTGATTATATCTGAAATTTGCTCTCTTGTAGCATCTGCAAGCTCTTCTGCTGTGAATCCCTTTGGCAATTCAAACTCAATCTGAACAATATCTTGTTTCGGGAAACTCACCTCTTTAATTGTTTTCAATATTTTTTCCTTTATATTCATTTAGTTCAATAACAATTGTTTGGATGGCAGATGCGGCAGAAAGGCCATTATCAGTTGTCAGTTATCAGTGTATTGTTCACTGCTCACTGCTCAGAGTGTGCCAGCCCGGAAACACACCTCAAGGCAGGGCTGTTATGTTAAGTTCTCTGTTTTTGTGAGATTTGTCCCGTATTCCCGGCAGCATCCCGTGAATGATTCCGGCAGTCCTGGATTCTGAAAAAACCCGGACCGACGCTGTTTCGGAGAGAACTTAACAGCCTGCGCCCTTCAGGGGGCAGGCGATATTTGCTGTCTGTAAAAACAGATGTGTCTTCAAGATTTGAATCAGGTGAAGCCGTCATATTGAGACTGACAATCTGATTGAATGACAAAAAGTTGCCCACTCTGAATTCTATCAGCATAATTCAACCTTTGTCTGTTTTCTGTTTGCAGAGAATATGCACTCCGTGGAAAATCGTTTTTCACACAACAAAGCGTCTCAGTAATATAAAAAAAAATATTTGTCAACCACCGAGTCTTTTCCGGTTTTTTCGGCTGTTCCCATTCCGGCCGCATCACGGCTGCCCGGAGGATTTCGGCACTGATGCTTTCCGGAATCAGAACTGCCGGTTCTTTCCAGGTTGCCGGACATAAATGATGGGATTTACAGTTGACAAAAAAAGTTTTACATGACTTTCGGGTATTGTCAATTATGTTGCATTTAAATGATAATCACATCTTGAAGTAAATCATTTCAAACAGTTATGACCCATATTCCTTCAGATTATCATTTGATCGCACCATCATCTCAGTTTACCCGAAAGTCATGTACAACAAACTTTTTTCCAAGATATGGGAACATGAACAGGGATTATATCAGACACCGGCAGTATCTGGATAAGATTTCGCCATATATGACCGTGGGGAAGCTTAATTCAAAAGAGGCGGATTTTGTGTGCGAGGCAGGGCAGGCGGCTGTATGTACAAGGTGGCGTTATCTCACATCCCGGATGAGAAGACATATAAGCGGGAATTCGGCAATCTCTCAGCCATACCGGACAACCATCCCAAACTTGTGGTGTCCATGGACGAGGTGCCTGACGGAGAAAGCTTCAGGGATGTGGAGCATGTTCACATAAGAACTTTTCTGGGCGGCATCCTGACTATTGACGGTATGAAACTTGAAAGCAGGCCGGAATCATCAGACCGAACGGGCCGATGTCCGAGCAGTGGGCGAATGACGAGCAGGCCATCAGTTTCTGCCATCTTTTTACCGCTCCCGGCTTGTTGGAAGATGTTTTCCAAAATAACCAATATAAACACTGTTGTTCTGATAATCAGGAAGAAAACGAAGCCTGAAGGATGCCGGAAAGTTTTTTATGTGGAGACCAAAAAATCTTCTTGATCCGTCAGGCAGGGTGAACATTCTGTATCTGCTGAGTTTTTTATTCATTTTAACAGAGTCGCTTTCATCGGTAAAGTCAAGGTGCTCAGTTCTCTGAGTTCAGCATCACTGCCGGCTTCAACATGATTGTTCAGCAGTGTCAGATTTTTCCATAAGCGATTGAACAGGGCATCACTGACGGATAAATTTAAAATTTTTTTTTACTCTGCTTACAGAAAATCAGATTCGGAAATTCTGCCTGTCTGTTGCCCCAAAAAATCTGACCTTTTCGGCAATTTTTTTTTCTCTGTTCGGCTATTCCTCGGAAATGCTGTTCCCAGTGTTCTGCTGTTGAGCAGTTTTTAGCCAGACAATGATGATCTGTCAGTTCTCCATTTTTTCTCAACCGTCTCTGAACAAGCTTAATTTCAGTGAATTTCCAGCAACTGGCGGATCTGAAACTGACTGCTATCTTATTTAAAATTACCACTGCTCCCAGGGAGGGCATTCTGTTCTCAGTCTCTGGAAGAAAAAAATCTGATAATTCAAATTGTTCCAAAGCAGCATGGTCATGTTCGGGAATCTGGGGCAGGATGTTTTGTCAATCAGGGATTTCACCCGGCTCTGATACGTTTTGTCCTGCTTTTCGAGTCAGTTGCGCAGATAATAATTGTCAGCCAGGCGAATCTGATACCACCCGGGGTCAAAAGCGTCGCTTACCCGGACCGCTTCAAATCTGCTGTCAAAAGCTGCTGCCACAACACTCAGAAAAGCCGGCAGATTGTTATCGCATTCGGCCTGTGACGCAAACGGAAGGGATTTCTTCATTCAGAATAAAGTAATCCATCAGAAATCCACAAGTTTGCTCAGATTATTGTCCCATTCATCAATTCTGCCATCCGCATCAAATAGCTGCGTGACTTCAACGGCGTGTTCCCTGCTGTCCACATCCCGTGAAAAGTAAGACAGGGATACATTTTCCGGGGAAATGTCACTCTGTCTGACTTCGACACGGATGCCGTTGAGGAAATGGTCGCTGTGTGTCTCAGTGATAATCTGCACCGCTCCGGGCCGCCAGACAGATGAGGGTGGCGATTGCAGACTGTCCCGCAGGATGCAGATGGCTTCCGGATTTTCAATAATGATAAGATCGCCCGGTTCTGAAGCGAGGACGGCCGTCACCACCGGAAGAATATGTGTCAGGCCGAAACCGACATTCACAGGTCTGAATTTCTGAGGGTGTTGCAAATCTGTACAGCAAACTTGCCTGATTTACCTCGGGAATGATATTGGCTGTCACCTTTACGCCGGAAAATATTTCGGACATCCAGGCATCAATATTGGCAAGGAGCGTCTCACCTGACGCTTTTTTATGTTGCAGGGCTGTGTTTTCCAGCGGTTCCGAACCATATTCGGCTATGAAATGCGCTGTGTATTCGCCGTTGTTGCCGAGAGAATGAAGGGTGCTGATGTCATAGTCGGAAACAGGAAAAATATCTTTGGAATCTGTTCTCCGGGCAGCCAGGTACTGAAAGCGGGGGCAAAAAGAATATTTGCCGGATTTATCTGATCGGGAACAATACGCCTGAGAGTCTGCAGTTTGGATTTTCTTTTGCAGGCAAATTCCAGCTGAAGCTGCTCATTGTTCTCCCAATGCAGGGAGACAGAAAATGTCTCATTTTCAGCATCAGCGGAGAGGGCGTCCCTGCCGTTTCCGATACTGATGAGGCGGCCGTTGAGCAGAAGCCCGTCTTTTGTCAGGGTGTTCTGTTCAAAAGACTGCCATATCAGCAATAAAATCTGGATGAGAGATGATTTGCCCATGTTGTTGATCCCGGCAATGACTGTCAGGTTGCTCAGGATCAGTTCTGTGTCTTTTAATGCCTTGAAGTTTTTGACAGTGATTAATTCCGGCATTTCAGCTCCTCTGCTGTATGGGGGATGGATACGATATCCACCTGAAATCATAACGGTAAAGTTTATACAAACCCCGTTTTCTGTCCTTAAACGGCCATTTCTGAGGCAAAAAAGGGCTGTTTAAAAAAATCTCCGGGGCAGCATTTTTGTCAAACCGCCTGTTTCATACCCGAAAAGTTACGTTTAAGCCTCAGAAATACCCGTATCTTTAACACTTTTGCCATAATTACAGAACCAAGCTTTGCTTGAATCACAGACTTCCACTTCACAATAGATCAATCCATAATTTATTTTCAGTGGGATTGTCATCGTCTTTGGCATGTCCACATTATGAATCATTTGAATTTCCTCTCTCCAGCGTGAAATAAAATTGAAATTCACGGAAACGATTTGCAAAATTGTCCAGGTTCGTCTGTTCCGCCATCGTCCGGGCCTCTCTGAATACTATGCATTCTCAGTTACAAAATATTGTCAGTTTGTCGAACTGACTTTTTATATAATACAGTTTCATCACATACAAAAAAATATTTGTCAAATCAGAAACAGTGTTGTTTGGGAGTGTTGTTTGGGGTCGGACATGGCTATCATTTTGTTATTTCAGGATAAGTGTTCCGAAAGCAGGCGTTTTTCGGGCTTAAAACCTCATTTTCGGGGCGAAATCATCATCGTAAGAGACAATGCCCGCTTTCAAAGTGATTTTTTGTTGACAGGAAAGGGTTGCAGACAGGATAATGATTTTTTTGTTCCCATACTCTTGCATGGGAAAGCATATTCAGAAAGTTGTTTCAAAGAAAGGACAGCGTATTATGGAGTGACATTCTTGCTGACGGGCATTTGAGCAACTAAAAAATAACAGTTGAAAAATGGTTCCGGAAAGATTAATATAAAAAGTATGTGTCAATGGCCCGGACAGTTTTTACAACATATTGTTTTTACAGGATCTGAATATTCCACGTCTGAAAATCATATTCTTTTATCTTCAGCAGGTTATGGTTCTGAACGCCCTTAATCTGTAAAAACTGTCCCAGGTGCTGATTTATAATATCAGCAGATTCTTTTCAGAGGTCAGAACAGCACGATAAAATGAACTGTCCCGATGGATTTCACAGACTGACAATACTGTGTTTCTGCGTAAGGATTTTGAGGATTTCGGTGAATATGATCAGGTGGCCGTGCGCTTCAAAATCTTGTGAAATCCGAAGAAATCGTAAGAATAGGTTACGGCATTTATGCCAAAACCCGCCCCTCTCTCATCCGGAAAGGTGTGCGGACCCTTGCCACCCGGGGTTTCAAAGGTGCGGCTTATGAGGTCATTGACCGGCTCGGCGTGAAATGGAAACCGTCTGAGGCTGAAACTGCATATAATGAGGGAAGATCAACCCAGATCCCTGCCAACGCCTCTGTCATCATCCGGGGCAGATTCAGCCGCAGAATATCCTTTGACGGTATGACTCTGAGGTATGAAAAACATGAACAGCGTACCTGACATTAAAATTTATGAGGATGTCGCCCGGGAAATGGGAATCAGTGATCCGTCTCTTGTTGAAAAGGATTTCTTTGCTGTGAGAGCATTGTCTGTCTGTGCGGATTCTGACTCAGATCTGTTCACCTTTGTTTTCGCCGGAGGAACAAGCCTTTCAAAAATATTCAGACACACCGGCCGGATGTCCGAGGATGTCGATGTTAAAATTTTCCTGACTGAAAAAGCAGAGAAACTGTCAGGGAATCAGCTGAGGAAGTCATTGGGGGGTCTGAAATATCTGACAAGCTGAAAACTGTCAGTCTTCCGGTTACAAAAGACTGCATTGTCTCTTATGACGGAAACCGTTCCGTCAAATTCAGGATACCTTATGGTCAGGGCGACATCCTGACTATTGACACAGAAAGGGGCGCACGTCAACTGACTTAGTTTGTGGAGAGTGTCTGTTCCTTTTATATCTCCCTTTTTCCCTTTTATGCTGTGTTTTCTGAACACAGTCTTATCAGTTCTTTCAATGAGGTTTCTTTTCTCAGGGACTCAATGTCCTTATTGTCCAATTTGTCAATCAGCCGGCTCCTGTTTCCAATGCTTCCGATTATCTGCCGGGGATAAAAGGAATTTGTCCGGGGTGACATCCTGAGCACTTTTTCCCGCACTTTTTCCGATTCAAAAAATATCACCTCAATTTCCGGCTCGAACAGGAACACATTCACCTGATCCGATTTTCCCAGACTTCTGAATATGTATTCAATCTGCTCCCTCTTTTCTTCCGCCTCATTATGCTCCGCCGTGTCGGAGTCAAGGACAAGAAAGACCGGATGCCTTAACCGTATGGCTATGCTTTTGGCTTTTGACACGGCCGAACTGAAACCCGCAGATGGTATGAAACGGGAATTTCCGACAATCTCATCCGGCAGAAGTTTCTGAAGAAGTTCCGCATCAGAGCGTCTCTCGGTGATTATAATGTTTTCATTCATATTCACAGTTCCAAGGTTGTGATGTTAAAATCGTGTATTCCGTACTCTATTCTGTTTTCGAGTTTGTGTATGAAATACTTTTTAATCTTTTCTTTTTCCAGGCAAAGTTCTACTTCCTCTCCTGTCCAGAGAAGGATGGTTTCGTTTCCCAGATAATCAATCAGGGTGGAAACAGCCTCGGTAAATCCTCCCGCACTGAAAAGACAGCCTATTGTCAGGTATGGTCTCCGATTAAGCTGATTTCTTAATTTGGCTATGGGTTCAATGTTAATGTTCTTTTTCGTCTTATCCGCAGCATTTGAGTAATCTTTTGACTCTAACAACACGCCTAATGCATCGTAATACACAACTCCGTCGATTTGCTCCATTGCGGAACCGCTGTAAGGTATGTTCACGCTGAACGGATATTTGACTTTGAACCCGTCCAATTCAAACATCCTCACAACCAAGTATTCAAACGCCTTTCCCGGATCCCATTCAGGAGTGTCACACTCCATGATTTGATTCCAAAGGACTCTGAGATCATTCCATCCCTTTGATGAAATTATATTTCTGCACTCTTCTTCAGTCATATTTAAATTGTAAACAACTTTTAACTGTGGCCTGTATCATAAATGAACTCTGCGGAACCATCTGCTTTGCATTCCTCCGAAGCCGGGTGACACGGTCTGCGGAACCGGTGCCTCCCGTGAGTTCCCCGTCATGCTCGGCATCAGTGGGGCGATTGGACGTTTTTTGTCCTTAAAGGGCCATCTTCATACCCGGAAAGGTGCGTCTAAGCCTCAGAAATGCCCGTATTTTAAGCACTTTTGCCATAATTGCAGAAGGTTGCCGTGGTCCGCCCCCAAGTCGCCCACCCAAGTCGCCCAAATCCCGCTTTTTATCCTTAAACGGCCGTTTCCGACACAAAAAAGGGAATTCTCCGGGGCTGCCCGTTTTTCATTCAGTGAAGAGTCTCAGTAATATAAAAAAAGATATTTGTCAACATGTATTGTCTTCATCCGTCTGACAGTTGCCGGATACAATATGACTGTGGGGAAGCTTAATTCAAAAGAGGCGGACTTTGTGTGCGGGAGGCAGGGCAGACGGCTGTATGTGCAGGTGGCGTATCTCATCCCGGACGAGAAGACTCATGAACGGGAGTTCGGGAATCTTCTGGCCCTGACGGGGAAAGCTTCAGGGGCGTGGAGCATGTTCACATAAGAACTTTTTTGGGGCATCCTGACTACTGACACAGAAAAGGGCTGTTAAAAAATTCTCCGGGGCAGCATTTTTGTCAAACCGCCTGTTTCATACCTCAAGTCGCACCGCTCATTGATTAGCAATTCTTATTTTTTGATATTCAAGTTTTTCAGTTACCTGAATTTATTGACAAATTTCAATCTGTGATTTCAATGAATTCAACGAGTTATCATCTTGTGATCTGAAAAAATCTTACTTTCTGAAATCGTAAGACTGATTTATATCAAAATAAATAAGTTACAGAACAAGTCTTTAGTTTTTCGGGAAGTTTTTCTTTCGATGGTTGAATTTCATTTAACCTTTTTTCCAGTTCTTCGATTTTTTCTCCTTTATCTTCCACCTCTTTTCTCAGCTTAGGTATTTCTATTCTTAACTTTTCTTCCAGCCCTTGTAACCTTTCTTCATATTCTTTTAACGGCGATCTGGCCGACCATACCCATATGAAAGATGCTAAAACAAAAGCTGTGACTGTGATATAAATTAATCGTTTCGGCTTTTTGTATTCTCTTTCTTTTATTTTTTTTTCTAATTCTATAATTTTTTCTCCCTTATCTTCTAACTCTTTTTTCAGCCTATCAATTCTTTGTTCATAATCTTTCTCTATCAGCTTTTCCTGTAGATAAATTTCTTTATTATCGCTTTCTGCCAGTTCCGAATAGCTTTCATTTTCTTCAGAAAATTTAGGAAACATATCTCTGATTATCTGTCTGGCTTCCGGGGTTGGCTTCATTCCTCTTCCAATGACTTTCCCCCCGTATGCTTCAAGCGATTGACAGACTTCTTTAACTTGTGATGGCGGGCAAAAAATAATATCGAATTCAGTGATTATTTTGAGTAAACTTTTATGCCAGCCTACTGTAAAAGATCGATACCGAAGACGAAGTGAGTCCGGCAGTGTGGACAAAATATGAAAAAGGCTCTTTACATCTGACACTGGAACAATAACAATTTTTCCTTTTTTGGGGGAAAGAAGTTCCAAAAGGAAATCAGGCAGCCAATCCGGCGGCGATATAAAATTTAAGGAGAGCTTTAATTCTGGTGAGAATTGAGAAGATTTTTTTTTTTGGACGATTGCGTTTTTTAAAAAAAACTCAGATTGACCAGGCAA
>Ga0233403_10000104_pt1 | contig 36345 bp, 23 predicted proteins | sample Na_oxic_1_MG_FD_179866 | JGI IMG/M metagenome (GOLD analysis project Ga0233403, IMG submission 179866) | Seawater microbial communities from Saanich Inlet, British Columbia, Canada - Na_oxic_1_MG | ecosystem: Environmental > Aquatic > Marine > Inlet | place: Canada: British Columbia | collected...
TTATTATACGGGTGGAGTACCGAAAATTGAATTGGCGAAAACTATCACGCCCTATATGGAACCCGCAGGCAATACCTCAAAAAGTTTTCAAACCTTTCGTCAGGCATTGTTAGAATTAACTATTAGCCCAACATCAGGATGTGCAACAAAATGCTGTGATTGTCCATGAAGCATCAAAATAGAATTTATTTTATTTTTTCTATCATTTGCTTGCTTATACTACTTAGCTTTAAGTAGAATACGAATGTAAATTAAGTGTAAAAAATTATTTTTATTATAAAATTGATTGTAGAAACATATCACTCGAAATGACAGGCTCTATAGCCAAAAATAAAATCGCTGGAATTTCAATCAAAACCTAAAACTTGAACATCAATAAAAAAATATTTTAACATGACTTCCAACCAAACCATTAAAAATCCCCCCCTATCTTCATCCCAATTAGATTTTTGATTTGACCAAATCCTGCATCCGGGTGCGCCACTGTATAATATTTGTGGCTATTTACGGATAGAAGGGCAGATAGAGACCTATAGCAATCCTAAATCAGTTATAGTGGATAATATCCTTTATCCCTAGGGAACAAAAGATGGATAACATCATAAATGATTTAGGATTGCTATATTGGCAAGGGATATAGCGTTTTTGCGTTTAATGCGTTACAGCGTTATCGCGTTTTTTATTTTATTTATAAATAACTTAAACTAGATTAATTGTATTTTATTTAATCCGGGAATTGCTATAATACCCCATAGCCAACTGGTTCTCATCCACCAGCTAAGGATTTTGATGCGATCACTTTTTAATAGCAAGTAGCCTACATACCAAATCCCGAACATATATTCCAAAAGTTGAGTACAATGAATTGGATGATTGATTGACTACAATGAATAGATATCACAAAAGGGAGTATCTGAAAATCGGGGACAGACCATATTTATTTTCAGAGTCATTTCCCATTAAAATCTTTCGCTTCCAAACATAGCCTCTTCTGTTGAAGGAAACATATAAAAATGTGGTCTGTCCCCGATTTTCTCTTCGTCCAGCAAGGCTTAAATCCCGATCCGTAAAAGTCGCCAAAATAGGGCCCCCATAAACTTCAACGCCTAAGCGAACCATCGGGCCCTTAGTATAAGGCGCATAAGGTTTAACTCGTAATCCCGGCGAATCCGTATGAGCCCCAATCATACGAAATCCCTGTTGAATAGGGTCACCATCACCCACCACAAATCCAATGAGAGAAGAACCATCACGGACTACATAATAACGTCCACCAGCTTCTAATTTCCAAGCATCTCGTTCATCCAAACATTGAAAATCTTGTATTTCCAATTCCTTAGCGATAGATATTGCAACATGCCAAGGACTAGGGCTGTTATCAATAAAATTCAGTAACATTTGAGCTTGTGGTTGACTCATGATTAATCTCTTAAAATTAGAATAATTAGAATAATATGTAAGGTACACATAAATATTTTAACATTTTGGAGAAATGAAAAATGCTATTTCTTAAAGAAATAGTATTTTTACAAAAGTAAAAATACTTTTGTTTACAACATATTTGATTGTTTCTGTTTTGATTCCAAAATTTATTTTGACTAATTTTCCCCCGTACCGTGTACAATACACAAAAAAAATTGTTATGATAAAATATTAATATTAAAATGATAATTTTTAACAACATCAAATACCATTTCTTAAAGAAATCGTATTTTTTACTCACTCTAAAGTTACGCACAAAGCTTCAAAATTAAGTACATTTAGTGTTGTTTATTATTTCAAGCTTTGCTCGAAGTGACGAATAATGACAAATATCACCCTTATTGCAGGATTACTCCTTTTTATAGGATTAACAACATGCCTTTATTGAAATTGATTTTTTATTATCTCATTTTGAGTGTTATTTTTTTACCGGTCAATGCAGCAACAACCGATAACGCTGAAGTTACGCCTGAAGAATCAGCAGGAGCAGAAACAACATCCACTGCCACACCTTCATTTATTGAAGAACAGCAAAAGACCATTGCTAAGGGACAAGCTGCGCTAGAAAAAGCCCGTATTGCCTTAGAATCCGAAGAACAAGCCTTGCAGAAAAAAATAGCCGATTTGGAAAAGATTGAAAAAATCACGCAGAAAATGCGGGACAAAGCGGCTGAAGACCGGCAGGCAGCTAACCAACGGATAGAGCAACGTCGTTTAAAACGTCAAGAGATTCAAACTGAGTTGGATAAACTTAGTGAACACCTCACCACGCTTCAAACCACGTTTGAAGAACTCACTCAATACCCGCGAGAAGTACAAACAGTCGCACAAAATCAGCGTATTTCTGAAGTTGAAACCGAAGTAGCCTTACAACAAAATGCGGTAAACTTTCAAAAACAATACCTTGATATTATCCAAAAGCAGACGGAAGTGGCTGTCAAGCGCACCATTATCACTATCGAATGGCATAGTCAATTGCAAACCTTGCCTAAAACACGTCGGATTCAAGAACAAGAAAAGGCTATCACTGAAATCAATAAAGCCCTAACCCAACAGCAAGAAGCTTTGTTAGCAGAACAACAAGATTTACCCAATAAAATCGCTAATTTGGAAACCGCTCAAGTGACGGTTGATAAATTGAAAGAAATGCTGGAAAAAGCGGCTTTGGATAAAGATGCTGCCAGCGTTGAAGTCACCAACCTTTCTTTGGAACGCCAGAGTAGCGAAGCGAATTTGAACCGAGAAAACCAAAATCTCAAAGAACAAGAGGAAAAGCTAGAAACTCTGCGTAAAACCCCACCAATAGAATCTGAACAAATTCCGTTACAAGAGAAAAGGATTGCAGAACTAGAACATGACCTCGAATTGCAAAAGAAATTACTGGAATTGGAAGGACAAAATCTGAGCGTTCTCACTCAAAATATTGAACACGCCGAAAAAAAGTTGCAATTAGCGATAGAATGGTATGAAAAATTGCAACCAGTGCTACAAATGCGTCAAAAACAAGAATTAGAAGCCAAACTGCACCAAGAACAGCAACGTTATCTTTCTCAGGCAGCTAACTTACGTTGGGAATTAAATAAACTATCTGCATCGGAGGAAAATACAGCCCAACGTCATTTGCTTCAAGTCCAAATTCAAGAAGCGAATGAAATGGCACAACATGTTTTGCGCCAGTTAGAACTTCTACAGTTTCAAGCGCAATTGCAACAATGGCATGAAACGACTAAAAAATTAGATAAAACCACAGAAGTTTCTCCCAAACAACTGGAAAATATCCAGATACGAACCAAAGAACTCAATACGTTATTACAAAAAGTTCATACTTTGCAAGAACGATTGGAAGATAAAGTTTCGGCTTTAGGAAAACAACAGCTAGTGTTTGAAAAACGGGGAGAAACGCTGAAAGGCCAGTCTTTGACCTATAATAATCAGGCCAAAAATGTGTTGACCACACTCCAAAAAACATTGCAACAACAATGGGATAAATTGCCTTCTTTACTGGTGGATGGAGAAGAATTACAGATCATGCTGGAAAACGCCTATAAGGCAAAATTGCAGCAAATGTTATTCAGGCAACGACAATTGCCCACCAACACCGGCGGATGGCAAAGTTTGCTTGGCGAATTGGGTACTGTACCTAGTCTGTTTTGGCAACAATTGCAATTGACCGGACGTGGATTTTGGCAAGCTTTTCAACAAACAACGACGCAACGTTGGCTGGTTATTGGTTTTCTCATACTGACTTTGTTAAGTTTATTGAAGGGAGTCGATTCTTGGTTCAGCCGGATATTCAATACCTTACCTGGTGCAGAAGAACGTTCTCATCTTATTGAACACTTATTGGTGGGATTACGCCTAGTACAAAAAAATGCCTGGATCATTGCTATCACCAGCATATTTTTACTACTGATTTGGCTAACGCAACCAACCCAATTAAGCATCACTTTTACTCTGATTATTTTATTGACTTGGTTAGGGAGCAAAATTCTTATTAACCTATCTTGGTTATTCTTATCGGCACCCAATTTAAAAACCACAGACAGCACCAAACTTCACCGTCAACTCAGTTGGACTATTATTGTCATGGGCCTATTGACCGTCATTACTGCCTTAGTGCATGTGGAAGAAGATGGATTATTAAAATTGTCATTAACCGCACGCGATATCATTGACACGGTATTTATGGTATTTTTATCGCTAACAGCGCCATCTCTCCTACGAGTGCGTAGGCTTATTTTGACCTATTTGCAAAACCATGTCCAGGGTTATTGGTTAGTGGTGACCAGCTTGTTGACTTTATTAGTCCCCTTAGTAATTGTAGTTGTTTCGGTATTAGGAGTGATTGGCTATATTAACCTCGGATGGACAATCGCTAAACAATTAAGCATATTCATGTTAGTGTTGACCGGTTGGTTGATTGCGCGAGGTGTGTTAGATTATTCGATTCAACAGTTGAAAGAATTGACGTTAAAACGCAGTCAGTATGGCGAACTGTGGGCAGAAGATATTATGCCTTTAATCCATAAATTGCTACGATTGGCTTTATTTATATTGGCTATCCTGGCTATCTTTTGGCTCAATGGTTGGATATCTGATGTGGCTTTCAAAGAAAAAATTGGCCAAATACTGAACTATGCCCTCATTACTTTTGATAACGGTAGTCAAGTCCGCCTGGTGGATGTGATCTTATCTATCGTCATTATTTGGGGTGTATTTTGGTTTGGTGGTTGGTCTCGGCGAATCACTTATCGTTGGGTGTTTTTAAATATTAAAGATGCCGGCATACGCAATAGCTTGTCAGTATTTACCCAATATTTTGTGGTATTTATTGGGCTTATCATTGCGTTGAAAGCTATTGGTATTGATCCAACCGCTCTAAGCGTGTTTGCTGGTGCATTAGGGGTTGGCATTGGTTTTGGCATGCAAACCATCATCAATAATTTTCTCAGTGGCATCCTATTGTTAGTTGAACGGCCGGTACGAAGCGGTGATTCGATAGAAGTTGGTGATGTTTCAGGAATCGTTGCACAAATTGGAATTCGTTCTACCATCATTGAAACACTTGATAGAACCGAGGTGATTCTACCCAATTCTGAACTGATTTCTAACTCATTTACCAATCGAACCCGCACCGATAAAATCAGACGGACTGTGTTGTTCATTGGGACAAGTTATGAAGATGATCCCCATTTGGTTAAAGAAATGATCAGTAGTGTGTTGGATAGTATACCAGAAGTTCTCAAAGAACCTGAATATGGGGTTGCTTTGTTTGAATTTGCGGAGTATGCCATGAAATTTAGAATCGCCTATTTTATTGATACTGAAACAGCAATTCTTGGGGTAGTCAAATCACAGGTTCTGTTTAGGATTTGGGATCGCTTCAAAGTTATGGACATCACAATCCCTTATCCACAACAGGATGTGCATGTTAAACCAGCAGCAAAATCGAAAGCTCAAGGGCCCGATGAAGATAACCGACTATTCTTACCCAAGATAAAAATAGCTTATCCCAAATAAATTTTGGATAAGGAATATCCAAAAAATAAAGTATCCCAGTTGAAGTACGTTTCGACAGGCTCAACGAACCGCACGTCCCCTGAGCTTGCGGTGCCCTGAGCGTGTCGAAGGGTCGAAGGGGACTGGCTCATGGGATAATTATTTTTTTAGGACTACCTAACGCACTACCAACAAATAGTATTTCTTTAAGAAATAGCATTTGTAGGAATTTCTAATTTGAGAGGAATTATTACAAGATGTATTTAAAATTTTTAGGCTATTGCTTCATTATTTATTTTAGTATTATTGATTTACCGGTAAACGCTGAAGTAGTAACCCGTTCTGAATTTGCCACTCCATCCACATCTATAGTAAACCCTGAATGGATTGAAGAACGGCAAAATACTATTGCTAATGCACAAGCTGTCCTAGAAAAAGCTCGTACCGATTTAGAATCTGAAGAGCAAGCGTTACAAAATAAAATAGCTGGATTAGTTCAAATTGACCCAATCAGCCCCAAAATGTTGGAAAATGCCTCTGAAGAACAACATCAGGTTAATCAGTTATTAGAACAACAGCGTTTAGAACGTCAAGCGATTCAAGCGGAATTGGAGCAATTCAGTGAGCATCTGGCAACACTTCAATCAACAGTTGAAGAATTCACTCAATATCCGCGAGAAGGGCAAACTGTCGCCCAAAATAAACACATTTCTAAAGTAAATCAAGCTATTGCTTTACAAAAACAAGCCATTGAGCTTCAAACACAGTATCTTGATATTCTCAAGGCACAAACGGAAATTGCAATTAAGCAAACTATTATCACTGTTGATTGGTACGCACAATTGCAAATAGCCGAACTGAAAACAGACATTCAAAAGCGAGAACAAGCAATTGCTGCTCTCCAAACAATCCTTGAACAAAATCAAGAGACCTTACAAGCAGTACAAAATGATCAGCCCAATAAAATCACTCAGATGGAAACCACGGATGCGACAGTTGAGCAGTTGAAGGAACCATTGGAAAAAGCAACCTTGGAGAAGCAAGCCGCAGACGTTAAACACAAAAATTTAGAGGTCGAACGCCAAAATGCCGAAATAGCCCTTAACAACCAGTCCCAATCTATCGTAGAACAAGAAGAAAAACTGGAAACGCTCCGCAAAACACCACCGGTTGAATCTGAACAGATACCTTTACACCAAAAAAGAATTGTTGTACTAGAACAGGAACTGGAACTGCAAGCCAAAATACAGGCATTGAAACAACAAAAACTGGAACTTTTCAAACAGCGCATTGAACAAGTTAACAAACGGTTGGCTCTATCAACAGAGTGGTATAACGTACTACAAGCTAAGTATCGCTTGAGTCAAAAACAAGCGTTAGAAAATCAAATTCAACAGGAACAGCAACGTTATTTTGCTCGCGCGACAGAACTACGTCAACAATTAGCCTTAATCCCGGCCTTGGTGGAAAATACAGCCAAACGTTATCTGCTAGAAGTCCAGATTCAAGAAGCCAATGAATTAGCTCAACAGGCAATGCGTCAATTGAAAGTTCAGTATACTCAAGATCAATTTCAGCAATGGCAAGACTTAGCGAATGCCCAGCAAAATATCACCAACGTGACTCAAAACCAACTGGATGATGAAAAAGTCATTATTAATGAAATTAATAAAGCATTACTAGACTTCCAAACCTTGCAAACCTCATTGCAAGATAAAATGGCCATGATTGAACAACAACAGGATATGGTCAAAGAACGGCGCGAAATATTAACTGGCAATGCGTTGAAACAGAATAACCAAGCGCATAATCTGTTAAAAAAGTTGAAATCTTCCTTGCAACAAGAATTAGAGGCTGTGCCACTATTGTTGAAAAAAGGACAGCTATTATTGACCACATTTAAAAATCTCTATAAAGAAAATGTACGCCAGGCTTTGTTAAGACAGCGACAATTACCGGCGAGTAACACGGAATGGTGGAATCTGCTCAAAGAAATGAGTATGATACCGAGTTTTTTTGTCCGACAATTACAATTTGCTTGGCGTGGTTTTATACAAGCCGTTCAACAAACGAGTAATCAACGCTGGTTTATCATTGGAATTTTAATGCTGATTTGGCTGAGTTTCGTGATTGTTATTAGTCGTTGGGCTAAAAAAAGATTTAACGCTGATGCAGAAGCGCATTTAGTCGAGTACTTGGTGGTCGGTTTACGTTTATGGCGTAAAAATACTTTCAGTATTGCGGTTATCGGAATATTTTTATTACTGGTATGGATAATCCAACCCCATCAATTCAGCCTTTTGGTTATCTTGATTTTGTTATTGACTTGGTTAGGGACTAAGGTACTCATTAATTGGTCAGGACTATTATTGACATCTAATGTGATTCAATATGGCATTAAACAGCATCGGCCCATACGTCGAACCATTATTATTTTAAGTGTGTTAAGCGTGATTACTGCACTGATACATTTGGAAGATGAAAGTCAAGCCGCGCTTTCTTTAACGGCCCGTGATCTGGTTGATAGTCTCTTTATGATACTGTTGTCTTTAGCAGTACCCACTTTGATGCGGGTGCGTAAACTGGTATTAACGGCTATGCGAGGTCGCATTGAAGGTTATTGGCTCTTAGTCACGAATCTGATGAGTTTATTATTGCCGGGGGCCATTGTCACGGTATCAGTGTTAGGAGTCATTGGTTACATTAGTCTTGGTTGGATGATTGCCAAATATTTGAGCCTCTTTTTATTAGTGTTAATCGGTTGGATCATCACTTATGGCTTAATGAACGATTTAACGAATCTTTGGAAAAGTTTGGTGTTAAAAAATAGTCCTTACGGTTCGTTATTCGCTGAAGACCTTATTCCCTTAGGGCATAAATTGTTACAACTAACTTTGCTTGGCTTTGCCGTTATCGCTTTTCTTTGGCTAACCGGTTGGTATTCTGATATTGCTATGAAAGAAGGCTTTGGCAAAGTGCTTCACTTTCAATTAATTGCCTTTGAAAATGGTAATAATATTACTGTCCTTGATGTACTGTTATCCGTTCTCATTATTTGGACCGTTTTTTGGTTAGGTGGTTGGTCTCGTCGTGTTAGCTACCGATGGGTTTTATTCAATATTTCTGATACTGGTGTACGACATAGCTTATCTGTATTCATTCAATATAGCATTATCCTGATTGGATTACTCATTGCGTTGAAAACGATAGGGATAGACCCGACTGCATTGACGGTGTTTGCAGGGGCCGTTGGTGTGGGCCTTGGTTTTGGCTTGCAAAATGTGGCTAATAATTTTATCAGCGGTATTTTATTGTTGATAGAACGTCCGTTACGAGTGGGTGATTTTGTGGAAATCGAAAGTCCCACTGGTACAGATGTCATGTATAATGGTACAGTCACACACATTGGAATTCGTTCCCTCATGCTTGCTACACAAGACAATAAAAAAATTATTGTTCCTAATTCCAGTGTCATTTCTAGCCCGTTTAAGAATTCAACGGCTGCCAGCCATTCGGATGAAAGCCAGATAGCAGATACCGTGTTAACTATTGGTATCAGCTATGATTCTGATCCGCATGTGGTGGAATCTATTCTCAAAGAGCTATTAGAAAACATGCCGGAAATACTTAAAGAACCAACCCCTGAAATCTATTTGTCAGAATTTTCGGATTCCAAAATCCATTTTCGGATTAATTATTCCGTTGATACGAAAACAGCAAATGTTTTAGCGGTTAAATCTAACGTGTTGTTTAATCTTTGGGATCGCTTTAAAACATCGGGTATCAGAATGTCTTATTTGTAACAGTCGGAAAAAACCTGACTGGTTTTAAATACCGGTCAGGTTTAGTTTCGTATGTTATTAAATCCTGAGTCCTAAGTGCCTTGTTTTATGAAAAACTTTCTTCAAAAACACTTTCACACCTGAGACAAGTCGCTAACCATGAAAATAGTTCCGTCTATTTATCAACTATTTCAACAGTGCTAAGAGTGGGATAGCCAAGGCGTTGGCATCGGTTATTGATGTGGTGGAAAAAGTAAGGTATGATACCTCAGTATTGAAATATAGAGTAGTTGATAGATTTAATTAAGAATCTTGCCCATATTCAAAACTTTACGCTGAAGCCTTTGTTACAAATACTGTGCGGTTTAGCTTAATTGTTAGGCTAAAAATAATTAGGGCACTGGGGTCGTTGAATGGGATTGCTTCTATGAGTAATGGGAAAGGGGATTGTCCAATAGGAACGATTCAATGAAATGTATGGTATTTATTCGTTTTTTTGGTCAAATTTACCCATTATTCATTTCCCTCTTCCGGTTACTCATAGAAGCAATCCCATTCAACGACCCCAGTGCCATAATTAGAGAGAAAATGAAAAATGCAATCTATAACGATAAACATTGATAATGATAAAATAGTAGATAAAGTCATTTGGCTTCTAGAACATTTTAAAAATGATGGTTTAGAAATTATATTAAGAGAGGATATAGATGATTTGAATTTACTAAAAGCTACAAGACATGAAGATTCTATTCCATTTGATGTTTACTTAAAAAATGAATATTAAAATTCGTAAAAGTGCTATTAGAGATTTAAAAAAAATTGATTCTAATAACCGAGAAAAAATTCATGTCAAAATTTTGGAATTAGAAAAGTTTCCAAATGTCCTAAATGTGAAAAGGTTGACAAATTTTGAATCGGCATACCGTCTTAGGGTAGGAGATTATAGAGTTCTATTTGATGTATTAGAAAATACAATAGAAATAGGTAGAGTCTTACACCGAAAAGATAGTTACAAATAAAACGAGCGTAAGATGGATAGAGCGACAGCGAAATCCACCATTCCATATAAAAAGCCCCAAAGCACAAGCCAAGGGGCTTTTTTAATTCTCAATAAAAATTCACAAATCTAACCATTTTACCTAATTTTATATTGAAACTTATAAAATGACTGATATACTTACATGCGAAGCGAGAGGAATCTTAAAAAAACAGATTTCTAAGCGAAGCTCGAAATGACACCCCTGAGAAATTTAGTCTGTAATATGAGTAACTTAATGAAACTAAACCTGACCGGTTTTGAAAATCGGTCAGATTTTAGTTTGACAATTATTTTTGAGAATCTTGGTTTTGAGGCGATATATTGAAATCAATCTCAGCCAATTCATTCGCCGACATAATCTGATCTAACCAGTTATCCAACTGCTCCATATCAGAGGTTGCCTCAATGTGTTGCACAAGCCCCGTTGTTATCTGTGGAAATTTACGTCGTAATTGACGAATGACTACATGATGCACGCCTTGTTGCAAGCCTTGTTGGATACCTTGTTTCTGTGTCGAGGCTAAAGCCTCCTGAAACGTGGGTAGTTTTCCTATCGCTTCGGGCATTTCGCGGAAAAACTGGTCAATCACCGGCCATGTTTCTTCACGTATTTGATATTTCATCTGTTTCACCTCCAAAATTTTGTGCCATATCAGTTCGGGATCGGTAGCCAGTCCAACATCTATAATCAGTTGCAAATAATCATTCAAACCCTCGCGCACACACAAGGAAATAAACTGTTCTAATTTATCTCCTCGTGCTAATGGTAACAACGGATAGTTTTTTGGGACTAAATCCAGTTCACTGGGATGAATGATCCATTTTCCCAACACGTCATCACAGTGGTAAATGCCAGCTTCTTTTTTAACAAATCGATAGGCTTTTTCAAGTTCATTCAAAATTTTATTGGGCCGTGTGACACAAACTATCGTCACCGTGATTTCGTTGAGGAGTTGACTTTTGCGCGTCTTCGCATCTTCCTGATGAGTTGAGGCTGACTTGTTTTTATATTTCGGTACGCCAAGTCCATCGGCCCGCATGACAATGAGATTATACTCATCCACCGTTAACGGATCATGGATACCTTTGAGTTCAAGGGCGTTAAGTTGTCGAAAATGGACAAACACGGTATTTTGTAATTTGCTGCTGCGATCAGTGTCAGTACAGGTGACGACCAAATCAATCTTACGCGAGCGAGAAAAAACCTCTCGTTCCGTTTCGACCGCAATTCCCCAATTTTTAAACCAACGATGATAAAATGCTTTCGCAGTGTCATCAAAGGGTTCATGTTTCGATGTCATGTTTTTTTTGGTTCTCGTTTTAGCTCTAACTGACTGTAAGCAGAAGCTGTTAAAAAAATGTTATAGTGTTTTCGAGTTTATTGTGTTACAGAGTTATAGATTTTAATATTTAATTATCAATGATTTAAATAACATTAACTGTACTTTATTCAATCTGGAAAGACTATAACAAAATGATTTCTATAGCAATTACCGATTGAGTCAAATACATTAAATATTATTCAACTAATTGATAATTAAAATATTAACAATTAAACACAGTAACACAATAAACTCAAAACTGTGTTTTTGGAATGAGGAACAAATTCTCGAAACAATTTTAACCATACAAATAGTATTTCTTGAAGAAATACTATTTGTTGGGAAAAGCATTTGATAAACCACCCATACAGATATATTTGATTTCTAAATAATCTTCTATGCCGTATTTAGACCCTTCGCGCCCGATGCCAGATTCTTTAACACCGCCAAATGGGGCGACTTGGGTAGAAATAATGCCTTCATTGACACCAACCATACCATATTCTAACGCTTCTGCTACTCGCCATACTCGCCCTAAATCGCGGCTATAAAAATAAGCGGCTAACCCATAAGGCGTATCATTGGCTAACGCAATCGCCTCTGCTTCCGTTTTAAAACGAAATAGTGGTGCTACCGGTCCAAAAGTTTCTTCATGAGCGACTCGCATTGTTGGTGTTACATCCGTTAAAATCGTCGGTTCAAAAAAAGTACCTCCCAATATATGACGTTTCCCACCACACATCACTTTGGCCCCTTGAGTGACTGCATCATTAATATGACTTTCCACTTTTTCTAACGCAGCAAGATTAATCAAGGGCCCTTGTTGAGTTTCTCCTTTTAAGCCGTCACCGACTTTAAGTTGACTGACTACTTTGGCTAATTGCGTGGCAAATTCCTGATAAATACCGTCTTGAATCAAAAAACGGTTTGCACAAACGCAAGTTTGTCCGGTGTTACGATATTTAGAGGCTATCGCGCCGGCAACAGCAGCCTCAATATCCGCATCATCAAAAACAATAAAAGGCGCATTGCCTCCCAATTCTAAGGACACTTTTTTGATGGTAGCCGCACATTGTTCCATCAGTCGTTTGCCAGTTTCAGTGGAACCGGTAAAAGATAATTTGCGTACCAATGGATTGGCGGTTAATTCTGCGCCGATGTCTTGAGCGTTGCCGGTGACTACATTAACTACGCCATTCGGAAATCCGGCTTGTTCTGCTAGTTCTGCTAAGGCTAATGCCGAAAACGGTGTGGTTGCAGAAGGTTTTATCACCACCGGGCAACCGGCAGCTAACGCAGGTGCGACTTTACGCGTAATCATCGCAATGGGAAAATTCCAAGGGGTAATGGCAGCCACGACACCTATCGGTTGTTTGATAACGACGATACGTCGCCCCGGTTCAGGTTCTGGAATGACATCACCATAAACGCGCTTCGCTTCTTCGGCAAACCATTCAATAAAAGAGGCTCCATAAGCGACTTCTCCTTGCGATTCAGCTAATGGCTTGCCTTGTTCAGCTGTCATCAATATTGCTAAATCTTGTTGATTTTCCATAATTAGCTGAAACCATTGACGCATAATAGCAGAACGTTCTTTAGCCAATTTACTGCGCCAATCAATCCAAGCCGCTTGAGCAGCTTCAATCGCTTCACGGGTTTCAATTTGTCCCATTTTGGGCACCGTGCCAAGCACGGTATTATTCACTGGATTCGTGACTTCAAGCACTGTTTTTTGATGGGCATTGACCCATTGACCATTAATATAAGCTTGTTGATGAAATAAATTAGAGTTGTTAAGTTGCATAGTCATTTCCGAATATTTTAGTCATTTCAGAGAAATATCAAAGCTAATGCTTTGGATTCCAATAATTTAAAGATTTCCCCACATTTTTTTCTAAGCGCTTATGGGCAATGGGATTGCTTCTAGGGGATAGGGGGCAGGAGGCAGGGGACAGGAGACAGGAGACAGGGACCGATACCTTATGAATATGAAGCGGTTTTAAGGCAAAATCTCTTCCCCAAAGGACTATCCTCCTGCCCCCAGCCCCCTAGGATGTGCAGTATGAGCTTTTTGGACCTTATTTTTTCATCTGCTTTTGATGTTCACGATCTCTCCCTCCCCCTAACCCCCTCCCGCTGGGAGGGGGGACCGCTCTGTGGAATTTTCCTATTATTAGCTAACACAAAAAATAATAGATAATATAGTCATTTATCATTCTTGCCAAAGAATAGCAAAATGCCGCCGCGCGGTCCCCCCTCCCAGCGGGAGGGGGTTAGGGGGAGGGAGAGATCGTGAACACAAAAACAACATGAAAAATACACCTCCAAAAAAGCTCAAACTGCACACCCTACCCCGCCCCTGTCCCCTAGAAGCAATCCCATTAAAAGACCCCAGTGCAACATTTTTAATCAACTCAATATTCAAGTTTAGGTTTTGATTGAAATGTCAAAATAAATGAAGAATGTGGGTGTAATTAAAAGTGATAGCTAAAATGGTGGGTTTCGCTACGCTCTACCCACCCTACAAAACCACAAAACATCACTTTTAATTGCACCCGAAGAATGTTTGTTAATCCTTTCTCCGTTCTTCTTTTGGTAATTTTCCTAACTTTTCAACGGCTTGATAAAATGCAGGTAAGTCTCCGCCTAATTGTTCAAGTAAGGCTTGAAAGACCGGTACATCTTCTTCGTAAGTGACGACAGAAAGTAATTTGGCATTATTTAAGTCTTTTGCAAACCACGCATCATAGCCGGCAAATCCTCCCCAACGGGTTTTTAATTGTTGGTATTGAGAACGCAGCTTATCAAACGCTGTTGTTTTGGCGACTTCCATTTTTTGGGGTAACAAGTCTTGTTGATAAATTTGTTCAAGTTCGTTGCGCGTTGACAACACTAAATCAATAAATGCTTGTTGGCGTTGTTGTGCTTGTCGATAGTCAGCGATATTTTGAGGTGTGCCATATTTTGCCAACCAACGTTCTATACCCACATATTCCACCGTCATCGCAAAGGCTTCATTAAATGCCGTATCATCTTTGATATAAATTTTCTGATGGGCTAACTCATGAAAAATAAGACCGGCAATATCATACAAGGGCCAGGCTAACATGGTATTTAATACCGGATCATCAAACCATCCCAAGGTAGAATAAGCCGGTATGCTGGCAACATAGACATCATAATGTTGGGCCCGTAAAGTTTGGGCTAAGGTTTGGGCACGGACTTTGGAAAAATAGCCCCGATAGCTAACACAACCAACAATGAAAAAGCACCATTGTTTGGGTTCAAAAGAAAACTTGGGGGTAGCAAATACACTCCAAACGACAGAAGAGCGTTCTAAATCGACATAATCGGTATAACTATCATTATCAGGCAAAATCAAAACTTCACTGGCAAATGCCCGAATTTTTAAAATGTCTGTTAATTGTTGTTTCAGCAATGGCGAGGTAGTAGATTGTGTAATAACATCCTCAATCGGTCGTAAGCGGCTAAAAATTTCCCACTGTCCGCCTATCGCTTGGCTATAATAAGTTATAGTGCTACATCCATTTAAAAACATGAAAGAGGAAAAATATAAAATGATGTAAGAACATAAGGTTATAAATTTCATACTGACTCCAAACACCCAAAGCTAAAGCTTTGGACTCCAAACACCAAAGCTAAAGCTTTGGACTCCAAACACCAAAGCTAAAGCTTTGGACTCCAAACACCCAAAGCTAAAGCTTTGGACTCCAAACACCAAAGCTAAAGCTTTGGACTCCAAACACCAAAGCTAAAGCTTTGGACTCCAAACACCAAAGCTAACGCTTTGGACTCTAAACAAGCGAAGGACGAAAGGCGAATTATTTGGAGTTCAAAGTTTTTGCTTTGAAAAAATTGATAATTGATAATTGATAACTGATAACTGATAACTGATAACTGATAACTGATAACTGAATATGACGATCTTTTTTTATTCAAGCCACGAAAAATACGCTGAATTTTCTAATTTTTCGAGACATGGCTTTACGCTCAAAGGTAAATTTTGGTCTACCGTTGAACATTATTTTCAGGCGCAAAAATTCCCAGATCATCCACAAGAAGAACGTATTCGTACTGCATCTACGCCGAAAGAAGCGAAAAGATTGGGCAGTACTCGTGTCGTTAAGTTACGCAAAGATTGGGAAAGTATAAAGGATAATATTATGAGAGAGGCGGTTTTAGCAAAATTTCGTTCTCATGATGATATCAAACAATTGCTGCTTGATACCAGCAAAGAAAAATTGGTTGAAAATGCGCCGAGTGATTATTATTGGGGTTGTGGCAAAGATGGAAGTGGCAAAAATATGTTAGGTAAAATTTTGATGGAAACGCGAGAAATTTTGCGGCAAGAGAAAAGTTCAAAATAAGCTCAAAGCTAAAGCTTTGGATTCCAGCCTATGCTTTGAAGTCCAAATGTACCACAACAAACAAATACTATTTCTTTAAGAAATAGTATTTGTAAGGATTCGCAAAAGTTAATGGTCAAATAATGTGCCCGCTGAAAGTGGATAATTCCGAGAGATAATTTCATCATCAGTTAATTCGCGTCCTACCCATATAAAAACTTCTTTAGCACCAGCACCTTGTGCCATTTCACGCAAGGCACGTCGTTCTATTAGAGTCAATCCACCTTCAATTTTTTCCATTGGATGAATAACCGCTATAGGTGAGAAAGAAAAAAAACGATTTTTGCACATTTGATTAACGCCATATTGCAATGCTTTCTCAGCCATGAGGAAATCATTAATAATTGTACGTGGATGATTAAATCCATTCACTATGACAACATTCTTTTTCGTTTTTAAGGAATGTGCTTGTTTACCCACAGCCAAAATCTTTTTTTTATCATCAATGGCTACCATCGGTTCATCTTCGTAGATTTCACCATTCTTGACATTTTTTACTGTCAAAAGATTTTCACGAAGTTTGATATATAAAATAGGCGTAGAAAATAATTTATTAAACATAATTTTGATATTTATATTACTCAAATCCATTAGGATTTTTATGGTTTGAGAGGCACCCTTCAATTATTTCGCAAAAATAGTTAACAGTTTCGTTCCCTGAGCTTGTCGAAGGGAATAGGATTATGGTGTCCCCTTCGACAGGCTCAGGGAACGAAACTGTTAACTATTTTTGAAGGATGTCGTTTTGAGAAGCCTAAAATAAATTTTGTACTCCAAAAACTCGACTAGAGTCCAAAATTTATTTTGGATTCAGATAAGCTCAAAGCTAAAGCTTTGGAGTCCAAAGCTTTTAGCTTTATTTTTTGGATTCCTTTCTCCTGTCCCCTTTTCCTTAAATAAGTATTTTCAAATATGGTGGTATATAAATAAGAATAATTTTGATAAAATTGCTCACGCTTGATGTTTACATCAACTTTTCAAATCGGACATTACCATGTCTTTTTTGATTGGAATTTACTCTCGTAGCTCACAAGGCTATTTTTGAGTAATAAGTAATAATGAATGGTGAATGGTGAATGGTGAATGGTGAATGATAAGTGAGGAATGATGAATAGAAAATAGTATTAAACGAGTAAATATAGTTTTTCAAATAAATAATTTTTAGTAAAAAATCATAGAGCGTAAATACTCTATGGTTGCTCCAAAAATTTTTCTGGAGGCGATTTTAGATTATTCATTCACCATTCATCATTTCGCTATTACCCATTCGCTAATTCGGCGAACACACTTGACTTTAAATGGTTTAATTAATTTTATTAGGAGAATCAAACAATTATGTCATCTATACCGATAGAATTGTGGATTACGTTGCTTTGTGCGGTAGGTGCGTTAATCTATGGCGTAATATCAATCAAATGGGTGTTAGCACTCCCGACTGGCAATGAACGGATGCAGGAAATCGCTTTTGCCATTCAACAAGGTGCTAATGCCTATTTGAATCGGCAATATACCACGATTTCTGGAGTGGGTATTTTTATGTTCGTAGCCATTGGTTTTGGGCTTGATTGGTTAACAGCCATTGGTTTTGCCATAGGTGCTATATTTTCCGCTGCCACCGGTTATATTGGCATGAATATCTCAGTACGCGCCAATGTTCGCACAACGCAAGCGGCGAATGAAGGCTTAAGTCAGGCTTTAGCCGTTGCTTTTCGTAGTGGTGCCATTACCGGCTTGTTAGTCGTTGGCTTAGGTTTGCTCGGTGTTGCCGGTTATTATGCGATACTGAAAATGATGTTGCCAGAAGGCGGCACTACCCTGGTTAATCTCGCTCCCCTCATTGGTTTAGGTTTTGGTGGTTCCCTCATTTCTATTTTCGCTCGGTTAGGCGGTGGTATTTTCACAAAAGGGGCTGATGTTGGTGCAGATTTAGTCGGTAAAGTTGAAGTTGGTATTCCGGAAGATGATCCCCGTAACCCGGCTGTGATTGCTGATAATGTCGGTGATAATGTCGGTGACTGTGCGGGTATGGCGGCTGATTTATTTGAAACTTATGCTGTGACGATTATTGCAACCATGCTTATCGGTGGTTTAGCATTTGCTAGTAGTGAAGCAATGGCTAATCAAGCTATTTTATTACCCCTCGTCTTAGGCGGTGTCTCCATCATTGCTTCTATTATCGGCACTTATGCCGTCAAAGCGACAGATGGTAAAAAAATTATGTGGGCTTTGTATAAAGGCTTAATAGTCTCTGCGGTCATCGCGGCTATTGTCTTTTACCCCGTCACAGTATGGCTTATGTCAGGTGTGGAAGCATTTACATTTACCGGATTTTCTGGAGAGCAAAACTATTCTGTGCTTAATATTTACTATGCCACGCTCATTGGTTTAGTTTTGACCGCACTATTGGTTGTCATTACTGAATACTATACCGCCACTGAATTTAGCCCGGTGCGTAAAATTGCTCAAGCCTCTACTACCGGACACGGTACTAACGTCATTGCTGGTATCGCTGTCTCTATGGAATCGACTGCTTTACCGGTATTAGTAATCTGTGCTGGTATTGGTGGCGCGTATTATCTTGCTGGTATTTATGGCATTGCTATCGCAGCCACTTCCATGTTGTCCATGACTGGTATTATCGTTGCGTTAGACGCTTATGGTCCTGTGACTGATAACGCAGGCGGTATCGCTGAAATGGCTGGACTTGATGAAAAAGTTCGCAATATCACCGATCCATTGGATGCTGTCGGTAATACCACTAAAGCGGTAACTAAAGGTTATGCCATTGGCTCTGCTGGTTTAGCGGCATTAGTCTTGTTTGCTGACTATCAACATAAAGCCTCTGAACATCTGGGGGTGGACTCAATTGCTTTCGATTTGTCCGATCCGAGGGTTATTATTGGCTTATTTATTGGTGGTATGATTCCCTTCTTATTTGGCGCAATGGCTATGAAAGCGGTGGGACGTGCTGCGGGAAGTGTTGTTGTAGAAGTTCGTCGCCAATTCAAAGAAATTCCTGGTATTATGGACGGAACAGCCAAGCCTGATTATTCCAAAGCAGTGGATCTGCTCACAAAATCGGCAATCGCTGAAATGATTGTGCCATCCTTATTGCCGGTGTTAGTGCCTATTGTTGTGGGATATACATTAGGAGTTCAAGCCCTAGGCGGTTTATTGCTCGGCACCATTGTTACCGGCTTATTTGTCGCTATTTCCATGACAGTCGGTGGGGGTGCTTGGGATAATGCGAAGAAATATATTGAAGATGGTAATCATGGTGGCAAAGGCTCCGAAGCCCATAAAGCTGCTGTGACTGGCGATACCGTTGGCGATCCGTACAAGGATACCGCCGGTCCTGCCATCAACCCATTGATTAAGATTATTAATATTGTTGCGTTGTTGATCGTGCCGTTGTTGTAATATTTTCCTTTATGCCTTGAGATAATCTCAAGGCTAAAAGCTCAAGTTGGCTAGCACCCTGTCTGCTGCTAGAACGTAGGGTGGGTTTCGCTTCGGCTCTACCCACCCTACATTAACTTAGAATTTGCCATTCGTGTTGATTTCCATCTCTGAGATTTTTTTAAATTCAATCAAAGAATATTTTGACACGTATTGCTTGCCTTCTTTTTCATAAAATAAAATCAAGTCTTTTCCGCCATTCGTCACCTTGATACTTCTGATATTCTCTATCTCTTTCTCAATTTCTGTATAAGCACTTCCATCTGGTTTAGTTAAGACAACTGCACCAAGATCATTATCTTTAATTGCATTATCTTTATTGGTATCTACCTTGTAAACAACAAAGAATAAAGCAATAATCTCATCATCAGAATAAAAACTATGTGATATTCTATCTTTTGTTGTAACATATTGCAGTTCTGAAATTACAAAATCATTCTGCTCAAAAAGCCAAAATGAATTATTCTTATTGGTATCGACAAATAAATAATTACGAATGGCTTCTGTCTTTTTTGTCTTTGAAAACCCAATTGAAAAAGATTGTTCGGATATAAGTTGTACAGCAAACATACCAAAATCGTTTATTTCTTTAAACTCATCCAGATACCATCTTGCTTTTCTTTCACTTTCCTCTTCCGGTACATTTTCATAATCCAGATAAACACTTCTTTTTTGATAGGGAGCTCTGTTCTCAAAAAAGTTTGTACCTATTAAAATGATAAGTGTAATAATAGTCAATACCAAAATGATGATGGCATTAACTCTCCACAGCACTCTAAAAAATTTAATATTATCCATTTTTTTATTTTAACCTAACTCCATTTTTTAACCCACTGCAAATTCAGTGTATTGTCTTTTATCTGTCAGTGTATTGTCTTTTATCTGATGGATGAAAACTTCCTTGGGAATACCCAATGCCACTAATTCATCAGCAATGCCATCTTCAGTACGATCATATTGTATCCAAATCTTTTCCATTAATTTTTCTACTATCTTAGCAAGCGCAGGTGTCCCAGGCACCTTTTTTACTATGATTTTATTTAAACCAATTTTCAAGTTTAATATCCTCAAAATTCCTAAAATCATTGATATTTCGAGTGACTAAAATTAAACCATTAACTTTGGCAATGGCAGCAATTTGTCCATCAATAAAAGAGGGCGTTTTTCCTTTTGCAATCAAACGAGCATGTTGTTCTCCATGCCAAGCTGCTGCCTTTTTATCATAAGGTAAGATCGGCAAATGAGGTCGGATAAAATCCTTGATATAACTTTTTATCGCACGTTGTCTTTTTGAATCAGGTAATCTATAGTAACCTGATGCCATTTCAAATAATACTTGAGCTGCTGTTGCCATTTCATATTGATGACATTTAATTTTAGCGAGGACTTTTTCATCCGGTTTTGGACGCAATGGTTCTGAAAGTGTATTGGTATCAATAAGAAACAATTTGGGTTTAAAAATCAAATTTCCGTTCATATTCTTGTACTTTTCGTTCATTAAAAATGTCTGGCTCAATATTTAAACTTTCAAGTTCAGTTTGTTCACGAAATGCCATAAGAGCTTCCCAAGGTGAAAGAGTTACTTTAGTTAACTCATCATATTCACGTTTGGGTACCAAAACAGCAATGGTTTTATCATGTTGGGTAAGTTCAATCGGAATGCCAGTTTCTTCCATTTGATGAATGAGCGTTGATAAATGATTGTGTATTTCAGTAACTGAATATTTTTGCATAAGGTTAACCTCATTTTGGTAGCTAGCGTAGGATGTATGTACTTTGTCTGAAAGAGTACAACGAAACGCAGTAATTCGCTACGCAATATCATTTAAAATACCATAAGTTGACTATTTAACGAAGTTGTACTTTCTCTCTGAACACTCAAAGCGTAGACTTTTTAAATTCCACAAATCCCTCCTTTTTCTGCATAAACTGCCATAATACTTTTTAATTCTTGTAACAATCTATTTTGTTGATCCATATTTAACTGTTGAACCACCTCAATGGTTTTGCCCTGTTCAAGTTGCTGAATAATTTGGTTAACTGAGCGACAACCTTGTTTACAAATTTGTTCTAGGCAAAAATCAATTTGTTTGTCGTTTGTAATCATTTGTGATTATTTCTTCTTTTGCATATAGGCAGTTGCGGGAAAATAAAATCCCCACTAACCCGGTTGTTGAGCTTGTCGAAACATGGGGTTAGAAGGATTTTGGGTATATTATTTTCCCGCAACTGCCTACGTGAAATACATCGTTTGAAATAGAGGTTTCTACAAATACTATGTAGGTAAACAAAAGTATTTTAACTTTTCTAAAAATACTATTTCTTTAAGAAATAGCATTTTTCACTAAGAAATAGCATTTTTCACTTCTCCAAAATATTAAAAGATTTCTGTGTACCTACATATTTCTTAAAGAAATAGTATTTGTAAGAACCTATCAAACAAAAAAGCCCCTTGGCTTTAAATGCCTTGGGGCTTTAAATTTTAATCGAAAGATATATGTCGTACAGTGAACTTTTAGATTGATAGGTTTTAAGTATAATAATAAGCATTAAAAACCTTCAATATTTTTAAAACATCGAAGATTTTACCTCAAATATTTTATGAATTTTCCTCTTTGATTAGCTAGAACAACCTTCCATCTGAATCACATCAAGCGGCATCGGTTTAACTTGTTTGTGTCCTACCATTTGATATTCAAAAAGAGGGCTATAATTCATCACATGTTTGACATATTTGCGAGTTTGTTCTAAAGGAATAAGTTCAACCCAAATATCCGGCGACAAACAACCATATTTCTTTTTCCAGCGTTTTGCCCGGGACGGACCGGCATTATAAGCTGTCGTTGCTAACAGATAATTGTTGTGGAATCGATTAAGCATCTGTCTTAAATAAGCTGTCCCCAAACGAATATTCACATCTGGTACAAAGAGATCATCTTCTAAGTTCTTTAATCGGATTCTTTGTTTTCTAGCAACTTCCAGAGCCGTTCCAGGCATTAATTGCATTAATCCCAAAGCACCTGAGCTTGAAATAGCGTCGGTTTGAAAAAGACTTTCCTGACGAATTACTGCATAAACATAGGCAAAATCAAGTAATTGATGCTCTGCATGAGTAAGAACCGTATCATAAAAAGGCACCGGAAAATATATTTTAAGAGCATTGCCATTTTGCACTTTGGCTAGTGTGGTAATAGCCCGATCATGCCACCCCCATTGATGAGCCTGTGCAACGGCTGCTTTTAATTCTTCCTTTGTCAAGAAGGGTAATACCGCTTGCCATTCTTGACGTGCAAAAGCAGGCAAACCAACGAAATATAATTCTCGGGCCCGTAGCAAACCAGCGTATTTTTCGAGTAATTGTGCCTTTGACTTTTCACTCACCTTCAAAGGTTCTGATTGGAACGAATAAGGAATACCCAGACGATCCGCTGCTAGAAAACCATAATAGTCCTGATTTTTAGAAAGCTGACGGAATAGCAGTTCTGCTTTTCCTGGATTATTCTCCATTTCTTCCACAGCACGTGCTTGCCAATACAGCCATTGGTGTTTCTTCTGTTCAGCAACCGGTAAGGAGCGTATCAATTTTGTCACTGCTTGCCAGTCTTGCTGAGCCAATACAATTTGAAGTTTTGCATGGATGACTTTTTCATTCACCAAACTTTTATCAACTTCTTCCAACCAACGTGCTGCTTCAGGCAACTTTTGGTCAGCACTTTTAAGCGCAATATAGCGAAACACCTTCATTTTAGCTTTCCAATTGAAAGCATAGCGTTTTTGATAGTCCTTCCAATAATTATAAGCATTTTTGGCATCTTTTTTGGCTAATTGGCGCAAACCATCAAGCACGATGTCACGAGCGATAGGCGTATCTGGATGTTTAAATCTTTTGAGTCCTCTTGCCGGACTTCGGTGCATCAGCCGCCAGTGTCTCACTAATTGTCGATCAGTATAAGATAATCCTCTAGCCAGAAAACGGGCCAAACCTAAATTGCCCTTTTGCATAGCTATGCGAATACGTTGCCATCGCAATGACTTTGTAATAAGCTTATTTCTATACAAATAGTTAAACACCCTATCACATTCTCTGGGTTGTGATTTTCCAACGAGCCACAATTTTTTAGCTTGTTCTAAAAGTGGCCCTATCAAGTGTTCATTTTTTCCTTTAGGAAGTAGGGTTCTGATATAGTAACACTGTAAAACGGTGTCTGTTTGAGGCGTGTAAACTTCAAGGAAAGTTTTCCAATCACGTTTTTTAGCCAAATGCTTTAGCCATGCCTGTCGCAACAATGGTGCAATAGGACTTTTTTGGTATTGATTTAAGAAAGATTGGATGGTTTTTGGCGCTTCTTTCCCAAGGTGAGATTTGAGATAGAAATAACGCAGATAATGAGCAATCGGATAGTCGGAAAGTTGCGTTAACTTTTGTTCATAAGTCTTTAAGTCTTCCTTCAACAAGGCTTGATAAGCTTCTTGAAAGAAAAACCAACGTTTTTGTAGCAAAGTATTTGCGTACCCAACTTGGACATTCCCTAATAAAACGCATACTATCAATAAATAAAAAATACGTGTTCTCATTTTCATATCTACCATTAGAAAAAATAGGTAATAGGTAATAGGTAATAGGTAATAGGTAATAGGTAATGGGCAATGGGTAATTAGCTATTTGCCTTTCTTTTGTGCAGCTGTCAATAAGCCTCTTAAAATTTGTACTTCAGAATCTAATAATTGAACCCTATTAAACAAGCGATGCAAATGTCGCATTAACAATTTAGGTTTTTGTGGGTCTAAAAATTCAATATCAATCAATGTTTGTTCAAGATGTTGGTAAAATTGTGCCATAGCTTGAAGAGAAGCCGGGGCTGGCAATGAATTTTTTAAAGCATTCGTATCATTTTTTATAATGAATGCTTCATTTGTCTTTCTTAATTCATAACTTAATATTTGTACAGCAGCAGCGACATTCAGAGAGTTAAATTCGGAATTGGTAGGAATTTGTACGAGATAGTTGCAAAGGTCTAATTCTTTATTCGTTAAACCAGATTGTTCCCTACCAAAAACGAGTGCTACCGGTTTAGGACATTCTAATGCTTTTTCAGCACAAGCTATTGGTGTTAATACTGGCCACGCAATCATGCGCTGCCTGGTACTGGTACCAAACACTAAATGGCAATCTTTTAAACTATCTTCAAAATTATCAAATAAAAGTGCATTACTTAATAGATCATCTGCTCCGCTGGCACGTGCAGTTGCTTCAGCACTTGGAAAATGTTTAGGCTGAACTAGCCGTAAATGTGATAAACCCATAGTCTTCATGGCCCGTGCCGCAGCACCAATATTACCTGGGTGTGTGATACCGACGAGAATAATTTGGATATTATCCAACATAGAAAAATCTCATTTTTTTTCCCAACAAATAGTATTTCTTAAAGAAATGCTATAGCGTTTCCCGATTTGGTTAAATACAACCTCCCCCAATCCTCTCTTTTTTTCAGAGGAACGCAAAGGAAAGTTGTATTTAACTAAATCGGGAAACGCTATATTTGTGTCGTTTGCAGAAAAATTGACTAATTAACAATAATTAATCACTGTGAGTGCATAAGGAATGAAGATTTAATAACTTCCAAAATTTGAAGGTCCAAACCTGCCAGGTTTTAAAAACCTGGCAGGTTTAGTTTTGTGTTTTATTTAATCCTCATTCGTAAGTCCTAAAAAAAGGACTCTGAATCTAGGGTAGTGAAAATCAGGTTATTTGTCGAACCCAAAATTGATCTCATTTTTGTTTCATTCATCAAAAACAAATCGTTAGAGAATATTTTTCATTAATAATTAACAATTAACAATTAACAATTAACAATTTTCACCTCTTAATTCTTTTCCCGTACCACTGTCATGATAGCTGGCACTCCTTTTCCATAAACATCAGGCTCATACATTTCCTCAGCATGAGTTGCCATCACCTTAAATTCACCAGGAGCAATCGCTTGTGCCACATAAGACAAGTGATAATGACCGGCAGACAGATAATCAGAATAGAATATAGCAGCGTGGTGACGCAATTCTTTGTGGTAGAAACTACCCCAATCGCCATATCCTTCCCAATCATCACGCCTAAACCAGCGTGAATTTTTGGCATAGTGTCCTTCTGTTTGATTGAGGGCAACCGCTGAAGTAGTGGCTAATTCACGATTGACCGGTTCCAATCCGCCTGGGACGGGATCATCAACTACCACGAAAAAACGGGGTGCTGGTAAAGACACATATAAGTCTACTCTGACGAGTTCTCCCGTTTTAAACGCCATAGGGCTGGTCAGCAGTTTCCATTCACCATTCCGTTCAACATGATATTCGCGGTGAACTTCAATGCCAGCATTAACCGCTTTAGTCTTTTCGGCTTGGTTCGCATATTCTAAACGAACGGTATAATATAGCCGACCGTTTCCAACGCGTTTTAATTTCACTTTGGCTTTGTTGCCTAGATCGCTTTCGGTCATGTTATGGGTAAAAGTGACAGGCGGATTTTGCACACTGTCAAATTTCGTTTCACCCAATTTTTCCTCATCCAACCAACTTTGCACGATCATTGAAGGTTGAACGCTTTCATAGACACGCGCATATTCTCTCAAGGCATTCATGCAGAACATGTTTTCTTGAGTGTTTGCCCAATGCCCACGACTTTCTCGCCGTTTGGTAATATGACGCATGAGTTTGAAGGGAATATCTTCCACCTCGCTATTTTGGCCCATGAGTTTGTCATACGCGCTTAAACTGCTCAAAATAGCACATTGCGTTCGTAACGTAGAGGACAAGATGTGCTTATAGCCACTATCTAGCTTTTCCGTAAAGGAAACTTGACCCGCGGTGTAATCGGCCTGCGCCAAAATCTTATTGACTGTTTTCGTGCGAAGTTTGTCCGCTTTTGGTACTGGTAAGGTAGCTGACAAAAACAACGCTTTACCCAATAAATCCATCTGATTGAGATGTCTTTGAAAACGTTCGAGATCACTCAACGTCATTTTACCCGATTTAGTGAGTGCCGCCAATGCCATAGCTCGCACAGTCGCCTGCATACCACTGGAATAAAAATCGGGAGTGATATTTTTACGCAATAAAGTGGTTAAGTAATCGTGCAGTTTATTTTCCACAGTATCGGGAATTTCATGACCAGCATCACGTAACCAACTGAATGCTAAGGCAGTATAAGCACTCAAATAAGGACTAACATACGCATTTTTCGCCACATAATAAGCCATCCCGCCATTCGGAGCTTGATATTCTTTGGCGAGTTCTATGGTTTCAAGCGGTAATTTTTCGCTATCTTTCCAACTGAAACTATCCGTAAAATAGGAACTTAATTGGTTATAATGTGAAGCCATGGTTCCTTTACTGAGTTTTTGTTCCCAACAGGCGTAGGGATAATCACGCATGTATTGAAACGCGCCATTAACATTTCCTAAGACTGTTGGCGAAGCTGTCACACTGATACCACCGATATCTGGATAAATCGACTTCGGAATTTTGATGGAGATCGATTTGGTAACATTCTTGGCAATCATACTGTAATGCGCGACACTCAATGAAGGACGACGCGGACTCACCGCCAAGCTCTTTGTCAGGGTGTCTTGTTCTTGAGTCGCCAGATCACGGGCCTTAGCTGTAAAATGAATAGTACCTTTGCCGGTCGTTTTAATTGGCAACCATTGAATAGCACGTTGATAGGGTTGCGCTTGAACCGTGTAAGTTTGTTGTATTGCATCCGTTTCAGTTTGTCCTTCTTGAGACATCATGGCAATTGGGCCATTTGCGCTTAGTGCTATCTCCAACTCACGAACTTTGTTCATGCGATTCATCACCGTAAAACCGGCTTGAAATTGGTCACCACTGGTCACTTGATTAGGCAACAAAGAACGAATTTCAATCGGTTGATTGACTTTAAAATTAGCATCGCCTAAGCCCATTTTATCCGTGGGTGTCACTGCCATCGCTAATACGCGCCAACCGGTCAAATTATCAGGAACGGTAAATTGAATTTGTGCTTTACCTTCCTTATCGGTTTTCAGGGCCGGATTCCAATAGCTGACAAATTTGAACAGGGAACGCATACTTAAACTGGCACCACCGTCTCCACCAGCATTGGCTCCTTTTTTCTCAAATTTTTGCCGTCCCACCATGCGCATAATTAGGCTAAAGTTGGCCATATCTAAATCGTCTAGCGTGTAAAAACCTTTATAGGGATCAAAAGCGTTTCGTCCTTGTGCTAACAAATCAAAAACTGATTCATCTAACACTGTTACCGCTAATTCAATGGGTGGTTGAGAACTTTCTCCTTTGAGAGAATTTTTCGGTGTGGCCTGTAAATTGATGGTCACTTGTTCACGTGGTTTATAGACTTTTTTATCGGTTTGAATATCTACAACCAATTCTTTGTAAGGTTCTTTGACATCCGTTTTGATATAACCCATGCGAAAGGCTGGCTTACCTAAATCCACTTGATTTTCATCAATGGGTTTATCGACACGCGGCGACATAACGGTGACGGAAACAAAAAAACCAGGCACATAATCAGGTTGAACCGGCACTTCAATAATTTCAGCACTGCTTTTTAGGATTTTTACCCAAGTTTTAAGGATACCAAAACGTTCCACAGTAATTAAGGCTTGTGCGCCTGGATACGGATTTTTGACCAAATAACGGGCAGTTTCTCCTACTTTGTAATTCTCTTGCTCGGCTATCATTTCTAAACCATGTCCAGGGGCAGTTTCCCAAACGACATAGTCTTTACCGACGGCCCATTGGTGCAATTCGGTGCTATGTGGGCGGTCCTTGCTATCCTTGATGCTGGCAGTGATTTTATAAGCACCAGCCTTGGAAGGAATAAAGGTACAGTCGCTGGCAGTTTCTTCAGATTTTACCAGACAAGCCGCTTTTTCCACTTTGACCCATTCATGTTCATATTGGATTAAATAGGCATTACCGGCCCCTTTGACACGAGAAGCTTTAGTGACTTGATGTTCTACCTTAACCGCTATGTCAGTACCTTTGATAGGGTTTCCTTGTTCATCAATGACTAACAGACTTACCTTGGCTTGTTGTCCAGCAGTTAGCAGCCAACTGGTTTCTTTGAGTCCAACAAAGCGATCTCGTCCCACATAGTTTGCTGTGGTGCTGTGGGCCACATCTTTGCCACGATCATCACGTACTGCACTTTCTACAGTTAGTTTGCCATAGAGGATTTTTGAGGTTTTGGGTAAGGTAAATGAGGTTTGCAATTGTCCTTTATCATCAATTTTTTTGTCCTCAGTACTCAATACGGTTTCATCCTCTGCATCATCCATGACCACATCAAACCAAAAACCTTTGGCTTGTGGATGAGAAGGTTGCAAGGCTTGTTGACTTAAAATGGCATTAATCTGAGTTTGGGCATTAGCATAAGGGCCACCAGCATGTAAGGTAGCAGAGGTATTAATCGTTACCTGGTTACCCATTTCAAAAAGTTCACCGTTTAACTCGGTTCGGACGCGAAATGGTGAGGGCGTAAAATCACTGACTAGCACTCGCATGGGTTGCCAAGTGGTATTTCCCTTGTTGAAATTAGCTGTCAATTGAAATTGATACCAACCAACGGCAGCCGTTTTTGATATCATAAATTCGCCATGATAGGTACCAAATTCAGATAGATTCAATGCCTTAATTTCATGGGCGACTTTGCCCATTGGATCAATGACTTTTAAGGCGTAACCCTCTTGTGGGGCTGGCACGAATGCTTTATTACTTTGGTCACGCACAAACAGTTTGTATTGCACGGTATCACCGACTTTATAGATCCCTTGTGCTGTGGTACCCCAAGTACGGATATGACCATATTTAGGTCGCATATCTGGATAAAAATGGTAATCGCTGTCTAAATCATAAAGAGAAACGCGAAATTCAGAATCTAAGGGCAATAACGCAAATTCTTGATCCTTTTGACATTGCACAAAAAAGCGTGGTTCGTTTTGATAATCACCATAAACATAAGCGGATTTCAATTTGGGGTCAAGTCTTTTAGTACCAGGTAACCAAGCTATACCTTCTTGATTGGTTATAGCGAAAGCTTGCGGATCAGACCTAGATTTATCAGGGGTATAAGTGTCATGATAGATCACACATTCAGCATCACGGACCGGTAAACCGGTTGCTAATTCAGTCATCCACACGAGCGTATTGTGATGTCCTAACTTTACTTGAAGATAAAAAGGCGTAATTTGGCTAAAAAACCAGTTGTATTCTTTAGCTTCTTTATTATTGACATCAGGAGCGGTGGTAAAATATCCTTGAACAATGCCAGAAGCTGTAGGTACCAAATGACGAATACCTAATGGCATTTTAAAAGCGACATCTTTGATCTTTGGTACTTGCAAACGTTGGTATGTTTTAGGACCCCAACCATTTAGCGTTAACCGATGGTAAAAGAGGGAGATTTTATCTAAATTAGTAACAAAAATAGGCACTTCACTATCAACACCGGTTTCTAATACCGAGATTTCATGGACAAGAACATGTTTGGGAGCGCGATGATCGGTTTTAAATGTAATATCAATTGCGGATGGTAATGAACGCCCAAATTCATCTTTAAATGCTATCGTGCCACTTTTTAAGTGATAAGCAGCATAAGCTTTTAAAGGACCTGGTAGCCATACCGAGTAAATTTCATCTTTGTTATGAGATTCATTAAGATGCGAATAACTGGATATATTTTCCCACGGTTCGTAATCAGTGCGCTCACCCGCTAAATCAGGTGTGATCAATAAATTGTTTTTGATCACATCGGAAAGTATGGGACTGGTAAATTGGAGGGTGATACTTTGCAACGGATCGCAACGCATACTGTCTCTGCTCCATTGCCCTGGGCGAATTAAAACTGATTTATTTTTTAAATTCGTACATTCTATGCCTAAGAATTGAAATTCTGGAAAAGTATGGAAATCGACAACAGCGCGTTGTTCAATACCAGCTTGTGAACCAATACCACTTTGAATGCCAGGTTCAACCTTTAACATCACTTTAGTATCCAATGGTAATAGAATTTTAGGCGAAACTATCCAACTAGAAGACATCAATGGTGATAAAGGCGGTTCATCCTTGTCACGAGGTGGTAATTCAACTGTCACTGGTACACGCTCATTGGCTCTTTCTAAATAGGTATGCTCTATAACAGAATTGCGGGTAACTGGTTGATTAAAATTGACCCGAATTTTTGGCAGACCAGGGGCACGCCATGAAACAAATGAAGTATAATCAATAGCGGGGCGTTGGGTAATAAATACATGCTGAATGGATTTAGCCAGGTTTTTTTGCGTTTCGGTTATAATCCCTGGTTTCACCAAGATTTCATAGCGAGTTGCTGGTTTGAAGGCTTCTTCATCGCCTAATTGACAGGCTAAACTTTTAGTATCAAGCCAACGCCATTGGCATTGTAAAGCCGGCATAATAGTGATAGGAATATCTGCCGCTTTACGTTCCATGTTATTGCTAAGGGGTACAACGGGTTGATTAAAGGTAAAAACAATTTGTCGTCCCTGGGGGACATCAACACCTTCGGGAGTAATCCTAGTTATTTCCAAAGGTTTATTTTTATTAAACCCGACAGTATCAAAATCTGCCCATGTTAAGGGTGTTATTAAAAAAACACCACTCAAAAAACTTATTAATAAGATTAATAAACGCATTTGAGTCATCTTGTTATTCTCACGGTTAAATGTTATTAGCTGGTATTACGTACCATCAATGCTTCAAAATAAAAATCATTTTAGGTTATTTTGAGCGTTTTATGTCATTTCGAGCATTTTGTATCATTTTTCGCTATGCGAGAAATTTCTATTTAGTGTTAACTGATTTCCAAGCTTAAAGCTTGCAACCAAACGAAGTAGCTCAGCTTTGGATAATGACAAAAGTACAATTTTTACTGGTGTAAAATATGCTACTTTATTTAAGAAGAATATGTCAAATGATTATTTGAACACGGTGTGAAAAGTAAAAAAACTTTTCCCAAATAACATGGACTCCAGTACCAAAGTTCAAGAGTCCAAAAATTATTTTGGCTGCATAATAAATAGCTTTAAGCATCTAAGCAAAAATAACTTAAGGAATTAAATAAAACCCGAAATGAAACCTGGCAAGTTTGGACATTCAAGTTTCGAGTATTCTTGAATCCTGATTCCTTACCTAAAAATTCCCCCTAACCCTAGAGTATTGAGCTTGAGGTGTTATAGAGATTCTATTTTTCAGATTCCCGCCATACCCTACCCCCTCATTTAGAAATCGTCAATCTCCCACAACCCCTTATTTTGTATGGAGGGAAATTCCCCTTCCTTTTCTTTAAAGATGAGGGTAAGGGGTAGGCTGTGCAGTATGAGCTTTTTTAACCAGGATTTGTCATGCTATTTTTAGGTTCACGATCTCTCCCTCCCCCTAACCCCCTCCCGCTGGGAGGGGGGACTGCCCGGTGGAGATTTCCAATTCATGATAAATTAAAAATCATATATTATATAATAATTTATAATCTTTACTACATAGTAGAAAAATGCCAATGCGCGGTCCCCCCTCCCAGCGGGAGGGGGTTAGGGGGAGGGAGAAATCGTGAACACAAAAACATCATGAAAAATACACCTCCAAAAAAGCTCAAACGGCACACCCTAGGGTAAAGGGGTGGGAGTATGAGGAAATTATTTCTTATTCGTTCCTTATTAATTTCATAAATTTAAATTATTATATATCAATTTGACTTAAAAGAAAAATATACTAAAAAATCAAATATTTGCCATATAAATAGCACGAAAAAAAACCTTGGCTGTATTTAACACGCCAAGGGGATTTTTTCATATAATTATCTGAATCATAAACAAAAAGTGCGTGGACATCCAATACTCCTGCGTTGGAATCCTTACGTGACGCTCCGCGTCACTCCTTTTTTCAAATGACAAAGTTTATATAACTCATTTAGGATTGCTATATTTACTCTATTAAAAATTCTTGGAATATCAAGTTATTTTTTGATTTTTAATAGCATTTAAGTGACTTTAGTATAAGTTAGCTATTCGTTCCGCCCCAAAAATATTCCAACTAATGGATTGTTTCTCTTTGGAACCCTTATCCAAGACAATTTCCCAAACGATCTTAGGTGGAGTCGTGTGTGAGTATTCGCGGACACGGCTCCAAGAACGGAAATTGGTAATGGTTTCCCAGGTAATTTGCTCTATTTCGTCTTGCGGTAGCAGAAAACCGTAGACAACGAAAATATTGCCGGTCTTTGGTAACACATCTATATCTCCCATAGCAAAACTAACAACGCTTTCTTCGCCAGGTATTTCTGAGGTCCATTTTTCACGCACGGTCATATTTTGTTCATCAATAGCATATTCTATTGCACGAGAGTGTATTTTGGCTGGTGGTAGGGCTGATGTAAAGGGACGTGCTTGATAAGTGCCATTATCAAGCACAAATAGCCCTCCATTCTGGGTTGGGGTGGGTGCATGTTGGTGATAGAACCAACGCATATTACCGGTTGGTTTAAATAATTTCTCTTGTAATTCAGGGGCCCAACCGCTTGGTTCGCCCAAAATCCACTGAATTTTCTTGCTGGCGCGATCAATTTTCAAAATGGCTGATTGATACCGCATTGAGACCAGTAATGAATCATCTAATTCGTTGTACAACAAGGCATTCGTATGAGTCCAATCCAGAGTGTCAGGAAATCCGCGCCTAATCCAAAAGCGACGAAAAGTTTCATAACCAATGCGAAAGGGGTCCAAATGATCAAAAGCGTTCCAATGCCAAACGACTTTACCATCACGTTGAAACTCAATAATTTTGTCTCCCATCACTTTCTGTGTTTTTCGTGGTGCATTTGGATCAGTTTCGCTGGTGTAGTAATTGTCAATGGTACGACGTTCAGTCCCTAATACCACAAAATTTCCATTCGGTAAGACTTCGATTTCGTGGTGGAGTGTCATAGTTTCTATTGGAATACTATTCTCGGCTGGCCCTTGTGGTCGTCCAGTGGCATACCATGAAGCCACGATATTACCAAGCAAATCAATTTCAAGCAGACGATAATCCTGAGTGAGATAAACGAAATTACCATTATCTAAACGCTCAAAATCGCTAATGCGCGAATCAAAGCGATAGTACCAAATCACTTCACCCTCCGCATCAATAGCCAACAACATACCGAATCCTTGGTTGAATCGTCGTTGTGCGGCTGTAAGAATCCCTTGTCCTGGTATACGTCTGCGAATAACTAGCAGGGTAATTCCGGGCTCTTTTTGGCTTACCTTATCAACGGTTATCTTATAGGGCGGAAATTCGTTGACATCGACAGGAAGAGGAGGCGTAGTAAATTCAATGGCTTGTGGAAATAGGGTTTCATTGCCGTCTGCATTACGAATCGCAACCGAAATATTATGCGCTTGATTTGGACGCATACCAATAACCGGCAAACCGTTTTCTGGTTTACGAGAAGTATCATAAGTTAATTTCCATTCTCGCTTATTGTCTGAAACTGTAATAACAGTTTGAACAGATTCGTTGGCGGAAAATTGAACGATAGCGGCAAGCGGAACACGCGGATTTGGATTCTGGGAAATGGTAGGCGGTACCGTAAATTCAGGTGGCTTGGCATCCCCAAAACAAGTGAATGAAAAGAGGCTAAGAAAGGTGCCTAGTATTAGGCTTATGAAAGTACAACGAATTGGCGAAATCAACGAATTTTTCCTCATGTCTTATTGATAATTTTAAGTACCTCATGTCATTTTGAGCTTCGCTCGAAATGAAAGGCTTTGTGGAAAAAATGAATTTTTGAGAATTTCAATAAAAACCTAAAACTTAAATATTAAGTATAACGCGGTAACGCATTAAACTCAAAAACGCTATAAGTTAGGCTTGAGCAAACACGCAGATTTTGCCCCTACAGCCCCATTTTACAGGGCAACGTGTCTGCCCCTAACTTAATGGCATTGACTCTACGTTGGTTACTGAATTCCTGATTTCCTATTTTTCATTCCCGTTTCCCAATTTGGATAAATGCTTTTATTCGACTTCGCACTAAAGAAAATTTAGCCAATTTTATTTTTTATGTTATTCTATTTTGCTTCTTATAACCTCTCAAATTGAAACGTGTAAAAATATATTTCTGCATTTTTTTATACCTAAATACAATGATTTGGTATTAATTTTTAAATGTTAACCGGTATTGGAGTTGGTATTTTCAAAACGTCTTTTGTTGGAAAAAATGGTCAAGGTATATTGACTTAATAATAAAAATTAATTCTCATCAATTTAGAACTTAATAATAATTAAGTTTTGCCTCATCCTCTATCTCATACCTATTGCCCAACAAGGCTATAAGCATTTAGGCGAAAGTTAAAAGCCACAACCAAAGAGGTGTATAAAAATGTGGAATTGGTTGTCAGAACTGAAAGATATTTTTATCTTGCGATTAAAGCTATTTTTATCAAAAATTTTTTTGCATTTCTTATGGTTTTTTTTCACACTTGTGGCAGGGTTTATTTTTCACATCGCTGTGATTTATATGATGGATCATGAGAATTTTTCATTCAAAGAGATTATTTTAAGTGGAAATCTGTTATTATTTTTGATGGCTATTACAGCATCAATTTTTATAGATAATGTGGTTTTTGGAGAGGATTATCTAAAAAAAGATGCTATTTTTACGAATATTTTTAGAAAGGCATTTGTAGGATTATTTCCCATATTCATAATTTCCTCCTGTACAATATTTTTAGTGCAGGGTAAGACAATATTACTACAGCAGGGTAAAACAATATTACCATCTAGCGAAACCGAATTTATTTTTATGATGAATATCGCATTACTCACTGGTACTTTAATTTACGCAGTAATTACCAGATTAAGTACAAAATGAGGTAGTAAATCCAATGGAATTTGATTACGGAAAGTTTTTTGGCTATCTAATGGATTTTTTTTTCCCCCTTATGGCAATATTGATTGGGCTTTTCATTTGGGCAACTCTCCCGACAATAACCAGAAAAGTTCGCAATACCACACTACTTTTGGGAAGAGAAAAAGAAACAAAACGACTGGTCAATAAAATTAGAACGGGGCAATCAGGCGTGATTATTGGCATTTTTAGTCAAGAGAGGACTGAACTTTTAGCCAGCCTACGTGACAAAACTCTTTATGGACGTGAAGCAGATAATTTAATTTTTTCCCTGATAGATATTTCTATTTTGGAGAAAAATTGTACAGCAGAGCAATTTTGGAAACCGGCACTGGAACCGCTACGGGAACATATTTTTCAGACTAACCACAATCTAGCCCTGATGAAAAGTTATTCGGACTGTCAAGCTAAAGAGTTTAGTCAAGACTGTTTGGATAAATTATTTGAACAAGTCAATCAAGCTCAATTGCGTGTGGTTTTACTCTTGGATAGGTTTCACGAAATCTTACACCAACCCAACTTAAATCAAATCGCTTTTTTAGCGAAATTACGTTCATTATCGGCTTCTCGGTATCCTAGTCCTCTATGTTTAATAATGACCGCCCATGAGTCACTGGGAAAATTACATCAAAGAATTATCCAAGAATTAGGTTATTCAACTTCACCCTTCTTTAATTTCATGGATGTAGGTGATATTACATTGGATGCATTATCCGAATCTGAGCAGGATAGTGTGCTAAATAAATTAAAGCTTTCTAAAAATGCACAACAATTTATCAAATATGAGGTAGGACAACATCCCTATTTACTGAGAATAGCCACTTATCGTTTAAAAGAAGCCTATCAAGCTCAGGAAAAAAATCCTATTGATGCATCCAAT